>Ga0310696_10003142_pt1 | contig 20878 bp, 14 predicted proteins | sample AusTroGonzalo_MG_4_FD_203885 | JGI IMG/M metagenome (GOLD analysis project Ga0310696, IMG submission 203885) | Bovine rumen microbial communities from tropical cattle in Woodstock, Queensland, Australia - Gonzalo_02 (v2) (version 2) | ecosystem: Host-associated > Mammals > Digestive system >... | reverse complement strand
ATCAGCTCTTCAGTCGTGTAGCGCTTGATGTATCCGATTTGGCATTCACCTGTTCTCTGGTAAGTGAACATGAAGAAATTCTGTGAGCCCGGATGGTAGCAGTACGCATCTAAAATGTTGGCAGTCTCAACCCATACTTCGGTATCGAAGATGCAGATCTGCTCGCCGGTCTGAATGAACAGCGAATGGCTCTCGTCATCGAAGAAGAGATTTGACTCACCGGAACCGAAAATGGTTACCTGATACTTGCCCTTAAGCTCGCCCGTCTCGTCATCGTAGAGATAGAGATAGTTGTCTTCTACGAGATACATGATGCCGTCTCTGAACGTAACACCAAAACGGCGTGAATAACTGCAGCGTGCAACGAACAGCTCGTCGTAAGATTCATCTGTTACCAAAACGTTGTTGCCGTCCGTCAGAACGATTCTCGAACCGTCTTCTGAAGCCATGGCACAGAATTTGTAGTATTGCGTTTCTTCCCAAGTGTCAGGCAGTTTGATCTCATTGATCTCTTCTTCCTCGAGGTCCGCTGCGAAAATGCGGTTACCCATGGGAATGAAAACGGTGTCTATCTCCGGAACATAATAGCAATCACCAATCTTCGCCCAGTCAAGGCCTTTGAAACCGTCTTCCGTGAGATAATCCGTATGCTTGTCAGCAACGTCATATACTTCCAGGGTTATCTCATTATCTGTTACATCACATGCGATGATTTTGCCGTGAGAGATTATATCCGACCAATCCAGTTCATAATCAATAGCCTTGACCGTCTCCCTGTCAGGATCGATCTCATAGATATTAGTACCGCCATATGCATAGAAACAGTCACCGAAGTATTCAACTGTGAAGCTTGTTACATACAGTGTGACGTCAGGAACATCTTCCGTGAAAAGGAGCTCGCCCGTGTACGGATCGATAACGGTAACGCGCATGACCGAAGTCTCGCTCACTCTTGAGCAGATAACGAGGTATTCATCAGTGCAGCAGCTCGCATAGAACGAAGATCCGGCAACGTAATCGTTGTCAACAAACTCAAACGCACTGTCACGGTAATTGTGGTCATAGGCAATAATGTCACAGCCGTCATCGGGAATATAAAGGAGAGTCTCACCAATAAGACCTAAGTCGATCTCAAAGTCAGCGGCATTGATGCACGCTACGTCATCTTCGTTCTCGTTGATTGCCAACAGATATTCACCGCCCTTGCATACAAATTCGGGCAGACCGTTACTGTTCCAGTCGTCTACGGCAAGGATCGAACTTCCGGTTCTGTAAGTATTGGTTATCACACCGGTTGCAACATCGCAGACGGTGGCAGTGTTTCCGATATAGAGAACGACTGCATCTCTGGAAGGCAGATAGTATAAGTCATAACCTACAGATACGTCAGTATAAACAAGTTCATTTTCCCAGAGCATATTCATGGAACTGTCAAAGCAGTAGAAATTCTTGTAGCCCGGCTGCAGATAAGACATGTTATCGCCGAAATCGGCCGAAGCATACATGATCTCATTGTTGGCAAATACGCAAATGTGGTCATCATTGATGAATTTGATGTCAGAAACTGAATATGCTTCAAGCATAAATTCGCTGTCTCTGCCGGTCTCGGTATCATAGAAGTGAATGTTCATGCCTTCGCCATAAACATAAGTTCCGTCTGCGAAAGCGATCTTTTTTCCATCCGGTGATATGGCCAGCTTATCTATTGTTGCGAAATATGCGTTATCTACCAAGGCATATGTTTCCAGAACGGAACCGTCTCTGGCAGACAACTTTACCACGTTTCCATGAGTATCATCAAAATAAACGGCACCGGATGAATAATGAACGTCATTTATTGACGCAAATACCGTGTCAAAATCATAATTCCACATTAGCGAACCTGTCGGGATGTTATATGCCTCTATACCGTCGTTAAGCACGACGAGCAAAGACTCCTCGCCCATGAACAGGATATTTACGGGATCCTTTGTGGTCATGATCTCGAAAAGCTCTTCATGTGTTCTCAAATCCCAGCAGTAAATCAAACCGGTACGGTCAAGCGCTGCCAGATAAACTTTCTCGTCAGACTGGATCGCATTAGTGAGGACGTTATTCGCCTTGTAATTCCAGGTTGCCTCATAGTAGAGATTGCCCTTGGCACATTCATAAGCGCCCGTCGCATCCGTAATGGCGCGCACCGCCTCAGCCGTCTCAGGCATCTTGTCATTTGCATCTTGCGGAAGTGCCGCCAGCGCGAGCAATACCGCATCCGCTCTCTTACCTTCTTCGAGAAGCTGCCTCGACTCGTTCGCCAGATACATGGATCTGCTCCTGAGCGACTCGATGTAACTGTCATCGATCTTCTTCCAGCTGTATGACATATAGCTTCCGAAAGCAACCAGCGCCGCAATTACCGCTGCAACGACGATTGCCGCACGTCTGATCCTGTACTGTCTTCTTCTCCTCTGGAGCTCATCGTAAGAGCATCCCAGCAGCGCAGACGCCAGTCTCGGCAGCTCTTCCTTGTCCGCCTTCGACTTCTTCATTCTGTAGTCGCATGACAGCGGCTCCTTCGGCACAGAGATCCTGTGCAGCACGCCGTTCGCGTCCACATACTCTTTTACTTCGGTAAGCAGTTCCTCGGGAATGACATCTTCCGGCTCGCCGTCACAAAGAACGGTCAGCACCTGATCCTTCGTATGAGTCTTGAGGAACGTGTTGATCTCGCGCTTAACCCAGATCGACTCCTTCGTGTTCGTCGAGCAGATAACGATCAGGTACTCAGCCTTTTCGAGCGCATCAGTGATCGTCTCCGTCAGATCGCTCGTGATCGGCAGCTCGTCCTTATCCCTGAAGATCCTCGTGATCTTCTGGTGCCTGATCTTCTTCTTCAGATTGTGCGGAACATGGAAATGCTCGAGTTTCTTCTGAACGCGCTCGGCAATCTCCGAGTCGAGCTTAGCGTGCTTGTACGAGATAAACGCATTATAGAATTCAATCATGTGAGAACCCCTTATTCTTACTTTGACTTAAATATAGTAACACAAATGCGTTTTTATCGCGCAAGGAGGGGGGAGGGTATCGAATTCGGGGGTTTTGCCGGCGTTTTCGATACACGCGTTAACGAAGACCTTCAATTTCAGAAATTATCGTTAACCAAAAGGGGCAAAAATTAACGGTGGATTCCCATGTCAGGGTTTTTCGTTAACGGGAAGGCAGTTTTGTTTACGAAGACCTCGAAAATCGAGACTTTTCGTTAATATCACATTGTTACAGTTAACGAAAACTCCCAAAAACAGAGGTTTTCGTTAACGGCCTGCCCTCGGAGGCATTACACGCTCTCAACGATCACCACCGTGCCCTTCTCGCCATCAACAGTGACGACGTCGCCGGTCTTCAGAACTGTTGTCGCGTTGCGGCAGCCGACGACGGCGGGAATTCCGAATTCGCGGGCGACGATCGCAGCGTGGGACAGGGGAGCGCCGATATCAGTAACGATGGCGGAAACCTTATGGAAAGCCACCGTCCAGCCGACGTTTGTGGCGCGGGTGACGAGGATCTCGCCGGGCACGATCTCATCAATGCGGCTGACGTCGTCGATGACGCGGACGGTTCCTGTTACGACTCCGGCTGCGCCGGCAAAACCCTTAACATCAGAGGAGCCGACAGCAGAAGGGCGGTCGCTCATGAAGACGTCGTAACGTCTCGCGGGATCGGCGAGCCAGGTGTCGGGATCGAACCTGCCGATGACGAGGTTCGGGAAGCTCGGATAAGTATTGTATTTGGCGAACATTTCTTTACGCGCGGGGATGAATTCCAGCGCGGACTTATCGCCCTTAAGAAGCGAGAACATCTCAGAATAACTCAGCATGAAGATGTCATCGCCCAGGCCGTTCAGTGCGCCGGCCTTCAGGATGTATTCACGGAAGACGCAGAAGATGCGGACGCCCTTGCTGCGGATGTCTTCGCGGAAGGTGTTCGCGTGGATGAACTTAGCGATCTCCTTGTCGATCCACTTGCTCTTGGACGGGTACTTCGCCTTGAACTCGGCGAGCGCTTCTTCATAGGCAGCCTGCTGGCGGGCCTGCATCTGGTGCAGGGGCGACCCTTCGGTCTTCATATCAGCAAGCAGCGCGTCGGGGAACGTAGGATCTTCATAAGGACGGGGCGACATGAGTTCCATCTCATCTGCGCACCTGTGACCGCAGAGAGCAACGTATTCAGCACGTGTCATCCTGCCCTCGGCAACGTCTTCAAGAAGCAGCATCGGCTTCATGCAGTCGATGATTCCCACGCATCCTGTGCACAGGCGCCCTGCCATGTCTTCGCCCGCGATCTTGGCGATCTTTTTGCGGGTGCCGAAGAGCGGCACTAAGGACATTCCGCTCTCAGCCATAATCGATGCGAGGCCGTCGTTCAAGTTCTTGACGAGTACGTCGTCCCAGTACTTCATGAGGGCTTCGTTGCTGTCGATCCGGCGGATTTCTTCGATGAGGTCATCAGAAATCTTGCCCAGATTTGCGACCATCTCGTGCTTTTCTTTCTTTGAGAGCGTGGACTTATTCTTAGGGAAGAGGAGATCCTTCATTCTCTTCATGAATGCTTTTTTGTCGAACGGCGAGACGGGAACCTCAACGCCTTCGGGGATCTCGCCGACCAGTTCTCGCACGGTCTCATAAGCCTTCTCGGGCGTCTTGCCGAAAGCAACCTGAATGGAGCACATCACGGAGATGTTCATGTATGCCTGGCCGCAGATGTTGTCGAGCCAGTCAGGGAGGCCGAGCATCTCGTTAATCTTCTCCAAGACGCTGAAGGTCATGGGGCTCACGGGCTTCATGAAGATCTCGCCGACATTGGTCTTGGTGAGAAGTTTGTAGCCTGAGCGCGTGCCGTTGATGTCGTAATTCCTGGGATCGAGGCGGCGGAGCGTCGTGATCGGGCGTGCCTGCAGGATATAGACTTTGCCGCCTGAGACCGCCCACTCGATGTCCATCGGGACACCGTAGAATGTGCGGATCGCGAGGCAGTATTTGCGGAGGGTTTTCGCGAACGGGGAGAGCTCGGCGCTGCCTTCGTAATAATACTTCAGCGTGCCGATCCTGAATTCTTCGGCGTTCTCGGTGCCGGACACGAGCTTCTCGCCCTCGCCGCGCACGTAGTTTCCGACGAGCTTATCGTCCTTGCCGTTTATGACGTCGGAGGTGAATATGACGCCCGCAAAATCGGGCTTTACGAATTCCTGGATGACGACGCCGATACCTTCGCCCTCGGCATTGTTCTTCGCCTTGTACTCGGCAACGCGCGCGCTGTCGGCGGATCCGATAACGTATTCAACAGCGTCCTTTATCTTAGAAACTGCGACGTCTGTCATGGTCTCATATTGTCCGGCAAAAGAATTGCCCGCGCCGTCTTCGCCGATTGCCGAAGACCTTACTGCATAAGTCTTTCCGGGGTTTAACCGCGCGATCAGTTCGTCTAATTCGCGCGCGGCCTCATCTGTTATTTTCCCATCTCGAAAACCTTCAGCCACAATGACGTACCCGGAAGGGATATTCATCTTGAGGTTCTTCATCATGAGGGAGAGCGAAGAAGCCTTGCCGCCCGCGGACGCGAGCTTATCGGAGGGAAGAGATCTCAGTTCATAGATATAACTCATATCATTCACCTAACAGCAGATCTATTCTCATGTCGATGTAGCGGCGGAGTTCGTCTTCGTTGTCGAGATTGATGCCGAAGGACGACTTGATGTCGTCTTTCCTATAGATGATGAGCTGCATCATGGCGGAGAGTTCGTACGCGATGAGGCGGCATTCTTCGTCGGACCTGCGGCCGGCGTAGTGTTTCTTAACATAGGCGTAGCTGAACGCCTCTTTGCTTAAGTCTCTGTTGAAGAGCACGAAGCCCGTGATCGCCTTGGTGAACTTGGGGTTCTGGACCAGGCACCTGGCGACGACGAAGTGTAGCTTTTTAAGAAGCTCTTTGGGAGGGAGGTTTGATGCGATGAGCGAAGCAACCTCTCTCTCGTTCAGGAAACTCAGATACTGTTTTTGGAACGTCTGATATATGAGGTTCTCACGCGAGCCGAAGCAGTAGTTGATCATGGAGGGTTTGGTTCCGGCGCGCTCGGCGATCTGCCTGGACGTCACGTTGAGTGGGTCGTCCGCTTCTTCCATGAGCGCGAAAGTCGCGTCTAAAAGCTTATCTTTTGTTACGTTTAATTTCTCTTCTTTCTGCATGTTGACCTCGATTATTGAACGCGTTCAATAATAAGATACCACGATTTGACCAAGAGCGCAAATGCAATAAACTAAGCGTTTTCGAGCGCACCAAAAATGAATTAACTTTTATCGAATGCTCTTTTCTATGACCTATGAGTAAACAAATTCGAAAGAAACCCCAAAGCCCCTTGAATACTGCATTTGGAAACTTTACATTCAAACTATAAAGATTTCCAAACGGGTGACCGGAGATCATTTTCGGAGGTGAAATATGAAAGCGATCAAGATTACGGCAGCGTTAACTGCCATGGCGCTTCTTATAGGCGCAGCCGGGTGTTCGGGTAAGTCCGGCGGCAAGGACAGCGAAGAGAGCGGCGACATCGAAGAGTCTTTCGAGAGCTACATGTCGAAGGTCTTAGCCGGCAAGGATGCTTCAAGCCTCATCGATTCCGGCAGCGAGAGCGGATACGATCTCTACGATTACCAGAAGGACGTTCTCGTCGCCGTAATGGGTGAAGCAACTTACAAGGTCAAGTCGTCTGACACCAACGATAAGAAGGGCGAAGGCTCGGTCGAATTCGAGATCAAGTATCCTGACGCAGAATACTTTGCAGAGGACTACGACTTCGAAGACCGCGAAGATTTTGATGACATCATAGACGACATCAAGGATGCCGATTCAGATGAATATAGGACAGACAAGTTCACGTTAGACTTCGTCCTCGACGACGGCGAATGGCTCGTCACGGAAGATTCCGACCGCGAATTCAAATCGTTCCTGTCAGGCATTGTTGCGACAGTCGGAAGCGCTGGAACGCCTGCACCTACGGGCTCTGGCAACGTGACTGAGACCACCGTCAAAGACACCGATTCGTTCACGATCACACCGTCCGAAGTATCGCTCATTACATACGAGACTTACGAAGATCCGTCCGGATACTTCTCGATGCAGATTCCCGAAGGCTGGGCAGTCTCAACGGGCCTGATCCCCACGGGCGAAGTCGATCTCATATCCTATGCGATCCGCATGTACGATCCCGACAATCCGGACAGAATGCTCTACTTCAATCTCAACAATGCGGGTATGATCAAGTCCGGCGAAGCGCACGACTGGTACGTCGATAATTATGGCGCGGACAACCCGTTCGCACTGATGCCGGTCGCAACCGAGCTCTCTGCGAAGGGCTACTTCGAAGGCGCATGCAATTACTATTACTACACGAGTTTTGACCTCATCGAGAATGTCGGCCAGAACGTTCTTGGCGGTGACGTCCTCAATGCAACGGTCACGTCTTCTATCACCGGCCAGACGGTCGAGGGGCTCTTCTCCGTAACGCTCATGAACTTCGAATACTACGTACAGAAGAACATGTTCGATTACACTCAGGGCACGGTCGACGTCGGCTACCTGATCCCTTATGACGTCGTCATGGAAACGGCTCCCGAAGGCGAGTTCGTCGACTGGCAGCCGGTCCTCGATTACTGCTTCGGAACCATCGAGTTTACCGATGCGTTCATGACCCAGCGCCAGCAGCAGTGGAACAGCGTCATGGCGACTTCCGAGTACATCATGAACACCGCCAACGAGATCAACGACATGATCATGGACACTTGGGAGAACAGCTCCCGTGCCTACGATGTCGCATCCCAGAAGAACAGTGACGCGACCCTCGGTTACGAGCGCGTTTACGACACCGAGACCGGCGAATACTACCGCGCCGAGACGGGCTTCGGCGACTGGTACGACGGAACGCGCTACGAGGTCGTCGACACGGACGAAGCATACCTAAGCCCTATCAGCGGCACGATCGACTGGAAAGGCTAATGTGCCTTAAAGTTTTCGAAAACAAAAACGGAGCTGCATGTTCAGCTCCGTTATGTTTATATACGTCGCCAAAAAACCTTCATCCCGGACAAGCATCACGCCCGAGACATTAAGCAGGATCAGAAGCTCGCTCAAAGAGTGACGGCGCGAAGCCCTAATAAGGTGTAAAATAGTAACCATAAAACACACAGAAAGGAATCAATAACCATGGCAGGAATCGAGAAAGTTTGTGAGTTTTTAGGCAAGACAAAGACATACTATTTGGCAACCGTAGAGGGCGACCAGCCGAGAGTAAGACCGTTCGGCACAGCTCACATCTACGACGGCAAGCTCTATATCCAGACAGGCAAGATCAAGGAAGTTTCAAAGCAGCTCGGCGCCAACCCGAAGGCCGAGATCTGTGCTTTCGACGGCGAGACAGGCACATGGCTTAGAGTCTCCGGCGAGCTCGTCAACGACGACTCTATCGAAGCAAAGACCTCAATGCTCGACGCATATCCCCAGCTCAAGGGCATGTACAGCGCCGAAGACGAGAACACCCAGGTCCTCTACTTCCAGAACGCAACCGCAACATTCAGCTCCTTCACAGCTGCACCCGAGACATTCACGTTCTGATTTTGGTTTTCCAACCGCAAGTTCGGAGGCTGCCACCGCGCAGCCTCTTTTATTTGGCCTTACTCCCCCTGTGTTAGAATAGTCAAAAAAAAGAAAGCCGGCACTCACATGATCCAAGACATATATCCTCACAAGCTCGATAATCATTTTTACCCATCTCGAAAACCTGACGGCAACAGCATCGTCTTCGCCTTCAGGAATCAGGACGTCCTCGTTAAGGGCGACCTCTTCCCGTTAAGAAGCGAGCTTAATTGCGATGATGCGGACCTCATTTACCTGTTCTCTCTGGACGGCGAGAACAACTATTTCTTCCTGAACTTAAAGAGCGACGATATTGAGGTTCCCGACGGCTACGAGTTCGTGAACATCAGATCGTTCAGGCGCTCGGGCACTGCCAAGAAACACCGCGTGTTCCTGGCTTACACGGCGTTGCAGCTCGCCAACTGGTACCGTGGAAACACCTACTGCGGATGGTGCGGCAAAAAGACTCATCTCGATGACAAAGAGCGCGCGATCAGGTGCGAGTGCGGCAATGTGATCTACCCGAGGATCGTGCCAGCGGTCATCGTCGGTATCACGAACGGCGACAAGATCCTCGTGACCCAGTACAAGACAGGCTACGCTCACTATGCACTCGTCGCGGGCTTTACCGAGATCGGCGAGACGCTCGAAGAGACCGTCGCCCGCGAAGCGATGGAGGAGACTGGCCTCAAGGTCAAGAATATCCGCTACTACAAGTCGCAGCCGTGGGGCATCGTCGACGACATCCTGGTCGGCTTCTATTGCGACGTTGACGGCGACGATACTATCAGAATGGACGAAGGCGAGCTCAAGATCGCCGAGTGGCGCGCCCGCGAAGACATCGAGCTGCAGCCCGACGATTACAGCCTGACCAATGAGATGATGAAGATGTTTAAGGAAGGGAAGGCGTGAGAGTCTGAGTTCCTGAGTGCCTGAGGCGCCCCGCCCGTATTTCAGTCAAAACTTCAGTCGCATGACGGAACTTTTGACTGAATTTTCGAAGTTTCCGCGAGTTTTTCAGTCAATACTTCAGTTGGCCGACTGAACTTTTGACTGAAGTTTTTTGTTATCAAAAACTATGGTAAAAGATATGGTCCGGACCATAGTTTTTACCATAGAAATCCCGGCAAATCCTCGAAAACTATGGTAAAAGATATGGTCTAAACCATAGTTTTTACCATATTTTTCCCGAGTTCCCGATTCTCCGCCAGCCAGCCTGCAAAAATGCGTTAAAAAGTACGTTTCCCTACGCATCGAAAAACGCAATATCGGCGTTTTTGAGCCAAAAGTACGTTAAAAAATACGTTTACATACGCAATAAAAAACGCATTTTCGGCCTAAAAAGCCGGAAAATACGTTAAAAAGTACGTTTACTAACACATCGAAAAACGCATCCGGGAATCAGTGAAACCCCCGGGACCCAGACAACAACACTTACCCCTTAATCTTCCCCACAACCAGGCACACAACGAACGCTGCGATGTCGGTGATGACGATCGTGGAGCCGGTGGGTGTGCCCCACAGGATGGACAGCACGATTCCGAGGAGCGCGCAGCTGACGGAGAGGACTGCCGAGAAGATCGTGACGGAGCGGAAGCTCTTGAAGATGCGCATTGCGGAGAGCGCGGGGAAGATGACCAGCGCGGATACGAGGAGCGAGCCGACGAGGTTCATGGCGAGAACAATGATGACCGCGATGATCGTGGCGATCAGAAGGTTTAACAGGTTGGCCTTTGTGCCGACGGCCTTTGCGAAGCTCTCGTCGAATGTGACTGCGAAGAATCTGTTATAAAAAGCAACGAACAATACCACCACAACGATTGACAGAACGATGCTTAATACGACCTCAGACTTAGTCAGCGTGAGGATCTTTGTAGAGCCGAACAATGTGGAGCAGACGTCTCCTGAGACGTTGGATGATGTCGGGAAGATGTTCATCAGCAGGTAGCCGACTGCGAGTGCGCCGACGGATATCATGGCGATTGCCGCGTCGCCCTTGATCTTTGCGTTCTGGCCTGTCCAGAGCAGGAGGATCGCGCACAGGATCGTGATGGGGAGCGTTAATATCATGCGGTCGGTGAGGCCGACTACGGCGGCGACTGCCATGGCGCCGAAGGCGACGTGTGATAAGCCGTCTCCGATGTATGAGAATCTCTTGAGAACGAGGATGACGCCCAGAAGTGATGAGCAGAGTGCGATGAGCACGCCTACGATCAGGGCGTATCTTACGAACGGGTATGAGAGGAATGTGATCAGCGTATTAATGATGGTGATGACCTCCCTCCAGATACTTGCTGCCGGCAGGGGATTCCCTGTAGTCGTCGATCGTGCCGAAGAAGAAATCGTTGCCGATGTGCAGAACGTGCTTAGCGTATTTGACGGAGCAAGCGATGTCGTGAGAGATCATGATCACCGTGATGCCTTCGTCGTTGAGTTTCTTGATGAGGTCATACATCTCGTTTGTGACGAGCGGATCGAGTCCTGCGACGGGCTCGTCAAGAAGGAGCATCTTCTCTGTAGCGCAGAGGGCTCTTGCGAGGAGGACGCGCTGCTGCTGGCCGCCGGAGAGGTCGCGGTAGCACCACTTTGCGAGGTCAGCTATACCGAGGCGCGCCATGTTATCCATAGCTCTCTTTTTCGCTGCCTTGGAATAGAAGAGGTGGAATCCTAAGCTGTTCTGACAGCCGGACAGAACGACTTCGTAGACTGAGGCGGGGAAGTCTTTCTGGACGATGGTCTGCTGCGGGAGATAGCCGATCTTCGATGCGGTCAGGTCGTCCTTATATTCGATGGTGCCTGCGAGGGGTTTCTGGAGACGCAGGATCGTGCGCATGAGCGTGGATTTGCCCGCGCCGTTTTCGCCGACGATGCAGAGATAATCGCCCTGCTCGACACTGAAGCTCAGATCTTCAGCGAGGGTGATGTTCTCGTAACCGAGTTTAAGATTTTTGCATGTCAGCTGTTCCATTAATTAACCCAGTGCCTTGGTGAATACTTCGAGGTTGTCAGACATTATGGAAACGTATGTGACACCGTCGGATGTTTTCGTGCTCTGCATCGAATCGAAGACCAGGATCTCCTGATTCTTGGCAGAAGTGTTGTCGATGATGGTCTGAGCGATAGACTGGTCGGAGCCGTCGATAACGACGACGTACTTGAGGCCTAATTCATCCATCTTGCCCGAGAGGAATACGATCGTCTCAAAGCTCGCTTCGGTCTCTGCTGAGCATCCTGCGAATGCCGCATAGTACTTGATGTTGTAGTCGTCCAGAAGATATCTGAAGGGGAATCTGTCGCCGAAGAGGATAGTGTCTCTTGTTGCGTTTGTGACAGCTTCCTGATACTTGCTGTCGAGCTCTGAGAGCGCCTTGTTATATGTGTCGGCGTTGGTCTGGTATCTCTCCATGTTGTCGGGATCGGCTTTGCTCATGGCGTCAGCGATGCCCGTTACGAAGATCTGCGCGTTGTGGAGCGAGAGCCATACGTGCTCGTCGTACTCGACTTCGCCATCGCCCTCAGCTTCGCCTTCTTCGGTCTGCATGCCCTCAACGATTTCTTCCTCAACTGCGAGGCCGCCCAAGAGTTCCATGAGGTTTACGACCTGCATGTCCTGGTTGACTGCTTCTGCCAGAGCGTCTTCGACCCACTCGTCAGACTCGCCGCCGACGTGGATGAATATGTCGCATGAAGAGATCTTCACGATGTCCTGCGCGGTGGGCTGGAAGCTGTGCATGTCTACTCCGTTATCAAGGAGCATGGTAAGTTCGATGTTGTCGATATTGGCGCCGGCAATCTGCTTTACCCAGTCGTACTCGGGGAAGGTCGTCGTAACGATGCTGAGCTTCTTGCCGTTCGGATCAGCGGTGATCTCGGTGTTCGCGCTGCATGCGCAAAGACCGAATGTCATGAATCCTGCAAGGAGCAGGGATGATGTCTTTTTGAAGTCAAAATGTATCATATTTTCCTCTTATTTAAGCTTGTTCGGAACAGTATTATAGGAGCGCCCCGCCATAGTGTCAATATGAAATTGATTATCAATTTCACCAAAACGCTATTTATATTAAATTTTTTGCCAAGTTCCCGAAAACACCCATTTTGCAAATCGATACACTAACGATACACTGAACCTGTAACATACTCTTACAAGCGGAGGTTAACATGTTCCGGGTTTTGCTCGTTGAAGACGACAGGCAGATCAGAGAAGTCATAGGCGACTACTTCAAACGGCGCGACAAGATCGCGTTGGATTTTGCCGGCGACGGCAACGAGGGACTTGCCAAGATCCTGAACGAAGAGTACGAGCTTATCCTGCTCGACATCATGATGCCGGGCCTCGACGGGTTCGAACTCTGCAAGATCATCAGAAGACGTTCTGATATCCCGGTCGTTTTCCTGACCGGCAAGGTGAGGGAAGAAGACATACTGTACGGTTATGAACTGGGCGCCGACGACTATATCGTCAAACCCTTTTCGATCGCGGTCCTGTACAGCAAGCTCTTAGCGCTTTTAGAGCGCACGGCAACGGAACCCAAACCCTGCAAGGTTATCGAGAGCGGACAGATTACGCTCGATGCGCTTAAGTTTGAAGTGCGCGTCGCAGGCGACGTCGTCGACCTGCCCCCGAAGGAATATCAGATATTGAAGTATCTGATGGAGCATCAGGGAACGGCGGTCAGCAGGAAGCTCCTGCTCGCAGCGGTCTGGAACGGCGATGAGTTCATCACCGAGCGCGTCATCGATAACCGCGTGAAGAACCTTCGCAAGAAACTTCGCAAAGAAGGAGCCCGTATCAAGACCGTGATCGGTGTCGGATACAGGTTCGACTAAGAGAGGAGTTACTTTATGAAGCGTAAGACATATGCTCATTTTGCGGCCGGGAGGGTCCTCGCAGGAATGGTCATCGGAGCCATAGTTTTCGGAGTGTCGACAACATTACTGGAAGACGCTTACGATGCATCGATCATAGACGGCTTCAATAATTTCGAGGATACATTCGAGAAACTTGCCGGAAAATACGACGACGGCACTATCGATGAAACATTCATAGATATCTACACAAACTATTGTCAGACCGACTTTTTCAGATTTGCAAAGGTCAATGACGACGGCACTTTTGAGACAATTCTCGAGAAGGAATACGAAGATGTGATTCCCATCTCAGACAACGCACACAGCTGGATCTACGTTACGGATAGAGAAGATCTTCTTGCCAAAGGCAAAAGCTCCGTTACGGTCAACGGCAATGACTGGACTATCCAATACTTAAGATGCGACGAACTCAAGAACCTCGATTATGAATACGACATTTTAATGACCAACAGCTGGAGCCAGACTTCGTACTCGGATGACTACACCCATGCCGGCATCATATTCAGAGAGCTCGTTGACAGTGTCGGCATGATGGATTGCTCGTTCCCCGCCATCAATTCTTACTATATCGAAGGCGACACCCTGCACATCGGCAGGATGACCGAGATGTCAGGCTACGCAGTTGGGAAAGCCGGAGGCCGCAAATGGGACTTCACCGACTACGCCAAAGAAGACCTCTACATTACTGAAAATGACGGATTTGCTGTTGAAATCTACGTCTATCCGAGAGCAGGACGCCCCGACGCATTCCTCAATAACAATGCAGATATATTCCTCGCCGCCAATACGGATGAACTCTTCAAGACAGATATCAACGAAGACGGCAGAGTTATCCGAGCCACCGACGAGCGCCATGAATACAGTGCCACCATGATCGAAAACGGCATCTACACCCAGGGCGCTGTAAACGTCTTCGAACTTAACGGCACTACCTACATGATCGAATACGTCATGACCTCGGTCAGATACACCGAATACTTCAGGACTATCATCATCTTCTTCGCCATCTTTCTTCTGATCCTCTGCATCGGCATCCCCTGCATCCTCGCGGTCAGGCCATACCTGCAGTACAAGAAGGCATACGAGAACAACATCTTCAAGAACAACCTGATCGACTCTCTGGCGCACAATATCAAGACCCCTCTGCAGATTATCGGAGGCTGTGCCGAGAACCTCAAGGACGTCAGCGGCATCGAAGACAAGGACCGATACGCCGACCGGATTCTTCAGAAAACATCCGAGATGAACAGCGACATCGAATCAATCCTTGCGACCGCCGATAAGTCCGACCGCAAGTTCTCGAAAACATCCATCCGCACCTGCATTGAAGAGGTCGCCCAAAAGGCCGGCGCCACTGTCAATATCACGGGCGACGCATCGATCAAGATGGACAGGGATTACTTCAAGACAGCCCTTTTCTGCCTGATTGACAACGCTGCCAAATACAAGAGCGAAGGCTCCGGTATCGAAGCCGTTATCTCGCCCAAGAGCATCACTATCAGGAACAAAACTGCCGCCGGTAAATTCACTCCGGGCTTCGGCATCGCGATCGCGGGCAGGATAATCGAGCAGCACGGCTTAAAGCTTGTTACGAATCTCAAGGACGGCGTTTTCGAAGCCGTGATCTCAAAGAAGTAAAGCATTTGCAAATGGAAGGGGTTGCCTTGTTTATCGGCAATCATCAAAAAAACGGGCTGCCTCGCATTGAGACAGCCCGTTGATTATAGTGTCAGTTAAGAAGATTTACTTAACGTCTTTTTTGCCAAGTCTCTTCTTATCAAGCACAACGCCTATACTGATGACCGAGAGGCTTACGAGAACCGCGCCCCAGATCATTGTTGAGCTGATTGCTTCACCAGTTGAAGGAACGGCCGTACCAGCTTTTGTAGTATCAGCCGCGGGTGTTGTTGCTGCTGCAAAAACAGTGAAAGTGATGGAAACTGATTCGCTGTCGTTGAAATTTGCGGTAAGTGTATATTCTCCGGCATCAAGTGTTTTTAGGTAATCCGGATAAAGATCAATGATTAAGCTTCCTATCCTAAGACCACCTACAACTTTGCCTGTAGCATCGTTAATTAGAGAATTACCATCTCTTCGAAGAATAGATTTAGAATTGGTAGCATTGTTGATTATCTCTGCACCGGAAAAGTCGTCAAATGCATCAGCGCCTTCAAAGTGAGCAAAACCCTCAATAGAATCTGCTTGATCAATCCACTCTTCGCCATTCCAAACTTGTAATATTCCGTCGACTATTCTAACACCCGAAACATGAGATGTTGGTTTATATGTGCCGTCAGGAACATCTGTAACGGAATCTCTTTCAACTGGTTGTGCCGCAGTATTATTGTCAGTGGTAGAAGCAGTTTCTAAAGTGTATTCTTTTTCTTCTGTATGATTGCATGCTGAGCATGTTCTTGTCATAGTACCGGGGGTAGTTGTAGTAGCTTGCGTAGTGATTTCCCATTCACCCCAGTCATGATCAAGTGTGACGGCTGCTTCCATCCACCACGTTACATTGCCTTGTTCGTCAACAGAGTAGGGTTTACTGTTGTTAACAGTTACGCCATCTTCTGAAAGCTCAAAGTAGTAACCAATTTTTGCTTCCAAAAAGAATCTCGCGTAATAGGTCTTTCCGCATTCGAATGTAACGTCATATGCTTCATCTGTGTTTTCAGGATCAAACCAATATGGAGTAAACGGCTCACCAATAATGCTTTTCGAACCGTAATTTGCTCCCTCGGGAACTGTGATTACCGGGATAGTCTCATTTGTTTTGCCGGCAATTGGCGGTTCTAAAGTAACATTAACGGAAGTAATAGGAATCATATATGACACATATATATCCGTATTTTCCCAGAATCTATCGTTTATATCGACCACATCTGTTTCCTTGTAATTTCCCTCTGAGGCGATTTCCTTTAAAGGTCTGTATGTGGTCCTTTCCATCCATTCACTTGTAGAGCCATACGTATTAGCCAATTCAGTATCTGCCGTTATATATTTTTCGTCTGAAGCTATTTCGCCGAACAGTGATCCCGGTGTAGCTTTAACTAGAACAGGATCTAAAACATCCTGATCATCAACGGTACCTAAATGGAATGTAACAGTTATCAATTCTCTAAAAAGAGCATAGTATTCTTCAACTGTATCTACGGTCTCGCTCGTCTTTGAGATCGTAATACGATTATCAGTGCTAACTAAATTGTCAGCTGCTTCTGAATCAGGAGTTGGGGATCTAAACCAACCGATAAAGCAATAACCTTCATCTGATTTGGCTTCTACCTCTAATGTACCGTCCACTTCTACTACTTTACAGACAGAGCCAAATGAACCTTCTTCGTCGCTCTTTATTATTTCGCTATCTGAATCAATGATATTAATTGATCCGCCGTAACCTGCGTTTAATGACACATTGCCATCATCGTCAGCTAAAACAGGCAGTCCCGGCACGGCGCCGATAAAGACCATTATTGAAACGATTAGTGCCCAGAATCTCTTTTTCATAGAAGCCCCCTTTTAGCACACACAATTTGCATACCTAAATTATCAATTTATTATTACAAGTCAGGCTTCTGAATACAACCTATCTTTTTATCGTTCGCGAAAATTTACATTTGCAAGCAAAAAACGGGCTGCCTCACATGAGACAGCCCGTAAGTTTTAGTGTAAGTCAGAAGATTTACTTAGTATCTTTCTTGCATTGTTTCTTCCTGTTAATGATAACGCTTGCACCAATGACTGCGATGCTTACGATGACTGCGCCCCAGACCATTGTGTTGCTGATTCCTTCACCTGTTGAAGGCACGCTTGTTCCGGCCTTGTTTGCATCTGCTGCCGGAGTAGGTGCCGTTGTAGAAGTAGGTACAGGTGTAGGTGTCGGAGTTGCAGTTGCTGCAGCGGCAGCTACCACGGTGAATGTGGAAGATATGCTGTTTCCGTCATCAAAATAAACCGTAAGAGTATACTCACCGGCAGTAAGCGTATCGATGTATTCCGGATACAGGTTAACTATAACGCTTCCTGAATCCAGATCGCCGATCACATAAATTTGTAACACACCATCGGCTTTCTCCAACCCTTCAAGGTTCTTTCTTGAAGACCCATCCATCTCCGACCTTTTCCAAAGGAGACGATTATTATTTCTTTCGAAATTATCGGATATTGTTCCTGAAGCGTTTGCAACACCGGCGCCTGTAACATGTGCATAAATGTTATCCGAACTTGCTTCGGAATAATCAAATCTGACTGATAATGGAGTGCCGCTGTCCTGAGTAATTTTCTGGTTGTCTCCGTCTATGCAGGCGTATCCATGCTCATTTTCAGAGAGGCAGACGATATTGACAGTCAACTGGTATTCGCCTGTATTTTTACAAGTATACTCATCACTGGGAACTGCGGTAAATGACAGCGCACTCTGATCAGCGAAACAGTAACCAAAATCTGCAATCAGGAGAACAGAGGCGGTGTATTTTTTGCCCTCTTCAAATACAGTTGTTTCTATTGGTTCGCCTTTTTCGGTAGTCCATCCGGCCGATCCTACTGAATAATGTATCGGATCGTCTTTTATTGTAATGACAGGAGCTACCGTTACGGATTTATCAACAAAAGGTAAAGATGAACCAAGAGTAACTTTATCTATCGTTTTCAGCATACAAACATAAACATCCGTATTGCCGCGGATTACTTCACCATACCAATATTTATTCGATCCACCTGCTGCATTCCATATCTCGTCATATGATTTATATGATGTTAAGGCAGCCTTAGTAAGGACGCACTGTTTATATCCATCTTTTTCGAAAATCAAATAATCACCGGTTCCACTATCAATTCGGGGGTTGGTTTTTAGAATTGCTGTTTCAAGAGAGACGCCTGTCGGAACCGTAACTTCTTTAGGAGACATAATATCCGTATTTTCCAAAGAACTCCAATGGAATGTAACCGTTACGTCTGTTGATTTCTGAAACAAAGCGTAAATCACACCTTCGCTATCTTCGAAAATAAATGAAGCATTATATTCTTCTTGAATGGTTCCAAAAGGTTCTATCTCGTCTGTATAACCGACGAGACAATAACCTTCTACGAAGTTCGCAGGCATACGTATTTCTTGCCCCTTAGTAACTTCGAGATTAACGTCTCCGGCCTCACCGGTATAGAATGTTTCAGATGTCTTGGTAAGCTGAACATCTATTGGGGTATTCTCAACACATATATTGTCTCCGGTATCGTAATCGATTAACACAATGGAGACATAACAAATGTTATCGTTACCGCCTTCACCATCAAGGTCTCCGTCAAGGTCACCATCAAGGTCACCATCCGGATTACCATCTGTTTCGCCCGTTTCCGAGCCTCCTTCAAGATCATCAGCGGCCAATACAGGAATGCTCGGCGCAAAACCCAACAGCATTGTTAATGATAGAAGAAGTGCCAAAACCTTCTTTTTCATAGATACACCCCTTTGTAAAATACAAATTGTATTTTCAAACTATATTCTATTATCACAGATTACCATATGAGAACAACCACTTTATTGTTTTTCGAGAAGAATTATATCCATTAGTAACGCAAAAGTAATAAAAACGGGCATTTTCAGATTGTGATACAATATCGTTCGAAAAATACATTGAAGGGGGAACCCGTCCGTGAGAAAAGCGAGACTTTTGATCATATCTTTTCTTTGCCTTGCATTGTTCGGAGCAGCCGTTTTCTTTTTGAGGAACCTGCTTTTCGGAGGCATTGCAGCAACATATGAAGAGGCAGCGCTCAACAAGGACGCATATAAAGACCAGTGGATCACATACGATGTCGTTGCCTGCCTCGGCGAATATGCAGAAGCGACAGAGACGCATTACTTCATCCCGACCGGCCACGAATACTACTATCTGATCTGGATGGAAGACGGTTCTATCATGCCGCTGTCCGTATCGAAGAAGGCTGACAAGGAGTACCTGGATGCCCTGTATGACGCGACCTGTGATTATCTCGACGGCAAGACCAAGATGATCGAGATGGAGCCGAGGACCTTTGTCGGCGTCGTTAAGTCCCAGGAATCAGAAGCTCTCAGCTACTACAACGGCACACTTGCATCCAACGGAATCACTGTGACAGCAGGCTATACGATCCGCTACGAGCTTTTGGACTGCACGATGAACCGCACCGACTACCTCCTCCTTGTGGGCGCATGCATGTTTATTCCGGTCCTCGGAATCGCTGTCGCGGTTGTCGGATTCAAAAAGAAGAGCAAGAAGGTTGAAGGAGAGCAGGCTTACCTGCCCAAATAAACCGGAGCTTATTTAAAGCAAACCAGACCCGCTTTGTGTTACAAGGCGGGTTTTATTTTGCGCGCCGTGATCTGAGATCAGTTAGCGGCAGGTGTTTGGTTAGGTCTGTATTCGAAGAAGTAATTGACGATAGGCACCAGGAGTCTGGCGTTGGGTTCGTTGAGCGAGATGGCGAAGACGGGCTTCTTGACGTCTCTTACATAGATGCGCGCGGAGTTCTGCATGTAGGCATTCTCGTTGACGGCACGGTTGAAGTTGTTCCTGTCGATGACGATGGTCTGCTTTCTCTTCTCAAGCGTCATCTGGTCCTTGGTGATCACGAGACCGCCGATGTTGACTGAGGCGCCGTTTGCGATCCTGTCGATGAGGCGGTCTGCGACCTTGCGGAACACGATGTTGTACATCGGGTCGCTAACGACGTCATATTCCGCCTTGATGCGCTTATATGTGCCGATTCCGTATGCGGAATAGCCGGAACGCTTGAACTTGTGCTTGGCTCCGTCGTATGTGGTGAAGATGAAGTGGTATTCGAACGACTTGCTGAAGTAGAAGTAGATCATGGACGATGAATTCAGCGCGCCCGATTCGATGATCGCGATATCGTCATACTTAACGACGTCGCCGTTCATGTCAATAAACGTATCGTAGAAGAAGACCGTCTTACGATCCTTGTCGTAAGGCACCGCGAGTCTTCCTTCCGTTGCCAGATTCTCCATAATATTCCCTCCATAAAGCGGCCTTAACTGGCCCCAAGCCCCCAAAGTTTATATGCTTTAAAAACCCAAGTCAATGATGCGGGGCAGGGGCAGGCGGGCGCCCCGAGTTAGTCACAAATAACCCGTTTTTGGCGATTGCGAAAATCATTTGCCCGAACAAGCCCTTTTTATATGGAAATCTTCTGTTAATTACGCACGTTTTCCTCTATTTTGCGGTTGAGTTTTGCCGAAAAGATTGTATGATAAGTTCGTTATAAAAAATATCCAGGAGGACATATATATGGCATTGGTAACAACGACCGAGATGTTCAAGAAGGCTTATGACGGCGGTTATGCTGTTGGTGCTTT
>Ga0310696_10003141_pt1 | contig 20880 bp, 19 predicted proteins | sample AusTroGonzalo_MG_4_FD_203885 | JGI IMG/M metagenome (GOLD analysis project Ga0310696, IMG submission 203885) | Bovine rumen microbial communities from tropical cattle in Woodstock, Queensland, Australia - Gonzalo_02 (v2) (version 2) | ecosystem: Host-associated > Mammals > Digestive system >... | reverse complement strand
GCAATTAATCGTCGGTCTTGACTACACCGTCGCCGTAGATGGTTTTGAAGTCGTTTTTCATCGAGATAATCGTGTAGCCTTTCTCTTCCCACTGAGCTTTGCGCTTGTTTGTCTCGGTCATGTCGGCGTGGTCGCGCTCTGTGTCGTCCGCGATAAGCATGAAAGCCATCGCCTTGTATTTGTTGTTTGTGACAGTGTATTCGTGCATACTCGTATCACCGCTGCTGTTGCCGAATGAAAGCACCGGCTGTTTTCCGATTTCCTGAGCGATATTGAAGACTTTGTTCATTTTGAGGTTTTTGAGCCACAGTTCGCCGCTTCTGACGAGTTTGTCTTTTCCGGCAGCGTTGAACTGATACTCAAGTCCGTCCTTTCTGCCCTGATTGCTTGCAACAAGCGTTACATCCATGCCGATGACCTGATTTTCAGGGATATTGAGCACTTCGCAGGCGAGAGCGCGGCAGAGCATTCTGTCGGAACCGCTCACGATATAGGTGGTGAAACCGTTATTCTGAAGGTATTTCACGACTTCGATCATCGGTTTGTAGATCGAATTTGCGTAGGTGAGTCCTTTAAAACCCTGCGCCTCACGCTTTAAAAATGTTTTGACGTAAGCGATAAACTCATCCTGAGTCAAACCCTCGAACGCCTTTGCCTGGGCTTTTCCGTGTACGATGCTAAAGTGGTCGACTGCCGGAGTCTTGTATTCCTTGCCCGATTCCCTGATAAGATTCGCGACTTCCTTGAGTTCGTCGCTTGCGATATCTTTGTATTCCGGATCGTCCAGGCAGCGGTATTCGAGCAGCAGATACTCGATGTATTCAGGAAAAAGCTCGCCGCACAGCGTCCCGTCCATGTCAAAAACTGCGATCCTGTCTTCGACCGGAATGAAATTTTCCGATTTCTTGTCAGTTACGGCTGCGACATAGTTTTGAAGTGCGCTGATCGATTCGCATTCGTTCCACAGCTCGAACGGATTCTTTGACTGTTCCGTTGTTTTTTCACCGCATCCCGAGAAAATGAAGATCGAAAAAATGATAAAAATAAAGCAGAGTTTTTTCATTTTGCCTCCAAAAACTTCATTTTTTTTAACAGTCAGCAGCAATTTGTACAAACTAACGACCTACCTCACACAGCGGACATTGTGGTAGCCATTCTCTTCATGTCTCACTTCTCCGTTGCTGAAATTTTTGCCCAATCGACAAATTCTTTAGCCATATCTATTGCTTTTACTGCATGGCGTTCTTCAAGAAACAGTTCGTTAGGATAACGCATCGAGACAGCGTAAGGAGTCAGAATATCTGCATAGTTGTAGTATTTTTCATCAATTTTGACAGAGTCTTTTATCTGATTCAACAGAAGAAAAAGATCGTGCTTTTTTGGGATTCCGCCCTGGCTGCCGTTCAGCACAATCAATGCTTTGACAGCTTTTTCAGCCGCCTGCTGGCAGTGAAAGCACACAATTTCAAGCGGTTTCGGGTTATATGTCGCCAAAAGATGAGTCGCAACGCCTAAGTCCGCTTCCGCAAAGGAAAGCCATTCTTTCGCGTCGTTTAAGTTTTCGTTAGCCATACAACAGCACTCCTTTGTTCATAACTTCATTTTCTATTCCCATTCTGTTTTTACGGCTTTCAAATCGGCTCTCCGTGCAGATGACAATGTCCACCGCGCGGCTTCGTACCGAACGGATTGACTTGTAAGCTTCAGCCGTCAAATCGGCAAGATTCTGTGAACCGTCCTTGACAATGATATAAAAATCAAAATCGCTGTCTTCGGTCGCCGTTCCGTCCGCAAACGAACCGAAAAGATATATTTTCAACGGTGTCAGTTCGTTCACAAGTTTCTCTTTTATGAGATTGATTTCATTTTCAGGCATTTCTGAACCTCCGTAAATGAGACGTGTCAGGTTCCGTCTCTACAAGAAAACCTTTGTATTATATTCAATTATTCGGAAATTGCGAGAGATTACGAACTTTTCTTATTTTCCCTGTTGAATGCGACAACTATGCCGCGAAGTAGGTCTGAATGGTATTTTGAAAGGGAATCTTTCTGGAAACGCCACGACCAGTTCTGCGGTCCTGTCGTTCCTGGAACGTTGAAGCGGCAGTCTCCGCCCCAGCCGAGAACGTCCTGAAGCGGGAAGAGAGCCTTTTCCGCAATCGAAGACATCGCAAGTCTGATCATTTTCCAGTGGATATCGTCTCCGTTGCTTCCCAGATAGTGGGTCACAAACGATTTCGCGCCGTCAGAAAGCGACCAGAACCAGCCGACAGTGGTATCGTTGTCGTGCGTTCCGGTGTAGCAGACACAGTTAGTATTTGTATAGTTGTGCGGCAGAAATTCGTGGTCCGTCCCTTCGTAAAAAGCAAACTGCAAGACTTTCATTCCGGCGAATCCGCAGTTTTCGCGCAGTTTGACTACATCGGAATCGATATCGCCCAGATCTTCCGCGACTATCGGGATTTTTCCCGCTTTTTTGAAGAGAGTTTCAAAAAGTTTTTCGCGCGGGCCTTTCTCCCAGTGACCGTTTTTAGCCGTTGTTTCAGTTGCTTTGACCGACCAGTATGCGCTGAAACCTCTGAAATGGTCGAGGCGCAGAATGTCGTAAAGTTTCAGATTATGGATAAAACGCTCGATCCACCACGAAAAATCCTCTTTTTCAAGCACTTTCCAGTCATAGAGCGGATTTCCCCAGAGCTGCCCGTCGGCGCTGAAATAATCTGGCGGAACGCCTGCGACTTCCGACATGACGGCGTCAGTCATCTTGAAAATGTGCTGATTTGCCCAGACATCGGCGCTGTCAAAAGAGAGAAAGATCGGAATATCACCCATAATTTCGATATCTTTTCCGTTTGCGTAGTTTTTGAGTTTTTTCCACTGCGAAAAGAAGACCCACTGAGCGAAAAAGTGGCGGAAAAGCTCTTTTTCATGCGCCTTTTCAAACTCTTTCAAAGCTTTTTCATCGTGATTTCTGTATTCAGCCGGCCAGAACTTCCACGATTTTCCTTCAAACTCTTTGGTCAAAACCCTGAAAAGTGCGAAATCCCGCAGCCATGAAGAGTTTTCTTCGACAAAAACTGAAAATTCCGGATAATTTTCACGGACTTTGTAAAAATTTTCAGCCGCTTCATCAAGAATTTTCGCTTTGAAGTCAATAACTTTCGGATAATCGACGCGGTAATCGTTAAATTCGGGAATTTCTTCCGGTTTTTCGGCAAAATTTTTCTCAAAAAGCTCGTCGATATCAATTAAAATTTCGTTTCCCGCAAACGCGCTGAAAGAGTTGTAGGGGCATCCGTCAAAACCGGTAGGGGTAAGCGGCAGAATCTGCCAGATCCTTATTCCCGATTCAGCCATAAAATCGACAAAATCGTATGCCGGCTTGCCGAAACAGCCGATGCCGTAGCTGCCGGGAAGGGATGTAGGATGCAGGATTATTCCCGCCTTTCTCGGATTTATTTTCGTTTTTTCAGTCATTTTTTCCTCCACAAAATACAGAATTTAGCCTAATCACAATTTCTTCCAACAACGTTCTTTCAGGAAATTTTTAATAATTTCAATATTTTCACCTTCGTAAAAAGCAATGAGAAGTTTTTTGAATTCCGGTACTTCCTTTTCCGGGATGACAAGCAGTCCGAGTCCGTGAGAAATTATATAATGATTCGCAAAAATCACGGATGCGCGTTTGTTGCCGTCGGTGAAGACTTGGGTTTTCATGCAATACATACAAAGTTCAACCGCAATATCGATTTCATCCTGTTTTGAAGCAAGTATTTCGGCAATCCGCTCTTTCACAACTGATTCTACCGGTATCGGCGGAATATATGAACTGCCGCCTATAGTCACCGGAATCCCGCGGATCCGGCCGGCATCAAAGAAAAAACCTTCATTCACAAGGCGCGCGATATGACAGAGCAGATAATAATCCGTTTTGCTCTGGATGACATTGCGGTCGAGAATAAACTCCCATGCGTGCTTCAAATTAAGAATTTTCTGCACATCTGTCGCCGTCATGCCTGAAACTTTGCCGTTTTCAATGATTTCTTCTGTTTGCGGAAATGATGTCGCGACTCCTTCAAGAACTGCCTGATCGTAAATGTTGGCTTTCATGTTCACACGGGCGAAATCAAGGTTTTTCTGCACTGAAAGCGGAAGCTCGCTATCTTCGTATCCAAGTTCGGCAAGCTTTTTGTCGATGTGACGCATCTGTTTTTTGAGCTCTCGGGCTTCTTTTGTATTCCGCAGAAGAAGCTGAAAAAGCTCGTCGGAATAAGCTCCGACATAAGTCGATGTAATCCTGCTGCCGACACGCTTCCGCACATATATATAGCTTCCGCTTGACGACTTTTTAATTTCGGGTGTTCCGTCGTAAGCCAGAAGATTCAACCGTGCCTGACATTCTCCTTTTTGCTGCAGCAGAATCCTTATTTCATCCAAAGTTTCACTCATCGCGCTCTCCTTTTAGGGAACATTTTTGCAGTTTTTATATCAAAAAGTTCCCTAAAAAGCAATTTTTCTATTTAACTTGGGGATATTTATTTTTCACAGTTAAATGCAGTTGAGAAGACCTTTCTTTTCGATGATATCTTTTTGCACTGTCGAGAATTTTTTGAAGTGACCTGCGACTTTGCCGTTATCAAGGATTTCACCCGATTCGATGTCGAAATCGAGAGTTTTTCCTGTTTCAAGCGCATTGTCGGCGATATCGAGGATCTCGATCATCGGGAAACCGGTGTTGATGATGTTTCTCTTGTAAATCGCGCCGAACGATTTTGCCGCAACCCCCTGTAAATTCAGCGAAATAAAGCAGTCAACCGCCTGCTGACGGCTGCTTCCCGCTCCGAAATTCTCTCCTGCGACGACAATCATTCCGGGCTTTACTTTTTTCGAAAAATCCTTGTAGCCTTCAAGATTATCGAGCGCATACTGTCCCATCAGGTTGATGTCGACAATCGAAAGATACTTGTTGTGGAAAATCATATCGGTGTCAATATCGTTGATAAGTTTTCCTTCACCATCCTTCAAAACAAAAATTTCAGCCGTAATTTTTTTCATTTTATCCTCCTGAAAACCTCTAACCTCTCTCCTGACCTCACCCTTTTATTCCCTCTCCATTGTGGCGAGGGAACGATTCGAGATACAAACAGACCAAAACCGTCAGATTATAATGGAAGGATTTTCTAAAAAAAGTTTTTATATTTTTGTTCGGGAATGGGGAGCGTAATTTGCTTTTATTCTCTTTTTTCCTACAATTTTTCGTTTTGGAGAATTTTTGTGATGGAAAAATGAAAAAAATCAAATTTATATTCTGTCTCTGCCTGATCATTCCACTTTTTCTGTCTTGCGACACAGTACCAAACTACGCAGACGAAATCCGTGAAACTTATGAGGAAGCTAAACGTGACAAATTCGCCGGCATAGTAATTGACGGAAAAATGTGGTCTGCTGTGTCTGCGGAACCTATCCCGGGAAACGCCGAGTCTGTCGATTACTGCGAATATCTCACGGAATCAGGATATTATGACTGGCATCTTCCGACTGTTGACGAGCTGAGGACCCTTCTTCGCAACTGTCCGAACAACGAAACAGGAGGTGCTTGCGACCGGACAGACGAGTGTTTGTCTGATGCCGGATGCGAATCAAACGCTGAAACCTGCTTCTGTTGCGGCGAAACGGAAGGCGTTGAAAGTATTTTCAGCAAACTGGAAGACAATGTCATTCTATGGTCTTCTTTGCCGCTCCTGACAGAAAGTTACACCAATACATGGTCCGTTGATTTCAGACAAGGCTGCATCGTATCTCACGGTCCAGGCATGCACGGGGCATACGGGATATATGTCCGCTGCGTAAGGGATGCAGATTAGAATTGTGTAAAAATTCAGGCAAAAAATCCCGAAATAACCCAAATCATTGAAATCTCGGTTTTCATAGATGAGACGCCGTTACGATGATGTTAGACGCCATGGTATGACGTCTCTACAGACCTTGCCTTTAAATGGATTACGCGTATAATATTCCGCTTTTTAGGAATTTTTATGGAGTGAAAAATGCTTAGGATTTACAATTCGATGAGTGAGAAAAAAGAGGATTTCGTTCCTTTAAACGGCAAAAATGTCGGTCTTTATGCCTGCGGAATGACGGTTTACGACAAGCCGCACATCGGACACGCAAGGAAGGAAGTTGCAATAGATCTCATCGTTAATTATCTGAAATATTCAGGTTTTTCAGTAACTTACGTCAGAAATTTCACCGATATCGATGACAAGATCATTACCCGCGCAAACGAAAGAGGGATCGATTTCAGAGCTCTCACGGAAGAAAATATCGACGCTTTCTACAAGGCTATGGACGCTCTCGGGCTCGCTAGACCTGACGTTGAGCCCAAGGCTACGATGCATATTCCCGAAATAATTTCGATGGTTCAGAAACTTGTCGACAAAGGTTTTGCGTATCCGACATCAGACGGCAGCGTCTATTTCGCAGTCGAAAAGTTCAAAGGCTACGGCAAACTGAGCGGCAGAAAACTTGACGAAATGATAAGCGGAACCCGTTTCGACGTTGAAGAAAGCAAACAGAATCCGCTCGATTTCGCACTCTGGAAAGCTTCGAAGCCGGGCGAACCTAAGTGGGAAAGCCCATGGGGCGAAGGAAGACCGGGCTGGCACATCGAATGCAGCGCGATGAGCACGAAATATCTCGGCGAATCTTTCGATATCCACGCAGGCGGCAGAGACCTCATTTTCCCGCATCACGAAAACGAGATCGCCCAGGCTGAATGCGCGACAGGCAAACCTTTCGCGAAATACTGGGTCCACAACGGTTTCCTCACGGTCGAGGGCGAAAAGATGAGCAAATCGCTCCACAACTTCATCACGGTAGAGGACGCTCTCAAGCAGTATCACGCCGAGGTTCTGCGCTACTTCATGCTTTCGACTCACTACCGCACGCCGATTGACTTCTCGATGGCGAACCTCAAGGATACCGAAAAGAAAATCTGCTATTTCTACAACACTCTGAAAACTTTGAACCAGTTCGCGGCAAAGGCTGCAAAACCTGTCAGAAACGAAAAAGCTGTTGAATTTATTAACGAATTTAAAGAGGCTATGGACGACGATTTCAACAGCGCAAGAGTCGTTGCGGCACTTTTCAACCTCTTCAAGCATCTGAACGAAGTCCTTGTTTCCAAAAAAACGAGACCGACTCCCGATGAATGCGCAGGTTTTGCGGAAGCAATTAAAGAAGTCGGCGGAGTTATGGGAGTCCTTCTCAGAGATCCCGACGAGATCACAAATGAGATCAAAGAGATACAGCTTAACCGCTATGGCATCAAACGCGAAGAGATCGAAGGAATGATCGAGAAAAGAAAGGCTTTCCGCGCAGAAAAGAATTTCGAAATGGCCGACAAAATGCGCGAAGAACTTCTTGAAAAAGGAATCTCCATCCAGGATACGCCGAACGGAACCGAGTGGAGTTTTAACTGATTGACCTCTCCGTCATGTTGAGTGTCAGCGAAACATCTCACGTCATCTTGAACGAATGTGAAACACCTCTGAGATTCTTCGCGCTGCTCAGAATGACATTGTGCGTCATCTTGAACGAATGTGAAACACCTCTGAGATTCTTCGCGCTGCTCAGAATGACATTGTGCGTCATGTTGAACGAATGTGAAACATCTCCGAGATTCTTCGCTTCGCTCAGAATGACGATAAAAAAATTTTTTTTGATTTTGAGTCAGAAAAATCGAAGGTAAGTGGAACTAAATAAACGTGAGAGTTTTTTTGCAGTTTGAGTAACTTTTAGATGGAGAACAAAATGAAGAAATTTATGATTCTTTTCACGGTTTTGGCGATGTTCTTCCTCGTTTCGTGCGGCGGAAACAGCAAAGATGATGACAAGACTGACACCGGCGACACGATTGTTGACACGGGTGACACAGATCCGACTGATACGGGCGATTCGGGCGATACAGATACATCTGAGCCGACAGATCCTACGGAACCGATAGATCCGACCGATCCTGAAGAGGGCGGTAACTGGGAAGCTAAGTACAAAAAAGCTGACGAGCACGCTGAAAAAGTTTCCGAGGATGTCGTAAAAGCAAACAACGACCTCGGAATGAAGATGTTCAGCAAACTTGCGGCAGCTGAGGCGGGTAAAAACATGATGATTTCCCCGCTTTCGATCTCTATTGCGATGGCAATGAGCACAAACGGCGCATCGGGAGAAAACCTTGACGAAATGAAAGAAGTTTTGGGTTTCGGCGAAATGGAACTCGCAAATGTGAACGAGCAGTTCATGCACCTTATCGCAAGCCTTGTCGCGGCGGATAAAGACCTTGTTCTTGATATCGCGAACTCTGTCTGGATGCGCGAAGACTTCTCGCTTGATGTCAAGGCGGCTTTCACTGATGTTCTCAACGAGTTCTACGATGCCGAAATTTTTGCGGAAGGTTTCAGTGTTGAAAACATCAATGCATGGGTTTCAGAAAACACAAACGGCAAAATCGACAAAATCGTCGAGGAAATCGGCGAAGATGTCGTTATGTATCTTATAAATGCAATCTATTTCAAGGCTGCGTGGACGACCGCTTTCAACGAAGAAAATACCCGTGAAGGCGTTTTCACTCTTTCCGACGGAACTGAAACCAAAGCCGATTTTATGAGTTTCAGTGAAGCCGAGGAAGCTCCGGCATTCCTTGCATACTCGTCAGACTGGGGCGACAAAGACGGTTTTGCGATGATCAGAATTCCTTACGGCCGCGATGTTTTCGCTTTCTACGGCATAGTTCCGAATTATGACAACGAGTCAAATATCGACGATTTTATAGCAAAAATCGCTGAAAACGGTTTCGACCACTATTACTCGCTCATTACTCCGATGAGCGATTTTCCGCTTGAGCTCCCGAAATTCAAGTTCGAATATGAGAAGTCTCTTGTCGGAATTTTTAAGGAACTCGGCATGGAAAAGGCTTTCAAAGAAGGCGGACCTTTCCACAACATAGCCGATGAACCGCATGATCCTATAATTTCAGACATCAAGCATAAGACTTTCATCGAGGTCAACGAAGCTGGAACAGAGGCTGCGGCAGTTACGGCAGTCGAATACAGTGACGGCGCAATGCCCGGTGGATTCTATGCAAACCGCCCGTTCGTATTCGTAATCCGCGACGACAGAACCGGCTCAATCCTCTTCATCGGGAAAGTCGAGAATCCAAGTGCTGAATAAATAGTTTTGAATAACTTTTAAGGGAGTTGAAAATGAAAAAACTTATGATGATTTTCGCAATTTTTGCGATGATTTTCTTTGTTTCGTGCGGCGGTGATTCAAAAGATGACGAAAAAACCGATACCGGCGACACCGGAGCTGACACTGGTGATACTGATACGACAGATACCGGCGACACTGACAGTTCGGATACCGAAATACCGGACAACGATAATACCGATACAACTGATCCGGCCGACACAGACCCGACAGACACAGACACCGAAGAAGGTGGCAGTTGGGAAGCAAAATACAAAAAGGCTGACAAACACGCTGAAAAAGTTTCCGAGGATGTCGTCAAGGCAAACAACGACCTTGGAATGAAGATGTTCAGCAAACTTGCGGCCGGCGAAGCAGGAAAAAACATGATGATTTCCCCGCTTTCGATTTCGATTGCAATGGCCATGGTAACAAACGGCGCATCGGATGACAGCGTTGCCGAAATGAAAGAGGTTCTGGGATTCGGAGAGATGGAACTTCCCGAAATCAACTCGCAGTTTGCGCAACTTATAGCAAGTCTTGTCGAAGCGGACAAGGATATGGTGCTTGAAATTGCAGATTCTGTCTGGATGGATGATGCGTTCGCTCCGGCTGTAAAGCAGGACTTCGTTGATGTCCTCAATGAATTTTATGACGCGGCTTTCTTTACCGAAGATTTTCAGGACGAGGCGACTGTAGGCAAAATAAATGCGTGGGTTTCCGAAAAAACGCATGAAAAAATTGATAAAATCATCGAAGAGATCGGGCCGAACGCCGTTATGTATCTGATCAACGCGATCTATTTCAAAGCTGCCTGGACGACTTCTTTTGACAAGGAGAGCACTTATGAAGGCAGCTTCACGCTTTCCGACGGAAGTGAATCCAAAGCTGATTACATGGCATTTGCGTATGATCAGGAAAAACCGGAACTTTACGGCTATTCTTCAGGATGGGGCGACGAAAACGGATATTCCGTCGTTAGAATCCCTTACGGCCGCGATGTTTTCGCGTTTTACGGCATAGTTCCGAACATGGACAACAAAACAAATATCGATGATTTTATCACAAAAATTGCGGGAAACGGGCTTGATACATACTTCTCTCAGCTTACAAAACATGAGGATTTTGAGCTCCGCCTTCCGAAATTCAAGTTCAAATATGAAAAAATGCTTGTCGATGTCTTCAAGGAGCTCGGAATGCAGAAGGCTTTTGAAGAAGGATCACTTCTGAATATCGCAGATAATCCGTATGCTCCTTTCATTTCCAATATTTTCCATAAGACATTTGTCGAAGTAAACGAGGAAGGAACCGAGGCTGCAGCTGTCACAGCAGTCGAAGTCGGCAACGAAGCGATGCCTGACGGTTTCTATGCAACCCGTCCGTTTGTATTCTTAATCCGCGATGACAGAACCGGATCAGTTCTTTTCATCGGAAAAGTCGAAAATCCAAAAGCTGAATAATCTTTTTGACGCCGCGCCATATCGTCGTAACAACGAAACGACGTGACGACGTAACATTAAGACGCGCTTAAATATTGATTGTCGTGTTCTGAATGATAAGGCAACTGCCGCCTTCAACTGGTTCTGATTTGAATCTGTCGTTTTCAGAATCATATTCTCTTGTGACCTGAATGAGTTTTACGTTTTCAAGAGTTACGTTCAGAGAACCAGAATCGTAAGAGAATGAATTTACCGTCATTGTGCCGCTCGCCGGATAGTAGTATTTTCCGGCACCGTCAAAATAGCCTTCGTTGTCGTAAACTATATCTTCAAAAACAATGATGCACTGTGCACATGAGCTGTAGGAAGCGTTGTAGCCTTCGGCAAGGTTGTATGTTCCTGTCGCGGTTTCGCTGTAAATTTCGAAATCGATCTCATCCTGTGTTGCGGTTCCTGTTCCAGGCTGATAACTGCCTGAGTAGTAAGCGTAATTATCGAATGAGCCGTCAAGTTTCATTGTTCCGATGTTTATAAGCGTGCAGTCACCGGTGTAAATCTCGCCGGAATCGGTGTCGCCGGTATCTGTGTCGGTAGTGTCTGTTGTATCCGTATTATCGGTATCTGAAGTGTCCGTGTCGCCGGTATCGGCTGCAGTATCACCTGTGTCTGAACCTGTGTCAACAGCGGTATCACCCGTGTCTGAACCTGTGTCAACAGCGGTATCACCCGTGTCTGCTCCTGTATCACCTGTATCTGCTCCAGTGTCACCTGTATCTGCTTCTGTGTTGCTTTCTTCATCGTCCCCACCGCACGAAACAAAGAAAAAAAGCGATAAAATCAAAACTGCAATAAGTGAAAATCTTTTCATGAAATCCTCCTTAAATAGAAAAATCAAAAAACGGCAGTATTTTAACAGCGGCTTCTTAAAAATAAATATTTTTACCGAATACCACAATACTGTCTGCACAATTTAAGGTCAGCTTTTTTTGAGCTTTGCGAGCATACTTTCAAGCATTTTTGACATATCGGGCGGCGGTCCGCCGTATTTTTCACCGTCAAGAGAGGCTTCTTTGATAAAAACAGAGGGGGCCGTATTTCTGCTGTTACCCCTGAACGTCACAGTTTCCGGGATTGTTATCACAAGCAGTTTTTTGGCTCTTGTAAACGCAACATAGGCAAGTCTGCGTTCTTCATCGACATTGAATTCCTCTATCGCGAGATGATTCGGGAATCCTCCCTGATAAAAGCCCGGAATAAAGACTCGGTCGAATTCAAGCCCCTTCGCACTGTGAGCGGTTATTATTGTAACTTTCCCTGCCCTGCTCTCTTCTTCCCCGCTTCCCAATAGAGATACATTGTTAACGAATCTGGCGAAAAACGACCGTGCTGTCTTGTGCTCCGGAAGTGAAGGATCAGTCGATACGGCATCGAAAAAAGCCGAAATGTTATCAAGTTTAATCCTTGCCACATCCTCGTTCTCTGCACTTTTTTTAATCTCGGTCTCGATACCTGTCTGCTTTACGAGAAAAGCGGTGAACTGCAAAGGGTCAGCAGTCACGAATTTTTCCTTCAGTTCGCGAAGCAAAACGGAAAAACCGTTTAGAGCGGACGCCTGTTCAGCACTAAACAGCGTTTTGTAGATGCCGAAATCCTCCAGAAGCTGCATCGGGAGAATCTTCATCGAGGCAGATACCGAAAAGAACTTTTCCATCGTGCCGCTGCCAATACCCCGCGTCGGATAGTTAATTATTCTGCGCAAGTTTATCTCGTCTTGCGGATTGAGAAGAATCCTGATGTAAGCCAGAATATCCTTTATCTCCTTGTTTTCGAAAAAACGGCTGCCGCCCACAACAACAAACGGAACTCCGAACTGCGAAAAGGCAACTTCAAAAAAACGGGTCTGAAAATTTGCCCGCACAATCACAGCGATATCGTTGTAGTTCACCCCTTCCGATTTCCATTTCAGAATTTCCTGTGCAGTAAACTCTGCTTCGTCCTTTTCATTCGGCTTTTTGACAACTTTTATCCCCTCGCCTTCCAAGCCTTTTCTAGATGCGAAACACTTTTTCGGGCTGCGTTTCAAGTTGTGAGCTATGAGTTTCCCGGCAGTATCGACTATTTCCGATATCGAACGGTAGTTTTCCTCAAGTTTTACGATTGTGACATTTTCAAAATCGCGCTCGAAATTGAGGATATTCTCGACATTTGCACCGCGCCAGCTGTATATACTCTGATCGTCGTCACCGACTACACATATATTTTTATGGACTGAAGATAGTAATTTTACAAACTCGAACTGTGCGCAGTTGGTATCCTGATATTCGTCAACCATTATGTATTTGTATTTTGAAGCGTACTTCATGCGTACGGAATCGTCATTTTTCAAAAGATTTACCGTAAGCGCTATCAGATCGTCGAAATCGAGTGCCGCACGCACTTTCATCGCCCTGCAGTAAGGCTCGAAAAGCCTGTTTGCGACTGCATTCGTGATGTTTGAAACAAGAAAAGAGCTTCTTTCTCTCAGTGTTGCATCGTTCTTCATCTTTGAAATAGCCGAAACTATCGCAGAAGCCGAAAAGCGCTCGGCAGAAACTTTTTCATCTGCCATGACCCGTTTCATGAGTTCGCTTTGTTCATACGGTGAATATATAGTAAAATCAGCAGGATATCCTATTTTATCATGTTCAGCGCGCAAAATAGAAAGACCTAGTGCATGAAAAGTGCAGATTGTGAGTCTCGAAGACTTTTCTTCGGAATCAATAAGCAGCTTGAGTCTTTCACGCATCTCGCGGGCCGCCTTGTTCGTAAAAGTGACAGCTAAAATATTCTCAGAATTTACATTTTTTCCTTCCACAAGCCACGCGATTCTATGTGTTATGACACGCGTTTTTCCAGAACCAGCTCCGGCAAAAACAAGCACGGCTCCTTCCGTCGTTTTGACTGCTTTTTCCTGCGGTATACTAAGATTTCTATCCACTTTATTCAAACTTAGCTCCAATTAACAATAATTAGCGCCTAATCAAACAAAATATGATGGTTTTTCCACATTTTTTCAACATTATTGAGATTTTTATTCAGTTATATGGTTTTTCCACAAAATTTCCCTAATACAACTAGATAAGCATTGGATTTTATTGTAGAAACATACTGCATATTTTTCTGTGCAAATCATAAAAACCTTTGATATCTTAGCGTATTTCGGGCAAAAAAACATGGGTTGACAACACAAATGTGGAAAACTCCTGTATGTGTTGAAAAGCCGGGTAATAAACTGTAATTTCGCCATATTTTACATGAATCTTTTGTTAAAGGAGCGAACCAGAACTTTTTTTTCTCCACTTTCGAGTCTTATAACCGAAAAAACAAGAACACCTGCCTCTGGTTTCTTGGAAGAATTAAACAAGTTCAGCTGCGGACGTATTATACTCCCCGGATTAGCGTTAAAATCTCCTGTAAGAATAAGATCAACCGGCTTTTCCTGAACAGCCTTGAAAGCATCGTCGAGTTCTTCAAAAGAAGAATCGGGGTTATTGTAAAGATAGTAAATTATAAAATCGCTATCCTTGCTGGGCTGATGAATCCGAAATGCAGCGTTTCCATCTTGAGTAGGAGTTTCCGCCGATTCACGCTGTTCACTCTGCGCCGCAGGAAGATCGTCTCCGCGCTGTTCCGGAACTATTGAAGAAACAAAAAACGAAATTTTCCCTTTCCTGATCTTCTGCGGCTCGGCAAATTTCAAAACATCACTTCCTGCGAGCGTATAGAGTATCAATGTATTGTTTTTATTACATTTTTCAGCTCGATCAGCTTCAAGAAAGACTATATCCTCAAAAACAATCCCTTCTTTGAATGAATTCAGAAGAACCACGCAGCCATCGTCTTCGGAATAGGAAGAAAAAGATAGAAAGAATACCGCCAAAACAATAAAAGGAATAAAAAAGAGTAAGATTATTAGCTTCTTCACGACATTCAGAACAAAAGTGGTCGGGATGACTGGGTTCGAACCAGCGACTTCTGCGTCCCGAACGCAGCACTCTACCAGGCTGAGCTACATCCCGACCCAAAAAACGGACGCTTTATAGCAACTTATTTTCAAATAGCAATTTTTTTTTACTCTTTTTTTGTTTGACTCTTGCTTTAAAATTGTGTATACGCGCCTGCATTTTTAGGGGGATTAACAATGACTCTTAAAGTTCCTGAATTTATTGGTGAAAACGAAATAGCTGAATATCTGCCGCACCGCGGAAAAATGCTTCTGCTCTCGCGCATCACCAGTTACGACATGGAAAAACGGATAATCACAGGCGAATACGACATAACGAAAGAGTGCATCTTTTACGAAAAAGAGGGCGACGGAATCCCGAGCTGGGTGAGTTTCGAGCTTATGGCGCAGACTGTGTGCGCTCTGACGGGAATCGCTCACAAACTTTTCGGCAGAAAAATTCTCCCCGGCATGATTCTTTCGGTCACCGGTTTCAAAACCGCGACAGAGTGGCTTAAAGCGGGCAGAACGGTGAGAATGACGATGACCGAGGACTACTGCGACGAAGAATCGGCGCTTTACAACTTCACCGGCGAACTTTTTATTGTCGGAGAGGGCGTAAAACCTGCAGTAACGGCGAAAATTTCGGCGATTGAAATCGAAAGTCTTGAAAAATTGAAGGAAATAAGGGGGCGTTATCTTGAGTAATTCGGACAAAACTGTGCTTGTAACAGGCGCAAGCGGCGGAATAGGCAGAGCAATAGCGGTCGAAGCGGCAAAAGCGGGATATTACGTTATCTGCCACTACAACAGCGGCGTTGAAAGGGCGCAGGAAACTCTCCACCTTATCGAAGAAGCTCACGGCTTAGGCGAAATCGTGAAATTCGATGTCAGAAACCGCGAGGAGTGCCGTGAAATACTCAACAAAATCACCGAAGAAAAAGGCCCTCTCTGGGGAATAGTCAGCAATGCCGGAATCACACGCGACAATGTTTTCGCAGCGATGAAAGGCGACGAGTGGGATGATGTCATCAGGACCGATCTCGACAGCTTCTACAACGTGATTCAGCCGCTTGTTCTTCCGATGGCGAGAAGGACAAACAAACGCGGCGGAAGAATCATCGTGATCTCTTCAATAACAGGCATCATCGGAAACCGCGGACAAGTCAACTACAGCGCGGCGAAAGCGGGGATCATCGGCGCGGCAAAGGCTCTGGCTATGGAACTCGCGTCGCGTAAAATCACGGTAAACTGCATCGCTCCCGGACTTATCGAAACCGACATGATCAAGGGGATAATTCCCGAAATGTATGAGAAAATCGTTGAAAGCATCCCGTTGAACCGAGTCGGAAAACCTGAAGAAATTGCTTCTCTTGCAGTATTTTTACTCTCTGAAGAATCCGGATATATCACAAAGCAGGTCATTTCTGTAAACGGAGGAATGGAATGAACTTTTTGAGACATGACGGCAAACGCCGTGTCGTAGTCACAGGCGGCGGAATGCTCTCTTCTCTCGGAAGAAGCTGGGAAACCGCTTTCGAAAACCTTAAAGCGTGCAAAAACAGAATTTCATATATGCCAGAATGGGAACGTTTCATAAAGATGAATACGCGCCTCGCCTCGCCTTACAACGAGGAACTTCCGACTTATCCGCGCAAAAAGATCCGCGGAATGGGAAGAGTCGCACTCCTTTCACTTGTAGCTACCGAAGACGCGCTCAGAGTTGCAGGACTTCTGACTGAAACCGGCGATGTCATAGAAGAACTCAAGAACGGCCGCACAGGCATTGCATACGGCACCTGCATGGGTTCTCTGGATGCGGTAAACGCGCTTGCAACGATGATGACGACAGGCGATACGTCGAAATTCGACTCTCAGACATACATCAAGGCGATGCCGCAGACAAACGCCTGCAACCTCTCGGTTTTCTACCAGATCCGCGGCAGAATGATAATCACGGACACTGCCTGCACTTCGGGAAGCCAGGCAGTAGGATACGGTTACGAAGCAATCGCGGACGGCAGACAGGACATTATGATATGCGGCGGAGCAGAAGAACTTTCAGCACCGAACGCCGCTATTTTCGACACTTTGGGCCAGGCAAGCTTCAAAAACCAGACTCCGGAGGCGACTCCCCGCTGCTTCGACAAAGACCGCGACGGCCTTGTTATCGGCGAAGGAGCCGGAACTCTTATCCTCGAAGACCTTGAGCACGCAGTCAAGCGCGGTGCGAAAATATTCTGCGAAGTCGCCGGTTTCGCCACGAATTCCGACGGTTTTCACATCACGAGCCCCAACTACTACACTCAGGGCATCTGCATGGAAGCGGCACTTGCGAACGCAAATCTGACCACAGACGATATAGCCTACATCAACGCTCACGGCACCGCTACATACTACGGCGACATCTCCGAAACGACCGCCGTTTACAACGTTTTCAAGCGTCCCGTCCCCGTTTCTTCAACAAAAAGCTATGTCGGCCACCTTCTCGGCGCATGCGGCGCAGTCGAAAGCTGGGTTACGATCAACATGATGAATGAAGGCTGGTTCCACCCCAACGTAAATCTGGACAACCTCGATCCGCAGTGCGCTCCGCTCGGCTACATCACAGGTCAGGGCATGGAAATCAAATGCGACTATGTCATGTCGAACAACTTCGCTTTCGGCGGAATCAACACTTCTCTCATCTTCAAGAAGTGGAAAGAGTAAATCTCACCCAAACACGACAATTCAACAGAAAAAGTAAATACAAAAAAGGCTCCCCGAAGGGAGCCCGTAAAATCTTGGAAAGCTAAATACCGCTTAGTGCGGGATGATTCCGAGAAGGATACCTGCAGCGATTGCGGAACCGATAACGCCTGCTACGTTCGGAGCCATTGCGTGCATAAGAAGGTAGTTCGTCGGATCAGCCTGTTTACCGATATTCTGTGCAACACGAGCACTGTCGGGAACCGCAGAAACACCAGCGCAACCGATGATCGGGTTGAGTTTGTTGCCCGGTTTGAGGAAGCAGTTGATGAGTTTCGCGATAAGAACGCCGCCGGCTGTCGAAATCATGAAAGAAAGTGCGCCGAGAGCGAAAATTTTGATCGAAGCAGCAGTCAGGAAGGTCTGAGCGCTTGTGGAAGCACCGACCGTGATACCGATAAGAACTGTTACGATATCGATAAGAGCGTTGCTTGCAGTCTTCGAAAGTCTGTCGGTTACGCCCGATTCCTTAATGATGTTGCCGAGCAGGAGCATACCGATAAGTGGAAGTCCGCCGGGAGCGATAAAGGTGCAGACGATGAACGCAACTATCGGGAAAAGAACTCTTTCACGCTTTGAAACTACACGCGGCGGTTTCATGCGGATGAGACGCTCTTTTTTGGTCGTAAGAAGTTTTACTATCGGGGGCTGGATGACCGGAACGAGAGCCATGTACGAGTAAGCCGCGATCGCAACTGCGCCGAGAAGGTGCGGAGCCATGAGGCCTGTCGTGAAAATGGCAGTAGGACCGTCAGCTCCGCCGATGATGCCTATTGACGCAGCTTCCTGAATATTGAATCCAAGGAAGATCGCAATAAGGAACGCCGCGAAAATACCTACCTGGGCACCGCCGCCGATAAGGATAAGTCTCGGGTTGGCGATCATGTAGGAGAAGTCGGTCATCGCGCCTATTCCAAGGAAAATAAGCGGAGGATAGATACCTTTCAGAACTCCGAAGTAGAGGTAGTTGAGAACTGAGCCCGGATCGTAAACGCCGATCTGAACACCTGCCGCGGTCGGGATGTTGCCGATGAGGATACCGAAACCGATCGGGAGAAGAAGAAGCGGCTCATAATCCTTCGCGATAGCGAGGAAAATGAAAATGAACGCAACGAGCATCATTATCAGGTTTCCTATCGTGATGTGAGCAACAGCCGTGGTGTTGAAGAAACGGGCGATAAAGCTTCTATTCTTCTGAAGGTAATATTCCATCGTTCCGGACGAACGGAGCGAGAAATTGATGAAAAGCGGGGTTACTTCATAGGTTTTGCCGAAGTTTTTGATGTAGAGCGTGCGGTTGAGAGTTACGTCGCGCGCCGATTCTCCGTTCAGCATTACCGGGAAAAGTTCCGGATCTTCCTTAAAGTTGATGAAAGCGACACCGTTATCAGCAAGAAGAAGGTCTGAATGTTTGTACTCCTTTCTTTCGCCGTTCGGGAAAATCGCGGTTACTTTGTAATCCTGGTTTTCCGGATTGAACGAATCAAGATCGACAGCTGCAAGATCCGAGCCTTTGACTTCCTTCTGGTTCGGAAGAATAGCCTCAAGGCCTGTGATCATAAGGTAGTTGCCGATCGTGCTTTCGTCATGGTGTTCAGCAATCGTCTTGAATTCGGGCGTTCCCTCTACGACGTTGTTCGAAACGATAGCGGCGTATTCGATCTTTTTCTGCGGAGTGTTGTCGAGAAGTTTGTATTCGATCTCGAGTTTTACAAGAGATTCGTTCTCCTTGACTCCGGTGAAAACTGAATTTGCGCTCTTAACATTGACCGGAGCGGCAGTCTCAACAGCAACCGGCTGAGGTTCCGGCTGTGCCTGAGGCTCCTGAGCTTCACGCGCTTCCTGCTGCGGAGCCGCCTCTTCAGGCTGTGTCTCTTCTTCCTGAGCGAAAAGAAGGAAGCTCAGGAAAAGAGCGAGGATTAAAATTATACTTTTCTTCATTTTAGCCTCTTAACCAATTGTTACAAGCGGCTGGTGTTCCTTGACATTGTCGCCTTCCTTGACGAGAACGGCTTTTACTGTTCCCGCAGTTCCGGAGTTGATGTCGTTTTCCATTTTCATAGCTTCCATCGTCATGACTTTCTGTCCTGCGGTTACGGTGTCGCCGACTTTAACGAGGACTTTCATGATAAGTCCGGGCATCGGAGCGACAACGTTGTTTCCGCTTACATCGCCTGCCGGAGCGGCAGCAGGTGCAGCAGCAGGAGCTGGAGCGGCAGCGGGTCTTGCAGCAACAGGTCTCGGTGCAGCCGGGGTGAATGCAACGGGTTCGCCGCCTTTGTAGGTGATGTCAACATCGTATTCGTTGCCGTTTACAGCGACTTTAGCCGTCGCGCCGCCGAAATCTTTGACTTCGACATCGAATTTTTTTCCTTTTATCGTAAGTTCATACTTTTTCATCTCGTCTCCTCACTATTTTTTTACTGCCTGCCATCTTTTGAAACGGCGGGACTGTTTTGCCAAACTTTCGCTTGTCCACGGGTTAGTGTTGTAATACTGCTTCGTCTCGGTGAGATAAACCTTGTCGGAGCTTTCGGTCATGTAGATCGAAAGGCCGATCATGGCTGCGATCTGCTCAAGCTCGCTCTCTTCCGTAGCAGGTGCTTCTTCCTTTTTCTCGGGAGCTGCGGGTGCCGGTGTCGGAGCCGCAACAGGCGCCGGTTTCGCGTCCTTTCCTGCAAGGCGGTAGAACTGCGAAAGAACTATCGCGAGTATCGCCAGACCGCTGAGAACGACTCCGATTCCGATAAACGGAAGGGCTTTGATTACAGCCCAGTCGGACTTCGTCAGGTCGGCCGAAAACGCAGCGACCGCGGACTGAATTAAACTTATATGCTGAATCATCGTTCCTCCTACAGCGGAATGTTGCCGTGTTTCTTAGCCGGAAGGTCGTCATTCTTCGTGATGAGCATTTCGAGAGCCTTGATAAGACGCGGTCTTGTCGTCTTCGGCTCGAAAATGTCGTCAATGTATCCGTGCTGTGCAGCGATGTAGGGATTTGCGACGTTTTCGTTGTAAAGCTCTTCCTGCTCAGCGAGGAATTTCGCCTTGTCTTCAGCTGCTTCGAGTTCTTTTCTCATGATGATCTCAACTGCGCCCTTAGCGCCCATGACCGCGATCTGAGCGGTCGGCCAAGCGTAGTTCATATCGCATCTGAGGTTTTTCGAAGCCATAGCGAGGTATGCGCCGCCCGTCGATTTTCTGGTAACGACCGTGATCTTCGGAACTGTCGCTTCGCTGTATGCGAAAAGCATCTTCGCGCCGTGTCTGATGACGCCGCCGTATTCCTGGCCTGTTCCCGGAAGGAATCCGGGAGTGTCGACGAAAGTGATTATCGGAACGTTGAAAGCGTCGCAGAAGCGGACGAATCTTGCAGCTTTGTCGGAAGCGTTGATGTCAAGGCATCCTGCAAGAACGTTCGGCTGGTTGCCGACGATACCGACTGTTCTGCCGTTGAGTCTTGCGAAA
>Ga0310696_10003140_pt1 | contig 20881 bp, 20 predicted proteins | sample AusTroGonzalo_MG_4_FD_203885 | JGI IMG/M metagenome (GOLD analysis project Ga0310696, IMG submission 203885) | Bovine rumen microbial communities from tropical cattle in Woodstock, Queensland, Australia - Gonzalo_02 (v2) (version 2) | ecosystem: Host-associated > Mammals > Digestive system >... | reverse complement strand
ATGTAATGGAAGAATTAAAATATTAGTTATTGGAGGCAGTCAGGGGGCAAAGTCTTTTTCTAAGATTATTCCTGAGGCAATAAAAGGACTTTCTGCCGAAGAAAGATCAGAGTTGGAAATAATTCAGCAGGATTCATACGGAGATATCGAGGAGCTCAAGAAGAAGTATGATGATTTGGGGGTAAAATCTACTATAGATAGATTTTTTCACAATGTTTCTGAAATAATGGGAAAGAGTCAGCTGGTGATTTGTCGCGCAGGATCTTCCACTTTGATGGAACTGGCTGCAGTTGGGCGTCCTGCTATTTTGATTCCGTATCCGAAAGCAATGGATAATCATCAACGTTTGAATGCTAAAAGATATGTTGATAAAAATGCAGCATGGTTGATAGAAGAGAACAGTTATGCGTCCGAAAGATTGAAAAACATTTTAAAGAGAGTTTTGAGAGATCGAGAGATGTTGAAACAGAAGTCCGGCCATATGTATAATGAAGCTCTAAAAGAGGCATCAGACAATTTTGTGCTTTTGATAGAGGATATGGAGGGGCAAAAATGAGGAAATTCCCTATTTATTCGGGGTTTATTCACTTTGTAGGTATCGGCGGAATAGGAATGAGCGGTATTGCCGACATTTTGGTTAATCTCGGATATCAAGTCAACGGCAGTGATCTAAAAGAAAACGCAATGGTTGAGCGTTTATCACGCAAGGGAGTAAATATTACCATTGGGCATAAGGCTGAAAATGTTCATGGAGCATCTGTTGTGGTGATATCGTCTGCTATATCGAAAGACAATCCTGAGGTTTTGGAAGCCAGAAGGTTGAAAATTCCTGTGATAAAGAGAGCAGAGATGCTTGCCGAACTCATGAAAATGAAAATGTCGATCGCGGTTGCAGGAACTCATGGTAAGACAACTACTACTTCGTTGGTAGCAACGATTTTGGATCAGGCGAATTTGAATCCTACCGTTATCAATGGAGGAATAATTAACGCGTATAACAGCAATGCCCGTTTGGGAGACGGAGATTGGGTTGTTGTTGAAGCGGATGAATCTGACGGATCTTTCACTAAGCTGATGTCCACAATAGCGGTGGTGACCAATATCGATTTCGATCATATAGATAATTTCAAAGATTTCGGAGAGTTGCGAGATTTATTTACGAGATTTGTGAGAAATATTCCTTTCTACGGAGTCGGCGTGTTATGCGTAGATCATCCTGAGGTGGCTAGAGTTGCTACAGAAATTCGAGATCGCAAAATTATAACTTACGGTTTCGATGGTGGTGCGGACGTTTCTTGTACAAATGTGAAACTCACGGATTTCGGCGCGCAGTTTGATGTAGTGTTTTCGCAGAACGTAATTGATAGATACGGTGTTGAAAAAGTTTGGGAAGGATTTTCTCTGAATATTTTTGGAAAGCACAATGTTCAAAATTCATTAGCCGCGATTTGTGTAGGATTGGAGCTGCGTATTTCAGAAGAAAATATGAAAATAGCTCTAGCTTCTTTTTCAGGAGTGAGAAGGCGATTTACGAAAGTGGCAGAAATCAATGGTGTGACTATCATTGACGATTATGCCCATCATCCTGTTGAGATTTCCGCGGTTTTGGAGGCGGCTCGCAGCGTATGTAAGGGGAAGGTATACGCAGTGATTCAGCCGCACAGATATAGTCGATTGAAGAATTTTCTGCCTGAGTTCGGGAAATGTTTAGAGCTGAGCGATTATTGTTTTGTTGTTCCGATATACGCAGCAGGGGAGCAAAATAACGGTACGGATCATTTTTCATTGTTGAAAGTACTCAACGAGAATGGGAAGGTATCATCAGATTTTGCTCAGGATGTTTCGACTTTGAAATCTAAAATTGCAGGAAAGTTGAATCCAGAGGACTTTGTGATATTTTTAGGTGCTGGTGACATAACGCGTTGGGCTTATCAGTTTGCTGATTTGATGGGGAAGTGAGTCAGTAACTGATAGAGTGCTCAAGATAAGAGGAAAGTTTTGAGTTTTATGGAGAAATGATGTCAATTATTAACAGAATGCCCAAAGTAAGTGGGAAGTTGAAGAAAAATGCTCCGTTGGGAAAGAAGTCTCATTTCGGAGTAGGAGGGGTTGCCGAGGTTTTGTTTGAACCCTCTGATATGGACGATTTGGTTTTCTTTTTGCGACGTATTCCACGAGATATTCCGATTATGCCGTTAGGTGCGATGTCCAACGTACTGATTCGTGACGGTGGAATTGATGGAGTGGTTGTTATTCTCGGAGATTGGTTTAAAAAAGTCTTTGTCGAAGGAGAGGTACTCGAGGTTGGAGCAGGAGTTCCTTGCAGTAAGTTAGCGACTGTTGCCATGGATAAAGAGCTCGGTGGTTTAGAGTTTTTGATGGGATTGCCCGGCACTGTCGGTGGAGCAATAAAAATGAATGCGGGATGTTTTGGTTCGGAAATATCCAATGTTTTGGTTGAGTGCGAGGGAATAACAACTTCCGGACAGGTAAAATGGTTTAAGGTCAAGGACATAGGAGCGACCTATAGGCACACGGATATTCCTGATAATTGTATTATTACCAGAGCTTGGTTCAGAGGTATATCCAATGTAAATTATTCTGTTCCGAAGAGAATTCGTGAGCTGATGAAGCAACGTAGAGCGGTTCAGCCGATAGGAGCTCGTACTTGTGGATCCACATTTAAAAATCCCGATGGTTATAAGGCTTGGCAGTTAATCGAAAAAGCAGGGTGCCGTGGGCTGAGAGTCGGCGGAGCGCAAGTTTCGGAAAAACATTGTAATTTTATAGAAAATACGGGGGATGCAACTGCCGATGATATTGAGATTCTGGGTGAAAAAATAGTTCAGGAAGTGTTGCGTAAAACTAACGTTCAACTTGAATGGGAAATAATAAAGTTAGGCAGAAAGGGTAATGATTAAAACGAATTCATGGATAGTTTCGCTATTAAAAAGTAATTTGTTTTTAATTCTGCTGACGGCTGCCGTTGGACTGGGAGTCTGGTTCTACGAAAAACCAATAAAGATTCCGGATGATTTCAGGATAGAGAAAATAGAATTTGATGGGCAAGAGCATGTTCAAGAGGTGCTTTTGTTGAAGGCTTCAGGATTAAGATATAAAAAAAACATATTTGATGTTTCCGTAAGTGATGTAAAAAATCGTTTGGAGCAAATTTCTTGGATAAAATCAGCCAGTGTTCAAAGAAAGTTACCGAATAAATTATGCATAAGAGTGTCTGAAAGAGTTCCAATTGCGATATATCAGTCCAATTATAAATTGCATTTACTTGATATCGACGGGAAAGTCCTCGAAAATGACGGAATAGGGAATTTCGATAACCTTCCCATTATAGTCGGAAAGGGGGCGGAAAAATCGGCTCGGTATTTCTTGTATGTATTGGAAAAGTTTCCGAGAATAAAAAAACAACTGGTTTTTGCTGTGTTTGTAGGAGAACGGCGCTGGAATATGAAAATTAACAAAGGTATTACTGTAAAGTTGCCGGAAAAGAATTTAGGATATGCTATGCAGATTTTGGATGAAATCGCAGATGAAAACGGTTTTTTCCATGATGATATCCAAGAAATAGATTTAAGGATTGTGGACCGGGTTATTGTGAAAAAAAGAGCAGATGCACAAAGATGAAGGTAGGTCAGGTAGTCGCTGTAGTTGATATAGGTAGCACAAAAGTTTGCAGCTGTATTGCAAGCGTCGCTGAAGATGGGCACTTTGATATCCTGGGAGTCGGGTATTGCATTTGTTTTGGGGTGAAAGGCGGAATTATCGTCGATATGGATTCGGTGTGCAAGTCCGTTGCCAGGGCGGTAGAGAGTGCGGAAAATTCTGCCAATTTAAGAGTGAAGTCTGTTTATGTAAACGTATCCGGCAAGTTTGTAAAATCGGAATTGATAAATTCGGAGATTAATATCGGAGGGAGGATAGTTAAGCCTGAGGATTTAGAAAAACTCGTTTACAGAGGGGTAAAAAAAAGACCGGGTTTTGAGATTATTCATTCGATACCTATATTGTTTGAGATGGATTCAATGGCGTGCACCGTGGATCCTGTGGGCATGTTTGCTAATATTCTGAAAGCTAACATAAATGTAGTTACTGTCCCGAAAGTTCAGATTAACAATCTGGTGATAGGTCTGTCCAGATGTCATTTGGATGTCCTTGGCGTTGTCTACAGTGGATATGCCTCAGGACTGTCTATGTTAGACGAAGATTCCAGGCAGGATAACCAAATAGTCATTGATTTCGGCGGTGGAGTTACTACGGTAAATTTCTTTTTCAAAGGAGTATTTTGCGGGCTGGAAGTTGTTCCTATCGGCGGACAAAATATTACGAAGGATATTGCTTACGGAATCAATGTTTCCAGATCGAATGCTGAGCGTTTGAAAACGTTGCACGGCGGAGCATTCGAATCCCTTGATGACAAGAAAAATATGATTTTGGTTCCGATGCAGGAAGAAAATAACACAATAAATCTGCAACAAATGCCAAAAAGTGATTTAAACATGATAATTCAGCCCAGAGTTGAAGAAATATTAAAGTTGGTTAAAGAAAAAATAGATAGTTCCGTGTTTAAGAGCGACTTCGCCAGACGTTTTGTGATAACAGGAGGGGGAAGTATGCTTACCGGAATGAGGGAGTTTGTATCCCAAAATTTCAAAAAGCCGGTGGATATGAGAAGAATGGAGGATTTTTTCGAAGCTTCCGATATACAGATTGGAAATGATTTTGCCACTGCGATTGGCATGATAAAGTTCGCTATGTTATCGGATAATATCAAGATGGGGTCTCAAAATAATTCCAGACAAAAAGAAAAGAGCGGATTGCTTAAAAAAACCATAAATTGGCTTGAAAATAACTTGTAATGCAGGGGGGCGTACTATAAAATACAACACGTGTTGTTGTATGAGGAAATTTTATGGCTGGAGAAAGTGTTACGGAAAATGCGGTGACTGAGGGCAAAAGTCAGCAGGGTGATTTTTTTGCGGAAAATACATTTTCTGATTCAGAGAGTTTTTTGAGACCGAAAATTACGGTAATAGGTATCGGCGGAGCCGGTGGTAATGCCGTCAATAACATGATCAATTCTGATTTGAAGGGAGTTGAGTTTGTTGTAGCAAATGCTGACGCTCAAGCTCTTACCCAGTCGCTTTGTGAAAAGAGAATTCAATTGGGATTGGAAATTACCCGAGGGTTGGGAGCAGGGGCTCGTCCGGATGTTGGACGTGCTGCGGCAGAGGAGGCTATCGAGGATATAGTTGCCCATATAAAGAACAGCAACATGGTGTTTATTACTGCAGGAATGGGAGGAGGAACCGGTACTGGAGCAGCTCCTGTTGTTGCGAGATTAGCTAAGGAGATGGGAATCCTTACAATAGGTGTTGTGACGAAGCCTTTCCACTTTGAAGGTACGAACAGAATGCGTTTTGCTGAGAAAGGTATCGATGAATTGCAGCAATATGTTGATACGCTGCTTGTCATTCCTAATCAGAATTTGTTTCGTGTTGCGAATGAAAAAACTACCTTTGCGGATGCGTTCCGCATGGCGGACAACGTATTAAGAGCAGGTGTTCAGGGAGTTACCGATCTGATGGTTATGCCTGGATTAATTAATTTGGACTTCGCGGATATCAAAACCGTCATGAGTGAAATGGGTAAGGCTATGATGGGAACAGGTGAAGCAGAAGGGGAGAGAAGGGCGATAGAGGCTGCGGAGGCTGCGATATCCAACCCGTTGTTGGACGATGTTTCCATGAAAGGTGCCCGCGGAATTCTGATCAATATTACCGGTGGGTATGATATGACCCTTTACGAGGTAGACGAGGCAGCCAACAGGATCAGAGAAGAGGTAGACCCTGAAGCAAGGATCATTTTCGGTTCTACTTTTGATGAGAAGATGAATGGTCATATGAGAGTTTCTGTTGTTGCTACCGGAATTGAGGCAGAGGCCGTGAAAGAAAAGCTGATGAAGTTTGAAGAAAAGGAATCTGCGAGTGTTCAGAACCCTGAGACTACAGCGTCGAATGAAAATGTCGGTCAGCAGGTCGAAACAGTTCAGGAGAAAGTTGTTGTAAATGCTCGGACTGAGTCGGGTCAGGAACGTACTTTGGAAGTGATTTCCAACGAAAAGCCGAAGAAAAAAAGATCATTGTTTGAGAGGTTAACGGGGATTAAGACGTTTTCTTCCAAGAAGAATGAAGAGGTTTCTGCTCAGCACGTATCCAGGGTGTCGGAGCAACAAGAAGAGGATTTGGAGATTCCTGCGTTTTTACGCCGTAACTCCTAATTGTGTTTTGTTTGAATATATGATACCTTAGCGACGAAATGTTAGGGTTTTATAGGGGTGTAGCTCAATTAGGCTAGAGTGGCGGTCTCCAAAACCGCAGGTTGGGGGTTCGATTCCCTCCGCCCCTGCCATAGAGAGGTTGTAAATGATAAGTCCCGCGGAGTTTGTTAGTCAGGTAAAGAGAGAGTTGCAGAGGGTCACGTGGCCTACACAAAAAGAAACCATGGGAATGACAGTTGCTGTCGTGTTAATGGTCGTTTTCATGATGATTTATTTTTTCGCTGCGGATGCCTTCATTGTCTGGTGTCTAACCAAGATCTTGGGAGTTTAGGAGCAGAAGTATGAAATGGTATGTAGTTAACGTATATTCAGGATTTGAGCAGAGAGTCTTGGAAGCGATATACGATGCCGCTAAGAAGAGAGATTTGTCTTCTATGTTCGGAGAAATATTAATTCCGACGGAAGAAGTTGTTGAAATAAAGAAAGGGGAAAAAGTTAAGAGCGAAAGAAAATTTTTCCCTGGTTATATATTGGTTCAAATGACTCTTACCGATGAAACATGGCATTTGGTAAGAGGAATTTCAAAAGTTTCCGGATTTCTTGGTGCAAGAGGGAAGCCGTTACCTCTCTCAACAGCAGAAGTTCAGAGGATTGTGAAGAGAGTAGAGGATAGTGCTAATAACATTAAGCACACAGTTACTTACGAAGTTGGAGATGCGGTCACAGTTTGTGATGGTCCGTTTGCATCTTTCCAGGGAGTAATTGAAGAAGTCGATCTTGAAAAGGAACGGGTGAAGGTTTCTGTGTCTATTTTCGGAAGATCCACAAACGTCGATTTGGGCTTTGCTCAGGTCGAGAAAATTCTTTAAACATAGGGTTGAAGAATATAGTTAATATTGTTATAAACTACATGCAAGTGAGGGATAAAGTATGAGAACGTTTTCTCTAAAACAGAGCCAAGTTAAGAGAGATTGGTTCATTGTTGACGCGGAAGGTTTGATTTTGGGAAGATTATCTGCGGTCGTTGCCTCGTATTTGAGAGGTAAGCATAAGCCGGAGTTTTCTCCTAACATGAATTGCGGCGATAATGTCGTTGTTATTAACGCTGAAAAGATCCAGGTGACAGGAAATAATAAGTTGAGCGATCACAAGTTTTATTGGCACACAGGATATCCAGGGGGAATCAAAGAGAGAAGTCTTAAGGATATTTTGACGGGAGCTCATCCAGAGAGAGCTATTGAAAATGCAGTCAGAAGAATGTTGCCAAAGGGACCTTTGGGACGTCAGATGCTGAAAAATTTGAAGGTATATCGTGGAGCAGATCATCCTCATGCAGGTCAGCAGCCAAAGGTATTGGATGTTGCTTCGATGAATTCTAAAAATGTAAAGAGGAGTTAATAATGTCAGAAGAGAAAGTTGAAAGCAAAGTTGATTCTTTTGGCAGAACTTACGGGACGGGACGTCGTAAAGAGTCGGTTGCTCGTGTTTGGTTGAAGCCGGGAAGTGGTGAAATCATGGTCAACGGGCGTAAGATGACAGAGTACTTTGGCCGTTCGGTTTTGCAGACTTTGGTGTTGCAGCCGTTTTCGGTTACTGACAGAGTGTGTCGTTACGATGTGTTCTGTACTGTTCGCGGTGGTGGATTGTCGGGTCAGGCCGGAGCGGTTCGTCACGGAATCAGCAGAGCATTGGTTGATTATGAGCCAGATTTGCGTCCGGCATTGAAATCTGCCGGTATGATGACCAGAGACAGTCGTACCGTTGAGAGAAAGAAGTACGGGTTGATGAAAGCTCGACGCAGCTTCCAGTTCTCAAAGAGATAATATTTTTGTTATTACGAAATTTTTGAGGCTTTCGATTTTTTTATGGGTCGGGAGCCTCTTTTTTCCTGGGAACGGTGTTGCGAGTGGTAGACAAGCAGTTATTCGCGTTTCATGAGAGGAGGTAGTAAATGATCAGTGTAAAGTTACCAAATCAGTCATCGATTATTACTGTTATGACTAAAGCTGTGGTAAAGGCCTCCAAAGGATTACTCAGAGATTTTAACGAATTGGAAAATTTACAGGTTTCTGTCAAAAGAAACGAAACTTTCGTTACAAGCGCTGATTTGAGAGCGGATAAACTGCTTAGAAAAGAGCTTTCTTTCGCAAGGCCGAGTTACTCTGTGCTTACAGAAGAGTCAGGAGAGGTTATCGGAGAAGATCCGACGTACAAGTGGGTGATAGATCCGCTGGATGGGACTTTTAACTACATGCATGGATTTCCTCACTGGGCGATTTCTGTTGCTTTGAAAAAAAATGAAGAGGTAATTGCTGCCGTTACCTACGATCCTGTAAAAAATGAGATGTTTTGGGCCGAAAAAGGCTGTGGTGCCTATTTAAACGACCGCAAAATTCGAGTTTCCAATAGGAATAGATTGAACGATTTGTTGATTTCGTTGGGGAATTTGCCGGGAGCTCCGAAATCATTAACTCAAAGCACGAGAAAATCAGGATCGATGACCTTGGACATGGCCTATTTGGCCGCAGGTCGTTTCGATGTACTTTACAGCACTCCGAATTCAAATGAATGGGATATCGCTGCCGGAATGCTCTTTATAAAGGAAGCTGGCGGAGTTCTCCTGGATAAGTGCGGAAAGCCAATTCGTTCTGAGAAGGATTTGGTGATCATGACCAATATCGGATTGAGTGCGATGGCTACGAAGTTGGTGCAAATATAAGCACTGTCACTGAGGCATTTTTGAAACAGTTCTCTAATTTTTTTCGTTTCTATTGAAAAATACGGTGATGTCTATTGATGACCTTTTGCGGATTGTGCTAGGATTCAGGCGATTTGTAAGGAGTTGTTTCGTATGAATAAGACAGAATTTGTAAGAGCTATGGCTGAAGAGGCCGGGTTGAGCGTTAAGGATGCCGGAGCGGCGTTGGACGCTTTCATGGAAGTTACCAAGAAAATGTTGGTTGCTGGCGAGAATGTGAATCTCATCGGATTCGGAGCTTTCGAAGTTGCTGAGAGAAGCGCAAGACCGGGTCGTGATTTCAAAACGGGAAAGACAATCAAGGTACCTGCTTCCAAGACCGTGAAGTTCAGAGTCGGAAAGACCTTGAAAGATGCCGTCAGAGCATAGTCTCGGCATCTTTTCTTTTTTGTTTAGCGTCGGACATTCGGCGCTTTTTTATTTTCAGTGCTGAAAAATTTTTCCGCGAGTTTTGCTTTTTTCGAAAAATTAACCATATGTTAACGGGTTCTTGTTAAAATCAAAAACAGATCGGATTAGTCGATCTGAGTCAGTTTAGTGTTTCCTGTATTATTTGTTAAAAATTTTGAATTAATAAAGGAGGAAATTATGAGCAAATTTTTACTGATAAGTTCGGTTGCAGCAATGCTGTACGGAGATTGCGTCTGGGGGATGGATGATAATCCGTGGGCGGATGTGTCGTCGCAGAATAACATAAATTCAGAGGAGAGTGCGTCCTCATCAGGTTCTGATCAATTTAATGCCGAATCGATACGAGAAAACGCGAGTTCGCGCACGAATAGCAGACGGAATTCTCGTCAATTCAATGCGGAATTATCACAAAATAATTCAAGTCCGCGCATGAGGAGTAGAAGAAATTCCCGAGAGGATGCAAGAGTTTATCGTCAAGATGCTCAAACCCAAACCGAGCAAGCGCAACCTCAGCAACTCGGAGAAAATAGATTTATAAAAATTGGAGGTCAAAATTATTTACAACATCATTATGTGCAGTCAAACAATTCAAAAATAGGGCATGCCACGCCTACAACATTAGTGACTGTAACAGGCGATGATCTTAAAGGTTGGAATGACATTTCGGAAATCCGTTATGCCAATGATGTCTCTTACGATAAGTTGGAAAATCCGAAAGTGATTTTGTACAGAAACAAGGACAACAGCTGCTATATTATTCTCCGAATCGGTGGCAACAAACATGGAGTTTTTTACGGAATAAATGAAAAAAATGTTGAATTAGGCGGAAAATCATTTTCGGCTTACGACGTTTCAGAAGATGTGGGAAGCTTTACCGATGATGTCTCTCGACTGATTTACGCGGATGAATCGGGGTTATATTTCGTGCCGAAAGCAGAAAATTCCGTGGAAAATGTAATCGATACATACCAAAAAGAAGGAAAATTCGTATTCAAGGGTTCAGTCATAAAAGTCTCGGCAGTCGACGGGACCATAACCTGGGACGGAAAACCTATAACCAAACATAATTTCTTTGACAACTGGATTCAGGAAGAGCGTGAAGTTGAAAGGGAAGTATCCAAAGAGAGAGGAAGAACAGTTATAGAAAAAGTGAAAGAAACCAAACAAATACTTTCAACTAAACAGCCAAAATCTGAGGAGATTATAAGGAACTTTTATCCGCCAAAGGGGGATTATATAGGAATGTTAATAGGAAAAGAAAAACGTGATCTATCGTACAATAATTGGCTTAACAATGGATGGTTGAATATTTTTGATGAAAATTCCTGGCAGAAGAACAGCAATGAAGTATATTCTGGAGGACGAGAATGGATAGACTTTTTTATCGATAAACGACGTCATCACACAAAAGAAATAAATGTTCAAAAATGTGAAGAGCTGATCACAGATGGTACATTTGCGTCGATTTTATATCGCTACGCTGTATACAATGATAAGAGGATTTCCGATATAGTCGTCAGCAATGGAGGATCAACATCACATCGAGAGAATGGAAACCTTCGTGAATATAGAAATAGTCCTCGCGACATAATTCGGTACAACGACCGTAAACTTGAGGACCCCAGCTTTGTGAAAAATTTAAAACAGGGATTCGCTGAAATAGAGAAAGATTTCGAATACACTAAGGGAACCGACATGTGGCTTCCGTTTAAGATCGTCAGAAACCTTTAATCAGTTATCTTCCCCTTATCTTACGTGAAGGAGACTTAGTCTCCTTCCGTTTGGTTTTCTAATCCCGTCGTATTGTTTACCTTTTGTTAAAATTTATGTGTTTTTATATCATCGGAGGACCGAATGATCGAGAGAAACAGTTTTAACGACGCCATGCTGATAAAAATACCTTCTGTCGCAGTGCTTATTCCTTGCTTTAACGAAGAAAGCACGATATTCGACGTTGTGAGCGATTTTAAAAAAGCTCTTCCGAGGGCGACGGTGTATGTTTACGACAATTGCTCGACCGACAACACTTTTGCGGAGGCCGAAAAGGCGGGGGCGGTAGTCGTGAAATCCAGAAAGAGAGGGAAGGGGAACGTTGTCCGAAAGATGTTTTCCGACGTGAATGCTGATATGTACGTCATGGTGGACGGAGACAACACTTATTCCGCCAAGGACGCCGTGAAAATTCTGGATCTCATTCGGGACGAGCAAATAGATATGGTGGTAGCGGCGCGGAAAGAAATTTCAGACAAGGCTTATCCTGCAGGTCATAAGTGGGGAAACAAGCTGTTCAATTTTGCGCTGAAGTTGTTGTTTAACAGCGAGTTTAAAGATATTTTTTCAGGGTATCGAGCTTTTTCAAAGAGGTTCGTCAAGACTTTTCCGATTACGTCCAACGGATTTGATATTGAGGCGGAGCTGTCGATCCATGCGCTGACCTTGTCTCTGCCGTGCGCCGAGATTGATTCCGATTATCACGAAAGGCCGGAAAATTCTCACAGCAAATTGAGTACATTTAAAGATGGGTTCAAAATTTTGTGGAGCATAGTCAGATTGCTGAAAGAGAATAGACCGCTGCTGTTTTTCGGAACGATATCGCTGGTGCTGTTTTTGTTGTCGATTCTGTTGGCATGCCCAATTTTTTCTACCTTTTTGGAGACGGGATTGGTTCCGCGACTGCCGACAGCGGTTTTATCGACAGGCATTATGATGATTTCCTTCCTGAGTTTGACTTGCGGGATGATACTAAACAGTCTTTCCAAAGCTCGAATCGAAATCAAAAAGCTGCATTATTTGCAATACGATATCAAGTAGCGTCAATCCGATCACTTGGCGACAGAAGAAATTAATTTAGACATTTCTTTATTGGCGGTGTCCAGATCTTTCACGGGAGCGAAAGTTTTTCTGTGATGTGGCGTCGCTCCGTACTGAATTATCGCGTAAATGTGGCGCTGCGATCCGTATCCGACGTTTGTGCTCCAGCCGTACTGAGGGTATTTTTTGTCCAGCTCCTTCATGAGATTGTCACGGTGTTCTTTTGCAATGATGGAGGCCAGCGCGATAGACATGACAGTGTCGTCTCCCTTTACAATTGTTCGCACCTGAGTATTTTCCAGCGTCGGAGCTTTATTCCCGTCAACTAAGGTCAACGGTTTGATGAGATTCAGAGAAGAATAAGCTCGCTGCATCGCCAAGAAAGTTGCCTGCAAAATGTTTAACGAATCGATTTCCTCGACGGATGCCATTCCGATAGAGTATTTTAGGACTTCCTTCGGCTGTTTTTCAATCCAATTCAGTACATTCTTCCTTTGCTTGTGAGACAGCTTTTTTGAATCTCTTACGACTACTTCGTCCTTCTCGATTAACGCGATTCCTTCTGCGCTGATCCACACGGCGGCTGTCACGACAGGCCCGGCCAAGGGACCGCGTCCGACTTCATCAATTCCGATGCAATCATCAGGACTAACGTTGTTTTCCAAATACCATAAAGAATTCATTTTTATCTCTCATACAAGAAGCGCCCTATTATAACTACGTCTTGTACTGATTAAAACCTCAAACTTTCGAACCTATACATCACATCGTATCATCTGCGAAAATTCTTCGATTTTTAAGCTTGCACCACCGATTAAAACACCGCTGACGGAAGGGATTTTCAGAATATCTTTAACATTGTTGATATTTACGGAACCGCCATAGAGGGTAGGGCATTTGGAATGAGTTGTTTCTTTTATGAAGCTCAGAACTTCATGGATTTCCTCTGTGGTCGGAGTTTTCCCAGATCCGATACTCCAAACTGGTTCGTAAGCAATAATTGATTTCGATAGATCTTTATCATCTTTAAATTTGCTAAGTTGTACTGACAAAATTTTATGCCATTTTGATCTCTCTTCTCGGGTTTCTCCAACGCAAACTATGGGAGTAACGTCCAATTCAATTAATGTTTTATATTTTTCGAAAATCAGCTCATCGGATTCTTGGAAAATTCGTCGTCTTTCTGAATGTCCTACAATGGCGTATCGGCATCCGAATTCCTTTAACAATAGAGGGCTTACTTCCCCAGTGAAAGCTCCTTTTGTTTTTTCCGAACAATTCTGTGCTCCCAGAGAATGAGAAAAATTTTTAAACTTGTAAAGCAACGGAAACGGCGGGCATACTACAACTTGATTTTTCGTTTTTATTGAATTTATTTTTTCGAAAAAACTTTCTGCGAACTCGATATTACCGTTCATTTTCCAATTTGCTATCAAAAATTTCATAAAATTCCCCTCATTTATACTTGCTACAGCAGCCGACACTTAATAATATAACTTTGTATTTAAAATTAAGGAAGAATCAATGCTGGAATTAATTCGTAAATATTCTAAGTCGATTGTGGTGAAGATATTTTTGACGATTTTAGCTGGATCGTTTTTTTTGTTTTTTGGATTTTCTTACGTGGTCGAAAAATTAAAAGGTAAGGATTACGTCGTAAAAATTGCGAATGTGAAGATTCATCCTCAAGTTTTTAAATACGAAAAAAGCAAGAGGCTTAATGCTATAAAAAGGCGATTCAACGATGTAGACAGTAAGGATCTTTCCAATAATATTTTTCGCCAGATAATTTGGGAGAATGTTATAAATTTGGCAGCGAAGGATTTTGGTATAATCGTTTCGGATTCCACTATGTATAACCATATAAGCAATATGGATGAGTTCAGGACAGACGATGGGCATTTCAGTGTTGCGAATTTGAGGAGATTTTTGCGAATAAGTGAAATGACGGAAGAAGAATTTTTGCATATTGCCAGAAGAGAGGTTAAGTCGCATATTATTAAGTTTCCGTTCAGATTTGTTTCTCTGAAAGATGAATTTACGTATTACTCTAAGATCGCTGTAGAGAAAAGATGTTTGAAATTTTTCGAGATTAGTCCTGCGTTTTTCGGAATAACAGAAAAACCGACAGATGAAGAGATGGAAGAATTTTACAATAATAATTCCGAAAAATTTGAGGTTCCGGAAAGGCGTTCGTTTGATATCTTGATTTTGTCCATGGATAGAGTGGAAAAAGATACGAAAATTTCGGAAGAGGAGATCATAGAGAGGGCTAGAGATTTTTATGGGGATGACTATACTGAAAAAAGCCTAAAGGAATTCATTAAAACGGAAGAATTCAAAACTTTTAAGCAGGAACGGGTTGCTGAGGCAGCAGAGGAGATAACTCGTCAGGTGGAAGACGATTTGGTTTCAGGAAGTACGATCGAAGAGATTACTGCAAAATACGGTTTGAGATCTTTGTCCGTGAAAAATGTCGCGTTGAGTGAGATGTACAAAATTTCTCTTCCATTCAAGAAAGATGTTATGACGGTTGCCTTCGGATCAGATGAAAAGGAAGTCGGAAGTTTCAATGAGGCGGAGGACTTTAACAAAAAATTAGTTCAATGGTTGGTTTATGTGTCTGACGTTACACCAAAGCATGTAGAGCCTATTGATAAAGTGAAAGAGAGAGTAAAATTTGCTTGGCGTAAGGATCAGCAGCACAACAAAGCTTTGTCAGTCGCGAATGATATAATATCAAGAGTGTCTAAAGGAGAGAAATTCGCGGATCTGGTGAGAAAAAAAGGTTATGTTTTAAAAACAACGGCTTATTTCGACAATCGAGGAATGATCTCCGGTAATAAAGGAAAATTCGAAATCATAGACAGCTTGCACGATGAAGTTTTCTCCAAGGTCAAGAATGATGTAGGAATGAAGGAGTTGAACGGTAAAATCGTTGTCTACCAATTGGCCGACATAAGTTACGATGAGAAAAAAGAGGATGAAGATATGCTGAGGAATTTCCTCTCGTTGTCGATGGCTTATACCGAAGATATGTATCAGCAGCTTATAGGATATTTATCCAAAAAATACGAGGTAAAAATAAACTACGATATCCTTAAAGAGGTTGATGAAGCGATAGATCCTTCTGCATTGGATGAGGTGTTTTAGATGTTGGTAACACTTGAAAAACCGATGTTTTTTTTGTATTTTCGGTGTTGAGAAATTTGGGAAGTTTTGTATTGAAGCTAGAGGAAAAAATAAGGGAGGTTGTTGAAGCTCCGCTGGAAAGTAAAGGGTATGATTTAGTCCGTGTCAACGTCGTCGGAGGCAAGAAGAGATTAGTAGTCGGTATAGATATCGATCGTTTGGATGAAAAGAATGTTACGGTTGATGACTGCGTAGAGGCAAATCGTTTGATTTCCGCGATTTTAGATGTTGAAGATTTTATAAACGGAGCGTATAATCTGGAAGTTAGTTCGCCCGGTGAAAGCCGTCCTCTTGCAAAGATTAGAGATTTTAAGCGTTTTTGCGGTCAGGTTGCAAAGATGGAATTGGCTAATCCCATAGAGGGAATAAAAAAGTTTACGGGTAAGATTGTAAATGTCGACGAAGCGGCGGGTCTGATTAGAGTTGAGATTCCCGAGGAGGACGATCGAGAGATTTGTTTGTCCATTGATGACATAAAAAGGGCTAATGTGAAAAGAGAGTTTTGAAGAGGAGATGAGTTATGTCGACAGCTTTGTGGACGGATTCTAAATTTTATGGACCTGAGTTATTGCAGGTTGCGGATTCTGTTGCCCGGGAAAAAGGGTTGAGTAAAGATCAGGTCTTGGAGGCTATGGAAGGAGCTATCCAGAAGGCGGCGAAGTCTCGATATGGATACGAAAGCGATATAAGAGCGAACATCGATAAGAAAACAGGTGAAGTCACTATCATGAAATATTTGACGGTGAAGGATCCCGTTGAAGATGAGTTTAATGAAATTACGTTGGAAGAAGCAAAAAAAATGGATCCGAATGCCGAGATCGGAACGGTGTTTACGACGAAACTGCCTCCGATTAATTTCGGAAGAGTTGCTGCTCAGACGGGTCGCCAGATAATTGTTCAAAAAATTCGTGAAGCAGAAAGAGAAAAACAGTACAACGAGTTCAAAGATAGAGTCGGTGAAATAGTCAGTGGTGTGGTAAAAAGAGCTGAGTATAATTCTGTCACTTTGGATGTTGGTCACACAGAAGCCGTGATTAGAAGAGATCAATTACTTCCGAAGGAAAACTTCAGAGTAGGTGACAGAGTCAGAGCTTATATTGCCGATGTTTCTAGGGAAGACAGAGGTCCTCAGATATTTTTGTCTAGAACTCATCCTCAGTTTTTGGTTAAGTTGTTTTGGCAGGAAGTTCCGGAAATTTACGAAAGAGTCATTGAGATTAAGTCGGTGGCAAGAGATCCTGGTAGCCGCGCCAAGATAGCTGTTTACACAAGCGACGCCAATATTGATCCGATTGGAGCTTGCGTCGGTGTGAGAGGTAGCCGAGTACAGGCGATTATACAGGAGCTTCAAGGAGAAAAGATCGATATTGTTCTATGGTCAGATGATCCTGCAACTTTTGCCGTTAACGCCTTGGCTCCAGCGGAGGTGTCGAGGGTCGTTGTCGACGAAGAAAATCATAAGTTCGAAGTTTTGGCTCCGGATAGTCAGTTAAGTTTGGCCATAGGAAGACGTGGACAGAACGTTCGGTTGGCATCGATGCTGATTGGTTGGAACGTGACAGTTGTTTCTGAAACAGAGGCTCTTGAGAGAAAGAACAAAGAGTATCACGAGAGTTCAAAAGCATTTATGGACGCTTTGGATTGTGACGAAGTTATCGCCCACTTATTGGTTACCGAAGGTTTTTCGAGTGTGGAAGAGTTGGCATATATTTCCAAAGAAGATTTGTCTTCTATCGAGGGGTTTGATGAAAATCTGGCTGAGGAGTTGATAAACAGAGCCAACGTTTATCTTACCAAAAAAGAAGAAGAGATAAAGAAGCAGTTGAGCGAAAAGAATATTGATAAGAAGATATTAGAATTGGATGCGTTCTCTAATAGTGATTTACTTGTTCTGGCGAATGCGGGAATTTTGAAGTTAGACGATGTTGCAGACTTGAGTGCGGGTGAACTTGTCGAACTTCTGCCGAATCTTTCCGAGACTGAAGCCAGTGATATCATTATGAAGGCCAGGGAACATTGGTTTAAGTAGATTGGAGATACTATGGCAGAAGTAAAGAAGGGGACATTAAGTTTATCTCGTCCTGCAGATGTGAAAAAAAATTCGGACTCTCCAGTCGGAAGAGTAAGACAGAGTTTTTCTCACGGCAAGTCTAAGGTTGTCACTGTTGAGGTAAAGAAAAAAAGGTTCGTTCGCCCCGCTGGAAAGACAGCGGCAGGCGAAACTCAGTCTTCTTCGGAAATTCGTCAGGGAAATTTAACTTCCGCGGAGTTGCAGACCAGATTGAAAGTGGTTAAGGATGCGATAAAGGAAAATAAGGAACAAGAGAAAAAACTTCGATTGCAGAAAGAGAACGAGGAGAAATTGCAGCGTGAGCTTGAAGCAAAGAAGAAGTTGGAAGAGGAAACCGCGGAAAGTCATGAATCTCAGGAGAAAATAGAGAATTCGGAGTCATTATCTGAATCAAGCCCGGCTAAGAAAAATGAAGGAAAAATTAGCGAGAAGAAAAATTTCTCGAATAATTTTGTGAAGATAAAGGAATCTCACAGTAAGGTTCAGCCGAGAAGAGGAATGCATTCTGACAGATATTCCGATTTTTCCGAAAATGAGGATAGTTTCGTGAAGACGAATAACCCTCAGAAAAAGGCTCTTGCGGTGAAGAAAGATATAAAAGAGCTGAAGGGGAAATACGCTGCTTCTTCCGGAAGAATTTCTATATACAACGCATTGGATGATGAAGGAGAAGAGAGAACTCGTTCTTTGTCTTCTCTTCGCCGAGCAAGGCAGAAAAATAGGCAGAATGCCTTTAAGCCTCAAGATGAAATTAAAGTCATAAAGGAAGTGGTTATTCCTGAGACCATAAGCGTTCAAGAGCTTTCGAACAGAATGGCTACGAGAACGGGAGAGGTTATAAAATGCCTTATGAAACTCGGAACAATGGTTACGGCCAATCAGATTATAGATGCGGATACGGCGGAAATCGTTGTTACGGAGTTCGGGCATAAGGTAAAGCGAGTAAGTGACAGTGATGTCGAGTTGATATTGAAGAAGGTCGATACCGAGGCAGATTTAAAGCCGAGGCCTCCTGTTGTTACAATCATGGGGCACGTCGATCACGGAAAGACTTCCCTTCTGGATGCTTTGAGAAAGACTGACGTCGCATTGAATGAGGCTGGCGGAATTACCCAGGGGATCGGTGCTTATCAGGTAACCTTAAAGGATAACAGAAAGATTACATTCATAGACACTCCGGGGCACGCTGCGTTTACCGAAATGAGATCCAGAGGAGCCAATGTTACTGACGTTGTCGTTTTGGTTGTAGCGGCCGATGACAGTGTAAAAGATCAAACAATTGAGGCTATACATCACGCGAAAGCCGCACAAGTTCCTATGATTGTCGCGATCAACAAGATGGACAAGCCGGGAGCGAATCCTGACAAAGTAAGAAAAGATTTGATGAACTATGAGGTGTTTGTCGAGTCCTATGGTGGAGACGTGATGGATGTCGAGATTTCGGCAAAGGCAAAAATGAATCTGGATAAATTGGAGGAAGCTATTCTTCTGCAGGCCGAGATGCTTGAATTAAAAGCAAATCCTGACAGAACTGCAGAGGGAGTTGTTATAGAATCCAAAGTTGAAAAGGGTTTGGGGTCCGTTGCCACGGTATTGGTAAACAAAGGAACCTTAAGAGTAGGCGATATTTTCGTTTCGGGTACAGTGTTTGGTAAGGTTCGGGGAATCAGAAATGATTGCAGGAAAGCTCTGCCGGAATTAACTCCTGGAATGCCTGGGGAAATCATCGGCTTCAATGGAACTACTATACCGGGAGATGATTTCGTAGTTGTTGAAGATGAAGCGAAAGCCAGAGAGATTGCGAATTATCGAGACAGGAAGAAAAGGGAGCAGTCTTGGGTTGTATCCGCTCGTACTACAGTCGAGCAAATGTTCTCTAAGTTGGAGTCAGACGAGAAGTTGCAGGTTTTGTCTGTGATTTTGAAGGCGGATGTTCAGGGATCTTCCGAAGCGATTAGTTCCAGTTTGCAAAAGTTGTCCAACGATGAGGTGGCGATTAAAATTATTCACTCAGGTGTGGGAGAAATCACCGAAAGCGATGTCGTTCTGGCCAAAGCGTCTCAGGCGATGATTCTAGGGTTTAACGTAAGAGCGAATATGCAAGCCAGAGACCAGATTGCTCGCGATCGGATACAAGTTAAATATTATTCCGTGATCTATGATTTAATTGATGACATGAAAGCTTTGTTATCGGGCATGTTGGCTCCTGATGAGAAAGAGAAAGTAATCGGCAGCGCAGAGGTTAGAAGAATTTTCGATATTTCGCGATACGGCCGAATTGCTGGGTGTATGGTCTTGGATGGGGTTGTCCGCAGAGGAGCAAAAGCTCGTTTAATACGCGACGGGATAGTCGTTCATACAGGAGCTGTTAAGTCAGTCAGACACGAAAAGGATGACGTAAAAGAAGTTCGTGCCGGGTTTGAATGCGGTATATGTTTGGAGAATTATAACGATATACATTTGAAAGACGTTATCGAATGTTTCGAAATCGAAGAAATTGCTCGTAAGTTGTGATGGATTTCTTATGAAAAAAAATAACGGTTCGAGATCTGATAGGGTGGCTTCAGAGATAAAAAAGGTTGTATCAGAGTACTTGATTCGCGGAGAGCTTACTGGTGCTGAAGGTGTGAATCCCTTGATGATCGTTGTAACCGATGTGGTGGTCAGTTCATGTCTGCGTCATGCAAAGATTTTTATATCTTCGATTTCTGACGATTTGGACAGTGATATTTGCGTAGATTATTTGGAAAGGCACTCTTCTCAAATAAGAAAGGTCATAGGATCCAGTGTAAAATTGAAATTTGTTCCCGAGGTCAGATTTTTGGCGGACATTTCACGCGAAAGAGCAAAAAGAATAGAAGACATCCTGAATGCTCCGAATTTTAAGTTAGGGTAGGGAGTTGTTTATATTACCGTAAATTCTTGTATATCCGCTACCTACAGATTTATATCCGCCTACGAGTGCAAGGCTTAATAGGGAGGCGATTAGAACGTACTCAATCAAAGTAGCTCCCTTGCGAGTCTTGTTAAACCTGAGTTTTCTTAACCTCATCTTCATTTCCACCAATATATACAGATATGATATAGATAGAATGTAAAGGAATAGTTAATTTTTTTGAAAATGTCTTTTTTTTGATAAGTTATATATTTTATTAAAAAGTTCTATAAATTATTTTTATATTGTAGTATTCTGAACTCAGATTGAAGGATTTGAAAGATGGGTAATAATTATGAAAAAGTTCGGTCTGCTCTGCTCTGCTCTGCTCTGCTCTGCTCTGCTCGCCAGTAGTCTATGGTGATGTTTCTAAACAAATTGGGGAATACGGTGTCGGTGATCTCAGTG
>Ga0310696_10003138_pt1 | contig 20886 bp, 47 predicted proteins | sample AusTroGonzalo_MG_4_FD_203885 | JGI IMG/M metagenome (GOLD analysis project Ga0310696, IMG submission 203885) | Bovine rumen microbial communities from tropical cattle in Woodstock, Queensland, Australia - Gonzalo_02 (v2) (version 2) | ecosystem: Host-associated > Mammals > Digestive system >... | reverse complement strand
TGACCGTTCAGGAGCTCGAAAACGCGCGCGATATTATCCGCGACTTTAAGGAAATCGACCGCGAAAGTTTTAAAGACGACACGCAGACGGCGGCACGTTTAGCAAGTCGCACAAATGAAACATTTGAAATTTTGAGTCTATCCGCTGAAATCGCAGGCAACGCGCGAGCAAATGACTTCTTCGCGGGACGGCTTGACATTTACGTCGAGGCGCGAGCATTTAGTTCTTGGGCTGGCTTTTATGAACTCGGATTCTATTTATCCGACTTGTGGCGGTTTAACGGCGAGAACGGCGACGAAATCCGTAAACATATGTATATAAGAGCATACACACGGGCAGGTGATAACGGTTAAGTGTTTACACGCAGCGCACGGCTTCGGGCGTGCGTTGTAGTAAGCATTTAATGCTTAAATATTAAGATTCAAGGAGACTAAAAAAATGACCTATTTATTCAACACTACTGCGACTATGAAGGAGTATAACAATAAAAAATGGTGGATTGACGCGGGCATCGTGCGCCCTTTTACCGTTGAGGCTGAGAACCTAAAGGAAGCCCTCGAAAAGTACCGCGAGCACGTCAAAAACAACAATTATATTACTATTTCTGATAATGCTTTACGCCGTAAAAATGAAATGTATATTGACCTTAAAGACGGCACAGCACGTCAAACCGGGTATGTTATCACGGGCAAAACCGAGTTTCAAGACGAGCAGCGCGGCGGATGGTCAACACAATATATTGATTTATGGGTAACTATTAATCAGTTGTTAGAACCTAAATGGAAGGAGGCAGTATAAGGGGATGGGCGACCGTCCCCGTGTTAATGTAGCCGAAGGCGGTTGCAAGCCCGCACAAATACAGAGCAGCACGGAATTTTTAACTTTAAGGAGGCACAACAATGGATTATAACGCAAATTTTGAGGCTAATTATAAGCGTGAAGCAGACATTCACGCGCTTTATAAAGAGGCAGACACAGAAGAGGAGCGAGCAGAAGTGCTCGCCCGGATGGATGCTTTTAAAAGCGAGCTAAAGAATAAGGGACTCGAATATAACAAAATTTACCGCCATTACGTTCAGATGAAAAATCGCGGCAATAGATATATAAATTTTGACGACGTTATTCAGAGCCCGGCGGAATTAATCGCGACTTTGCGCAAATTCGGAATTGATATTTTTACATTCTCCTCGCGCTGGTCTGGTATGATTGATAATTTAGCGGATTTTATCGCGGCTGGCTGTCAATTCTGTGGCGTAACGGAAATTTATAGTCATTATAAAGTTGCATTTTCTGACGATTATGAGAAGGAAAAAGCAATAATATTATTTATCCCGGAGGCGTAAAAATGGCTGGTTATTACGACTACAACGAACTCAGGCAGCGCGCTATTGACGGCGACGCGAACGACGTTGACGCGCTGGGCGAATGGATGGAAAATTACGGGCGGCGTTATTGGAACGGCGAGTATTACGACCTTGGCGACGGCTTGAGGCTTTATCCTTTCGCAGACTTTAGCGGCTATATGTTAGTGTAAATTCAAGGGCGCGGCGCAGGCTGTGCCCTTTCTGAAATGTGGCTATACTTTGTATAACGGTTGCAAGCCCGTATAAACACAGAGCACAGAATTTTAAGGATTTAGGGAGGCTTTAAGTATGGAAGTAAAAATTCACGAGAGCTATAAAAACGAATTTGAAAAGCGAATGGAAAGTTTTGCGCGCAAGTGTAAAAAGTTCAATTTGCCCTTTGAATATAGCTTACTCCGCGAAGAGTTCAAACTTGTTTATTATAAACAACGCTGGGACGGAAGCGGCTGGGGCACGATTATTCTCGATGCTAATGAGACGGAAAAAATCAAAGAAGCCGAGGCGAGCGGCGAATCGCTTTACCCTTATAAAGTTTACGTTTATGAGGTTGAGGACGTGACCGCGAAGCTCGACGGAAATTTTGATATTCTGGCTATGGTTGAATATACGGACAACGGCAATATAATTCATACTTTGCACGACGGCGCGGAAGTTCCTAAAAAGTACAGGACGACCGAATGTTATTGCGACTATTGTAAAACAAATCGCTGGCGGAAAAATCTGTTTATAATCCAAGACAAAAACAACGGCGATTATAAGCAGGTCGGCTCTAATTGTATGAAATATTACGGCTGGGGAATCTCAGCGGAAAAAATCGCAAAATTAGTTGAGACACTTTCCGAAATGCTCGTATATATGGACGAAGCGCAGGAATATGGCTTTAGCTATTCTGAATTTGGCGGAAAACGTATCTATTTTGATATTAGAGAAGTTTTGTGTTACGCGCTCGGCGTTACGCGGAAAATTGGATATTACAATTCAAAAGCGGATTTACCGACAAAGAACATTGTTAAAATGCTGTGTGACGAGGAGTCGGAACAGCAGCGGCTCGACCGCCTTAATCGTTGGTTAAAAGCGGATATATTCGACGGAAAATTTGAAGATTATTTCAACTTTGCCGACTCGGAAATTGACGCGATAATCAACTATTATCAAGCGCAAGAGGCGACAACGGACTTTATAAACAATATTCAAGTTATGCTTCGCGCTGGCTATGTAAAAGAAAACAACATCGGTTTTATAGCGTGCTTACCAAACTGTTACTTTAAAGCGATTGACAAGAAAATCGAAATTGAAAAACAGAGGGCGGAAAATTTGACTTTTGAACACTTTGGCAAAGTCGGCGACCGGGCGACCGTTGACCACATAGACGATGCACGAATTATCTCAAGTTGGGAGAGTTCATACGGCTATGGACAATGGGTAACGGTATGGCGGTTAGTCAGCGGAAAATATGTGTTTATTTGGAAAACATCAACCTCTTATAACAACGAGGATTTTGAAAATTGCAAGGGTATGAAGTTCACAGTAAAAGAGCACGGCGAATTTAACGGACAAAAACAAACGACCATTACACGGGCGAAATTATTAACATAAGGGAGGCGGAAAATTCCTCCCTTATGAGGGAGGTTACTATGGAAATTATTATGAAAGTTGTCACATTTTGTGGCGGCGCAGGCTTTATGTTCTTATTGGCGTGGCTTTTCACAAAGTACATTAGCAAATATCGCAAGGACATTTTATGGTTTATCCTTGGCGGAAAATTTAAACTTTAAGGAGGATTTATTATGGTAACTATTTATGATTTATGCTACTTGTTTTTGGAGCAGGATTTTCAGGACGTGGAAATCTGGGACAACGACAAAGGCGACATTGTATGGCGCGGCACGGCGTATGACGCGATAGACTCCGAGTACGCCGACGAGGAAATTTCCTCAATAGATAATCTCGGCGGTATTGATTCCGACGGAAAAATCAAGCTCGCTATTGTACTAAACATTCATTAAGTGTTTATCCGCAGGGCTGAATGGAAAATTCAGCCTTGTAATAAGCATTTAAGCTTAAAAGAATTTAATTCAAGGAGGATTTAATATGTATCATTATAACAAAGAAACTGCGACATTAAAGGTCAATGCGGAGCTGGAAAATTTCAGGCGCTGTATCAACTTAATTGACGAAATTAAAAAGCTCGTCGGAAAATTCGACGGAAAAGTTATCAATAAGAAATTCACAACTTTTCTGAGGGAAGAAACGGGCGGCATTATTAGCGTCGATACAAACAACTACGGCAGATTTGAGATTATGGCTTATGCGGGCTACAACGGCAACGGCAACGGAAAATTCCCGGTCAGAACGCGCGAGAATTATTATCAACTTTTATTCCACGCGTATGCTGGCGGAGAGTTTAGCACAAACAGATATATTGACAAAAACAATAGCTGGGAAGTGACAACGAAAACCGACAGCGGCAATTATAGGCTTATAGCGGAAAATTTGATTAAAGCCCTTGACAAAACACGCGAATATTATGAAGAAAAAATCGCGGAAAATCAGGATGCTTTAAAACGTGTTGACGAGTACGCGGGAAAACTCAAGGAAATTGAACGGCTTGAAAAAGAGCTGAACGACATTCCGTATGTTGTAAGAGATTATTTCGATTTAGGCGGATATTTCCGCAGGAATTGAAAAGGCGGCGGGATAGACCGCCTGCCAAATGCAGCCGATGCGAGTCACAAGCCTCGATGGAAAATGCAGAGTGGGCAGAATATAGGCTTGACAAACGGAAAAATTGAGGCTATAATCTTTCATAGAATATACAATAAAACCGTTGTAACAAGGAGGAATTTTATGACTAAAACAGAGCAAAACATTCTTAATCACCTAAAGCCTATTACCGAATACGCCGACACATACTTTTGTTTTGTTGGTAAATATAGCGCGGATAGAGCTATGGAAAATATGGAAGAAAAGGTTAGACGTTGGGTAGAAAAGAACGGCGGAAAATTCCGTACAAGTAATGAAAAAAGAATTATTGGGGAACATAAAGGTTATATTATCAAAATTATATTCCCTACATTCAACAAAAGAAATATGAAAGATATTATGGCTACAATTTATTAATTCAAGGTTAAGCCGGGCGCGATGCTCGGCTAAATAAAACATTTTTAAAACAATACAACAAAACCGTTATAACATTTAAGGAGGCGGAAAATTTGAAACCATTTACAAAAGTATGGATTTGGGCGTGCAGCGGCGACGTTGACCGCCTTGAGGAATACTACAAAAACGGCGGCGACCTGAACGAGCGATACAACGCCTTCGGTTCTGACCATAGTTTAATTGCTGGAGCTTTACGGAATAAGCAATACAAAACAGTTGATTATTTACTTGCCGTTGGCGTGACCTTTGCGAACGACGGAGAGCGCGCCGAATACGCCGACTATGCCTTACTTAGTACGGCGGAAAAATTGACGGATTATTACCGTTATCACAATAAGAACTTAACAGGCAAACAATATGAGCTGTTTGAGGAACTTGAGGAAATTGTTAAAACATTGAGGAGGGTTAAGTATGACCAATAACACATATGACCTACTCGAACTTATTGTACAGCGAGTTGTCAAGGCGGAAAAAATCATCCGACCTGACCAGCATAGAGACCTATTCACAACGCTGGAACTTTTAAAACAATATCAAAAGGACTTCCCGACCTACGACCACAAACAGATAGCGAGGGCGATTTATAGCGACATAGAATCTCACTTGGTTCTCCCGGTCTTAACGGAAAATTGCTTGAAGTTTGTTTTCGTTTGTGACCTTGACGAAGAACAGCAGCGGAAAGTTGACGAGGAGGACTATTAATGGAAATTATCGGAATTATAGCCTTGATTGCTTATCTAATCGCAGCTGTCGCACTTTGGCGATGGCTCACAAATTAATGTTGACTCAGCCTATCGCGGAAAATCCGGGGTAGGTTGAAATGAGCATTAAGCTACAACAAAAACAAGGAGGTTTTCAATGGACAAATGTATTTTAAGCAATCAGGATGTCAAGGCACTATTTGAATGGCGAGACCGTAACAAAGACCTTGTACGCCGCGCTCCAAATCCAATAAAGGGAATTGAAGTTATATTGCCCGACACGCCAGCACGAATTAAGTATATCCGCGATGATAATATCATCAATATACATTGTGTGCTCGGCAACAAATCAACGGAAAAATACAATTACACTATTGAGTTCTTCCGCGCTGGTTGGAGCGTTAAAAAACAGCCGTTAAAAGGGTTTGGCGCAAAGCGTGAATGGATTATAGACATTGTGGGTATGTACTATGCTCTGATGGCTTTAATCGCATACGGCGACGACGTTGAATATACGCCGCAGGAGCTTGATTGCATCGACGCTATGTCAACGGAAAAAGTCAAACCAATTAACACAAAGGCACAAAAGAAAAGTGATAACACAATCTATCTTTTCAATCGCGAACCGTCTGGGCGGCTCAGAATCAGGCGTAAAGGCGAACGCAATTCGCCGCGAGGACAATTCAATGTGCGCGGACATTTCCGCCACCTCAAGAACGGAAAAGTTATATGGATTGCCGAGTTCAAGAAGGGCACGGGCAAACGGAAAAACAAAACATACAAATTATAAGGAGAATTACAATGAAAAATACAAAAATTGTTTACACAGGAGTTTTCTTTAATTTAAGTGAACTTTTTAACAAATTCAATGCTAATATCGGCGAACCGCGATTAGCGCGCATAATCGAAAATCCCCACGTTACTTTCGCGTATCAGCCGAAAGAAATCAACCCGGCGCTTTTCGGAGAACTCGTAACATTCCGCGTTATTGGCTACGCTAACGACGGAAAAAATCAGGGCTTGCAGGTTGAGCTCGTTGACGCTGCTCAGAGCGTAAGAGAAGAGTATTATAAGATTGAAACACCACACATTACGGTATCAATCGGAGAAGGCTGCCGCGCAGTAAACACGGCGCACCTTGACTTTAGACCAATAGAAAATCCCTTTACAATCAGCGGATTTTTCGGCGGCTTATGTAGCTTTTTCAACAACAAAATTATTTACGACTTATCAACGGAAAAATTAAACGGTATTAATCCTAAAGCGTTTGATACTAAAGATTATTACCCTGACGAAATCGCCGAAACGCTATGCAAGCTCGCTTTTGAATATCCCGGCGACGACACAATCCACGAAGTTGAAGAGGCTTTATATCAGCTCAAAGCAACGGCGGAAAATCCCTATAACAGGGACTACTACCGCATTTTATATAGGGTGTTAGAAAAGATAGCCGAAAGAGACGAAAGGGGTTAAATTATGATAACTATTAGCAAAGCAAGGCTCGAAATGTTAAGAGCGACATACCCCGTTGGCACAAGGGTTGAGCTCGTAAGTATGGACGACGTGCAAGCTCCGCCTATCGGTACGCAAGGCACGGTAAACGGCGTAGATGACATAGGCTCGATTATGGTTTCTTGGGACAACGGAAGTTCCTTGAGTGTAGTTTACGGCGAAGATAGCGTTCGCAAGGTTGTATAACGGAAAATACGGCATAGGATTTGACTCATCCACTTTATTTAGATGATAGGAGGAATCAAGATGTATAACACGATAAACTATTGTTTACGAGATGACGGAAAACTTTTGATTTTCTTGGGTACAAGAATTTTAGCAGAAATCGAAAACGGCAGAGCCGATGATGATTTTGTTGAAAGTGTTTTGGTTGGACTTGGTTATAGGTGGAATGATGACGGCAGCATAACAAAGGAGGAATCACAATGACAACAACAAGAAAAATAGCTACAATCGCTTTAATATTAATCGTAATCGGAGTGTTATGTGCGGGAGCTATAACACAGCACAAAGCGGAAAATTCGGGCAGCGCGGATGCGGCAATAGTCGCGTCAGAAAATACGTTTGACCGAGCGTTAAGCTATGACGGTTATGAAGTTCAAGAAGAAATCGCATATTCAATCGAAGACACGTTCTTTATGCTTATGGCGGAAAAATTCAGCACAGACAATATAAAGATTTACGAACCCGATGAGCTCGATTATAACACGATAATTAATCGTAAAAATAGCGATACAATCCTCATTGAACGGCTTGTTGGAATTGCCAATAATCACGGCTCTGGACGTATTTTGAACACGAACGATACGGAATATAACTATATCAGTTATCGCGGCTCAAACCTTGATATAACGGAAAATACGGTGCTCGTAACCTATTGTGTTTACAATCCTGACACAAACTATGACGATGATATAATTGAGAGATACGATTATATCTTAACACGAGAATACGAACGGAAAAATTAAGGAGGGCGCTATGGTAAAGAAGCTTAACCAAAAACAGATAAAGATTATAGGCAAGGTTGCTAATATAACTCAGGATAAGCGGCTTGCCTACCTCGAAGGAATGATAGACTATATTCAGACAACTAATAGCAGGTCGGAACGAGAGTTTATTACCGCACTTTATAACTATGTAGCCGAACACGGCAGCGGTACACAAACAATCCTTGTTGATTTTTGCGACCATTGGAAAAAGGAGAACAACAATGCTTAAAAAGGATTATAATAAACTCGTTGAGGGTGTTCGCGAAATGCTGAAGCAGCGCGATGCGAATATGACCGAGGAATATACACCAAAGGGCGAAATCACAACGGGCGGATATAAATTTATCATTACAACGCCTTGTGGAAAACTTAATGTCACAATATGGAATCATAAGTCGAAGAACAAATCGGAATGGCTGTTTACCCGGCTCGACAATCCTGAACTTGCAAACGAGCGAGTTTTAGAGCACAAACGATTTAATAAGTTCTGTGGAAAATATAACGAATATTCCGAGCATTACACTTGGCTTTTGGGCTGGCTCGAAGAATATCTCGACGACTTATTTTGGAGCAGTTAATATATCAGCGGAAAATTTAATATATTTTTTATAGCCTTAAACAATACAATGAAACCATAGAGGCGACTAAAAGATTTGCCGTTGAAAATCTTAACTTTTTATGATAAAATCAAAGAAAAATGCGAGGTGTTTCAAATGGCAACAAAGAAATTTACAAATGAGGAAGCAAGGTTGAGGAAAAATGAACGACAAAGGGAATACGCGAAAAGAACACATTACGCGGCTGATATAAAAAGTCAAAAGAAAAACTCTAAAAGATATGTTTTACAGCTTACCTTTAGTACCGAGGAAGATATTATTAAAAAATTAGATTCGGAAAAAGAAAAAGGCGGATATGCAACATATATTAAAAAATTAATTAGAAAAGATATTGAAAACGCTTGACATTGATGTACATACGTGATATAATGTATGTAATCAAAAGCGAGGTGAATTTAATTTATTCGCAAAATAATAAGCCCTATGGTGATAGTTTTGACCGACACACACCATAGAGCCGCAGACAAGAAAAACCGTAGGTCACGGCTTTCCTATCATTAATATATAACAATGATAGCCTTCTTGTCAAGAACAATCTAAAGGAGGCTATATATGCCAAACGGAAAATTTGAAATTCAGACATTTACCAACGCAGACTTCGGAAATCTTAATGTGATAGCTATTAATGATAATGCTTGGTTTATTGGCAAAGAGGTTGCAGAAGTTCTTGGTTATACAAATCCAAGAAAAGCAATCATTGACCACGTTGATAAAGAAGACAAGAATACCGTAACGATTCGTTACGGAAATCAGCGCGGCAATCCAAACAAAGTAATCATTAACGAATCAGGCTTGTATTCGCTTATTCTTTCAAGCAAACTCAAATCCGCAAAGAAGTTCAAACGCTGGGTAACGTCAGAGGTACTACCGTCAATCCGTAAACACGGCGCGTATATGACGGAAGAAACAATCCAAAAGGCACTCACGAGCCCCGACTTCCTCATACAGTTAGCGACAAAGCTCAAAGAGGAACAGGAGCTTAACACACGATTGAAAGCCACAAACGCCGCTTTGGTTGGCGACATAAATACTTGGGATAGTAAAGCTGTTCTGAACGCTTTAATCCGGGCTTATGCAAGTCGCCGCAGCGGAAACAATTTTGGGCTTGCTTTCGGAATGTTTTATAGACAAGTCAACTACAAATTACATATCAACTTAAAGAGCCGACGAACTCACTCAGGCGAAAGCGATAAGGTTGGTTTAATCAACTTTATTACGGAGCAGGAAATGCCGCAGGTAATCAAAATGGCGGTCGCTATGTGCGAGGATGCCAATATTAATACGGGCGCAATCATTAACCAGACTAATACAAACTGTTACGCTTGAGGAGGAAAATATGGTTTATATAAGTGTGTTGGATTTTTGTAGTTTGCTTTGTTTAAATCAGCCCATAGTAATAAAAGACATTGACACTCGCGAAGTGTTATGGACAGGCATAGCTTATGATATTAACGATTTTTCGCAAAATGAAGACTCGGTAATCTCAATAGAGAAAACCGACGATAGCGGAAAAATTGAAATCTATATCGACAAAGCAGAAGAAATATTTTAAATTAAACCGAGCCGGGCGGTATATCCCGGCAACAAACAAAAACCTTAAACAACACAATAAAACCATAGAGGCGAGGAGGATGTTGTAATGATAACATATAGATACACGATTATGCTGTTACGCATAGACGGCTATCACAAATCAAACGGAAAACCTCATAGGATAGACGGTTCTAATATGCAGTTTTCCAAAGCATTAACTATGGAAAGCGCAAAATCAATGGTGACAGCTTATTTCAAAGAAGGATATTATAATTACGCTGAGATACGCGACAAAGAGGATAACACAACAATCTTCCGCGAAAAAGGCGCGGATTGGAAAATTTTAAAGGAGGTAGCATAATGAACATTAACAGACTAACTTTTGAGCAGGAAATTAAAAAAGCTATCGGCTATAAAGCTCCACAGCTTGTATTCGATATTACAACAAATGAATACACAGCATATTTCCGACCGAAATATCCAGAGCGAACCGCAGCCGATATAATGATAGTTTACAACCCTGCAATCGCAGCTTTCAAGTTATACGGAAATCTTGAGGCATTAATACCTACAACAAAACACTACTATACCTTTGAAAAACTGCTCTCAGATTTACGAGAGATGGATGACAGCAATCCGATTAACACCAGATATGTTGTTGTGGACTTTTATGCGGGAGATAATAAAATCAGTAACGACGGCGTATATGATACGTTCGACGAAGCTCAGAAGGCTATGCTTGCCGACTTTGCAGATTATGTTGATTGTTATATTGATAACGCAAGCGCTTTAAAAGACGCTATTGGCGATGCGACAATCGAGGAACTCAACAAAATTTGTATGGATAAAAGGTGTTTTATTACAGAGGAGACAGCAAAGTACAGCGACGATTACACCCACGAAAATGACTGTTATTGGCAGATTTTAGAAATATAACGGAGGTTTATAATGGCTAATAAAAAATTCACTCTCAGAGATTTTCTTAAAAGACAAAACCCGGCGTACAATACCGACGAATACGTTGTCCTTTATGACGAGAACGGCTACGAGCTTGAGCGAGGATATGTAAGCGAACTGCTAAAATCAAAAGAAAACGACGTTGTTGTCGCTCTCGATACCGATATGAGCGAAGTGTATTGGTTGACAGACAATCGCAGGAACCTTCGCGATTCCGCCTACGAGGACGGTATGGAATTTTATATCGGTGGAATTGAGTATGTGTAAAAGTAAATAAAATTGGGGTTTTATTGACTTTTTACCCCTAAAAATCCCCCTATTTTAGGGGATGTGCAAAATCCAAAAGTCTATTGATATTCAGCGGAAAATATGATAAAATAATTAAGCACAGAAAGGTAGATATTTATGGGAAGTTTCTTTATTTTGCTCGCAATCGTCGCAGTTTTGATAGGTGTTAAAACAAAAGACACTTTCACTCCGCCCACGCGCCCATTAACCAAAGAGGAAATGGACGAGAACTTGCGATATATGACGGGTAAAAGTGTGGCGGAGAACCGCAAGTATTTTAAGAACAGATATAGAAAATAATCAAGGAGGCAACTACAATGAAGGCGCAAGTTGAATCAAACCATAAAACTATACAAAAGGAAATCGAGGTTGATAGATTTTCACCCCACATTGAAAACTGTTGCGGATGCGGAAAATTTCTCGAAGAAGGCGCGGCTTATAAAATCAATTTTATTTCAACATCATATAGCGGTGGGAGCGAACGACCGACATATGTTTGCGATAAATGCTTTGATGTGCTTTTTACTCTAATGCAAGCTATTAAACAATACAAAGACGAGGAGGATTAATATGGAGCGTTTAAGTTTCACAACAGGTAGAACACTCAGGTTTTCTATACCCGACTCAGATAATAAATTCGTTTTGGTTGTTATCGAGGGTGACAGAATTGAATATTTCACAGGTTTCCGTAATATCGGCATTATTGATTCCGCTTTTGCCGAATCGTACAGAGGTGCGACAGACGCAGAAATCCGCGACAATGTTCTAAAGCTTTATAAAGCAAGTTATTTCCATTGGGCTTGGTATAGGCTCGACGGTACGCGAGCAGAAGAAGAGCTCACAAGCGAATATATTGCGGAAAACACAGACCCAGAGGTTATCTTTGATGAATGGGTTGCCGAGAACTACGACATAAACGACTTTTTAGAGTAAAGGAGAATACAATATGAATATAGATAAGTATTTTGTAGCCAAAGACGGCTCGTATGATAGCGGAAAACTTGTTGAATGTATGGCTGAGTACGGCGATACAGACACACCGTTTGTCGGAAAAAATGCAGACGGCGAAACCGTAATGGTTCACGTTGCCAAAGATAACATTATCGTTGAAACCTACCAGAGCAACGGGTGGGTAAGGAAAAACTATTATAACGCCAAGGGTATTGCCGAAGGCGAATCCTTTGACGGCAGATGGGATAAATAACTACTATGATTGAAAAACTTAAAGTAGTATCACTAATCGACTATTCTTTTCGTCCTTCAGGAAAGTTCTATGGATATAAGTATTATGTTGGGTTTGAATCTTTGCAAGGAAACATACACGAATACTTAACAAACAATAAAAAGTTGTTTGAGTCTCTTGGGGAAGGTCGAGTTTACGAAGTTGAATACACGCCTATATTAGATAAATGTATCGCTCCAAGCTCAGCGTGTATAATGGTTGATATGAAAAAACTAAAGATAAGGGTGGCGATACAATGATTACCCAAGAAAAAATAAGCTATGCTAAGTTTTGCACTTCTTGTGGTCAACCAACAGATAACCTGTCAAGCTTTCGTTTTGGTGCAAGTGATTGTTTCGGCGTTATAACAGGTGGCATATTAATATCATTATGCGATGGTTGTAAACAAGAATTATGACAAATAATGGACAAGGAGTAAGATATGAATAAATTAAATCCATTTGTTCTTTGTAGAGATTACCTTGATGCAAGTACAAAAGTTGGGTTAAAAATAAATGGCGAATGGAAAGGGTTGATTCGTCCTGTTTATGCTTTAGGTTCACATTATCCAGACGATTTTCTAAGTGAAATAAATATGCAAAATCCAGATATTAAAGATTATTGCATCGAGGAGATTGCGCACGTTCTTGTTTTTAAAGTTGAAATGGACACTTGCGGCAAAACCGTCGAGGAAATTCAAAAAAGCGATTTATATTTTGGAGGTTAAATATGTTCAATAAGTATTTTGATTATCAAAACAACGAACTCAACGACCGTGCAATTATTGATACACTAAAACAGCTGGCGGACGATTACGAAAACGGCGAGATAATCGAGGTCAAAAACGAACTTCAGGAGATTGTTAATGCAATCACCACCTTTGAATACGAACATTAACAGAGGCAACACTATGACTTTAAAAGAATCACAAATAATCTGTAATAAAATTAACGGAAAATACTATCGAGCTGTTGGCTCTGTCAAATGGGATGAGGTTTTCGATAATGAAGAACAGATTATTGAAGCGTTAAAGAAAGTTTATATTCCCAAAAGCAGAACGGCTCCCACGTCCACCTTTAAAGGGTATGAGTATATCTATTCCTTTGCCTACTATGTGCAGCGCGGATGGACACTATCAGAGAAACAAATGCAACAATGCAAACGTCTTGCGCTTGAGATTAAAAAGGCGAGCGCAATAGGCGATTATAAATTTTAAAGGGAATATTTTTCTTGTTTTCTTAAACAATAAAATAAAACCCTTGACAAAATTATAATCTTATGCTAAGATAAATTTAGTAAAATTTTTTTGAAAGGTTGTGATGAGCCATATGCGCGATTTGCAAGCGGTCGCTCAAGAGTGCATCAAAGAACTCGACAGCATTGGTATTAAGTGCGGAAAAATTAAAGAATTTAAAGTCAACCGCCGAGCTCAACGCTGGGGATTATGTCGGCACTATTCCAACGAAGGATATTGCATTATCGAAATCAGCGATACACTCCTTGACGAGCGCAACGACATCAAGGGATTAAAGAATACGATTATACACGAGTTGCTACATAGTTGTACGCCCGGCGCAGGACATAAGGGTGAATGGAAACGACTTGCCGACTTAGTTCGCTGCAAGTTGGGTTACAACATTAAACGAGTATCAAACGAAAGTGAGAAAGGTGTACTAATCAATCATCATAGCCGCGAAAAAGGCTATAAATACGCGGTTAGCTGTGTTGATTGTGGCTACACCTATCGACGGAAAAAACTATCAAAAGTAATCACACACCCAAGCGTGTACCATTGTGGTAAATGCGGAGGTGTTTTACAAAGAGTTCTTTAACAATAGAATAAAACCTAAAATATGAAACAAATTTCAAACAAAAAATACGAAGAATTTGAGCAGTATCAATACGAAAAGCAAAACGGTTTAATCCTTAATCCCAATGGCATACGAACCATTTGTGCGGCTTGCGACTACGATGCGGAAAAAATCGGACAGCATTTTCTAAACATTCTGCCCACCTTATTAAACAAACAAGAAAAATTAAAATCAGACATAAAACTAATTAATTGGTTACAACAACCATAATCAAGGAGGAACAAATGGATAGATTTATAAAAGTAGTTATCGCTTTGGTCATTATTGCCGTTATTATTTTTGGTATAGGTGGTTGCTGCTATTCGTTTAACGATAGTACATACACAATTACCGTTACCGATAAAGAAAGAGTAAACAAAGGCGATGATAGCAAATATCTCGTTTATTGCGATGTTGTTGACGGCGACAAAGATATTGTGTTTGAAAATACCGATAACTTTTTGAGAGGAAAATTCAACAGCTCGAACATTCAGGCACATCTCAAAGTCGGCAAAACCTATGAGGTTACTGTTGTTGGCTTCAGGTTTCCTATATTCAGCGCATATCAGAATATCATATCAGTTAAAGATATAAAGTAGGAGAAATTTATGAATATTGATTTTAAAGGTTGGAATGAAAATGTTGCAACTTTTCTAACGAAAAATATCAAACCGGGCGAACTCGCAACTATGGACGGAAATTTTACAGTCAGAGCTGCTGAGAACGGCAACGAGATTATCGGAGTGTGTGTAGGTAGAAGAGGTGACTATGCGGCGATTCAGTTGTCGGGCTATGTTGAGACCAAATATACAAACTCGATTGATATTGCCAACAAGAAATCAACGGATGTGCGGCTGGGCATTATAGGATTATCCGCTTATAACTCTGAAACAGTAATGCCGAGCAAAAATGCAAATGTGTTTCGAGTTATTTTTATCGACGAACATTCCAAAACCATAGGATTTATATTATAGGAGGAAAATATGGATTTTATTGATTGTTCAACTTGTGATAACTGTATTTGTTTAGGCGAGGGCGACCATTATTGCGAAGTTAATGAAAGTCTTGTCTTAGATGAATACGAACCAACAGATGATTATTGTTGGTGTGGCGGAGAATATTACAGTTAGGAGGAAAATATGACAAAAGATACTCAAGATTTTATTCTCGCGCTGAAACAAAATAAAAATAAACGAGATAGTTTGCGCGAAATTGCCATTGATTATCTCGTTGCGTGGTCGGCTTGCAGTAGAGAAACCTACGAGATTGAGGGTTATTTGCTCGATGCGGTTAAAATGTTCTTTTTCGATTATGCCGAGACCGCCGAGCACCCTGCTTATTTGTGGCGACGATATTTTGAAATCAAAGAACGCCACCGAAATTTGAGGGAATATTATACTGATACCGACATTTTTCTAACAATATTGGATATGGCGCGAGTAATCGGTGATGACGGAAAATTTGTCAACGGCTTCAATAACATTGACGAGCCGCCTGCACAAACCACAACGATTGATGAGGCTATCGAACATTGTTATGAGATTGTATTAAGCGCGGACGAAAAGATTTGCGCCGAATGTAAAGCCGACCATCTCAGATTATGCGGATGGCTTGGTGAGCTCAAAAGACGCAGAGAGGACGAAAAGAAAGGAGAAATAAAATGCTAACAGTTATTATTGTAATTGTCATTACGTTCATTGTTATGTTAATCGGATTCGGCGTAGACGATGCGTCCGATGTAGGTGCCGCAGCGATTGTTTCGGCATTGTTAGGTACTATGCTCGGACTGGTTATTTTGGTTCTTATTTCAGGGATTGTTTGGATGAGTGCTGGTGATAATATTTATGATTGCAAACAATCCAATACATATTCATTGTGCGAGTATGCAATCGGCGAGGAAGAATACTATGTAACCTCAAAATATAATAACGATACTAAATTTTCTATGAATGTTATGAAAGGCAATACACCTTCCTCTATTGACACTGACGGAAAAGTTAGCTTTGTTTATAAAGATAACGCAGAACCAACAGTAGAAGTAAAAGAACTCGGTTTAAAAGATGGATTGTGGTTGTGGATAATAGGTCGAGTTGATAACCGAGAATATATAATCACGCTGCCTTCGCCACATTATGTGTATAACCAATGAAGATAGTTTACAGAGGGTTTGAAAATTACGCCCATAGATTTGAATTACACATTGGTTTTACTATATTTGATATTTATGTGACGCGAACGAGGCAAGGTATATATTCAATGATGTTCGACGCGGAACATAAAGTTATTGTAGGCGACCCGGAAACAGTTACGTTCTTTGCGAGAGAGTGTATAAATAGGTTTTTGTAAAGAGGTGTAAATTATTTGGCTGTCGAAATTTATAATAGCAAATACCAACACAAGAGAGTAAAAATTGACATACATAATATTGTTACGCCAAAGCATTATAAAACTTTCATAAAAGATAACGAGAAATTTTGGTACGGCGTAGTTGAAAGAATATATGACCGCGATGGCATAGGAAGTTTTGGTGTAAGAATTGATGAGCATAAAAATAATTGCTCGACAGGATTATTTTATTTTAATTTTGACCAACTAATATTCGATTTTGAAGAAAAAACCATTACAGAAAAGAAAGGTGATAATATGATTAAAGATATGGTTTTGGGCAAATACAAGATTGTAAATGTAGTATTTGAAAGCAGTAACGGCGGCGGGCGTTCAAACTTCCGACTTTATGATGATGGTACAAAATACAAAGAGCGCGACCTTGTTGTTGTAAAAACAGCAAAACACGGTATGAGTATCGGCAGAATCCAACAGTTCTTAGATGAAGACTCTGGGTTTGAAGCTATCGCAGAACGTGAGATTGTTTGCAAAGTTGATACAACACATTTTGACGAGCGAACCAACAGAGTTCGTGAGGCAACCAAGCTGAAAGCCGAGCTGGATAAACAAGCTAAACAGCTTCAGGGATTGGCGCTGTTTGAAATGCTCGCACAGGCATCACCCGACTTTAAGCAGAAACTCGATAAATATAAAGAGTATATCGGCGTAGAAACCACATCAGAACCGACGGAAAACGAGGATAAATAAGGGGGTTTTGAGTTATTGAGAGCGCGAAATGATAGCGTTATGGGAATGATTAATAGCTTATCTGGTGATTTAAGTTACCAAGGTAACATTAGCTCATTTTCAAATATCGCACATAGAGCATTAGCGAATCTAACCAAAGAGAATATAAGAAAATTATTCTCTAATAGTTCGTTTGTTGGTTTCTTCTGTAACAAAGAAATGTTCGGTAATTCAGATTGTTTTCAGTTGATATATAAAGACAATGAAATACGAGCAACCAACAATCAGATAAAGGCTGCTATTAAACAAGCGTTTAAAGAGAAACACAATGGCATAATTTATAGCGAGCTTAATATGAACGAACTAACTATGTACCCGGTAAGGTTCACGATGCTCAACATTACATACGAACTAACAATGTTATCACCAACAGACCCCGACTATACCGACACGATATTTTTACTCAAAGAGGTTGGTTCAGAATAAAGTTTAGCGCAGGTCTTTTCGTTATTCGCTATAAAAATTTTGTCCGTTTAATACAATGCGAACAACGGAAAGCCTGCAATATATATTATATGTAATTATTAGTAAATATAGTTTATTAGATAATATCTTTATATTATATAATATATAGTTATTAGTTAATATAATATAATATATATTAATATATAAGGAAGTGCAAACTTTAAACAAAAATTTCTTAGAACATACAATAAAACCCTTGACTTCTCGAAGAAATTTTGATATAATAAGGATAGTAAAAAATTCAACAAAGAGGTGAGATAAATGTCAACAGTTCTGCAACTTGAAAGCAAGATTATTTGTTTGCCGAAATTCACAAAAGACGGCAAAGTAAAGCAAACCAAACAGAATATGAAAAAAGGAAAGAAAACCGAAGTTTATGCTTATCAGATTGAGGATTTGAAAAACCTTCTGAATTACTTTAAAGATAACGAGTCTTGGGTTCATTACCTTTTGTTGGTTTTCTCTTGCAATATGGCACGAAGAATCGGCGACACACTCATTCTAAAGTGGAGTAATATCTACTATCCTGACGGCACTTTCCGAAACGATATTGTTGAAATCCGCGAGGACAAAACGGACAAGTTCGCCAATCCACATATCAACAAGGCGGTCAGAGAGGCGGTTATACTGTATATCGAAAAGACGGGTTGCAATCCTTCCGAGAATGATTACAATAATCCGATTTTCTTACAGCTCTCAGGCACGCACAAAGGAACAGTAATATCCTCTAATGGTCATCTGTTGGCTCTGAAAAAAGCAGCGAAGGCTCTTGACATTAAGTATAATATCGGCACACATAGCGGTCGAAAGTTCTTTGGTATGTTTAGCCGTTTGCTTCATAAGTACGACCCTAACTCAATGAACATTCTGCGCGGTATCTTTAATCACTATGACGAAAGAACTACCGAGAATTACATTGGTTTAACAAAGCAGATGGTCACTCAGTATTATGAGGACGCTGGCGAAGCGTTTACCGAGTATGTCATTGATGGTAAGGAATACACCGATATTTATAAGTCGCCTGTTGTTACGCTCGAAACCGAGGATTTACGCAAGATAATTCAGGCAGCATACCTCAAGGGTATCGAAAGCGGCGGTTGTTCGGATTCCGTGACACACGTTCAGAACGTCAACGAAATCCTTGCGATGGTTGATAGTTTAGCTCAGTAGGGGGATGTTATGCCTAAAGGAATACCAAAGTCAGAAACGGTACAAATAACCTATACGCGAGCCAATGGTGATGTGTTTATTACTACAAGAAATGTACGAACGGGTGTGTGGTATATGTATAAACAAGAGAAAGGTTCTGTAAAGAAGTTAGGGCAAGCGACCGACCCCACCAAACTTGATGAGAGGTTTATCAAATGAGAAAAGAAATAATAATCGAAAAAGAAGATTGTAAATACAAAGTTGCCATTAGCTTATATGGCGATAATTGGTACGGTAGCAAATTATCCTATCGTTTTGATTGGTTAAAAGTGCTTCCAAAAGGAAAACGCAAATGGGAGAGCCTTACAGATAAATGGCGAAATAGTTATAGTTATCGTGAAACCCCATACACAGAGCGCGACAATTATATGAAAAGTAAATATCTTGAATGTTTGACCGCAGAGGACATTGTATATATCAAAGCGCAGTTGTTTGACGAAATTTGTATAAAGTTAAGTCCTTCTGCTGACAATAATTACGATTTCGCGGCACATTAAATTTATAAGGAGTCATAATGAAAGCAACTGGTATTATAAGAAGGGTTGATGACCTCGGCAGAGTTGTCATTCCCAAAGAAATTCGTAGAGTTTTAAATATAAAAGACGGCGACCCGCTTGAAATTTATATAGAAGATGGTGCTGTTGTCTATCGCAAATATTCTCCGCTGGATAGTGTTGCATCGCTCGCTAAGAACTATGCCGATGTGTTAAATAAAATGACCAATCACGAAGTCGTTATCACTAATAGAGATTTTGTGGTGGCGGTGTCGGGCGTAAGTTCTAAAGATTACTTAGAGCGTCGCATTTCGCCTAACTTAGAAGATTATATGGGTGCGCGGAAAGAGTATTATAAGTTTGGTAGTAAAACAGCGGTCTATCCCGTAGAGGGTATTGACCGAGAAGCCAAAGTAATTTGTTTAATCAAGTCAAACGGCGATGTGCTGGGTTCTGTAATTCTTTTAACAAATGGCGTTGAAACAAGTGAAATCAATATTAAACTCACACAGAACACGGCTGCGTTGTTGAGCAGTCATTTATCAGAATGAAACAGAACATTATATTTCTTGATGTTGACGGCGTTCTCAATGGGTATGGTTGGTTTACCGAAAAACTCTATCGGATATTTTCAAAGCTGCGCCTGTTGAAAATCGTAAAAAGATATTATGATTTATTCGGGGTGCGAACTCGCAAGATTAGGCTATTGCGAAAAATAACCAAAGCTACTGACGCTTATGTTGTTTTGTCCTCCTCTTGGCGCAAAGGTTTTACAAAGCCGTATGAGGAAAATAGTAGCCACCAACAAGAACTCAAGCGAAAGTTTCGGAGGTTCGACATTAAAGTTTGCGGTATAACGGGCGATGACCCAAATGGTCGTCGAGAAATCGAAATCCGAGACTATCTTCGGGGACACGCACAAAATATAAAGAACTATGTAATTATTGATGATGAGTGTTTCGGTTTCAAAACAATGTTTCCAAACAATTTTGTGCAGACGAGCGCAACACCTACCATTCAAGGAAATTGGTACGAGAACACGGGATTAAAACGTCGGCACGTTAAACAAGTTATTAAAATTTTAAATAAGGAGTAACAAATGATTGTATTATTTTTGATAATTGCGGTTGTCGCAGTTATTGTTGGAATTATCCTATGGTTTATCGAGGATAAAAAGTCGTATTGCACACCGCTATATAACCTTGCATTAGGTTTAATTATCGGCGGTATCATATTTTTAGTATTCAACGGCATATTTGCTATTTGTATGGGTTATGAAGTTACTAAAAGCAATTATGTCAACGAGAAAGTTACTTTATATCAAACAGAGAATGACCGAATTGAGAACGAAATCAGTACAATCGTAGAGAACTATAAAAACTACGAAAAAAGTA
>Ga0310696_10003137_pt1 | contig 20893 bp, 24 predicted proteins | sample AusTroGonzalo_MG_4_FD_203885 | JGI IMG/M metagenome (GOLD analysis project Ga0310696, IMG submission 203885) | Bovine rumen microbial communities from tropical cattle in Woodstock, Queensland, Australia - Gonzalo_02 (v2) (version 2) | ecosystem: Host-associated > Mammals > Digestive system >... | reverse complement strand
TAGTAACTGGAATGTATCTAATGTTAGAGATATGAGTCATATGTTTTATGGTTCTAAATTCCAAGGGGATATATCAAAATGGGATGTTTCTAATGTAAAAAATATGAGTTATATGTTTTACAAATCTAATTTTAACGGAGATATTAGGAACTGGGATACGAGTCATGTTAAGAATATGCACTCTATGTTTGCTCTTTCTAAATTCAATGGAAATATATCTAATTGGAATGTATCTAACGTAGAAGATATGGGTGGAATGTTTGCTCATTCTGAATTTAATGGAGATATTTCTAATTGGAATGTATCTAATGTAAAAGATATGCAAGGTATGTTTTATAGCTCTAAATTTAATAAAAATATTTCTAACTGGGATACGAATAGCGTTAGAGATATGAGTTATATGTTCATGGATTCCATATTTCAAGAAGATATTTCAAGATGGAATATGAGCAATGTAGAATATATGCATATGTTTGAAGATTGTCCCATTCCGGACAATCATAAACCACTCAAATAGTTTGTAAAAGCAATTGCTAAACAAAGGAGAACAGCAATGAGTAATTTTGTTCAATTTTTCCAACATGAAATTTCCGGGGCACATATGAATCTCAATATGTCACACGCGGATAGGTATATCGTTAATATTAATCATATTGTTGCCACCAAATACACGGCCAACTATAAGAATGGATATGATAACGAAGGATTCTACTATCTTAAAATTTCATTATCCAATGGCGAAGACATAGAGCTCTATAGGAGTCAACTACCTCCGGCAAAGCCGGAGGCTTGTAACTAACCCCTAAAAGGGGGTTGTAACACTAGGGGTTATTGACTGAACCCCATACATGGGAGCACTGCTCCCATGTAATCCATTCATATAATCAACACCTAAGTTGAATATATTCATGGCACCTATACGATCATCATTAGATGTGTAACCACAATGCTTACATTTGAAGATATGTTTCTTCTTGTCTCTGTTGGATTTTTCGATTTCAGAACACTTAGGACATTTTTGAGATGTATATCTAGGATCAACCTTAATCACAAAACTTTGGTTTTTCTTAGCTTTATACATCAGCTTTTGTTCTAAGTCATAATAGCTCCAACTCATGTGAGCATAACGGTCTTTCTTTTTAACCTTTCTGAGGTTTTCTTTGATGTTCGTTAGGTCTTCAAGTACAAAGAGAGTGTTTGGAGGATTGTTTTTAACGAGTGCCTTTGAGATGCAATGATTAACATCATTCATCCAACGGTTTTCTCGTTTTCCTATGGCTTTAATACGCCTTCTGGACGAAGGCGTCTTCTTGCTTTGAAGATGCTTTCTTAGTTGTTTGTAGTGGTTGCGTTTGTGTTTAAGGTGTCTTCCTTTTACAAATGTGGTTTTACCTTTGGAATCGTAAGAGGTAACTACAAAGTTAATACCTCTATCAATCCCTACTATTTGAACACATTTAGAAGGATCGAAATCAGGAACTTCAAATGTAACCGGAATTAGAAGATAGAATTTCTCTTTCTTACAAAACAGCTTAGCAGTTCCAAATCTATAATCATGAGAACTAAAATATTGCTCTTTTGTCTTCATGACAAAAGGTACTTTGATTCTTCCTTGATTAGTAGATATCTGAAAAGCGTCTTTAGAAAGAGAATAATCTTTGTTCCATACAAGATCACATTGAGGTTTTGAAAAGTTAATTTGCGTAAGCTCTTGATGAGTACTCTTTAAAGCTTGGTATTTGGCAGATACTGTTCTGAATACTGAACATGTCTGTTGAGACAAAAGACCATAAGCGGTTCTTACCTTAGAGTATAACTCATGTTGCAATTGCACTTTGTTAAAGGTCTGATGTTCAAAAGCTTGTTTGGATACTTCACTACAAGCTAAAGAGTATTGTCTCATAGACTCTGACATAATCTTAGATTGCTCTTCACTAGGAATAAGCTTTATCTTTAATGTTAGAGTCAATTTACCCATTCACAACCTCCATAATTATTTTACTTTAAACGAGAACCATTAGTCAAGATTTAATTTTGATTGCGGTTCTCCTTTCCTCCCCCACCAGAGGTGGGGGCTTCCAGGAGAACAATGAGTGATGCAGAAGCAGCTTTCAAACTGATACAAGACGCATTATCTCAAAAATCATAAACTGTTAATATTATTTAATAAACCAAATATCAAAACTAATATAGGTCTTATAGTGACACGAATATCTAATTCAGATTCGTGTATTAATATAATGAGAGGCGTGCCTCTCTAAAAACAACCAAAGAAACAAAGGAAGAGTACATATGAGAAGACACAGCATTCATCGTCGTCACCTTTTTGGAACCCCTAACGAACTTTCCGGTGCAGATCGTCAATGTTATAGGATTCGTAAAATCCCGGCGGACTTTGCATCAGACCTACTAAATGTTTATACTCTCGATGGAGTAGATCCTTTGATCGAGATGCTTGAAAATTATCTACAAGAACGACTGGAATTCCCCTGGCCTGAAATTCCGCACATACTCGATGATATCGAACAGCACGCCGATCGTAAAATTGACGAAAACGCTCAAAGGAAGAAACTCCAGAATATGGATCCTGAGACCGCATATCGAATTGCCAATAGCTGGGCGTATCATGCAGATGCCGATATAACGGACCTAGAAGACGCTATAGAGAGTTTTCTTGGTGAACCCTGTGTAATTCCTTGGAACGAGATTCTAACGATTCTAGAGCCAAAAGCAACAGCCTATACAGGGACCAGTCCAAAGGTAAAACAGAAAGAATATATTGGCAAGCCGTTCGAGAAGAAATTTGTCATCAATAACACCGCGAAGCCCTCTAATAAAGATGATGACCGTTTAGATAGAATGCAGGATCAGATTAATCAACTGACAGCTGCAGTTAATAAGCTGTGCGAAGTCCTGATGAAGGAAAAAGAGCATGGATAAAACAGAGATTTTATACCACGGAAGCAATAGATTAGTAAGAACACCTAAAATTGTGAATCGTAACAATGACGTGGATTTTGGCCCAGGTTTCTATGCAACAAAGAACGAAAAACAAGCTTCATCTTGGGCGAGAATTAAAGCAGCTTCTGATTACGGTGTACCTATTTTGAATGTGTATCGGTACGAACCTGATCAGAATATGAAGATTCTTAAATTCGGAAATCGTGATGAAAACTGGCTTGATTTTGTGTACCAATCACGGTTTCTGAAAACCCCGCACGATTACGATATTGTACGAGGGTACTGTATTCAAGGAACAGCATTATGTAAGATGAAGCTGGCTGTTAAGTTAGGATTTAAACCAAACTTTGCAGACCTTGCAAAATACGCAGCTTCAGAATGTACCTGTGAGCAAACAGTTTTTTGTTCAGTACCATCGTTTACGACATTGACTTTTCTTGAGGAACAAAGTCGGTCGCTGGAATCAAAGAAAAACTTCTCACAGATTGCGCCCATCGAATATTCACAAGAAGCTATAGAAATCATTCGAGAATTAATCCAAATGACCATATCAACTGTGGCGGAGCAGCTGGTAATCAAATATCATCTATCAGAAAAGTTTTTTCTTGAATGGTTGTATCAGTCTCATGTATATGCAAAGTTAATCGATATTCCGTTGGAATACTGGGGACTAGCAGACGAGGATATCGTTGCAGATGTTGAACATGAACTCGTAGGAGAGTAACCAATATGCTTGACCTAGAACATTTAAATTTTGTGGTTCGTGTGGTTGATACATATCGCTCAGCTAAAAATATCTCGAGCTACGAAGCATACAAAACATTGCAGCAGTTCTTCAGTAAAACGCAGGACTATTGGACGGGATACACACATTTGAGTGACACAGAGTTCAACAAGACGATACTAAATACGATAGAAAATCTCGGTATAAACTAAATACAAAGCAATGCAGGAATTACCCTGCCCTTAATAGGAGAGACATATTAATGTCCGAAGAAGTAAAATTAGAAGAAGCCAGCAACAAAGAAAACGAGAAACGTGCCAAGGATAACAACAAGGAGCGTTTTAAAACCCAGGAGAAGAAACAGGAGCCACTCAAATATAAGCCGTTTGAGAAATTGCTGAAGAAATAACATTTCGACTAAAAATAGGGGGCTTCGGCCCCCTATTTTTCTTTTCTTACTTGCCTAGTCATCAGAAACGTGTATATATGATCAGATATGACCAGACCGGCACGAAGTCGGAACTCTTAACTAAAAAGGAAAAGTAACAACATGAAGTACAGTAACCAAGATTATGTAGGAAGTAAAGACTTTTTAGCTCTGGATTATCCCTGCGCTATCTCTTTTTCCGGGAGTACGTTCTCGTCACTTGAACAGGCAATGATCGCTATTCTCTGTGAAGATACCGCTATCTGGCAGATTATCACCAGCACGGATGATCTGAATGATGCCTTAACTATGCTTCCTGAGATTATCGACAAAGCTGTTTCTCACCGGGATTATGTGGAACGTCTCATTACGATTACCACTGAGAAATTCGGTCAGCAGGATATGTTCGATAAATTGCATTTTGAGACTTCGGATGAAGATACCTTCACATATCAGTTCCCGAGTAAAAATGCTCTCTGGGAATCTTCGAGGTTTATGCAGCCTTACTACGATATTATGGGACAGATTGTTACGCTCTACCGTAAAGGTGTAACCAATGGTCTATATATCAGCGAAGAAATTTTAGGCGAGCTTTAATAAGTATCTTTTGGGGTAGGGGGCTTCGGCCCCCTGCTTTTTCTTTTCTAATTTTAACTAACGACGGAGAATTAATATGCCTTTGGTTGGTGACGGGAACGTAGCCGTAGATTTTAAAAAACCTCCACGTGAATTGAGTGCTATCAAAAAGATGGAGGATTACCTGCGTAGAATTTTACAGCCATTTAATACATCAGATTCTCTTATCACTCAGAAGATTCAGGGAATTCAGGGTATCCGTACTAGACGGGACTATGATATTCTGAAGGAAATCTCTGGTAAATACGATTCGACGTATGCGAATAGCGAAGAAGCAGAGGCCGCTGAAGAAGCCGCTGTTGAGAGAATGAAACGTAAATACATTCTCAATAATGTCATGAATCTGATCTCTAAGATGCCAAATAAAAATTACAAGGTTATCTGTGTCGTATATTTGGCCTCAGAGAAGGAATTACTGGCAAGAAATCCTGAAGATTTCCGCTTGAACGATGAACTGGAAATCGATCAGGGGTACATTAATTTCGATAATAAGAACATCAATAAGGGTCTCGATAGTATAAAAGCAGAGATTGAAGCGATGACGACCCAGCTCACTAACATTAAAGATGAATTTAAAGCCAGTGTAGATGAGGAAGTTGCAGATGTGGTGTTTTCATACGGCAATAAACAGTTTCTAGAAATGTCTACAAGTGATTTCTTCCATGCTGTTAAAAGAGCGGTTGGGAACGAACGCTATACAAAAGAGGTTCAGAAACACATTTCAGACTTCTTGAAAAATTATAAAAGAACAGTCAAGGCAAGAATGAAAGGTAATGCAAAAGATTACTGCAGACGGTTAGGCATTAATCCAGAATTATATACACAGGAAAATATTTTGAAGGCAATGAAACCTGTTGACGAACTCAATATATGGGTGTAACTTGCCGGTAAAGGTTCCTTCCTTTTTCTGAACCAACAGGAGTAAGATGTGGCCAAGTATATTGAATTTGCGTCGGATGATGACCTGATCAAAGACGCAGTGGGAGAGGTCAAAAATGATAAAGACCTCGACATGCGTTTTGAAACACCACAACCGATAAAAGACGGTATTTATGACCGTAAAATATTCGGGACAACAGGACATTGCACTTGCAGACTTATTACTCAAGGTATCTGTCCTCAATGCGGAGAGCGAGTTTACAGCGAAGAAGAATACAAAAAGAATTATGCGTACTATATGCTCCATGTGCCCTTTATCATCAGACTAAAATTAGACAGTCTGATTGACAAATTCAGCAGATTAGGAATGAAGCTGCCTAATCCTAAGAGTACCAAAGGAGACTCCTGTAGAGACAATCTAGCGAAGATCTGGTCTCTGGAATTTGTCGTAGAACCAGCGGACTATGACGCTCTTGAGACAAGAGTCAGCAATCTGGCGGATAAGATGGGAGGGAGAAGAGCTCCTATTGAAGAATACCCGCTGACTGGTAAGAACGGCAAAGAGTACATCCTGAACATCTATGAGGTTGAAACGTACTCAGATACAAATCTTGTAGGTCCTCCCGGCTTACTGCAATTAGCTTGGTACTCTTTTAACGGTAAATCCTTGGACTTTATTAAAGGCCACGTTAATAGAGTGCTTCCGCTAATGAGCCCAGGATTAAGACCATACTCCATTAGAGATATTGGTGGACGGCCAACCAAAGATATTCCAGAAATATCTCTGGAATATAAGATGATCATCTTTGCAGACAAATACGTTAAGAGCGTTAATGAATCCATTAATACTCAGAACGCTATTGATCGTGCAGCTACATGCTATCTGCTGAACTGCTTGTATGATCAGCATATCCAGAATGCAGACATGTTACAGACATCGAAGCAGGCTACGTTCCGTAAAAATGTTGGTACTCGTGTTGGTTCTTCAATGCGTGGTAATGCTATGAGTTATCTGGGGGCTCTTTTAGGTGAGATTTATCTGCCAAAAGCTCTCGCGTATCATGCGTTACAGACACAGATTATTGATAAGCTCTGTGAAGATGGCCCAAGAGAAGGGTACGACGCTCTAAAGCTATATCTGAAGATGGACAAAAGAGCATTAGATGCTTTTCATTGGATAGTTGAGCATTCCCAAGTCTTAATGAATCGAAATCCGTCGCTTCACAGAAATAATATTCTCCAGTTTACTCCAAAACTCTGGCCGGACGATACTCCTGCTATTGGTGTAAATCCTTATGTATGCTTCACAGGCGACACTAAAGTACGGATGACGAATGGTGATGTGTATACCTTCGAAGAGCTAACGAAGCTGTATGCAGAGAGGAAGACGGAAGAATTATTAGTCTACTCTACTAATGAAGATACCGGAGAAAGAGTCGCTGCACATTTTAAGAATGTTGGTATCCGTGATTATGTACATGACTTGATTGACCTTGAATTCCCTGGAGGATACCATATTCGCTGTACTCCGGAACATCCATTTAGGACAAAAGACGGCCAGTGGATAGAGGCAAAAGATATTACTGAAGATACTGAATTAGACGAGATTGATTTTCATGATATTAATCCATTAGACAGGAAAACACCGCACGGTACCACAATTTGCTATATCGACGGAACCTATCATAGTAATAATGGAATGAAGAGTTATCTGGCACAGTATGGTATTGATTCTGTATTGAATTCTCGGCTAAAATTTAATATAGGTATACATGATAAGCTACCAAAATGTAAGAAATGTGGAGAGTCGTGTTATATTCACAAATTGCATGGGTTACAAGAGTATTGTTATGAACACTATATTGAAAACACCAAGCAATCATATTGTTACTACTGTGATCAGAAACTCCCAATAAAGTTACACGAAAGGCACTTATTAAGTGTACACCAAAAAACACAGTCAGATAATTTAGCCAAACGATTCGGGTATGAATCCACACAAGAGTTGCCACTATGTGCCAACTGTGGAAAAAGGCGTGTTAAAGTAGACAGTAACGGCATAAACAAATACTGCAGTAACCGCTGCCAACTACAACATGCACGAAAAAAATGTAACGATCCGTTCGGTAAATCGAATATTGAGAACCAGTACAGAGCTACTAAAGGACGGATGAAATACCAATATAAAAGAGCTACAACCAGTCGACTGTATTTTTATGTGGCCGATCTATTAGATGATTACAGAGATACTCATTTTAAAATTGGTATCACCAGTAATCCTGCTACGAGATGTAATTATCGAAACAACAGGAAACTCTGTAATCTCAGAATTATACTGGACTCTGAGGATTTAGACTTTATAATCGATTTAGAAGAACAGGTTAAAATTAAATTTGCTGATCGAAGGCTACTTAATAAAGCTGCTACAGAGTATGTACTAAGAGATAAATACGCGGAAGTTTTAAAATTTGTGGAGGAATATAATGAGAATCACAAACAAGACTAAAATTCATTCACAGAAGCCCATACCAGTATACTGTTTAGAAGTACCGGGTTACCACAATTTCTCGGTCCAAGTAAACAAAGATAGTGCTCTTACTGTAAAAAATTGTAAGAGCTACAACTTGGATAAACAATAAAAACCAATGACTTACGAGTTATTCAATGTCCAAGTAAAACCCTGTGAATTGCTGGAAACTCTCAGTAATGAGACAATCAGCAGCGAAGCCGGATTATTTCCAATGAAATGTTCGGAACGTTCAACGACTATCCTTTATGGAGTACGTCCAAGCGGGCGGAAGTGCAGGGCGGAGAGAAATAAATTTCTCTCTAGATGATATAGTCTGATCTGCATGGCGACATGCAGCTGGGATTATCCCGGATGAAGTGTAGCGAGCTTCATTGAACACAATGTTTGATGGCGACCAGGTCGCGGTTTATTTTGTAACTGACCCTAAAGAGCTTGCCGATTTAGGTACATCTCTGCGGGCGGAAAATGTTTGGTTCTTTGATAAGAATCATCAGCCTACGTATGAGCTGAATACGACTATTATTTATGGTTTGTACGCAGCTACAAAAGATCAACCGGAGAAGGCTCCTCTTAAGGAATATGATACCTTTGAAAATTTGGAAAAGGCATATAACGAGCAGAAAATAGAACATGATGAAATTATCATTATGCTGCCTAACCGCAAGTCTACCTATGCTCGGGAAAAACTAGGCCAGATTCTAAGAAAGCCACTGGAGACTCTCGGTGTTCATTTAGGTGAAATGATTGACGGTTCTGTATCCAATCAGATTATTGCTGGTTTGAGCACTCATCCGGATAGACAGAAAATCTTAAATGAGCTGCGTGATTTCGGTGCTGAAATTGCTACTCTTGTCGGCATTGTGAACCTTCCTCTCGAAGACATTTTCCGAGGCTTCTCAGATAAAGTCCAAGAGGTAGCTAAAGATCCTGTTCTCTCAGAAGAGGCTAAGCTTTCTAAGATTAATGCAATGCTTCCGAAAGAAATCGAAAAACAAATGGCGGCTCTTCCGGACAATAATACTGAGATACTTCTGAAAGGTTCTCGTATTGGCAAGAAAACACTGGAAGCTCTCTATGCTCCATACGTTCGTTTAGATGCGGATGGTAACATTAAAGTAGGTGATACGAATGTTATTGAAGGCTTGTCGGAAGAGGAATATGTAACGCTTTCTCATTCTCAAAGACGAGTTCTGGAAATTAAAGCATCTGCTGTTCCTCGAGCTGGATATAACCGTACTCAGTTAGTTCTTGTCTCTCTCGATTTGGTATATCATAAGACAGTCAATGATGATAAGAGCTATATCTATTTTGATGAGAAAAGGGCAAAGAAAGACGGCTACACCTTTGCTAAAGAAGCACCTCGTTCTAAATTCCCCGGGCTGATACCGATTTACTCTACGGCTACTTCGCCCAATACTGGTATTTATAAACAGCAGGTATCTAAGATTACCGATCAGATAACGATTGAAGGTACACATCTTGGTATCACCTTTGCTGATGCTCTTGCTGAAGCTTTTTATCAGAGCGAACTCGGTCTGAAATACGGTGGCCAATTACGACAGTTATCTAAAGAAGATACTCCTGCTCTTACCTCCGGTACAGCAGAGGTTCTGCCTGATGGATCTGGTATTAAATTGGGCACCTGGGTTTATCCGTTAGGTGAAGGCATTGTTCCCAGTGAAAAGGTTCTCAAAGGGGAAAAGATCGAAGAAGGGGATCTGATTGCTATTAATGGCAATACGGTTCCGATTGAAAAACGCTTTGCTTCCTTCTATACGATCTTCCAATTGCAGGTCTCTGGTAAAACTCGTTCGTCAGATTCTTACTATAACGATACTGGTGTTTCTTACGCTCCTTTTGATGGGCAGATTCAGTATAAAGGCGATAAAATCTATATCGCTGGCAAAGAGATTGATGTAATCAAACCCGGAGTTACTTATTTTTATCCGAATAACTGGAAGGTTAAATTTGGTGATCGTATCGCTGGTATTACTTTAAACCTTGCAGAATTCTTGAAATTTAGTGCTCCTGAGTATGCTGCATACGTGTTTTATAAAGAGATGAACCGGATTCTTCCCGACTGTTCGGTTGACTTAGCCTTAGTAATGTACAAGGTGATTGTAAACGCTGATTTTTCAGTTAAGAACAAAATGCGTAACCAAGAGGATTTTATTACGAGACAGCTTTACGGAGCTACCACTAAAGGTCTTGCTGACGCTATTAAGAAGGGTACAGACGAGGAAATGCACACTAGGATTACACTGAATACGCAGAACCCGATTCTGAAGTTACTCTTACGCTCCGGCGTTGGTTCCTCTTTCAATGACGGGGATGATTGATGGCTAAGTGTGAATACAAATTCAATTTTGAGATTAAATGTGACGAACCGATCCGTGAATTACGAATCAAACTCGTAGACAAGAACGGGCGTCGAGTAATGTCAGCTGCTCCGGTAGAAACAAAGCAGGAAAGCTTAGATTTCGGCAGCAGTGACGATGATGATAGTGATGATATTTCGGATGAAATTCCTCCGGAAATGAACTCTGTGTTCTAACGAACTCAGAAAAAAAATAGAGGGGGTCAAGCATTGCGCTCGGCCCCTCCTTTTTTATAACTAACCAATAAGGACATTAACAAATGGCAAAGAATCGTGTGTTAAGTTGTGACTTCGGTTTCGGACATTCTAAAGTAGCCGTTCTTGAGGACGGCGTTATTACGCATAAGATGAAAGAGCTTGATTCAGTCGTAGAACTCGATACAAGTGTCTCCTGTAGTGATATGCGTATTATCAATGATGACATCTACGAATACGATGGTAAGAAATTTCTCGTCGGTGGTAACGCTCTACAGGCGGTAGGCAGTTCTGCTCACGTTCTTGATGTCTCCGATTACGAAACCTTTAAATATGTAACTCCTCTCCTGCTGAAAAAGTATATGAAGAAATTCAAAGGTGACTTCCAGCGGGTTGTTTTAACTATCAGTTATGCTTTCTATGAGAAATCTGGTGACTACCGGAAATTCATTATCGACAAGTCCGGTATCCCTGCTAATCACCTGTTTATTTTACCACAGGCTGCCGCAGGAAAGCTCTGCATTGATAATCTTGGCTTGGATATTAATAACCCGTCAATGAAAGCTAATTACGTCAACTATTTAATTCTTGACGGTGGATTTTTGACTCTAGATTCCGGTCTGGTTATCAATGGTAAGCTCATGCCCGTTAATATTAAAGGCTATCCGGGTATGGGTGTTATTAAAATTGCTGAAGAGCTTATTCCTTATGTAAAAGAACTCACTGGGAAAGAGATTTCGATTAGTAAGGCACGTCAGCTTCTGGAAACTAAGCGTTATGTTCTCCGGGGTAAGCCGTATGACCTTTCTCAATTTGTAGAAAAAGCGGTTAATACGTATGTTCTTACTATGGCTAAGTTTTTAGAGGAAAAATACGCGGAGCAGATGGATAATATTGACCATATTATCATCTTCGGCGGTCTTGCTGAGCTCATCCGTGGTAAGATGGATGTGTGGAATTCTATATATTCGAAAAATTTTGTCTTGATTCCGGCAGACTGTTCTGAGTATTATAACGTCCTAGGTGCTCTGTTCTACAACAACAAGGGGTAAAAACCTTCCTAACTAATTTTTCGAGGATCTGTTGGAGGAGTATTAATGTTTCTATATGATTCCATGGAAAACCTAATCAAAGCTCTCTACACCGTGCCTAAATTCAACAGCAAAGACTACGGATTCTGCTATACAGAGGTAAAAGACGTAAAACAGTCCGCTGTAACGTCGGACTATTACGAATATACAATGCAAGCTGTTGTCCATCGCGAGAAAATTAAGCCCAAAGACGTAGATCCTCTTGATTTGGACACCACTTTAACGTTTAAAGTGCCGATTTTTAACAATCCGATGAAAGTAAGCATCAATTTAGCTCTCATTAAACCCTGTTATAAGGTTTATACGGACAAATTGAGCAAAATCGTTGGTGCTTCCTTCCCTGCAGAGATTATAAACAGGCCAGAATTGCTGAATAATAAGACTTCTATCTATATTCGTCCAGGAACGAACGAATTAAAGGTCGGAGTTGACGCATTTACGCTTGATGACTACAAAAAGTACCGTCAAATGCTGAAAACTGGTAATTTTAATACTCTGCAGGGACTCATTGGCGATAAATTAGCCGCAGATTTAAGAGATTTGCGGTTACAAAGTAAGGTTATTGAGAAACTTTCACTGGTATTGGACCTCGATGGCCTTTCAGTTGACATTAATTCTGATGAAAACACTTGGAAATTGCTGAATGATATAGCTTCCGGTGTTTATCCTTATGAAAATATCAATGAAACGACACCTTATGATGTCGACATGTTTGATCTGAAGCGTGGTTTACTCTTTCATCTTAGCCAGATGATGTCCAAAAACCCCAAAGATAACCCAACAGGGAAGACAATTAAGGATCAAATATTCTCTCAGCTCAATATGACTGGTAAAATATACGCTACGCCACTGAAAAATGCCATTATCAATTATTATAAGACCAATGGTGCTATCTTAAATATGGTGCAGTTCGTATCCGATACCAATCCATTGAGCTATTATTCACATAGTAAAAAGCTATACTTCGTTGATCCTAATGATCTAACCGATCCAAATGACGAAGACCACGGTAAAGTCCGTGTCAATTCAGCTTATCTCGACGGTTTCCTCGATCCAGTCCGTTCGCAGGAGAACGCCTCTAACGTAAACTTCTATCAGGAGCTGTCTCTCGGTTGTAAAATTGATGACGACTACGGTATTCAAGTAAAAGTCTACGATAAGCAATTCAACGAAGTATATCTGCCCATAAAAGATTATCTGAACTCCGCTATTCTTAGCTATGACTGCATTAACTATAAAACAAAGCAGCCAAAAAAGAATGCGAATGGAGTCTATAAATACTGCAAAAGGGCTCGGTATCATGTAACACAGAATCTTGACGACGTTGACTATTATCGCCACGAGGCCTCTCTTCTCTCGGCTTCGACTGCTCTAATGCCGATGCTCAACAGAAACGACGTCACTCGTGATTTGCTTCAGGCTCACTTCAATACTCAAGCTATTCCGACTGTAGGCTGTAGACCGAGTATCATTCATACCCAGTTCGCAGATGCTATTTTCGATGAATCTACAAACGTCATGAAGAGTGAGTTCGAAGGTGAGGTTGTCGGTATCTCAGAGAATAATGACATTCTTGAGATCAAAGATTCTAAAGGTAAATTGCACTATCCTCACGTTGAGAATAAGTATACCGCCTCTAAAAAGCACACTAGTAACATTTACGTGCCTAATGTGAAGATAGGTGACAAAGTACATGTAGGGTCTCCGATCTTCAAATTTAACGCATTCCAGGGCCGAGAATTAGCACTCTTTACTCCGTTGCTGACAACGTACTCCACTTTACGCGGATATGAAGTCGAAGATGGCTATGTTATTTCCAGAAGTGCTGCTAAGAAACTCGCTCACCCGGAGTTTAAGACTGTTACTATTAAACTAGTGAAGGATAAATACCGTCTCGAGAAGATGTTCACTCTCGACATTGGAGACAAAATTGATAAAGACGGCGTCATCTTTAGATTCGAGGAAAACCAACTGAGTGACCTTGCTGTATCAATTCTCGGTGGTCGTCGAGAGGCTTTTGTCGAACTTGAGTATAAATTACCCAAGTTCACTATTGATGCCCATATTACAGACATTAAGATTCTCTTCAACCCGATGAATGTTGACAAACACCACAAATACTATCGTCTAATGGACGACTGGCGTGGGCGTGTCCTTCTGGAAAAGAGAGAATTCCTTCATAACCGTATTTACGAAGATCGCTGGGATGCTACCAGAGACAAAGAAAACGAGTGTGATTTCATTATTGATATTACATATGAAGCATTTAACGAGTTCAAACTGTCAGATAAAATGAGTAATCGCGCTTCTTCTAAAGGTGTCGTCTGTGCGATTCTTCCGGATGAAGAAATGCCTCGTACTCAAGATGGCAAAATTGTTGAAGTCGTTATGCCCGCTCTGGCTATGGCTTCTCGTAAAAATAGTTTCTCTCTTATTGAATGTAAGCTCACGAAACTGTCTCATAAACTACGCGAGATTATTGACGGCGGTGGTATTGATAAGATTCACCACGTTCTGGATGTTCTCTTCCAAGAGATACCTGTAAATGAACGCTACAAGAAGGAATCTTATATCGGTACTGAACGCGATCAAGATGGTTTCATAAGAATTCTGTTGGACCCCTTTGATACAACATTCCAAGACTATAACGATGATCCAGAAAACGTTCTGAATCAGATCATGGCAGAATGCGGTATCCCAGATGGCGGTAAAGAAATCCTTATTGATGGCAAAACCGGCAGAAAGATTCGTACACCACTGCTCGTAGGCTGGAACGAATATATGCGTGCTCACTTTATTTCTGAAGATAAATTTACTGCGTCTCCTCTGATTGCTTATTACAAAGGCGGTAAAGGTATGACACAGGAACTTGTCATGGGTCTCGGACATCACAGACCAAGAGGACAGCAGATCGGTGAACAGGAACTCTCAGCTCTTCTCGCTTCAGGTAAAGGTGACGTACTGAAAGCCAAAACCACCAACGTCTCAGATAAGGATTTCCGAATTGAAGCGGATATTACGAACCTTCTGATGAGACTCAAACGTGATTAACCGGGTAGTGTGACTATCCATCTCAAATCAATTTGTAAGGGAGGACTAAAAATCCTCCCTTCTGTATATTAAGGAAAAGAAAAATGAAAGCAGTAGACATTCTCTTCGGAAAATTTATTTCCGGTTCAGATTATCATGTACAATTATTGTACGTTACCCGCGAAGATTGTCACGCGGATGAAGATATGCTAATAGCTGGTTCTGATGCTATTTCCAGCATTATTACCTCTATTGACGTCCCAGATACAGTAATGACCCTTCTAGGACGCATAAAAACCGATTTAGAGACCATTCAGCAGACTCTGCCTAATGATATTGATGAGATCGTGAAAGACCTAAATAAGGCCACTGCAGAGCTTGAATTCAATGGGTACAAATATATGCTCATCGGACGCAACGATGTCGATAGCAGTATTCCTTATGATGGCGAATCTGACCATGCTTATATGATGATCAAGAATATCATCGGGAAAATGCTCTTTGGCGCTAACTGTATGCAGCTTGGTATCTGTGCTACCTTTGAAGACCCGTATGCTTCTAACGTCAATTCTATGGTGATGGAATTCATCGCTAACGGTAAATTCCGTCTCGGAGATGAAGAAGACGAAGCCATGTGTAATCTGGGTGGCTATTTACAGGAATATAACGCTTTATCACAAAGACATGAAACAGCCTATATGGATACTCGGAAGCTGCTTCGTATGTTAGAAAATATAGGGTATCGCTATGTCATCGTCATCGTCTAAGAATGTTAAACCGAAGGGTTATTCGGTATTAGCACAACTACTCAACAACAACAAAGAAGACCACAAGATGAAACCGCTGGACTACATAAACAATTTAATGAATTTTTACTTAACGGTTTCTCATTATCCCCTCTCAAAAATTGTATTCTACGAACCAGCTATGAAGGTCGAGGTTAGATTCAAAGACCAAGTGTCTGTTGTGGATTATAACCTCGGCTTTCTGATCGGTAAAACGTGTTATATTACCCAGAAAAGAGCCCAAATGAATGTCAGAGTCCTGGAAGCATTTCTGTCTCCAGACTTAGACGAATTTATGGTTTCAGTAAAGATTAATAAGAAGGATCTGGAACTATACGCGTATAATATTTACGGAAGACGAGTCTTGAGAGGAAAAATAAAATTTGCTTCTATTAACTGGTTTCTGCCGTCAACTAAGCCGAAGAAACCGAAGAAAAATAAGAAGCTAAAAAGTCCTAAACCAACAGAAGAGCCACAGGAGAATTAATTGAGTCAATACATTAAGCGGCGTTTAAGTACCGTTGAAGCAGTGTATTATTCTGGTGTCGTAGATAATGGTGTAGCAAATATTCTAAAGGACAAGAAAGGACTCTTTTACTTTGACTTCAACAAACTATACATATACAACGAACTAAACAAACCGGTTCTGGTAAATGAAGGCGAAATGATTGTACTCTACAGTAACGGCCTTCTCGGTGTTTTAAGTAGAGAAGAATTTTTGAAGGAATATAAGGAGCTTAAACATGAAATTTCTGAAATGGATTTGGCAATTTCCACAGAACCTAGTGGGCTTTTTATTAACTAGAAAACCGGAAGCCATTAAAGAATACAAAGATGTAAAAGTATACTTCACTCATAACGTCTTTGGCTGCGGAGTCTCTCTGGGAGAATTTATCGTTCTGGACGCCAAATTTAATAATAGATTTGACGAACAAATAACTATCCAGCATGAATACGGGCATCACAAACAGAGTATGTATCTTGGATGGCTGTATCTCATTGTTGTTGGTATCTGGTCTGCTACACGAAATATTTGGGACACTCTCATGCATAAAAAATGGACCGGAGCTGAACGTCAAAAATGGTATTATGGAGGATACCCAGAGAACTGGGCTGATAAACTAGGTAAAGCTAACCGCTTTCCTAAAGAAGACGACAACGAAGTCGCCTAAAACTAAAGGAACAAAATATGCATAACACATTTAACGAATTGGATCTTTTAGAAGCAAATCAAACATATGCAAAAGCGAAACAGCTCTGCAAAGAAGCTGAAGATAATTTAAAGAGCGTCAAGGAAGATCTAAACTGGTATACGCTATCAATCGTAAAATACACAAGAGATGTCGCTCTGGAAATGGATCTCATAGACGACGATACTGTAGGAGACGCATGGATTGAATTCTGTAAGGATGTTGTAGAAGATAGTGGCGTCCCTGTAGAAAATATGACAATTGATATATTCGTTGATTTCCTTTTCTGGAAAAGCGTTATAAGACTCGTTTATATGCGGAAGATTACTTCAAACGCTGAGCGATATAAGTACATCGAAACCTGGTTCCCCGGCTTACAATCAAGATATTTTCAATTGGAACCAGAGAAATTAAACTCAACTGCGGAGTTAAGTGTTCGTCTCTTAACTCACATAACATCGAAAGAAAATAACAATGACTAAAATTGTATCTGTATTTCCAGATTGCGGTAAATACAATCCGATTAAACTTAATAATAAATTCGCCAATATCTATGCTAACAAATATCGGAAAATTCCCAACAGTCAGGATATTAATCCTGAATTTCCTCAGAATTACCTCGATATAGTAGACAAATGTATGGGCGAATTTGACATTGTACTCGTTTCTTCAAACCCTGTAATTCGTGATCCTCTAGCAAAGAAATATCCAAACGATATGGTGGTGGTATATTTTAAAGGTGATGAGGAAACGAAACAGAAACTCATAAATAAGATCAAAAGTCGAGACAGTATCATCTCCACTTCAGATCAAAAATATATCCAGATGATCGAACATAACTGGGATCATTGGCACACCGAAGCTAAGCTCTTCTGTATCGAGAACAATATTCAATACATAGAAGTAGAAAGCACAGAAGAAGCCCAGAAAGTTATCGAAAATCTCTGAGGGATTTTATGGAACAAACCGAACTAACATTTATCGACCTTTTTGCTGGTATCGGCGGCATGAGATTGGCCTTTGAACGAAACGGCTGCAAATGTGTCTACTCAAATGAGTGGGACAAATTCTGCCAGCAAACCTACTCCGCCAACTTTGGTGAAACACCGGATAACGACATTACAAAAGTAGATGCAGACAGTATTCCAGACCACGATATTCTAGTCGGAGGGTTTCCATGTCAGCCATTCTCCTTGGCAGGGAAAAAGAGAGGGTTTGATGATACCCGTGGCACTCTTTTCTTCGATGTCTGTAGAATCATCAAGGCTAAACGCCCTAGAGCGTTTATGCTTGAAAACGTTAAAAATCTCTGCTCACATGACAAAGGCAACACGTTCAAAGTCATTCAAGGCGCTTTGGATGAGCTAGATTATAATATCTTTTACAAAATTTGCGATGGTCGAGATTATGTGCCTCAGCACAGAGAAAGAATCATTATTGTCGGATTTGACAGAAAACGCTTCGAAAATATCGATTTCGAGTTCACGCTAAACCCTCCGGCAGAAAAACCTGTATTCAAAGATATTCTAGAACAAGACGTGGATGCTAAATACACCTTAACAGACAAAATGTGGAACTGTCTTCTAAAACATTCAGCAAGACACAAAGCCGCAGGTAATGGCTTTGGCTACGGAATAGCTCCTTTGGAAGGCTGTTCACGAACGCTGTTAGCTCGTTATTACAAAGACGGTTCAGATATTCTAATAGACCAAGGCGTCGGGAAGAATCCAAGGAAACTAACTCCCAGAGAGTGTGCTAGGTTGCAGGGATTCCCCGACGATTTTAAAATCGTCGTAAGCGACACACAAGCTTATAAACAATTTGGCAATTCCGTCGTCGTACCTTTAATGACGGACATTGCTGGACTCGTCATTAACAAATTACTCACAAAGGAATAATAAAATGTCAGATCCTATTACAGATTTATCTTCGGTTCTCTCATTTGAAAAAGTCAATGATGATGAACGGATGTACTTAATTAAAGTCATGTCTTCAAGTAACGATTCTCCTGCGGAAGAAGACACCGTAGGTGTTGCAATCAGCAACGACGAAATTATGATGACCGGTATTCTCAATGGTAACGAGAAATATATTCGCTATTACAAAGGCGAAATTATGACCATTTATGACAATACCATCGGCGCTTCAGGTTGGGCTCCAGATAATGTTCTGGAAAGCCCTCGGTTCGTGCAGAAACTGAATGCGATCCGGAAATTTATTACGGATAACGGTCATCCACTTTGAGAAGTATACTAACCAAAAGGAACAAACAATGAGTATCCACGTACCTCCAATCAAGATACAAGGTATAAAAACGAAACTTGTAGATACGATCAAAGCTATTGTTTCTATGGATAGAAATGGAATATGGTATGAACCATTTATGGGCTCAGGTGTAGTTGGACTAAATATCTTGCCAGAAAAAGCACGATTTAGTGATACAAATCCATATACAATACAGCTATATAATGACATAAAAACCTCGCAGGTGACTTCTTGTATTGTAAGAGAATTCTTAGAAAAAGAAGGCTCAAAATTGGCTGCTTGTGGCAACGATTATTACAAGCAGGTACGAGAACGATTCAACAAAAAGCACAACTCACTGGATTTTTTGTTCCTTAACCGATGCTGCTTTAACGGGCTAATCAGATTTAATAGAAATGGTTATTTTAATGTACCTTTTGGACATAAGCCGCAAAGATTTTCTAAAGCATATATAACCAAGATTGTTAATCAGATAAAATATCTGGAAGAACAAATAAAGTCACACGACTGGGAATTTTGCTGCTGTCCCTTTGATGAGACTATTAAATTAGCAACAGAGTATGACTATATATATACTGTGACCCTCCATATATCGGAAGAAATACTGATTACTACGGTAACTGGGACGAATCTAAGGAGTTGCAATTACACGATTGTTTGCAGCAAACGAAAGCAAAATATATGTTGTCTACATGGGAAAGCACACAATATCGGAGTAACCCGTATTTGAAGACTATATGGTCTGGGTTGTATAGAAGAACTGTAGACCATTTCTATCATGTAGGAGCAAAAGAGTCAAATCGTTCATCAGTTAAGGAAGTCCTGCTGACTAATTATTTACTCTAACGGCATGGCCGTTCCTTGTCGACTAACTGAAATTGTCGCTACCGCTATATTAGATAGCTTTGCAAAAGCTGAGTAAATCAGAAAAGATAAACCCCTCCTAGAAGCGTTGAGCTTCCGGGAGGGGATATTTTTTTTCTGATTTAAGTCTTGATTAATTCTGTCCTAGTCTCACGACTTAATGAATGATCAATTTCATGACTTCCAATTGCTAATCCTGCAGCACCTACAGTATTCTTCGGTGACGAGAAATCGTTAGACGATGCTTTCACTTTTAATACATACAATTTATTAGCTTGGTCTTCACTAACGATAGCCAACATATCTTGAATGTTAGTCATGATTGAATGAGACCCTCCACATTTAATATTATAGAAATTTATCCTGATATGATGCCATTAGCTTTAGGTATTTTTATATGATAGCATCCTGATGTGCTTATTGAAATTATCCTATCTTTCATTATGCACCAGCATCTTCTAAAGAAGACACGATTTAATCTAGATATAACATCACCAAGAACATAAGGCCATGCTCGGTCACTAGGAGTTATACAATCATCTTGAGAAGCTTGTAATATTGCAAGCTTCATATGTTTGGTTATGCTTATATATGAATTACCAAGAAAAGTGTATCCAGATAATTCTCCTGTATGTGATGAATCTATATAAGGCACAATTAAACCTACACGTAGATTATATCTATCATCTTGGACCTGATATTCATAGGAGTTGAGAACCTGAACAAATCCATACCCAGATGAGATAGCTGATGTACCATTATTTAGTACATCCTCCTCTATATATGGATTATTACTTGCTAGTTTGCATCCACCAGCATCATAAATATCAAATAAGTTATCAGGTAAATCCTGATATATGAGATAATCACCCCAAGAATTATCAAGCTCAGTAGGACTTGATAGTAAATTCAAAGTTTCAAGCTCTTCATCAATTATAG
>Ga0310696_10003136_pt1 | contig 20894 bp, 12 predicted proteins | sample AusTroGonzalo_MG_4_FD_203885 | JGI IMG/M metagenome (GOLD analysis project Ga0310696, IMG submission 203885) | Bovine rumen microbial communities from tropical cattle in Woodstock, Queensland, Australia - Gonzalo_02 (v2) (version 2) | ecosystem: Host-associated > Mammals > Digestive system >... | reverse complement strand
GAGAATATCTCCCACAGATCGAAATTTCCAACGATCCTGTCCAACCAGCACCCGGGATCATCGGATGAGAAGGCGGTACAGGATATTCCAATCAAATCCTCACTTCCTCTCCGTCGACGGTGACCGGCGCTACAATATCGATGAGACCTTCGATGTCATCATCCTGGATGCAGACCTCTATCGCACCCAGTATGGGATTCTTATCAGCATACGACACCTTTCCGACCGTTGCTACCTGCTTGTTCAGATTCACCCAGGTTTTGTCACCGCACATGTTCTTCAGCATCACGCCACGCGTAGCATCCAGAATCTTCTGCTTGCGGATCTGCTTCGAGAAATGATTGATCGTGGCGGTCCCTTTGAATCCCCAGTCGCTCAATTCCAATTCTGCATCCGGGAATATGTTCATTATCGCCGCAGCGACCTTGTCCGGATCCTCGCTTGGGTTGACCTGGCATTCTATGGTAACAGAGGTCATGAGCTTCGCATCGAACGTGGACATAAAACCATTTCTTCGAATCATTGCTAATACAGACTGAAACGACTGGAATCGGGTCTCAACAAAACCCATTTTTAACAGTAAGATATACGTCGGAAACATGAAGGACGAGATTCTGTCGACCGCCATGAGCAAGGGGATTTTCTTCTCCCCGGACGCTATGGAGATGATTCTCTCCAACGACAAGCCGATAGAGTTCGCCAACACCGTATTCGCACATCTGGCCCGTAATTCCATGTTCGTCAGCAAGCAGGACATCATGGACTGCATCGCAGGAGACAAAATCCTGTTCGAATCGCCTAAGGAGATCAAACCGAACAACAAGTTCACCTCGGACCTCAACATCGTGAAGGGGACGGATATCACCGGTGAATCCACTTGTGAAGGTAAGGTCAACGATTTCGCCAATTACTTCAGGGCCAGGTTCTACACAATGAAGAGACTCATCGAGAAGCGTAACGATTTCGGAAAGGCGATGAGCATCGAAAGGGCCAAAGGTCTTGACAGAGAGGTTCGCATAATCGGCATGGTGTTCGACAAATCCACAACCAAGAACGGACATACGATGCTTTCGCTGGAAGATGATACGGGAATGGTCAAGGTGTTCATCTCCAAGGATTCTCCGATAGCCAACGAGCTGTTCGTTACGGATGAGGTCGTAGGGATCATAGGCAAACCGAACATCAGGACCGAATTCATAATGGCAGAGAAGGTCATCAGACCTGATATCCCCAAGACCAACAAGTGGGAATTGAGCGATTCCTCTTCCAAGATCGCTTTCCTCTCAGACGTGCATGTGGGAAGCAGCACATTCCTGGAGCCGCAATGGGAGAAGATGACCAAATGGCTACGTGAGAACGCTGTAGAAGAAGGGATCAACTACATAGTGTTCCCCGGAGACGTTGTCGACGGTATCGGAGTGTTCCCCGACCAGGATAAAGAATTGGATATCCCGGACATCTACGAACAGTACGAGAAGCTGGCAGAGTACCTGAAGGAAATCCCAGACCATATCAAGATGGTTATCCATCCCGGTAATCACGATGCGGCACGCCCTGCGGAACCGCAGCCTGCACTCAATTCCGTATTCACCAAATCATTCGATTCCAACATCCTGATGGTAGGCAACCCAGTGTATCTCAACGTGGAAGGAAGGACGGTACTGACATACCACGGGAAGAGCATCGATGACTGGGTCGCCGGCGTTCAGTTCCTGACATACGATGATCCCCTCAGGGTCATGAAGGAGATGTGCATAAGACGCCATCTAGCACCCATATACGGGCAGAGGAATGCCCTGGCCCCAGAAAAGAAGGACTACATGGCCATGGAATACGTGCCGGACATCTTCGTATCAGGGCATGTACACGGTGTCGGACAGCTGAAGTACAACGATATCCGCCTAATCAACGCATCCACTTGGCAGAGTCAGACCGAGTATCAGAGAATGCACAATTTCAACCCCAATCCCGCGATTATGCCTGTCGTTGATCTAGCTAGCGGCAAGATTGAGCTGAAAGATTTCAACTGATTCCAAATAATAATTTTAACGTATAATCTCGATTCATCCCCAATAGTGCTGAAAAAACTCGATTTCAAGCAACGGAAGGATGTGATTTTTTGAAAATGAGACTTACCAAGATCCAATTGGGAATATACTTGGAGTGCATGAGCAATCTGGATAGCACCAGATACAACATATCCATTATCGACAGATTGTCGAAGAACATCGATGTGCAGAGACTTGCAAGGGCCATCGATGCTGCGATAAAGGCCCATCCGGGATTGTCCACGCGCATCTCAGTGGATCAGAAGGGCAATCCGGTTCAGGAATGGGTGGAAGGGCATCATTCCAACATCATCGAGATGTCCGATGAGGAGTTCGAAAAACTGAGAAAGAAGATTGTCAAGAAGTTTGACATCAACAACGACGTACTTTCCAGATTCGAGATATACGTCACACCATCCGGCAACTACTTCTATCTAGACATCCACCACATAATCTTCGACGGCACATCCCTTCCAACATTTGCAGACGATATAGCTAAGGCTTACAACGGCATCGAACTAATACCCGAAAAATACACAATCGCCGACGAGATCGAGTATGAAGACAACCAATCCAAAGAAAGGATATCAGCAGCTAAGGAGTTCTACGACGGATTCCTGAGCGGTGTAGAATCGTATTCACTTCCGCAGAGAGACGTCTACTCGGACACCCCAGGCAGAGACGAAGTGATCAAGGAATTCCATCTCGACGAGAAGGCCTTCAAGAAACTGAGGAACGAATGCGGCATCACACGTACCGCGTTCTTCTCTACCGCAGCAGGAATCCTCTTCGCAAGGATGAACGGTAAAGATGATTCGTACATCACATCCACATACCATGGAAGGCGTCAGGATAACTCTATGACGGTGAGCATGTTCGTTCGTGCGATCCCGCAGTTCACCAACATCGTTTCCAATCCATCGGTGAAGGACATCGTTTCGGAGATTTACAAGCAGCAGCAGGGATCATACGAACACGATGCGATATCCTTCGTCGACCTTGCGAACGAATACGAGCTCAACGATGACATACAGTTCGCATACCAGAAGGGCATTAGGAATCTGTCACTGATCAAAGGCTATGACAACGAACCTACAATGATCTTCGAGGACGATTGGATACCGTCATCATCGATCATGATCGAGGTAATGGACAAGAACTCATCTAATGGAGAATACGAACTGCACATCACCTATCGTACCGACGTGTTCTCCGAAGGACTGGCGAAATCTGTCTGCAGCATGTACATCAAGATCGCCCAGGAGATGCTGATCAAGGAACATGTGAATGACATAGAACTCATGGATGACGAATCCCTGAAGATGATCGATGAGTTCAACCAAACAGACATAGAACAAGACCTCTCAGTGACACCTTATCAAAGGGTGAAGAAATGGATGAAGGAGACACCTGATGCAACATGCACCGTCTTCGGTGATGCGAGATACACATACGCGGATCTGGACAGATTGACTGCGGGGATTGCAGCCTACATCCAAGACAAAGGTATCGGTGTGGACGATTTCGTTTCCATACTTATCCCCAGGAACGAATTCATCTCCATCGCATCGGTAGGAGTCATAAGATCGGGTGCTGCATACCAGCCTTTGGACCCATCGTATCCCAAAGAAAGACTGAACTTCATGGTGAAGGATTCCGGTGCAAAACTCCTCATCGTGGACCGCTCTCTGAGGCCCATTCTCGATGAGTACAACGGTGACGTTCTCTACACTGATGAGATCAGGGATCTGCCTGTCAAAGACTTCGATGATACCAAAGCAGATTCGAACAGCGCATTCACCATCCTGTACACATCGGGGACCACCGGTGTGCCCAAAGGATGCATACTAGAGAACGGGAACCTGACATCGTTCCTCAACCATTACACTCGCAATCTCTACGCAGACAACAGCATGCGCAACGCATCGTATGCTAGCTACGGATTCGATGCGAATATGATGGATCTGTTCACAACACTGTGCAACGGTGGAGAGCTACATATCATCCCCGAGGACATGCGTCTCGACCTGATGAAGATTGACGAGTACTTCATCAAGAATGGAATAACGCACAGCTTCATGACTACACAGGTCGGAAGACAATTCATCACCATGACCAAATGCAAAACCCTCAGATTGTTCATGGTTGGAGGAGAGAAACTAGTGCCGGTGAAACCTACGCCAGGCATCGATTTCATAAACGGTTACGGACCCACAGAGAGCACCGCATTCATCACCAGTTTCCACATCAAGGATGATTACCCATTGTACCCTATCGGTAGGCCCAACGACAATACTAGAGCGTATGTCGTGGACAAGCATGGTCATCAGGTCCCGGTAGGTGTATTGGGAGAACTGTACGCAGCAGGACCACAGGTCGCGAGAGGCTATCTGAACAGACCTGAGAAGACCGCAGAATCGTTCATCAAAAATCCCTTCTCCAACGATCCGAAATATGCACGCACATACCGTACCGGAGATATCGTGAGATGGCTTCCTGATGGTAATCTAGAATGCATCGGAAGGAACGATGGTCAGGTCAAAGTGAGAGGGTTCAGGATCGAACTCACTGAGGTGGAGAAGGTCATACGCGATTACCCTGGAATCAAGGATGCTACAGTAGCAGCATTCGATGCCCCCTCAGGTGGAAAGTTCATCGCAGCGTACGTCGTATCCGATCAACAAATTGATGTGAATGATCTGAACAAATTTATCGCCGACAGGAAACCCCCGTACATGGTTCCCGCTGCTACCGTGCAGATAGACAAGATCCCGTTGAACGTCAACAGCAAGGTTGACAAACGCAAGCTTCCGAAACCTGAGATCGTTGCTGAGGATCTCACACCGCCCGAGAATGAGAGACAGAAGAAGATCTTCGAGATTATCAAGAATTTACTCGGTACAGAATCGTTCGGTATTGACACGGATCTGCATGCCATCGGACTCAATTCGATCACAACGATTCGTCTCACCGTCATGCTGTTCGACGAGTTCGGTGTCGACATGCAGATCAAGGACCTGAAAGACAATGCGACGATACGCAAATTGGACGAGCTGATAGGATCGAAGAAACCTGCGAAACAATATGAGGTCATGGAAGACTATCCACTCTCAAAAACACAGGAAGGGATCTTCAGCGAATGCATCGCCAATCCCGGAACCACCATATACAACATCCCTATGGTCCTCAAGATCTCCAAGGACCTCGATCTCGATAGACTGAAAGAAGCAATCGTCAAAACGATCGATGCTCACAGCTTCGTTCGCACAAGATTATTCCTCACCAAATCGGGAGACGTCCGTCTCAGAAAGGATGATCCGGAACCGTTCGGAGTAGACGATATACCTGTAGTGAAGATAGACAGTTTTGAGAAAGCAGAGAGGGGTCTCATCGAACCTTACAACATCATCGGTGACAGATTGTTCAGGATCAAGATCTTAGAATCTCCCGATGAGATATATCTCTACATGGACTTCCACCACATAGTCTCCGACGGTTCATCGTACAACATACTCATCGATGACATATCGACTGCATACGCAGGAAAGGAATTGGACAAGGAGAAGTTCTCCGGATTCGAAGTGATACTTTCAGAGATCGATAACAGGACCGAAGAGGCATTGAAACAATCCAAGGAGTACTACGAGAAACTCCTCGGAGGATGCGATTCCGGAATCCTTCCGAAATCCGATCTGTACGTCAAAGGAACAGGTCTTGGAAGGATCGTCAAAGATGGCTGCGATGCTGCACCACTGATGACATACTGCGACAAGATCGGAGCAACCATGAACGGAGCGATGTGCTCGATCATGGGATTCGTCCTGAGCAAGTTCTGCGGTACCAATGAACCAGTTTTCACCACCGTGTACAACGGAAGGGATGATTCACGTACTTCGCATACCGTTGCGATGATGGTCAAGACACTACCAGTCATGTGCAACATAGCCGGTAAGACATCCGATTACGTGAAGGGAATATCGCAGCAGATTATGGACTCGATGACGAACAGCGTAATGTCCTTCGCAGAGGTCAGCAGGGAGTTTGGTGTGAGACCCGATATCCTGTTCATCTATCAGGGCTCTATGTTCAACTTCGACAGAATATGCGGAAAGCCGTCGAACATAATGGAAATTGCGATGGACCAGGTGAAGAGTCCGATATCACTATTCGTGTTCGAGATCAACGGAAAACTGCAGTATCAGTTCGAATATGACAAGGCATTGTTCAGCGAAGGATTCGTGAACAGTTTCATCGATGCCTTCGACACCGCGATCAAAGGATTCATCGAGAGGGATGAATTGGCGGACATCGACATCGTCAGCAAAGAGTCGAGAGCACTATTGGATAAGTTCAACGAAACTGATAGAGATCAGGAGTTGGAAACATCACCCTACAAGATGGTTGAAGGATGGATGAAGAAGACTCCGGAATCCTATTCCGTATGCTTCAAGGATGTAAGGAAAACGTATGCGGATCTCGACAGGATTTCAGCTAAGATATGCGGGTACATCCAATCGAAAGGAATAGGTGTAGAGAACTTCGTCGCAGTACTTGTTCCGAGGTGCGAATGGATCGTTCTTGCTACTATTGGAATTCTCAGATCAGGTGCTGCATATCAGCCCTTGGACTACTCATATCCGAAGGACAGACTCAACTTCATGGTGAAGGATTCGGGTGCCAAACTGGTGATCATGGACAGGTCACTCAGGGACAATCTAGATGAGTACAAAGGAGACATCCTTTACACGGATGAGATCGAGGATCTTCCGTTGGTGGAAATCAAACCTGTCTACTGCAAACCGAAGGATGCTTTCACCATCCTGTACACGTCGGGAACGACCGGTGTTCCGAAGGGATGCATACTCGAAAACGGTAACGTGAAATCAACGATCAACTACTACACACGCTCGCTCGAAGGCAACAGTAAGATGCGTACCGCATGCTACAACAGTTACGGATTCGATGTGAGCATGATGGACATCTTCACTGCGTTATGTAACGGCGGAGAATTGCACGTGATACCCGAAGACATGCGTCTGGATCTTCCGGAGATCGACAAGTACTACATCAAGAACGGAATCACACACGGTTCAATGACAACGCAGGTAGGAAGACAGTTCATCGCTATGACAAAGTGCAAGTCGTTGAAGCACTTCATGGTAGCAGGTGAGAAATTGGTTCCCGTTATGCCCGCTCCATGGGTGGATCTTGTTAACGGATACGGACCTACAGAAGCCGCCATCTACGTGACGTGCGCACACGTCAAGGATGACAATCCGCTGTGTCACATCGGAAGGCCCAACGACAATACCAGAGCGTATGTCGTGGATAAGAACGGACACCTCATGCCCATGGGTGCGATGGGAGAGCTTTACATCGCAGGACCGCAGGTCGCTAGAGGCTATCTCAACAGGCCTGAGAAGACCGCGGAATCGTTCATCAAGAATCCGTTCGACAAGGATCCGAAGTACGAGCATGCATACCGTACAGGTGACATCGTAAGATGGTTATCAGACGGTAATTTGGAATGCTTCGGAAGGAACGATGGACAGGTCAAAGTGAGAGGATTCAGGATTGAATTGACAGAGGTCGAGAAGGTCATCCGCGACTTCCCCGGAATCAAGGATGCAACCGTCGCAGCATTCGATGCGGCCTCGGGTGGAAAGTTCATTGCAGCATATGTCGTATCGGATCAGAAGGTCGATATCGATGCCCTGAACGCTTACATACTTGAGAGCAAACCTCCGTACATGGTTCCTGCTGTCACCATGCAGATCGACAAGATCCCGTTGAACGTCAACAGGAAGGTCGACAAGCGCAAACTCCCCAAGCCGGATCCGCAGGCATCACGCAAAGAAGGCAAGATGCCGAAGACGGACACGGAGAAGAAGCTGTGCGAGATCTACAAGAACATCCTAGGCCTCGACAACGTATTCTTGGATGATGATTTCTTCTCCATAGGAGGAACTTCCATATCCGCTTCCAAGCTTGTTCTCAACTGTATGAACGCAGGGTTCTCCATCGTCTACAAGAACATATTCGACAATCCCACACCGGAGAAACTAGCAAGGTTCATCGACACTCAGAACGGTACAGTCGTGGAAGAGAAAGAGAAGAGGGATGTTGACAAAGGACCGCTGTCCGCCAATGTGCCTGATAGACTCGATGAGATAAAATCACATACTCCTCGCAGAGTTCTGTTAACGGGTGCGACAGGATACCTCGGTGCACACATACTGTTCGAACTGTTGAGAAGGAACGCAAGACAAATCTACTGTTTGGTAAGGAGTTCTAAGGAGCAGAGTGCAGAGGAGAGATTGAAAGCCATCTTCATGTACTACTTCGGAGGAATGATCGACGAGAAGATCCTCAAGAAAGTCATCGTCGTAGATTCCGATATAACCGATCCGGATCTCAACAGCAAACTCAAGGGATGCGACTTCGACACTATCATCAACAGTGCGGCGATAGTGAAGCACTTCGCAGCGGATGATTCCATCGAGAGAGTCAACGTAGGAGGTGTGAAGAACCTCATCGATGTCGCCATAAAAGCTAACGCAACATTGGTGCAGATATCTACGGAGAGCGTTGCGGGAGAGTCGGTCAACGGCAGTGTTCCCGAAGGCAGACTGCTCAAAGAGAATGAACTCGATATCGGACAGGATCTCGAGAACAAGTACGTGCATTCGAAATACATGGCGGAGAAGATGATGATCGATTCGATCCCATCAGGATTGAAGGCGAAGATCATGCGTGTAGGAAACCTCATGAGCCGTGACAGCGACGGAGAATTCCAGATCAACTTCCAGACAAACGCATTCATGAAGCAGATGAAATCCTACGTCAAATTGGGATTCTTCCCTGTGACTGATATGGATGTGGAAGTTGAGTTCTCACCCATCGACATGGTAGCCAAAGCAGTGGTCATCCTATCAGGCACACCGCAGCAGTTCAACGTGTTCCACATCGACAACTGTCACAAGGTCCATATGGCCAATGTGCTGAAGGTAATGAGGGACAACGACATGCCTGTGGAAGTCGTATCGAAGAGGGTCTTCAATGAAAGGTTCGCCGAAGCACTCAAAGATGATTCCAAGAGCGAATACGTGTCCGGATTGATCAGCTATCTCGGTAATGAGGGAGAATCGAGGACGTTCATTGGTGCAGATGAATCCTATACTATCAAAGCATTGTACAGACTCGGATTCTCATGGCCCATTATCTCCGAGGATTACATCGACAAGGCATTCAAAGCCCTCAAAGCAATGAGATTCTTCAAATGAAAAACAAAGAGGTTCTCGGATGAAGATCATAGAAAACGTCAGCAACAAAAAGAAGATGGCCTTGATGGCCGTAACGATCCTGATAGTGGCCACATTATTGGTGATGACGTTCGTGATCCCCAACCACGAAGGGAAGCTGCGCGAAGACCTAGTTGTAGGAGATTACATCACCCTCAAATCCGATAGATATCAGACAACATACACAATCAAAGAAATCGATGATAACAAACTAACCGTCGAGGTAGATGTCAACGGTGATAAAAGTGAAACTATCATGACCAAGGAAAAATTTCTGTCCTATGTCATATTCGATGAAAAAAAACATCCGGGGTACCAGACGATCGGTATGGAGGACTACAACAGTCCGTTCGGACATAAATTGTGCTACATCTACTCCAACGATTTGAACAGCTACCGTGTCGGAGAATACAACATCATATACAACTCCGGAATCGGTGGTAATTTCTGGAAGCTGATGGACACCTCGCTGATGTATGACTGCCCCATTACGATTAACAGTATGGAAACGGACGGAGGTGCGAACCGATGAGATTCATCAACGGATTCGGGACCACCGATACCGAAGAGAAATCAAACATGATAGTGGCAATAATCTGTACGCTGCTTTGTGTCTTCGTCTTCATCTACTACATCATGGTCTGGTCGCATGTCATAGAGACGAATAGACATCAGGAGATGTACAGGATGCTGTTCATCTGCACCGTAATACTGATGGTTGCCATCGTCTCCTATTCCCTCTCAGACGGAAAATCCTGGTGGATCAAATTCGTGCTGATGGCCGCGGTGATGGCTGCATCGTTGGTGATAGCGGTGACCACCGGCGGAGATTATCTGATATTCGTCCTCCCGATAATCCTGTGCATACCGTACTACAACAAGATCTTCGCGATAGCGGTATCGATAACAAGCGGTGCACTGATACTGTTGGAACCGTTCCTGTCCAACCTAGCGGGATACATCGATTACAATTTCGTCTCGTTCATCAGCAGAGATAACAGTGTAGCCATCGTCGGTACTGGTATGGAGGCAGCTATAGACAAACTCGTGGAATTCACAATCCCTTGCTTCATACTCTTCCTGAGCATATCGCTGCTATCAGTTTGGTTGACCGACAGGGGACACAAGTATTCGCTCATGTACCACGAGGCCCAACTGAAGGATGCGACCGTCCAAAGAGATCTATCGATCGCATCAGGTATCCAGAAAGGAATGCTTCCTGATGATATCAAAAACGAGAAGGAATTCGAGGTCTCCGCAGTGATGCTTCCGGCCAAGACCGTCGGAGGGGACTTCTACGACTTCTTCAAGATAGACGACAGCCATCTTGCGCTCCTCATCGCTGATGTTTCGGGAAAAGGTCTGCCTGCATCGCTGTTCATGGCCAGCGCGAAGGCGGCGTTCCGCAGCAATCTCGCAAGCGGCTTCCAGCCCGATACGGTCATGAAGAAGACGAATCAGATCCTTTGCGATTCGAACCGTGAGAAGCTGTTCGTCACCGCATGGTTAGGGATCGTGGATCTGGAAAACGGAAGATTGTCCTATGTCAATGCGGGACACAACCCGCCATTCGTCATCAGTGAAGGATCGTTGAAAAAATTAGACGACAGTCCCAATTTCATCCTCGGAAGAAAGAGGAGGATAGAATACAACGAACACAGGATCACTCTGAATCCCGGGGACAGGCTATTCCTCTACACAGACGGCGTTACAGAGGCCGTAGGGCCCGAAGGAGAGATGTACGGTGAGGGAAGACTAATGGAGGCCCTAACGGGCTGTAAAGGGACCGTATCGGACGTTCTAGACGCTGTTAATAAGGATGTGGAGAAGTTCGTGAACGGTGTCGAAAGATCTGACGACCTCACCATCGTGGTATTCGGATACGAGGAACCCCTGGTAGACGATGAAATAATACAGACTTTCGAATTGAACCACGATACATATCAGGATGTGATGAAACATATCCGCCAGGAACTCACATCGCAGTCATGTCCCGAGAACGTGATACGCGACATCGAGGTGTGCTCATCGGAGATACTGTCGAACATCGACATGTACGCCTATCAGAACAAGGGCGGAGAGCTCGGTATAGCGATCGCTGTGAAGGACCGCAAGGCGAAGGTCATGTTTAGGGACAAGGGTCCGGCATACGACCCGCTGCTGAAGGACAACCCGGACATAGAGAAGAGGATCAAGGACCACAAGGTCGGTGGCTTCGGACTGTTCATCGTCAGGAAGATGATGGATGAGGTCACCTATGAGAGAAAGGAAGAATACAACATTCTTAGAATCAAGAGAGGATTTTGATAACATGCAGATAGACAAGAACTTGGAGAACGGAGTGCTGACCATCATACCGCATGGGAGCATCGATTACGTGACAGCACCAGAACTGGACGAGGTCATCGAATCGGAGGCACCTTCGGTCGAGGAGATAATCATCAATATGGCCGATGTGCCGTACATAGCATCGGCAGGACTGAGGACCATCCTCAACGCGGATGAGCTCATGGAGGACAAAAAGGGTGTGAAGCTGAAGAACGTCAACAACGATGTTATGTCCATCCTGAAGATGTCCGGATTCCTGGACACGCTTAACATCATCTGAATATCCTATCCAATCTGACAAAACGAATAGGTTCGATCTCATCGTTCAGAGAGCAGCAGGCATAGCGGTAGCCGTCTTCCAGATCGAATTCCCTGAAATAATATTCACGGTCATCGACCGTCTGTTCCACTTCGACGGGGTCGCCCAATGAGATCTTGAAAGAATCCAAAGGCAGTTCGAATCCTAATCCGGTAGCCTTCATGAAGCTCTCCTTGAGGGTCCAGAAACGATAGAACATTTCGTATCTGTTCTCATCATCCGCCGAGGCGATGGTTTCGTACTCACTACCAAAAAAGTAACGCCTAGCTATGTCAAGATCTATGGGTTGAATCCTCTCCACATCACACCCCACATCCAAGTCGGATATGCTGCACATCACCTTATCTTCTGAGTGGGAGAGGTTGAAACAGATGTGTGAATCCTTGAGGACGGGTTTACCGTTCTTCACAAAGTCTATGCCGGTATAATCCTCACCGATATCCTCCAAGGCCAAGCGAAGCAACAGTTCCACACCCAAGGACAGCTTCTTATCCTTCAGGAACACCAATCTATCTACCTTATCCCGTCTATGGGATGATACGCTATCATAAGCGAGCAAATAGACCTCTGGATCATCCAGATATTTGGTATCCGAGCAATAAGTGATCGTCTTCAAGGCATCATCGAATCGGCGATAGGAATATTTCACTTTTCAGTAGTTCAACGGCTTGGATTAAGACTTCGGACGGAACATCAATATCGAAGGGCATGCGGTTATACATACACGACAACCGTTGCACTTTTCCGGATCGATAACTATCTTCTGATCCTTCAGTTCCAACGCCTTGTTCGGACAGAGATGGACACATGACGTACACTCCAAACAGTCATGTGCCAGTGTAGCTGCATCAAAGACATTGTCAGATATCTTTCTGAGCTCTGCCAAGGACATCGGCCTCAGAGGACGTATGTACCCGTCAGGGGACAGCCTGACATCTTTCGTGACCAGATCGTTACCTTCCATATGGCCTTCCAATCCCACCGTGCAGAGCAACTTACCTACCTCTACTGGGTCCAGCTCCCTGTTGGAGAACGCTGATGATTCATCGTTGTCGATCATGGTATAATGGTAGATTATCTTCTGTTTGGAACTGATATCCGATTCGATTTCCGGATCCAGCGACACCATGTTCCTACTGCAGTCCCTGTTCCTCCACAACATCTCAGTGTACCATACTTCAGGCATACCCTTTTCTCTGCCGTATTCATTGATGCATTCCATCCACTTCTTCGCCGTATCATCGGCATCCTTTCCGACTTCCAGACAGGTGGGGTAAGCTACAGGACAGATGTAACATCCTATACGGTCGTATCCGCATTCATACATCTTGTTGTATGGAGCCTTCTTCAAAGTCAGGTACATCCAGACATGGAGGGCATTCCAATCCTGGACAGGAGATGCGGAGTACTGACCAGGCGTGAATGGATTGGTCCATTCGCTGCCTGTTCTCATCCTCTTCGTCGATTCGTATCTGCGCTGTCCGATGAACGATACTGAATTTTCTCCTAGCATCCTTCCTAATACGATTAGCGGGGCCAGCTGATGGACCTTGCAGCACCACCTGTGATCCACGGAAGGCGGTCCAAGACGCTCTATATTCCTGTAGAGGACCTCTATCGGTAGACCGTAGATCAACAATTCGAGACCGTATTGGTCGGTGACCTTCTTTATCAAAGGATATGAATTGAAATCCATACCCGTATTCGCGTAGATGACTTTAGGTTTCAGACCCGCATCCAGTGTCAGCAACAATGTGGTCAGACTATCTTTCCCACCGGACAGGGACACGGTCACAGGTATGCCTTTATGCTGTTTGCACACATTCTTTATGAAATCTGTCGATTCATCGACAGCATCCTGCACATTCTTTCTGTTGAGTTTACATGTTTTAACCCATGAATGCCCTTTCTCCGGAACCTTTACCTCTTCCAAGGGATGCGTATCCGATATCACGATACCCTTACCTGAAGTCGACATCTCCGATCCTTGTTCAGTGGCCTTTCCGATAGCATAAGCCCTTCCATTAGAACCTGCCAACAGAACAATATCTCCTTTGATGATGTTAGGATCCGATTCTATGATCTGAGAGGCGATAACACCCTTCCTCTTCCTTGCGAAATAGAGGCCCTTCTTATCGACGACAACCTTGCGATGAACAACACTATCGGACATCTGGCTCATTCCCTTTGGAGTGGGTCTGAAATCCCATATATTCCTGTCAGCTATCAGATATCCTATCTTGTTTCCATCACAGAATACGGTGTAACCTGTATCAGCTCTGAAATCTATACCGAGGAGGATCACACGATCATCCGGGACTATCGATCTGTAACAGCCTTCTCCGTAACGGCTGTCCATCGTCCTCTTCAGAAGCTCTCTGTCATGATGGAATGCCGGGCGAATATCATTACTGTAGTCGATACGATCCACGGGTTTATGGCACTTCGGACACGTGTTAGAATCAAGTACCGCAAGATTACATAATCTACACCAACCCAAACAGGAATGCCCTAGCATTATCATATACATGCAATGAAAGAACAACAATAAAACAAATATGGAATGATACTCATCACTATAACATGGAACTTGTTCTCGGAAAGAACTGCCTAAATTGGTGCATGAGATGCAATATGGCAGTCGTCAGTTCATCTAAATGCCCGAAATGCGGTTCCAAAGCCGAACCTGTCAATGTTTCTCCACCGTGGGATCTACGGCCCGCTTCCAAGTTGGAAATCAAAAAGATCAAGGAACTTGCTGACGAGACCTATGGAAAAGGATGCGGAATCGCCCTCATACCCGATGACCGTACTGTTATCATGAACGATAAAACCGGAGATGGAGATACTATAGAGATCGTGATGGACGGTGCTGTAATAGGCCTCATGAAATTCAAATACGACATGAAATGGCACCTTTCCTTGTCACTATTCGGATTCTCGAAGATCTTCAAGATACAGAAGCACAGGAAGGCCATTTGCAACCGTGACGGTTCGTTCTTCCTCCGCTCAGGAAAGAATCTGGTCCTGAAAGGAGTTGAATCATTCCCAGGTATCGGCGAGATAGGGGATAAGGTATCAGTAGTGGATCAGAAAGGGAATCTCATAGCCAGCGGAGTCCTGAAGATGGATCCGTCCGAGTTGGGAAAAGCGGAAAAAGGAGTCTTCGTGAAATTAAGGGAGAACAAGAACACGAAGGGCTACCATGGAAAAGCTCACACCAATTGGCAGGTCACCGTGGACAAGAACTCCAAGGTCATCGAGGATATGGTGAAGGATTCCATCCTCTTCATGAAGAGAACCATCAGATCCCATCCGGAACTGCCGTATGCGGTTTCGTTCTCAGGAGGAAAGGACAGTCAGGCGGTCCTCATGCTGTGTTTCGATGGGAAACTGAAACCTGTGGTTATGTTCGCCGATACCGGTTTGGAGTTTCCAGCAACCGTGGACTTCGTGAACATGTATGCATCCCTGCATAACATCGATATCAAGATCATATCCGCATCGTTCGAATCCTTCTTGACCAACATGAAGACCTTCGGCCCTCCTGCGGAAGGATACAGGTGGTGCTGCAAAACCAATAAGCTCAATCCTATCGCCAAACTGAATACAGAACTGTTCCCGAATGGATGCCTGCAATTCATCGGACAGCGCAGGTATGAATCCGCCAATAGGATGAGGACAGGTCGCATTTGGGAAAACCCATGGTTCAAAGATCAAATTTCTGCATCCCCTATTCAGGAATGGAATGCCTTGCATGTATGGATGTACATAATGCTCAGAAAGGAGCCGTACAACGCTATGTACATGAAAGGCAACCCGCGCGTAGGATGCATGCTATGTCCATTCGCCAGTCTACCTGAGATAGAATCAGGAAAGGGTATGACCGAGAAATACGACAGATGGATGGCTGCCATCGAGGACTACGGAAAGAAGAGAGGCATGCCTCCAGAATGGACAAAATACCATCTGTGGAGATACAGGAAGCTGCCAATCGAGGTGTATAATCAGGTAGCCCCCCTCTCTGGAAAGACGTATGAGGAATTGACCAAACGCACATTACCTCCTGAAAGACCTCCACTCAAGATGAGTGTCCAGGAAGGAATCTCCCCATGTGTCCTAGGATACAGTGTAGAAGCAGCTCTCTCACGCGCGATAGATTTGGATAGGATGGAAGGGTTCGCCCATATCCTAAACAAGGAAGTCAAATTAGAGAAAGGATCCCATCTGGAGATTGGAAACCTGACAATCTATGCGGAAGGAGCTATGATCTCCAAAGGTGCAGATCAGGATAAGATCAAATACGATCTGAGAAGGACCTTCGAAATCCTGGTAAGATCGGAAGAGTGCTGCGGATGCGGTCAATGTACGATAAGATGTCCCACGGGCGCCTTGACAATCGTTGACAACAAGGTAGAGATTGATGCTTCGTTATGCAAAACTTGCGGCAGCTGTCTCTGTCCTTGCCCATCGGTACTGTATACAGATGATTGACCCGGATCGGTTCATCTGACACCGCGCACCCACATCGCCTGTGTGGTCCTGCGTCCGCAGAGGTCAAAGATGAGATCATGCTTCTCTTGATCAGGGTTTCTGCACATATCGCCTACAGCTTGGATGAGTTCAGGAGAACGGTTCCTAAGGTCCAAACCGATAGATGAAACTCCGTAACCACCCAATTCATCGATATTATCAAGAAGATCCGCATCCGACGAGTTCTGGACTCTGGTGAAACCTCTAGTATCTTTGTAAACGTGGAAGGTCCTTCCATTCTCGTCGGTGATGATTCCTTCCTTGAGAGAGGGTTCACGCGTATACATCACCTCGATCCTTCCGAATGCCATGACCTCACATCTTCCGTTGTAATAAGGAGTGAAGTTCGCAATATCCTTCTGAGACATCTCAATGGACAATGTGGTCTGGTAAACATCCAGATTATTGAAAGGATTGAAGATATTCATTACACTGCTAGCGTAGATACGCGGTGCATCTATGCAGGATTTGTAATGTGCCAGATTACTGATCATTACAGGTACGTCGTTGTATGAATACTCATCCAACGCATCGAATCTAGGGAGCATCCTCACGAACTCGACATCCCCGCATAGGCCGGATGCCTTACTCTCCAACAAAGGATTGTCGAAATAGATACGGTCGGCGTACGGGAGGGCTGCATCTAGCCCTTCCAGATCCGATATGTAGAATGACAGTTCAGGTTTGACCGGTTCAATATGATGCTTGTTCAGCTTCAGTTTCACCTTTCTACGGGATGTGTTTCCCCTCAGCACCGGTCCGTTCTCATACACGTCCGAGATGGCCTGGATACGCGGGTCCGATGTCTTGCGAAGCTCATACCAGCCATCTTTAATTCTGAAAGGTACTTTGATATCAGATGTATTACGGACATTGAATCCTCCTATGATATCAGAACCCTTACAGATCATCATACCGTCCCCCTCAGATATCCCTTCGACCATTCCCTGTATCCTATTATTGCGGATATCCGCCTCACAGAGGTATACCCCCCGACTTCCAGAGTACACCGGCTGCACAATCGGTTGTATTCCGCCTAGATACCCTACCGAGGACCCTCTGTTGAATACTATCTTCAGTTGATACAAAGCCTCATCCAGTTCTGGTCCTGTCCTTCCTTCGCGAATCATACTGTATATCTTTGCGGTCAGATAAGCATAGACGGGTTTCTTAGCCCTGCCCTCTATCTTGATTGATTTTACCCCTAGATTGCTCAATTCTTTGACATAATCGATCGCTTGGAGATCCATGATATTCATCAGGAGTCCTGACTCTTCATCTCCATCATAGTATGATCTACAGGGCCTTAAGCACATGCCTCTGTTTGCACTGCTTTCTTTGATGTAGGCGGACATGTAGCATCCTCCGGACATGCAATAGCACATGCCTCCCTGTACGAATACCTCTGTCTCGATAGGAGAGTCTGGCACTATTGCTTTTAGTTCCTCCATCGTTAACTCCCTTGCGAGAACGGCCCTGTCCAGACCATTGTCTGCACACCAACGCAATCCATTGAGAGAATGGATCTGCATCTGGGTTGAAGCGTGCTTAGAGATGTCTATGTTACTTATATTCTTCAAAAGACCGAGGTCCTGGATCAGAACAGCATCAGCACCGACATCGGATAGGAATCTGACGAAGGAAACTGCCTCTTCCATCTCATCCTGCCTGATTATGGTGTTGACGGTCACATAGACATTAACACCACGGTCATGAGCATAACCGATAGCTCCCTCCAACTCCTTGTCAGAGAAATTATCAGTCATGGCTCTTGCACCGAATGTCTTACCACCGAGATAGACTGCATCACAACCGCCGTCCATTGGGGCTGAGAGCCCTTTAGGCGAACCGACAGGTGAGAGTATCTCGATCATTCCATTCACCTCAAGAAAAGAGAACACATGGGGGTAGTCCCCCCATGCCCGCCAATGAGGCGGCCGCTGAAGACACTATACGTCACCGGCGCCGTTGCCGGCGCGGATGTGTGGGTGTACGGCTGTGAAGCCGAGACGCTTGCGCGTGGATACACCTTGTGACGTCAACTTATTCATCTAGCGCCGTTGCCGACGCGGATGTGTGGATGTATGGCTGTGACGCCGAGACGCTTGCGCGTGGATACATCTTGATGAATACGTTGCACTGATGCCGCTGGCGCCGTTGCCGGCGCCGACGAGTGGATGTATGGCTGTGACGCCGAGACGCTTGCGCGTGGATACACCGTGCGGCATTAGTGATTAATCGTGATCACGTGGCGCCGTTGCCGGCGCGGACGCGTGGATGTATGGCTGTGACGCCGAGACGCTTGCGCGTGGATACATCTGGTGATTACGATTACGCTGCTATCACGTGGCACCATGGAGGTGCGGAACAGAGATGTATGTACGCTTGCGCGTGGCTACATCTGGTGATAGAGCGGTTGTACACAGGCTCTATGAAGAGCGAGGGTGAATACGAATACGCTTGCGCGTGGACGTAATCGTGTACAACTTATGCAGTGGCGATAAAGGCAATGGCGATTTTACTCGCGTATGTCCCTGTCGCTGCATATACATGTCTTCTGTCCGGGGATTTCACCCGGGCTGCGGGAACCAAGTCTCCAAAGGCCTAAGCCAACGGACGACAACATTTCTTATTCAGAATATGTGTGATACTTGGTGAGCCTCACTATGACGATTAAGTATAAAACCCTAACCTATTTTTGTTCAGTAAATGTACAAACTCAAAAAAAGGTCATATCGCCGAGTATATTTGTCCTTGTAAGACCTTAATTGATTGTCCAATAGGCTGAGATCGTAATAGAATAAGGATATAACCGGCCCCGTAAGGCCGGCTGTAAATGGTTTCTTAATTCGTTAATTGACCCTGGAATAACACCCAGATGATGAGTATGAATCCCAGTATGAGCATACCGTATGCGACGAGCCATGCGATGGTGAAGTATCTCTTGAACTTCTTCTCGTCATGGACTACGTCCTCGAATCTCTCTTCCAACGATTTGCCCATACCGTTCGCCTCATCATGCCTTCTTCAAGTGCTTGAGCCTTGTGGTGTTCTCTCTTTCCATCTCTTCGAGACTGAATTTGACGAACCTTTCGGCCTCTTTGAGATCGGGAATGATCTTGAACTCGAGAGCGTTTACTCTCCTCTTGGTCTTCTCGATCTCATCCAGCAGCTTCTTCATGGTAGTCTCCACCTCGGCCGCGCGTACGATCGTCTCGAGGAGCTTCTCGAAAGCGATCGATGCGGACTCGATGTAGGCGGAGGTTGTGATCACTCCGTAGCCCTTCTCTGTCATCGGGGCGTGGATGTGATCCGCTTCCACCTTGGGAACGACCATTCCCATGATGCTCTTGCTGGTGACTGTTACCTGCGGGTCTGCCTTCAGGGCATATGCCGCGGACCTCACGGCGACCTCTCCCTCTACCGCACGGGCCAGAGTGATGGAGTAGATTGCGTTCTCGTAATCTGATGATACTCCAGCACGCATCTGCCTGGCCTTCTCCAGGATCTCGAAGAACTCAATGATGAGACCGTCTCTCTTCATCTTGAGGACCTTGTGACCACCCTGGGTCAGTTTGATCCTGCCCTTCAGCTGGAGAAGTACCGAACGGTTGGGGGTGACATCGTGTGCTCCCACGGATATCAAGCCTTCTTGGGCATGTACTTCTCGATGTACTTACGGCTGATTCTTGTGATCTGGTCGAGATCGAGGGCGGTGAACAGTTCCCAACCGAGGTCAAGAGTCTGCTCGATGGAACGATCCTCTTCGGGTCCCTGCCTTACAAAGCGGTCCTCGAACAGGTCTGCGAAGTCCAGGAGCTTCCTGTCCTTTGCTGACAATGAATCCTTTCCGACGATTGCAACCAGTCCACGGAGATCCTTACCCTCTGCGTATGCCGCATAGAGCTGATCCGATACTCCCTTGTGGTCCTCACGGGTCCTGCCCTCTCCGGTTCCTCCTCCCATCAGACGGCTGAGGGATGATGAAACGTTGACTGGCGGGTAGATACCGTTCCTGTGGAGATCCATGGACAGAACGATCTGTCCCTCTGTGATGTATCCGGACAGGTCGGGGATCGGGTGGGTGATGTCTCCTCCGGGCATGGACAGGATGGGGATCTGTGTGATGGATCCCTTCTTTCCCTTGATCCTTCCGGCACGCTCGTACAGCTGTGCCAGATCGGTGTACATGTAACCGGGATATCCACGCCTTCCGGGCACCTCTTCACGAGCTGCTCCTATCTGACGCAGTGCCTCACAGTAGTTGGTGATATCGGTCATGATGACCAACACCTGCATACCGAGGTCGAATGCCATGTACTCTGCGGTGGTGAGTCCCAGACGAGGTGTCAGGGTACGCTCTAC
>Ga0310696_10003135_pt1 | contig 20894 bp, 16 predicted proteins | sample AusTroGonzalo_MG_4_FD_203885 | JGI IMG/M metagenome (GOLD analysis project Ga0310696, IMG submission 203885) | Bovine rumen microbial communities from tropical cattle in Woodstock, Queensland, Australia - Gonzalo_02 (v2) (version 2) | ecosystem: Host-associated > Mammals > Digestive system >... | reverse complement strand
GCGCGACCGCCACGAGACAAAAAACAATCAGGGCGCTCCGGTCAGTCTGGTCGTTGCCCGGAACCGCTTCGGTTTGTGCGGCACGTGCCGATTGAATTTCATCCCGCAGACAATGCAGTTCGAGGACGATCACGATAGGGAAGATAACGAAAACAACCAGGAGGAAACACGATGAAGAAATCAATTTTTGCGGCACTTGCGCTCCTCGCCCTGACCGGATGTGCGACCCGTCTTCCGGAAGAGGAACTCCGGTTGACGCGGGAACGGCTGGACAAATATCTGTTCAGTGAGGAAAATCTGACGCAAAGCGAAATGACGATCATGAGCGAATATCTGCTGAGGCTCGCCCGCATGGAACAATACATGATTGAATACCGGATCTGGAATCAGCCCGGATACGACAAGATCGAAAAACAGTTCATGGCGGATTGCGAACTCTGGAACAAAAAACTGGAAGAAGAGGCCCGGAAGCCGTCTGAGTATGCCGGAGGCTCTATGGAGCCGATGGACCGCAATTTGAGAATGACCGATCTGGTGCGGAAACGCATAGATGAACTGAAAACGAAATGGCAGGCGAAGCCGTGATTTTGCACAAACAAGGTGAAAAATGCTGAAAGGATTTATCAACTTGCCGTGGTGGCTGCGCAGGAGGTCCGAGCCGAAGGTTTATGATGTCTGCTGCCCGCAGTGCGGCTGGCGCAAGACCATCGAACTTGGAAAAGTCAGCGCGGATTCCCGCTGTATCCACGGAGAGGAACCGGCTATGGAAATCCGTGAAACCTTGCCGGAGAACTGTCCGAAATGCGGAGGAAGGCTGAAAAAACGGAGAATCAAGGTCTTTTTGCGGTATTAAAATCGCAACCGCTCGTCCTGTAACTCCGGAGGCACGCCAAAGCCCGAAAGACCCCGGGAAGAGCGGCCCGTCTTACTGTAATTTAACACCTTGGGACGTGTTTTTCAAGATAAAAAACATATCCTGACGAAAACGGAAAGGAAATGTCATGGCTGAAAACGAAGATCGGGAACTGAGTAAGATTCAGAAGGAAATCGAGCAGGATCAAAAGGAAATTGGAAAAATGCTGAAGGAACTTGAGCAATATGCGGATCAATTCCGAGATGCCGCCAGATTTTGAGGTCTCTGGACAAGGCGGAGACCTGGCGTCTGCCGGACGATTATCCAGCGCCGCGTGAAATTCTCCGGAAACACTTTCCCCGAACCGCCAACCAGTGTTTTTTCAAGGGCGGCTGGGGATATGATGCGGAGCATGCTACGGTGGTTCTTGAGTCCGATCCCGAAATCAATCCCGATGAAAAATTCGATGGGGTTTCCTTGGAATATGCGTTCATCGACAAACGCAACCGGGAAGAACTGATCTTTGCCCGACCCGAAGGACAGCGTTATTGCGGGCTGGACTACAACACCGTTGAGCAGGCTCTGGTGGATGTGAATGGGGTTCCCCATGACCGCATTCTGGTCGAAGTGACTGCGTATCCGGAAAACGCCTGGAACGAACTCAAAGCCGATTGGGAATCGCATAACGGCTACGAAGATGATCCCAAGGGACGTGAAGAGAATCTAAAGCGAAAAGCGGCGGTGAAAATCACGTATCAGACCGAGTTCTGGTTTAACATAGCGGACTTTTACTGATTCGGTGCTGGGGGAGATGAATTAAAACGCGCCACCGCCGAGAAAACTTCTTCAGACTCCCGTGGGGAAAAATAAAAATGCCAGGAGAGTTTTTTCGGGCTACCCTCTCGCCAGTGATACTACGGCACTTTTTGAGGTCAAGGCGGCTCAAGTGTCCCGGAATAGACCACCGTGGGGAGAAAAAAACTCGACCGTGTTTTATTTTCCCCACGCCCTTATTCTGAAAGTGACGGTACACTATGTTGAGGCTGAAACGATGTCCTGGCCGCACCCGTTTTTAAGCGATTTTGTATCCCTTTCGACCGTGTTTTTTTCTCCCCACCACCTTGTGTCGGGTCAAAAATACATTATTGCTGATTATGAGGCGTTTGTGTAGTAACTCCAGTTTTTCGGGCGCGACCGAAAATCTCAGAATTCAGAATCTGGAGGGGCAAAAATCGGGCAAAAACGGTCTGACTTTGCGGTCTGAGTGTGTTTCAAACACACGGCAATATGTTTTGTAAAAGGCTTTGTGTCAACGGGTTTTAGCGGTTAATGCGCAAACTGACTCTGATTTAAAGAATCTGATGAGGGCAAAAAAAATGGCGGAGAGAGAGGGATTCGAACCCTCGGAGACTTACGCCTCGGCGGTTTTCAAGACCGCTGCCTTAAACCACTCGACCATCTCTCCGCGGTCGGAACTTATTTTTTCGGGACGAGACCCTTGAGCATCAGCTCCGTCACATTTTTGACGAAGGCCGCCGTGTCCTTCAGCGGACTGCCTTCCGAAAGCAGCGCCTGGTCCCACAGGATGTCCGCGTACTTTTTGAGATCCGCGTCTTCGGCGCTCTCCAGCAGCGCGTTCAGCGCCGGGAGCAGCGGGTGCTCCGGATTGAGCTCCAGGATCCGCTTGCTCTCGGGCACCGCCTGATGCATGGCGCGGAACAAACGCTCCATGTGCGGGGGCAGGGCGCCGCCCTCCGTGATGAGACAGCAGGGACTCTCCGTCAGGCGGACCGAGAAACGCACTTCGCTCACACGCCCCTCGAACTCCTTTTTGAGGAATTCCAGCAGTTTTCCGAACTTCTCCTGCGCCGCTTTCACCGCCTCGGCGGCGCCGTCAAGCTCCAGACCGTCCTTGGTGACGGAGACGAAGTTCTTCTTGCGGTACTGGTTGAGCGACTGCATCACCCACTCGTCGATGGGATCGGTCATGAACAGAACGTCGAAGCCCTGCTTGCGGAAGTATTCCAGCGAGGGATTGCTCTCCAGCGATTCGCGCTTGTCGCCGGTGATGTAGTAGATCTCCTTCTGGCTCTCCGGCATGGCGTCCACGTACTCGCCCAGCGTGATCTTCTTCTCCGCGGGGGTGTTCATGGAACCGTAGAGGACCAGATCCTTGAGTTTCTCGCCGTTGGTGAAATCCGTATGGAGCCCCTCCTTGAGGATGCGGCCGAATTCGTCGAAGAATTTGGCGTAGTTCTCCCGGTCGTTCTCGATCAGTTTTTTGAGTTCGCCCAAAATCTTCGCCGTGATCGTCTTCTCGATCTTGGCGATGTGGGGGTTGTCCTGGAGGATCTCCCGGGAGACGTTCAGCGGCAGATCGCTGGAGTCCACCACGCCGCAGACGAAACGCAGATAGTCCGGCAGGAGCGCCTTGCACTCGTCGGTGATGAAGACCCGCTTGACGTAGAGCTGGAGCCCTTTCTTCTGGATGTCCGGCATCAGCAGATTGAAGGGCGCCTCCTTGGGCAGGAAGAGCAGGGCCTTGAACTCGCTGGCCCCCTCGGCGGAGACGTGGATCGGCTTGAGATAGGTCGTCCCCGAGAAGTTGGAGATGTGGCTGTAGAAACTCCTGTACTCGTCCTCGGTGATCTCCGAGGGCTTGCGCAGCCAGATGGCCTTTTGGGAATTGACCACCTTCTCGGTGACGGTCTCCTTCTTGTCCTCGCCGACCTTGACCTCGGGAACGGTGATGGGGTACGCGATGTAGTCCGAATACTTGCGGATGATGGACTCCAGCTTCCACGACTCGAGATACATCTCGGCGTCGTCCTTGAGGAAGAGCCTGACTTCGGTCCCCGGCTCGGTCCTGTCGCAGGACTCGATGTCGTAGGAGCCCTCACCGGTGCTGCTCCAGCACACGGCGGGGGCGTCGGAGCCGGAGCGCTTCGTCCGCAGCTCCACCCGGGAGGCTACCATGAAGGCGGAGTAGAATCCCACGCCGAACTGACCGATCATTTCGGGCAGGTCGGAAGCGCCGGTGCCTTTTTCCTCCAGCATTTTGAGGAAGGCTTTCGTGCCGCTTTTCGCGATGGTGCCGATATTTTCTTCGACCTCCTGTTCGGTCATGCCGATGCCGTTGTCGGTGACGGTGAGAATCTTTTTTTCCTTGTCGACCGAGATGGCGATCTTCCACTCCCGGGCCAGTTCGGGGGTCGTGAGGCTCTCGAAGTGCGCCTTGTCGATGGCGTCCGCCGCGTTGGCGACGAGTTCCCGCAAAAAAATGTCGCGGTTGGAATACAGCGAGTTGATCATCAGGTTCAGCAGCTGGCTGACTTCGGTTTTGAATTCGCACGAGCGCTTTGTCATGATTGTGGCTCCTCCCTTGAAATGGTTTCACCTGAATATAATGATTTTTGCGGAAAATTCAAGTCGCGAACGGGAAAAACTGTTGCAAAATACGCAAAGGCGGGGTATAATTTATAGAGGGACGGTCTCGAGCCGTCCCGAAGATGGACCGCATCGCGGCGGAAAGAGTTCCGGCCGCGGAGGAGCGCTGTTGCAATCACGGGAGCTGTGCGAAGAGTTTTATGAACGAAACGAACAAGACCGAATCGTCCGGGCATGCCGAGAGTACGATCCCGGAGGCGTTGAAGGAAAAGCTTCATCTGTGCGAAGCCGTCTGCCGGGAGCTCGAAACGCTGGCGGAATCCCCCGGCACCAACGCCGACGCCGGCGCCGGGGCCCTGCGGGCGCGGTTCGAAGAGGTGCTCGATCTGCCCCCCGAATTCGAGGAGCTTCTGCGCAAGCGGTTCGAGGCGGCCATGAAACGGCTCGAACTCTCGAAAGAGGAAAACGCCCGCCGGGATGCCGCGTTCGCCGCTTTGAAGAACGAGGCCTCCGCCCTCGCGGCCGCCGGGGAGCTCGCCACCCTCAGGGAACTGGAACAGCTGGAAAAAAAGTTCCGCAGGTTTTCCGCGGAGAATCCCGGCGCGGCCCGGGAGGCCGAGGCTGAGTTTGCGAAACTTTCTCCCCTTCGGGAGCGCCTCCTCGCCGAGGCCGAACAGGAAAAAATGCTCACCGAGCAGGCCGACAAACTGACCGCCGAACTCGTTGCCCTCACCGAGGCCGAGGATATCGCGCCTCTCCACGACGGCAAGGCCAAGATCGAGGAAGCCTACGCGCAGCTGGGCAAAGTCCCGGCCGCGGCCGCCCGCCGTTACAGCGAAGCGCACCGACAGGCCTCCGTGAGGCTGGCACGGCATTACGAGACCCTTGACCTGGCCCGCTGGGAAAGCTACACCCGCAAGCTGGACCTCTGCAAGATGCTGGAGGAACTCAACGCCCTGCCGGAGTCCGGCATGGCGGGCGCCGCCAAACGGCTGCACGAGATCCGGGAGCAGTGGAAGACTCTCGGCAGTGTCCCGCGGGAGAAGAGCGACGAGATCAATCCCCGGTATCTCGAGCTCACCCGGAGTCTCCAGCACAAGGTGGACGAATTTTTCTCCCGCCGCCGGCAGGAGCAGAAGCTGGCCGCCGCCGAAAAGCAGAAACTCTGCGACCGGGCCGCGGAACTGGCCTCCTCCACGGACTGGGGCGCCTCCGCCGAAGCGTTCAAGGAGATGCAGAAGCAGTGGAAAGAACTTCCCGGCGCCGGCGCTTCCGAGCACGAGCTGTTCGGCAAGTTCCGGGCCTCCGCGGATGCCTTTTTTGCGGCCCGCAGCGCCGTCTTCGAGGAGCGGAACAAAAAATTCCGCGAGGCCGCGGCCGCCCGGGAGGCGCTGATCTCGGCCGCCGAAAAACTGACGCCGGGGGATATCCGCGAGGCCAAACGGCTCCGCGAGGCCCACATGAACGGTCCCCGTGCCGGACGGGAGGAGGGCGAACTGCGCCGCCGTTTCGATGCGGCGATGGAGAGCTTCTTCTCTTCGCGCAAGGACGATTTTGCCCGCAAGGAGGCTTCTGCCCGTGAACTGATCGCGGAGCTGGGGCGTCTGGCCGCCGATCCGCTGGCGGGGCAGGGGCGTGCCCGGGAGATCCGGGAGGAGTTCCGCAAGCTCGCCTGCCGCGCCACTGCGGCCGAAGAACGGGCCGCCCTCGACGCTTTCGGCAAGGCCCTGGAGGCTGCCGGGCAGCGGCGGAAGGAATCCCTCTTCGACCTGCTCCGGCCCCTGGCCGGACGCCTCGCCTCAGCCCTCGACGATCCCGGTGCGGAACTCCCCGGCGAAACGGAGCTGGAGCCCTTCCCGAAACTGCGGACCGCGGCCCGGTGCATCGCAGCCCTGCGCGCCGGAGAAGCCGCTTCCCGGGAACGTCTCGACAAGTGTCTCGCCTCCGCCCGGGCCGAGCACGAGCGGATCATTGCCGCTCTGGAGAAGCTGGGCGGGGCCGCGAAAGAGGAGCCCCTCTCTCTCGCCGCCGAACTGGAGGCCGCCATCCTCGGCAATTTCGCCGCGGGAGAGGCCGCCGCGCGCAAAAAGGATCCCGCCGCCGACCCCCGTCAGCTCAGGGAGGCCTATCTCAACGCGGGCCTGCTGCCCGCATCCGAACTGGAAGAGTCCTTCCGGCGGTTCGACGCGGCCTTCGCCGCCGCTTCCGCCGAAAAATAACACCCAACATCGAAAGACAAAGAGGTCGAAATAATGAGTGACAAAAAAATCAGAGTCGCCATTTTCGGAGCCAGCGGCTACGCGGGAGAGGAACTTCTGCGCATCCTGCTGCGTCACCCCAACGCGGAGATCGCCGCCATCACGTCCCGCAAGAACGCGGGCGAACCCGTTGAGACCGTCTTCCCCCGCTTCACGGGATCGGGACTGAAATTCGTCGCCCCCGACACCGCGGAGATCGCGGGCCGCTGCGACGCCGCCATTCTGGCGCTGCCCCACGGCCTGGCCACGGAGTTCGCCATCCCCCTGCTCAAGGCCGGGGTGAAGGTCTTCGACATCTCCGCCGACTTCCGTCTCCGCAGCGAGGCCAAATACAAGGAGTACTACAAGGCGGATCACCCCGCTCCCGAACTGCTCAAGACGGCCGTCTACGGTCTGCCGGAGCGTTACCGCGAGCAGCTGCGCACCGCCGATCTGGTGGCCTGTGCCGGATGCTACCCCACCAGCTCCATCCTGCCCTCCGCGCCGCTCCTCGCGGCCAAGCTGGTCAGCACGAAAAACGTCGTCGTTTCCAGCTGTTCCGGCGTGACCGGGGCCGGTAGAAAAGTCGATTTGCCCTACATCTTCCCCGAGTGCAACGAGAGTCTCCGCGCCTACGGCGTCGTGGGTCACCGCCATCTGCCCGAGATCGAACAGGAAATGGCCGCCGCCGCGGGCGTTCCCGAAATGGCCATCAACTTCATTCCCCACCTGGCGCCCATGAACCGCGGCATCAACTCCACCCTCATCATGGACGCCATGCCCGGGTGCACCCTCGACCGGATCACCGAGGTCTATCAGGCGGCTTACGGGAACGAGCGCTTCATCCGCATCCTGCCTCCCAAGCGCACGGCGGACACGAAGTACGTCTTCATGACCAACTGCTGCGAGATCGGCTACAACTTCGACGCCCACACGGGCAAAGTCATCGTGACCAGCTGCATCGACAACCTGACCAAGGGCGCATCGGGGCAGGCGGTCCAGTGCATGAACATCCGCTTCGGACTGGACGAGGCCGCGGGGCTCCTGTAAGAGCGATGCACCGCAAGAGCCACGGCGAACCCCTCGTGGAGGTGCTGGACACCACCCTGCGGGACGGTGAACAGACGCCAGGGGTCTCCTTTTCTCCCGACGAGAAACTGGAGATCGCCCGGCTTCTGCTGGACCGGCTCCACGTCGACCGCATGGAGATCGCCTCCGCGGGCAGTTCCGACGGCGACAGGGCGGCCGTCCGGTCGGTCATCGACTGGGCCGAACGCCGGGAGCGTCTGGAGGCCGTGGAGATCCTGGGCTTCATCGACAACGGCAAGTCCGTCGCGTGGGTGAAGAACGTGGGCGGCAAGGTCATCAACCTGCTGGCCAAGGGCTCCGAGCGGCACTGCCGGATCCAGCTCAAGCGCACTCCCGCGCGCCACTACGACGACGTCTGCCGAGAAGTGGAAAACGCTTCCAGCGCCGGACTCAAGGTCAATCTCTATCTGGAGGACTGGTCCAACGGCATGCGGGAGAATTTTTCCTACGTCAGCGGCCTGATGAACCGTCTCGCGGGCTTCCCCGTGGAGCGCTTCATGCTGGCCGACACCCTGGGCGTGCTCACTCCCGAGGACGTGACGCGTTATTTCGACTGGATGTACCACTCCTGCGGCGACGTGCGGTTCGACTTTCACGGCCACAACGACTACGGTCTCGTGACGGCCAACAGTCTGGCCGCCGTCTGCGCCGGAGCCGACGGCGTCCACGCCACGATCAACGCCCTGGGCGAGCGCGCCGGCAATCAGATGCTCCAGCAGCTGGTGGTCGCCGTGAACGACCTTTCCGGCCGCAGGACCCGGGTCTCCGAGCGGGAGCTCCAGCACGCCACAGATCTCATCCAGAGCCTCTCTGGCAAGCGCTGCGCGTGGAACACCCCCGTGGTCGGCGCCGATGTCTACACCCAGACGTGCGGCGTCCACGCCGACGGCGACAGGAAGGGCGGCCTCTACATGAACCGTCTGCTGCCCGAGCGTTTCGGCCGTCAGCGGGATTACGCGCTGGGCAAGCTCTCCGGCAAGGCCTCCATCGACCAGAACATCGACAGCATCCCCGGCGGCGCGGGGCTGGATTCCGGGATCCGCGAAAAGGTGCTGAACGAAGTCGTCCGCCTCGGGGACCGCAAGAAGACGGTCACGGCGGCGGATCTGCCCTTCATCATCGCGGGCGTGCTCCACACCCCCAGCCGGATGCGCATCCAGGTGATGGATTTCACCTCGGTGAGCAGTCTTTCCGCCGCGCCGAAGGTCACTTTGAAGCTCCGCGTGGACGGCGAAGTCGTCGAGACGAAGTCCGAAGGCGACGGCGGCTACGACGCCTTCGTCAAGGCCCTGCGCAAGGGTCTGCGGAAATTCAATTTGAAGTGCCCGCGCCTCTCGGACTACGAGGTGCGCATCCCCCCCGGCGGCCGCACCGACGCGCTGGTGGAGACCACCATCACGTGGAATCTGGGGCCGGGCCGTACCCTCGTCACCACGGGCATAGACTCCGACCAGCTAGCCGCGGCCGTCCAGGCGACGGAAAAAATGTTGAACACGGCGGTCCTGCCGCCGGAAGGGACCCGGGAGGATCATGGGTAAACTTTTTGTCATATCGGGCGATGACGATTTCTCCCGCAAGCAGCGGGCCCGGGAGATCATCGGCGAACTGGCCGGCGATCCGCCGGAGGACAATCCCGCGCTCGAGATCGTTTCCGGAGACGGCGGCGACGCCAAAGACGCCGTCATCGCCGGGCGTTTCCTCGACGCCTTGCGCACGCCGCCCTTTTTGAGCGACACCAAGATCGTCTGGCTCCGGCATTTCTCCGATCTGGCCCCCTTCTGCGAGGCCGAGCCCGCCGATCCCTACGACGGCATCATCGCCTTTCTCAGCGATCCGCTGCCGGAGGAGCTTTCGGTCGTGATCGACGGTCCGGGGCTGGATCAGAGAAAGAGTTTCGCCCGGGCCCTCAAAAACGCCGGCGCCGTCCTCGAGAGCAAGGCCGCCGCGAAAATGACCGACCGCAACTACGCCGACAGCCGCCGCATGGCCATCGAGGACTTCATGCGCAGCTCCGGCAAGCGCATCGACCGTGACGCCATGCAGTTCCTCTGCGAAGCCGTGGGCGGCGATGCGGGGGTTCTGGCCAACGAGCTCGAAAAACTGCGCTGTTACGTCGGCATGGCTCCCGACATCACCCTGGCCGACTGCCGGGAGATCGTCAGCCGCACCCCCGAGACCATCAGCTGGGAATACACCGGCGCGATCGTCTCCGGGGATGTCCGCCGTGCCCTCAGGCTCGCCGGGATCATGCTCGACGCCGGGGAGCCCGAAATAAAGATCCTGGCCATCCTTTCGGGCGAGTTCCAGAAGATGGCCCAGACCCGTCTGGCCATGGCCGAACTGGGCGTGAAGCGTCCCGGACCCAACACCTTTTCTTCCCTGCCGCAGGAGGTCCGCGAGAAATATCCCGACAACCCGCTGCTCAAACTGCATCCCTACCGGGCCTTCAAGGTCTGCGAGGGCGCGGCCCGCTTCTCCGACGGGGAGCTGGCCGAAAAGCTCACCGCCATCCGGGACGCTTCCCGGGCGCTGGTCTCCGGCGGCGGCGACCGGCGGATCATTCTGGAGCAGCTGACCTTGAAACTCGCCGCGAAAAACAGGAAATGATGATGGAAAAACTGCATTTCATCGGCATCGGCGGCATCGGCATGAGCGGACTGGCCGCCATGGCCGAAACGCTGGGGTACGACGTCACCGGCAGCGACCGGGGTTCCGGCCGTCCGGAGAACCGGCGGATCTTCTCCGCCCTCGAGGCCCGGGGGATCCGCATCTATCCCCAGGACGGCTCCTTCGTCCGGGACGGGCGGCCCGACTATCTGGTCTACTCCACCGCCATCGAGGAGGACAATCCCGATTTCGCCGCCGGGAACGGCATCCCCCGTCTCCACCGCTCGGTCGTGCTGGAAAAGCTCATGACCTCTTTGAAAGGCAAGACCACCGTCGCCGTCACGGGCAGCTGCGGCAAGAGCACCGTCACGGCGTATCTGGCCGAGGCGCTGGTCAACCTCGGCGCGGATCCCATGTGCCTCAACGGCGCCCTCTCCAAGCGTTTCAGGAGCCCCGGCTTCGCGGGGAATTTCCGCCCGGGGCAGGGGAAATATTTCGTCTTCGAGGCCGACGAAAGCGACAAGAGCCTGCTCAACTACCGGGTCGATTACTGCATCGTCCTCAACATCGGGACCGATCATTACAGCAAGGAGGAGCTGGCCGAGGTGTTCGGCCGTTTCCTCGGGAACACCCGCAGGGGCGCGGTGCTGTCGCAGGAGGTGTACGAAGCGGTGAAGCCCTTCATCCCCGCCGGTCTGCCGGTCGCCGTCTTCTCTTCCGAACCGGGGGAAGGGCGTCCTTTTGCCCTGGAACGCTACATTTCGGAGAGCGGGACTTTCCGCGCGGTCTTTTCGGGCGGGGACGCGGTGACGCTCCCCGTGCCGGGACGGCACGCCGCCCTCAACGCCCTGGCCGTTTCGGCCCTGCTGGAGATGCTGGGGTTCGAACACGGCGCGGCGCTCCGGGCGCTGGAGCGTTTCGACGGCCTCTTCCGCCGCACGGATCTCGCCGGGAGGACGGCCTCGGGCGTCCTCGTCTACGACGATTACGCCCACAATCCCGAAAAGATCGTCTCCTGCATCGGGACCATGCGCGAACTCTCCTCCGGGCGGGTGTTCGCGGTGTTCCAGCCTCACGGTTTCGGTCCGTGGGGGTTCATGCGCGAGGAACTTTTCCGCTGTCTGGAGAAGACCCTGCGCCCGGAGGACCGCTTTTTGCTGCTCGAACCCTACTACGCCGGAGGGACGACCAGCTTCAAACCCACCTCGAAGGAGGTGGCGGCCGACTGGCGGAGCCGCGCCGCGCATCCGGAAAAATATCTCGATTTCGGCGGCCGGGAGGAATTGTCCGGCTGGCTGGAAAAAAACGCGCAAAAAGAAGATATCGTCGTCGTCATGGGGGCCCGGGACAATTCGCTCAGCGATTTCGCCGTCTCCCTGACGCATTGCGGAAAATAACCGACCAAAGGGGGAAAACGATATGAAAAAGAGACTGCTGACGTGCCTCGCCGTCGCGGCGTCCCTGCTGGGAGCCGCGGAACAGGGGCTCCTTTTCCACACGGACTTCGACGCCTATTCCGTCGACGCCAAATTCGCCGCGGGGGACGGCAAGGGCTCCGGACTGCCCGACAAGGATCTGCAATTGCGCATGTTCCCCGGACCCGACGGCAAGGGCAACGCCCTCGTCCTGAACCTCGGCGAGCGCGTCCAGTACCGGGCGAAGGGCAATCTCGATCCCCGCAAGGGGACGATCTCCATGTGGATCGCTCCCGTCAACTGGGATTTCGGCGGTCTGGAGAGCCTGACCTTCCTCAACTTCGGCGAGAAGGGGCGGTGCATCCGCATCTTCAAGCACTCCTGGGGGCCCTACATCATCGGGCAGTACCAGTGGACTCCCCCGGGGACCAAAACGGTCTATTCCCGGCAGGTCCAGATGATGATCAAGCCCGCCGAGTGGGGCGCGGGCAAGTGGCACCACGTGGCCGTTTCGTGGGATCAGGACCAGATGCAGCTTTTCATCGACGGCGTGCTGATCCCCGAACCTCCCCGGGCCGGACGGCCCCGCTTCTGGAACAACAAGCCCGCGCCGCCGGATTATCCCGTCTCCCGGAAACCCTTCCCCGGCCCCCTGCCTGAACTGGGCTCCGGCGGGTGGATCACCCTCGGCAACGTCTTCCGGAGCAAGGTGCCCGAGACCCATCGCTCGGCGGTGGACGAGATCAAGATTTACGACCGTCCCCTCAGCGCCAACGAGATGCGCAAGGAGTACGAACGCGTCATGCCGCCCCGCCGCGAAGTCGCGGAGCCTCACCTGATCACCGTTCCCCGGGGGAAAACGCCCTCGGTCGCCCTGATGCGCCAGCCCATGTCCGAACCCACGCGCAAGATCCATGCCGCGGCCAGAGTCCGGCACGACGGCAAAGTCTTTTACGCCGAATTCGAGGCGGACTACCCCTGTCTGGTGAGGACCCACAAGGCCGACGACAGCGATCTGTGGGAGGACGACAGTTACGAACTGCATCTGGTGTCGCCCCGGAACGAGCGGTTCCAGTTCATCATCAACGGCAACGGCGCGGTCTTCCACACGAAGAACGGCGACAAGTCCTGGAACCCCGACGTCAAGCGCCGGGTCGAACTGGGCAAAAACAGCTGGCGCGCGATCCTCGAGATCCCCCTCGCGGCCCTCGGGTCGACGGAGGGCGAATGGCTGGCCGATTTCATGCTCTCCCAGCGCCTCGGCAGCAAAAACAACTACTACCGTTGGAGCAACATCATCTTCGACGGCAAATTCTCCGCCACGGGGAAACTGCGCTTCCTCGACCGTCCGGATTTCGTGGCCCTCCGGCTGGGGCCGGAACTGGATTCCGGCAAACTCTTTCTCGAGTCCGACGCGCCCAAGGGCGTCAAAGTCACCGCGGACTACGTCCCCGCCGGTCAGGCCCCCGTCGTCTACCCCGGGGCCCTCAAAACCTGGAAGACCGACCTGCCCGCCGGAAAACTGCGGCTCAACGTCAACGCCTCCCGGGGCAAGGAGTCTCTTTACCGGTACAGCATGGACTGCTACGTCGACTATCCCCTCGAAACGGCCTTCAACACCGTGACGAAGGAAAAGAAGATCGACATCTTCCTCAACTTCAGCAACGCCGGGGGCGAGTTCCTCTCGAAAACCCTGCCCGCGGGCGTGAAGGTCACCTCCGAACTGCGTGACCTCAAGGGCAACGTCCTCTCCCGCGGCGAGGAGACGGTCAAGGAGACCAAGTCCCGGGTCTCCATCCCGCTTCCGGAGAACCTCCTCAAGGGCGATCACGTGCTCCGGGTCGCCGCCGGGGATTTCGTCCGCGAGATCGACTACCGCGTGCCGGATATGACCCCTTACAAACTGCGTCTCGGCGCCGACGAGACGGTCCCCGCCCCGTGGCACCCCGTGAAGGAGCTGGGCAAGGGCCGCTACGCCGTCCTCGACCGGGTCTTCACCTTCGACGGCACTTCGCCGCTGCCCGTCTCCATCACCGTCAAGGGCGAGGAGCTGTTCGCGGAAAAGCCTGTCTTCAGTTTCGGCGGCAAGCCCGTCGAATGGCGTGACTTCCGCGTCACCAACCGGGCGCCCGACCGCATTTGTTTCGCCGCCGAGGCCCCGATCGGCTCCGGCAGACTGGATTTCGCGGGCGAACTCTGGTTCGACGGCATGTACAAAATGGATCTGGCCCTCAAGGTGCCCGAAGCCGAGACCTTCTTCTTCTCCGCCGCCGTCAAAAAGGAGTTCGGCCGGTACGTGCTCGACCCCTACATGCTTGAGTGGAAACTTGACCGGATCACCGCCGACGTCCGCGGTTTCAACGCCAACGAAAAGCGCGCCGCGGGCCTCATGTGGCTCACCGGCTACGAAAAGGGCTTCTGCTTCTGGAACAAGAGCAATGCCAACTGGGTCAACACCCCCGGACGGCCCTCCTTCGACGTCCGGCGGAGCGCGGACAAGGTCTCCTTCCTCGCCCGCATCATCGACAAAAAAGTCAGCCTGCCCCGAACGGCCCGCTACACCTTCGTCATCCAGCCCACGCCGCCCCGGACCCCCAAAAAGAACCACCGCCGCTTCAACTTCTGCAGTTACGGCCAGTGCAGCGAAGTCACCCACGATTTCGGCAGCGACGACGTCAGCCGCATGCCCACCAGTCCCGTCATGGTCCGTCCCCGGAATCCCGAGAAATTCGACGCCATGTATCCCGGAAAGAAGCTCAAAGTTTTGATCTACACCATGCCCGGCCACCTCAACACCTGGGAGCCGGATATGGACCTCTGGGACAAAAACGACCGCAACGTCCCCGGCACCACCCACAGCGGCACGACCCTGGGCCGCCCGTGGCTCACCTGGCAGTACTGCACCAACGCCACACAGGCCCCCGCCGATCTCTGGACCTGGTGGATCGACGAGACCATGAAACGCCATCCCAAGTGCGGCGGGCTCTACTTCGACGTGGCCACCGTGCGCAACTGCGAAAATTCTTCCCACGGCTGCGGCGGCGTGGATATGTTCGGTCAGAAATATTTCTCCAACGACGCCCTCGGCCTGCGTGAGTTCTTCCTGCGGGTCTACAAGGTCATCCACAACCGGGGAGGGGACATCGTCCTCCACTGCCACGTGGCCTTCCTCCCCTTCGTGCATTCCTTCATCGACAGCTTCGCCCCCGGCGAAAACACCTTCCGCGCCGCGTGCAAAAATCTGTGGTACGCCTACACCGAGGAGTTCTCGCCCGATATTTATCTCAGCGAGTTCAACTGGCGCAAGGCGGGCGTGCCCTTCAGCATGATCCTCCAGCAGGGCCGCGCCTGCGACCTCATGCCCGCCCTCAAACAGTACCGCAGGGAGATCTGGGACAACCCCGAATACGCCATCCGTTCCCTCACCGCCCTCGCCGTCTACGACATCAACACCTGGGCCCATTACGTCAACCGCGGCGTCATCAACAAGTACTGGAGGATCCGCCGGGAACTCAACATCGACGACGTGACCGACTACTACGGCTACTGGGTCAGCGACGCCGTCAAGTCCCCCGAACCCAAAGTCTTCTGCGGCTGGTTCAAGTGGGAGCCCGGCAAAGGACCCTACCGGCGCGTGCTCATCGTCTCCAACTTCAGCCGCGACCCCGTCAAGCCGAAACTCGAGATCGACTGGAAGAAACTCGGCGTCGAACCCGCCTCCACCTTCCGCGACCTCTGGAACGAAAAGGACCTCTCTCCCGCCGAACTCGCCGAGACCGTCCTCCCCGGCGCCCACTTCATGATGCTCGGCATCAAGTGACCGCGGGAGTTATGCGGGGGCGCTTGCGCCGCCCCCCGCACCCCCCGGCGCCCCGTGGCACGGGGAGGCGAATAGGCCGGAGTCACGCGGGCCGCGGGCAGGAAATGCGTGTTGCAAAATAAATGTCTTCTCTTCCCGCTTTTCTGCGGAAAGAGAAGACACATATTTTGCAACGGCTTGCCGGAAGGGGACAGACAACAGCGTCGTACCTCCGCTGTTTTCTTTCCCCCTTCACCCCCTATCTTCTCTGTTACTCGTGCGAGGCCCGTATGGTGACGGTTATGCCGCCGCGGTTTGAGTTGCCGTGCGGCCGGGTGACGGCGAGTCTCTCGGCGGTTTCTATGCCCGCGGGCAGTGGTAATTCCTCCCCGGCCCGTTTTCGGTCAATTCATCTCTCATCTCTCATCTCTATACCTCGGCAAAAACACATTTTTTGCCGAAAACGATTTGCTTTTTTTCTTTTTTTTGTCATATTATATTACAAGCCAATGAAACACATTTCGGGGAAGATTCGGGACAGGGAAAAATGAGAAGATCAACAGTCAAGGCCCGCCTGGCCGCGGGGAAAGTCGTTTACGTCGTCAAGGCCTCCTACCGGGATCCCCGGGTGGTGGAGCTCATGGGGGGAATGGGGTTCGATTGCGTCTGGATCTGCAACGAGCACATCGCCAACGACCGCTCCACGCTGGAGGCCATGGTCTGCGCCGGCAGGGCGGGGGACATCGACACCATGGTGCGGATCCATCCCAAAAACTACACCGACATCATCCAGGTTTTGGAGATGGGCGCCAACGGCCTCATGCTGCCACAGCTGACAAGCGCCCGTCAGGTCCGGGAACTGGTGGACGAGGTCTATTTCGCGCCGCTGGGACGCCGCAAGATCGACGGCATCGGCGCCGACGCGAACTTCGGTCTTCTGCCCCTCAAGGATTATCTGCGCCGCGCCAACGAGGAGACCTTCGTCGTCGCCCAGATCGAGACCGTCGAGGCCCTGGGGGAGATCGACGCCATCGCCGCCGTCGACGGGGTGGACGTGGTCTTCATCGGTCCCGCCGACCTGTCGCTGGCGGTGGGGCATCCGGGGGACGTGAACTGCCCGGAGGTGGTCCGGGCCTGCGAGGACGTTCTGGCCGCCTGCCGCAGGCACGGCAAGACGCCCGGGATCGCCTGCGGCACGCCGGAACAGGCGGAAATGCGTTTTGCCCAGGGCTTCCGGTTCCTGTGCGGCGCCAGCGACTACCGTCTGGTCAAGGCCGGACTGCGGTCGGAGCGGGCCCTGATGGATCGCTTCCGCGCCGCCGGAGACCCCTGCTGAGGGTCCCCAAAAGACGTTTTCGGCCCCTTTTTTCTCCCCGGACGGCGGAAAAAGCTTGACTTTTTCGCGAAACGGGAGTATCTTATAAGACGTTTGAAATGTTTTCCTGCGCCGGGACCCGGAATCCCGATCATCTCCCGGGGGCGGCGCGGGGAGGATCTCGAACGCCGTGATTGAAGGCCGCGTCCGCTTCCGGGAAGTGCGAAACCGGGGGCTGCCGGCGGCGAAGCTTGATGAAAAGAAAAGCTTGTTTAAGGTAAAAGATCATGAAGACTTATCTGGCTAAAGTTGGCGAGATCCAGCGCGAGCACATCGTGTTCGACGCTTCCGAGGCGCCCGTCGGCCGTCTGGCGGTGAAGATCGTCAACGCCCTGCGCGGCAAAGACAAACCGACTTACACTCCGCACATCGACACCGGCGCGTTCGTCGTGGTGATCAATGCGTCCAAGGCCGTGTTCACCGGTCACAAGGACGAGCGCAAGGTGTATGCCGATTACACCGGATTCAGCGGCGGCTACCGTGAAACGACGGCGGCGAAGGTCCGCGAGCAGCACCCCGAGCGTCTGATCAAGGACGCCGTCTGGGGGATGATGCCTCACGGCCGTCTCGGCCGGGCCCAGTTTGCAAAACTCAAGGTTTATGCCGGTGAAGAGCATCCTCACGCCGCCCAGAACCCGCGCAAGATCACAATGGAGTAAGGCATCATGGCTATCAGCAAAAAGAGTGATGAAGTTCTCGCTACCGGGCGCCGCAAATGCGCCGTCGCCCGCATTCGCCTGACCAGCGGGACGGGCAAAATCGTTCTCAACGGCCGTGACATGGCCGAATATTTCTCCAGCGAAGCGCTCTGCGGGTTCGTCAATCAGGTGTTCAAGGTCACCGAGACGGCCGGCAAGTTCGACGTGGCGGCCAACCTCGACGGCGGCGGCATCGCCGGACAGGCCGGTGCCCTCCGTCACGGACTGGCCCGCGCGCTGGTCAAACTGGACGAAGCCTACCGCGCCGTCCTCAAGGCCAACGGCATGATGACCCGCGACGCCCGCGTCAAGGAACGCAAGAAGTCCGGTCAGCCGGGAGCCCGCAGACGGTTCCAGTTCTCGAAGCGTTAAATTTTTCTCCGCTGCGCTTGCATTTTTCCGTTCAAATGCTATATTAAGCGCGTCGAAGGAATCTTTCGAGCACCCATAGCTCAATTGGATAGAGCGTCTGGCTACGGACCAGAAGGTTTGGGGTTCAAATCCCTATGGGTGTACCATTGAATACGCAAGATCCGAGGTTTCGAAGCCCCGGATCTTTTTTTGTGCCCGACTCCGGCGGAAAACCGCACAAATCGCTCCCGAATTGCAAAAAAAAGCTTGACAATCGGGGCAAGCGGGGGTATATTAGGTAAACGGTTCGGGATATAGCGCAGCCTGGTTTAGCGCGTTTGACTGGGGGTCAAAAGGTCGAGAGTTCGAATCTCTCTATCCCGACCATTTTTTTTTGCCCTGATTTAGCCTCAAAACTGCGGTTTTGAGGCTTTTTTACTTCATGTTGCCGAAAGGTGCCGAAACCTGCCGTTTTGAGTAGAAATCCCGACAAAATCCCGACATTTTCCCGATATGACTTTTCGCCATGCCTCCGAAGGGGCCGCCAGCGTGCGGAGATTTGCGCCCGAAGCTTGCGAAAATGCGGTGTATAGAGAGGGGAGAGAAGTGTGATTTTTTGGAGATTCAAGCTCAAACTCTCCATTTTTTCACTCCAGACAAGCGATAAAATGCTCCACCGGAGACCGGTCGGTCTCCGGTGGAGCATGCTCCTTTATTCTTTGGTTGCCTTCAGTTCGTAGAATTTGCCGTTGCTTACGTTGAGCATCTTCTGCATGTCGGCATTGGTGAACCCCAGGCGAGCGTATTGTTCCACGATCTTGGCGAAGTTCTGCCTGCGAAAGGCCTCAAGCGCTTCCTCGTCGTCAATGCCGTCCGGCATCCAGCCGTTTGGGGTCAGTTTTATGACCTGCGTCGGATTGTAGTCTGGTTCCCGCAGGTTTTCCCATTCGACCTTCAGGGGGGCATTGTATAGATCATCGGCAGGGCCTCCACCTTCGCGCGTCAGATGTACGCAGGAATAGAGAATATCCCGCTTCTCCTTGAAGCCGCGGACGTCTCCGTCACTTCCGCTGTGGTGAATGACCAGTACTGTCGTGCCGCGCTGATTGATCTGATTGCACAATGCCGTAAACCCGGCGACCGATTTTGCACTCTCCTGAGAGTTTATGAAGCGGGAATACGTGTCGATCACCATCAGATCGACATGCCCTTGGGTTTCGGCCTCATCCAGCCATTTCAGAACTGCGGAGTGATTTTCCGGAAGTGCGTAATTCAGGCACGGCGGCAATTGATCGCCACACCTGATAGCTAAATTCGAAAACCCAGCGTCGCGATCTTCGTCGCTCGCTCCCCAATACTGGAAACAAAACATATTTAGCCGTTTGGAAATGACCGATTCGCTATTCTCGAAATCGAGGCACAAAACCCGACAGGGCTCTTCTCTTGCGAACCACCATGTCCCGGGACACAGCTCGGCCTTGTGAATGGAAGTCAGCGCCCCGGCGATGGAGTAGCCGAGCGCACTTTTGCCGACGCCCTTGGGCGCGTGAATCAATGACGTCGTTCCCTCCACCAAAAATGGCCGGAGCAGATAACGATACGGTTGCTGTTCCACATGGAGCAGGTCCTTTGTCTGCCCCGGAGCATCCGTCCTCTTGACGACGGGTTCGGCCCAAAATTCAGGATGCGGCTTCAGCGCTTCTTCTGCCCGTTCTGCCATTGCCCTGAACCCGTCCATGTTCATTTCCTGATAACTCTCCGGAATTGTTCCGGGCTGCTCGGCATCGTAGTCCGTCTGAAGCTGAATATAGCCGAGATTTTCCAGCTTCACCGTCTCAGCGAGATAGTCGGCAAGTCCCTTCGCCGTTCCGTAAGTCTCTGCGAGACTCCGACCGGAATGGTTGGTGACGAGCAGAACGATCTGCCGGGCTTCCCTGAGCGGGGTCCAGTCCGTATAACGCCAGTCGCCGTAGAAGCTCGTCCAAATCGTGTTGGCAAATTGCCCCTGGTTTTTTGCGGCGATCTCGACGGAATCCGTCAGGATCACGGTTTTGTCTCCGCAATCCTCCAGTTGCTCCAGATTGAAAAGAGGGATGGCGCTTTCTCCGGGCGTGAAGAAAAACATCGGCTGATTACTTCCGGATCGAAACCACGTCGTCAGCGGCAGCAGCAGTTTTTCACTGCCGTATTCAATTTTCAGCACCCGGAGCAATGTCTCTCCCCATTTGCCGTTGAAGGTAAAAACATCCGTAATTCTCATCTCCGGCTTCAAAATCGGCTGAATATTCCGCAGTTCAAGATTATGACGGGTGCTCCACGGGTTCCAGTGAAATCCCCATATTTTTTTTATTGCGGCATATGGCCTCGGTTCCTGCCCCCAGTAGAGGCAGGTTTTCGTCGGAGTGTCGCACTCCGAATGCCGACGAATTGCCTCAAATGCAGAGTTAAAAAAATTCAGCACTCCTCGTCGGAGAGAGTCTTCTAATCCCTTGATAATGGCAGCCCGCATTTCGAACGAATAGTATATGCGGTCTCCTTCGTTATTCGCGACTCGCCAGATGGTCAGATCAGAGCCGGCCATGTACAGTGCCGTCTGTTCTTTGGAAGAAACACTGGGCGGAGTGAGTTCAAACGCCGACGTTTCTCCTGAAATCACACCATCATGGAATTTCAGCGGGCGGGGATCTCCTTCTTTGGGCGATATATGTAGTATTCTGCCCGGATCGCGTTTGCTAAGAAAGGCGGGGAATCTTTCGCTGCCGAAATGGGCTTCTATCAGCAGTGAGGCGCGGGCTTCCATGATGATGCTCTCGCGCTGTGAGATATTCTCCGGGAGATTGTCTCCGCATACGAATTTTTCAATGAAATCATTTTTCATGATTACGCCTCCTTGCCTTTGCACGCATCGATAAAATTTATCAGTGATGCGCGTTTTACAATGATTCGCCCGCAGCGGGCTTTGTTGAGTTTGCGCCATTCGATCAGCCTGCCGGCGCACCAACGACGAACGGTGTATTGCGAAACATTCGCGATCCGGGCCGCAGCGGAGAGTCCGATCCAAACAGGCTCGCCACTCTTACGCT
>Ga0310696_10003134_pt1 | contig 20910 bp, 16 predicted proteins | sample AusTroGonzalo_MG_4_FD_203885 | JGI IMG/M metagenome (GOLD analysis project Ga0310696, IMG submission 203885) | Bovine rumen microbial communities from tropical cattle in Woodstock, Queensland, Australia - Gonzalo_02 (v2) (version 2) | ecosystem: Host-associated > Mammals > Digestive system >... | reverse complement strand
CGATGTCCTCACCGACCTTGCCGTAGTATGTGTCTTCACCGATCTTCTTCATGTAACGGAGGGATGTGATAGCCTCGGAGAGAACGGCGCCCTGGCTGCTGTTCTCAGTCTCGAAGAGCTTCTCCCACTGCTCCATGGAGATCTTGCCGGGTGAAACTGTTGTATCAACACCGAGTGTGAGCTTTGTGATCTCGTCGTTGGAGAATGCGTTTCTGTACTCGCCTGTAGGGTCGATGATGAGGGCCTTCTTCCTTGTGGAGACGACCTTATCGAGGATAGCGAGAGCTGTTGTGGACTTACCGCTGTTCGTAGCGCCGATGCACATGAGGTGGCGGTTGAAGAGCGTGCTGGGCTTTAAGATAACGTCAGCCTGTGATCTGTTGAGATATGTAGCGAAAGAAGGAAGCGGCTCCTCGTCTTCGCCTGTGAACTCCAGTGACTGGAGGAAGAGCTCGTAGATCTTGTCTGTTGCGAGGTAGACCTTGTCGGTGATGCCGAGGGTCTTGAAGCCTGCGAGCTGGAACTTCTTTGCATCAGGATACATGACAGCGATAGTATCGATCAGGATCTCCTGGTAGTCGCTCGGCTTGCTGTCGCCGTTCATGTCAAAAATATTCTTTCTGGAAGCCTTGTTCTCGAATACCTCACCCAGGAATACGCCTACCGTTGATTCAACAAGAACAAAATAGTTGATCGTGTTAGGAAGAAACGATGTAGTGAATCTGCTTCTGTCAGACATCAAAGCGAAATTGTCGATCTGTGCTGTACTGTTACTTCTGTAAACCTGCGTTACTTTGCCGATGTAGAAGTCCTGTGGATTCTTACCGTCATAAAGTTCTTCAAGTGTCATGAAACGCCTCCCGGGTTGTTAATAAGTGCATGGTCTGCGGACAGACCTTTATTATTATAAATTGGTTTAGGCAAGATTTCAGTAACTTTTGTGTGAATTATTCAAAAAAATGACCGTATGCCGTCGCAAAATTGGTAAAACTTATTTGAAATTTGGCGGTAAAACCGTCAGAATTTGTCCCCTATTGCTTTTTCCAGAGGCGTGCTACCCTATGCTTGGTAGTAGGAATTACACTTGTACAAGATCGTTCGGATGAGAGAAGGGGATACTCTGTGTTCAGAAAGATCTCAGCTTTTTTATTGGCTTTAACAGCCTGTTTTTCGATTGCTTCGTGTTCATTATTCGCAGAAGACGGCAGTTTGGTGCCCGAACTTGCGGAGATGGAGTCGTTCACGGATGACGTGTTCTCCCTGTCCTTAGTGGTTTTCGACGGCAAAGACACGATCGTCAGCGACAGCGTAATAAGAAGTGAAGAAGAATACAATAATCTCCAGAGCCTGGCGCGCGAGGTCATTTCTTCTTTTGACGGCTCGAAAACCGATACCTGGACCAAAGAAGACCTCCACTACCCTATTTATTCCCTGACCATCTGCCCCAACGTCATCGGCCAGTCTAACCCGCCCGGCGAGACGGTCGTATGGACAGGCGGGTATCTCTTCACGTCTTCCGGAGACGTATATGTGTGCAACATGGATTTTGAGCCCCTCTTGGTGCCCGATCTGGACTGCCTCCGCCAAAGAGAAGTAAACGACACCGAATTATCGGACCTCTCTGCGTTCCGCCCGCTGTTCTCCGCAAACGGCGGGTGGGACGCGGAATATCTGACTCCCGCAGAACACAGCGACATGTACCCTGAAACCTATATAAATGCTGAATTTAAGGAATTGTCTGACAGGAACGGTTACTTCTGGGCGACCATCGAGCTCAGCAACACGGGCGACCAGAACTGGAGATATGAGAGCCGTACCGCGGACGTCGAAGTCCTGGTGGACGGCACCTGGTATATAGTTCCGAGGGATCCGAGCGTAATCGCTTATGCCGGCATGGTAGTGTCTTACAATGACAATTTGGCCCCCGGCGGCACCCAGACGATCGGGGCCACGATAGGTCCTTACGGCGAGCTCCCTCCCGGAGAATACAGGCTCGTTATCAACGGCATGTTTGAAGATGAACAGGATGCCTATGCGTCCTATGTAGTAGAGAGATAGTTTTCGCAAACAATAAAGAAGGCGGCTTAAGCGTCGCCTTCTGTCATCTGTTCATATGTGATCCCGTACTTGACCGCAATGTCTTTTGCAAACGACGTCGTGTCGGGCTCCGCGCGCTTCAGGATGAAGGTGTTCTCGTCGTTCTTACGCTCCATGACGATGCTTATGATCTTGCTCTTACCCTCCCAGGCATCCATCTCCGGAATGCTCTTGGCGAGGTCATGGATGTGCGTGTTGAATATAACGTAAGCGCCTCTCTCCTTCAGGACGTGGATCAGCTCCTTCGACAGGAACAGGCCGTCGGTCGCAGATGTCGTCGAGAAAGTCTCGTTGAAGAGGAGCAGCGTGTTATCGTCAGAAGCCTTTACGAGCTCCTTGATCCTTATCGCTTCCTCGCCCAAACGGCCGTAATTGATCGTGAGATTCTCGTCTATCGGGTAGTGCGTCAGGATGTTGGTAAACGGCAGTCCTACACAGGATTTGGCGGTTACGAACATGCCGAGGGACATCATGACGGACATGAGGCCCAAGCCCTGCTCGAGGATCGTCTTACCGCCTCTGTTAGGTCCGGTCAGGATGAAGATACGCTCATCGTCCGTGAATGCAAAATCGTTCTTGACGATGTTGCCCTCACCCTTGATGGCAAGTCTGATGTTATAGAATTCATCGGCCCTGAACCTGCCCTCAGGATCTTCTCTGATCTCAGGGAAAGTAATCTCATAGCCCCTAGCCTGGAGCTTTCTTCCGATCTCGGCAGTCTTCATGTAGAACGTCAGGCTCTCGAACATCTCGGTTAAGAACCTGCTGTCGTAATTGGTGTATTTTGCGAGCATCCTCTTGATCTCGGCATACTGCTTCTTGAGGTGCTTCTCGAGCTTGGGCGTGATCGCTGCAAGGAGCGGATCGGGCTGCTTGTACTTGACCTTGCTGAAGGGCGAATTGATCTTGGTCGTGAGCGTGATGTCAACGAGGTTATAAGCTGACCTGATCCTGTTCGGAACGAACTCGATCGCCGTGACGTCCTCGATGTTGAGGTCGGGTGTCAGGTTGACGCCGATGATGGCGCCCCTTGCGACCGAGAGGTCTGCGAGCATCGTCTTGATGTCTTCTTTGGCGATACTGAACTTCTCATCGGTGATTATCTTCTCTAATGAATCGCGGAGCGAGATGAGGCCCGCTGACGTGATGGTGTTTTCCTTGAGCTGCGCGAAAATATCCTCGATAACATTTACATAAACCGACAATTCTCTTAACTGCTCGAGGATCGTGTAGAGCGTGGTGTCTCTGTCGCTTACGGCCTTCTTCATTCCGCCGTAGTAGATGAGGGTCTTAAGGCCGTCCATGGTCTCGTTCATGGAATTGCAAAGCGCTTCATTGTTCATGAAGTCTCTTGTGATCTCCTGGCGGAAGATGATATCCTCGGGGTCGCACGGAACGGAAGACATGAGGTCCTTAAGGAGCTTGCGCTTCTCGGAATCCATGCTCATAAAATTAATGACCTCGCCTAACGCGACATCCTTAATGGTCTCTTCGGAAAGTCTAACGGCCTTTTTATCTGAGCCTTCTCTAAATAGCAGATCCATATCTAAAACCCCCGTGATTAGTATTATTACACAAATAAGCCCGTCATTGTATAATTGAAATATCCGTTTACATAAGAGAGGTAACGCTTATGAAGTTTTGTTGGAAGTGTGGTACCGAGTTAAACGATGACGACAGATTCTGCAGAAAGTGCGGTGCCGAATCAGTTGTTCCTAATTCAGCAGCGAATGCCCAGCCTGCAGCGCCAGTCGCTCCCGCAGCGCCCGTGGTGAATGTCGTTCCTGCTTCTCCGATGGCATCAATGCAACAGCAATACTTAGACGGTCCATTCCAGTCTGCAACAAGTTTTACTGTTCCCCAGAAACCGCCGGAAGGAAAAGCGCTTCTCTTTGTAACCTGCAACGGTACGAGCAGCAATCCTTCGGTAGTAATAATGGACAACAACAAGATCACGCCGAACCGTTTTGCCAAGCCCGGTCTTAACCGTCAGCTCATCTATCACCCGGGAAGCATAGTGATCAAGTACAGAGTCGACAGAGGTCCCGGTCTGACATTCGTATCAGCAAGATATACAACATACTCCAAAGCTCTGATCTTCCACCCGGGCGAGATCATCACGATGCAGGTCGAGGTCGGAAGGAATGTAACTCACATAGTCTTCCAGAGCAGCCAGGGATACGCGATCCCGTAATTCTTATTTATGATCGAAGCAAAAAACTTAACCATGGTCTACGGCAACGGTCACAAGGCGACCGATGATATCTCATTTACCATCAGGGCCGGTGAGATCGTTGGTTTTGCGGGCCCGAACGGAGCCGGCAAGACGACCGTAATAAAGATGCTGACAGGCATACTAAAGCCCACGTCAGGCACAGCCGTTATCAACGGATTTGACATCAATGAAGAGCCCATCAAGGCCAAGAAATCTTTCGCATACATCGCAGATAATCCGGACATCTTAATCCAGCTCACAGGCCTTGAATACCTTAACTTCATCGCTGACATGTACGAGATTCCGGCAGACGTTCGCAAGGAAAAGATAAACACTCTGGCCGAGCGATTCGGCATGAGCGATGTCCTCAATACGCAGATGCGTGAATACTCGCACGGCATGAGACAGAAGCTCATGGTAATCTCGGCGCTCGTGCATAATCCGCCTGCTTGGATATTGGATGAGCCCATGACAGGACTTGATCCTTCCGCAGCATTCGAACTTAAGCAGATGATGCGTGAGCACGCAGCAGCAGGCAATGCCGTATTGTTCTCGACTCACGTATTGGAAGTCGCAGAGCAGCTCTGCAGCAGGATCCTCATAATCAACAACGGCAAGATAATCAAGGAAGGAACATTGGATTTCTTAACGCTCGATAATCCCGGAATGTCTCTCGAGGAGATCTTCGTCAAGCTGACCGGCAAGTAGGAGATAAGCATGAACAAGACCAGGAGCTTATACAAAGCTTTCAGTTCGAATCTCGAGATGCCCAAGCCGAACGGCGAGAAGAAGGTCAAGATCTATAACAGGTTCGGCCTCATCGCCTTCATCGGAATAATGCTGCCGGTGTCATTCATCGTGGGCTACGTCACTTATGCGGTGACGGATCTCCTGTTCTATTTTGACGGCAACGCATATGGTCTTTTATCTGAGTTAGACCTGATCTCCGCATTTGCCATGATCTTCGGAATGCCGCTGATGTTCAGCGTTCTGTTCTTCTCATCAGACCTTCAGTTCCTCACGGCCCTCCCCGTCACGCCGGTATCCTTATATACCGCGAGATTCTGGCACACGTTCAAGGCCGAGAACGTCATGACGTCAAACGTCCTGTTCGCTATCTATATCGGCTACTTCATCTCGTGCGCCAAGAACGCAGGAATCGCATTCGCACTTAATCCCATAGCGATCTTATCTTCACTTATAGGATTCTTCGGCTCTCTATTAGTACCGCTTATCTACTGCTCAATAATCGCAATGCTCCTGATGCTCGCATTAAGGAAAGTCAACAGGATCGACATCTACTACCATTCGTCGCTCATCTTATTTGTCGCATTCGCGCTGATGTTCCTGCTGTCATTCAGAAGTTACGGCAGCATCAGCATCGCGAATTATCTGGACTCGCTGGTCGTCAGCAAGAACACCTTCATCGCCATCTGCAACGTGCTGTTTCCTACAAATTTCCTGACGACGTTATCAATCAGAAACCACAACATCCTGCCGCTCTTGGGATCTGTTGCGATCATTGCGGCACTCTACTTTTTGTCCGTACTGGTCGCGCATCTGACGTATCGAAAAGGCCTTTTTGCAGCTGCGGTAATCACTAACAAAAAAGCTTCGCGCAAAGTTAATTCTGCATACAGCAGCCGCAAGGTTTTCATGTCTCTCGTCATCAAGGAGATCAAGGTCCTGATGAGGACCATGACATACAGAATGAACTGCGTTTACGCAAATCTCTTATGGCCCATCGCAGCCGTGATATTTATTTTCGAGGCCCCGAGATTCGAATTCTTCAAGAAGTTCGCATACAATCTCAGGACGGGCGATCCTTCGAGCAAAGTGATACTCTTTGCTGTGATGATCGCCATATCGTTCATAGCATCGGGACTTAACTCAATCGCATCGACTTCATTCACCAGAGAAGGCGTTCATATCGACATGCTCAAGTACCTGCCGGCTGACCTGAATAAACAGATCCGCGCCAAAGTCTTCATAGCAATGTCGTTTACGTTCGTGCCCGTCGCGGTATCTATCGTACCCGTTGCTATAAGGCTCGAAGTTCTACCAATGCTGCCACTCTACATTCTCGTATCGTTCGTCTGCATCCTGATCGCAACGATAATCGGCGTGCTGATGGATTCGATATCACCTTACACCGCGTGGTCTGACGAATTAAGCGCACTCAGGGGCAACCTCAACTGCTTTTTCAACCTCGCTGCAGAGATGCTCGCAGCGCTTCTTATCGGCGGAATATCTTACGGACTGTTCCTTCTTACCGGAAGTCCCGTAATCACAATATCAGTTGTATCTGTTGTCCTCTTAGCAGCAGCAATAATGGGCACCCTCATCGGAATGCCCATTGTGAAAAAGAATATTGAACTGCTTAAGTGAGGGGATGTCTTAACGGCCGAAGGTGTATATATTTCTGTTCAGCTAATATCCAGGATTTTGTCTAGGAAAACCGGTCTGAAATCCTAGACATTTTCCTAGACAAGGTTTTTGTGGGTTGTGTGGTTCTCGAAAAGGAGCAACTTGCCTCGCAAATATCAGCGTCAGCATTTTGTCTCACTTTTTGGGGCCATTTTGTTAGCTAAAAAGTCGGATTTTGCCAAAATCCGACTTTTTTTCCAACTTTTTGGCCGCTAAATAATAGACGTTTTGCAGACGCGTACTTCGGCTGCCGCCGTTGAATCGTTACTCTTTCTTGTGCTTCCTCTTCTCTTCGTACATTGCCTTGTCGGCGAGCTTCAGGTATTTAGAGAACAGGTTGTATTCATCTAAGCGCTCGTCCTTGTCTTCCTTGGCAGGTTCGGCGATGTGGAAGCCGACGCTGACATTGACTTCATAGCGCTTATTCTCAGAACGGATCTTGGTCGAGATAAAATCTCTGACGGCGCTTACGAAGTTGGCGGCCCTCAAAGCATCGTAGTTCTTCGCGAGGATGACAAATTCGTCGCCGCCTGCTCTGGTGCAGAGCTCGTCATCACCTGATGCCGCCATCAGCGCGGAAGCGATCGCCTTGATGCCGTAGTCACCTTCGTGGTGGCCGTAGTTATCGTTGATGAGTTTTAAGCCGTCCATGTCGAAAACCATGACCGCGAGGCCCGTATTCTTCTCGCAGCATTCTTCGAAGTAATCGTGGAAGAATTTCTCGACGCCATAACGGTTGTAAAGACCCGTGAGCATGTCCCTGCTGTAGAGGAATTCCAGTCTGTTGACCGTCGACTGCAGGTCACGCTGGATCCTACGGTTCTCGAAGATCATTCCGAGGTCAACGAGCCACGACTGCTGCGCTTCCTGCTCGTGCATCTCGACATTTGGAGTTACGATCAGATAGCCCATGTAGTACTGCTGATGATGGATCGTAAAAATGTAATACGGGTCAGGATCTTCGAGGAGCTTTGGGGGAAGAATGTCTTTCTTGCGAAACGTCTGGACGGGAACGTCCTCGTCGCCCATGTAGCCCGTAACAACGGTCATGTCTTCATCGAGGGTCGAATACTCCTCGCCAACGATCCTCTGCTGGTCCCAGCCGGGCGCCAGACACAGGAGCATGTTCTTGAAACCCGAATTCCATTTGGCATTGCGCTTAACGGCATCGAAGAATTCCGGCAGGGTCTCTGCGCCTGCCACGCTGAGCATGAGGTTCGTCGTGGACTGCGAGATATCTGTCGTGTTCCTGAGTCTCTTGAGATAGATGTTTCTGACATCCTGAATGTTGTCTGCCGTCTTCGGCTTGCATCCGCAGGACTGGTTGGGAATGAATTCGCCCATGATCCTGATGATCTTGGGGATCTCCCTGCCTTCGAAGATCTCTGTCAGAGCCAGTACCGCTGAATATCCGGAATTATAGAACGGCTGTCTGCAGGTCGTGATGGTAGGATATCCGTTGACCGCGTCGTCAACACCGTCAAAGCCCGTAACTATAAGGTCTTCGGGCACCCTGATGCCTCGCTCGCGGCATGCCATAACAAGTCCGATCGCGCTGTAATCGTTAGCGCAGACAACTGCATCCGGCAGCTCCTTACCCTTCTTCTTGCTTGTTTCCAGAATATAATCGAGCGCATCGTCACCGCAGTCACGCCAGAGATTGCCGTAGTAGACTTTCTCGGGATCGTAATCGATGTCGTGAGCCAAAAGCGCGCTCTTATAAGCTTCGATCCTCTCCTGCGTAAACTCCTTCTCGGGAAGGCCCGCAAGATGGTAGATGTCACGACAGCCGTGAACGTCGATGATGTGGGATACGACCTCGCTGAAAGAGTGAGTATCGTCACAGATAATGTTGATGTAATCGTCGTTATAAGTGCCCAGGTTTATGATCGGCAGGTCAGTCTTTGACAGAAGCTGCTTGAGGTGCTCCTTAACCGTTTTGCTGAAATATGTGCTGATCCTGATTATTCCGTCAAAATCAGAGAGGTCCGGAATGTCAAACGAGACGTTGTCACCCTTGTCATAATTTTCGTACTCATCGTAGTTCCTGCCGCTGTACGAATCCGAAAAACTCGAGAAATAAATGACCTTAACACCGCAATCCACGGCAGCGGCATTGATGCCCTTCTGCGTAAGAGCGCACATCGGTTCGTAAACATGAGATGTAAATACAGCAATCTTTTTCATAGCAATCTTAAATCCCCGGAGAAGATCCGAACATAATTCACCCTTGACTACAACTACGATTATAAATTCTTTTTATGTCTATTGAATTAACCCGATGTTAATTATGCCCCGACATATAAAAGGTTATTTGGCGCATCAACAAGAAAATGTCAGGTTTAAAAATACTCTTGTGTCCTATAATATACGGAGTTGAAAGGCGGTTAACATGAAGAAATCCATAAGAGCTCTTATCAGCACAATATGCGCATCTGCAGTCCTTCTGGGCGGCACCGCGGTATTTGCTGACGATAATAGAACAACACCTACGGGTATAGCTTACGATGACATCGGATCTGCAATTGAGACTTGGGCAGAAGAGAATCCTGACGCATACGTCTCATTCGTAACCTCGGTCTTTGACAAAGACGAGGTCCTCTACGAAGGCGCATTCGGATACTCCGACCGCGAAAACGAAGTCCTTGCCGACAGCGAGACCGTCTATGAATGGGGCTCAGTCACCAAGCTCACTGTATGGGTCAGCGTCATGCAGCTTTACGAGCAGGGCAAGATCGATCTTAATGCTGACGTGCGCGAATACCTGCCCGAAAATTTCTTCAAAAATCTCAAGTACGATGAGCCTGTAACAATGTTAAATCTCATGAACCACAACGCAGGATGGAGCGAAGGCACATGGGCTCTGCAGGTTGGCAGCGTTGACGATATCGTATCCCTCGAGCAGGCCCTCCGTGATACCGAACCGCCTCAGATATACCGTCCGGGCGAAGTCTGCTCCTACTCCAACTGGGGTGCTGCGCTCGCAGGATTCATCGTCGAGAGGATCAGCGGAATGTCTTATACTGATTATGTGCATCAGAATATTTTCGAGCCCCTCGGAATGGAACACACATCTATCCTTCCCGACCACAGCGACAACGAATGGGTAGAGCAGAAGAGAAAAGAACTCGTCGCATACTCTACCTTCTACGGCAATCAGTGGGACGAAGAAGGCCACGAATTAGTCTACATAAATCTCTATCCGGCAGGATCTGCCACGGGTACAGTATCCGATATGGCACGCTTCGCGCAGAGTTTTGTAAGCGACGACTGCCCGCTGTTCGAGAAAAAGGAGACAAGAGATCTCCTGCTCTCACCTTCACTCTTCTTAGGCGATACGGACATCCCCGTCTGCTGTCACGGCCTCTGGGCTGAAGACCGCGGAGACGTCCATCTTATCGGTCACTCGGGCGGAACGAATGCCTGCATAACTAATTTGCTGTTCGATACAGAAACCGGTCTAGGCATGGTCTTCATGACCGCAGGCGGACAGCCTGAGATCCCCACAATCATCTTCGGTGATGCACAGGTTTTCGATACCGAAGGATATTCATCTTCAGTAACTGCACCCGGAAGCCTTGCAGGCATATATGCAGGCTGCAGATCGGTCCGTCACGGCGTCTACAGAATATACGGCCTGTTCAGCATTCTTCCGCTGACTTACAGCGGCAGCAACACATATGACGTAGCCGGAAGCGCCACGATGACCCAGATCTCCGATAACATGCTGCTCCTTAACCAGAACGATAATTCATACCCTGTATACGTTTATAAGACAAGCAGCGGAGAGACGATAATAACAATGGGCTCACAGAGTTTTGCCAGCGATAAGACCCTGATTCCGTCGCTCGTGCTCTTTGCGCTTTTTGCAATAATAACTGTTGCAGGAGTATTCATGCTGCTTAGCAAACTTCTGGCGCTCCTGTTCAGACAGCATAAGCCCTACAAGTTCGAATTGTTCGTCATCTTATCCCAGATCTTCAGAGTAGTCTCGATCCTGCCGCCGTTCTTTCTCATCGGCGCAAACGATGACCAGTATGGTCTCACACGCACTCAAGGTTACACCGTCGCAGGAATCGAAGCTGTATGCCTTGCAATATTCGGCGTCACGCTCGTAACATCAATACTCGGCCTCATCTCCAAAGATTCGGAGGCAGAACCGAAGTATAAGTATGCCTTAAGCATTATCGGCAACGTTATATCGATTGCCACGATACTGATACTTGAGATGGTGAACGTCTGGGGAATCTAAAATGAGAAAAAGGGCTGTATCGGGAAACGATACAGCCTTTGTGTTTATTCTCTTTCAGTGCAGAAAAAGGACACGATTTGATGCGCATTTTGTGTCCTAAATCAGCATTTTTAAAGAAATTGCAAAAAAAGGACACGATTTAAGGGATAAATCGTGTCCTAAATCGGAACTCTAGTAATGACGCACCATAATTCAACAAATCTGTTACTCTGTTACGCGCCTGTTCACTTCGTATTCGGGGTGGCGCTTGTAGTAGCTCTCTTTGTCCTCGTACATCTTGGTATCTGCAATATGCATCGCATTCTTGATGTCATGTGCATCGTCACTGTGGCATGAACCGACGGCATAGTGGGCTCTGCCGGGGCGCTCGCAGTCGGCGCAAAGATCGGCGTCTGCCTTATCAAATTCTTCCTTGGTCATGTGCTCGCAGATGACCATGAACTCATCGCCGCCGACTCTGTAGACTTCGTTGTACGGGAAGTGATCCTTCAGCGTAACTGCAACGTCTTTGAGGAGGTCATCGCCCTTCAGGTGGCCGTTCTTATCGTTGACTGTTTTAAGTCCGTTTACGTCGATGAAGAAGATGCCGTAAGGCTCGCAGATGACCTTGGTGCCGTTATCGTGATCGAGGATCCTGTTGTTCATGGCATTACGGTTAAGGGCGCCTGTCAGAAGGTCGGTGGAGCTTAAGATCTTCATGCGCTTTACCATCTGGTGGTTGGCGATCTCGGCTGAGAGGATGAATGTCGTGACCTCGAGGATCTCCTTGATGCTGGTCGTTCTGGAGTCGTCGAAATTGTTCGCCCAGATATAGCCGATCGTCTCGGACTCGACCCTGAGCGGATAGATGACAAGATTGGTGACGCCTGCGCCTCTTAGGGATGCGGCCCACAAAGGCGATTTCTCGGCAACGCGGTTCATGTCTTCTTCGTCAGCGATGATGAGACAGTTGCTGCCCGATATCAGATTGGGCCAGGTATCGATAATGTCGAAGAAATTTTCATCCATATAGTGTGTCATGGGGCCTTCGTTTACGTGGTCAACGTAGTCTTCGCAGAGGACCGAACAGGTCCTGTTCTCAAAGTTGGTGAGCAGGATCGTGCAGCGGCTCGCGTCGCACTCTTCTCTGATATCGACGATGATGGAATCCATTGCTTCGTGGAAGTTGTCCGTGCCGCGGAGTCTTAAGCAGGTCTTGAGAACATGGAGCGCGGTGTCTGCGCTGACATCCATCATCTTGTCGACATCGGCCTTGGGTGTCATTGAATAAGAGAAAAGACAATAACCTATATCATCAGAATCCGAATTGAGCGGCAGCATGTAGATGTCCATCCATGAATTGAAGAATGCCGCATCAACATACGCGTGAACAGGAAGATTTGTGGTCACGCACTCGGTAACCATCTTCTCGAAGTTATCGTCTCTATGAATATAATCGGTATATGGAACATTGCATCTGAAATCGGCAGGATCCTTGACAACAGTGCTTCTGTAAGCAACGTTGGCATCAGCGATCTTGAAGCTTGACGGATCTTTGAGATTGGTAAGATCCGCTGAGATTATGGCAGCTATCTGTTTAAATGAATCAACTAAAACTTTATAGTCCATAATGCCTTTCCGATGTCTAAACAATTTTTTAGATATACCCATTATACTAGGCTATTTGTGCCTCGGTGTTACGAGATTGTTAAATACGAGAATTAGCCGTAAACAAACGGTTAGAAGTTTTTGTAACCCGATGCAATCGTTTTTTTGCCGTGTTAGAATTCGGGAAAATAATGATGCGGATTATGTCTGCAAATACTCCTTCAAGGGTGCAATGGAGCATTTATGACCAAAAAGACCGAAACAACTATGTCCAGAAATAACATGGATAAGGTCATGCGTGACCTGTCACTGAAGAAAGAAACTCCGAAGAGTGTCTTTATAGTTCTGGTAATGATTTATTTAACAGCTACGGTATTTACGGTTCTTGCCTCAAGAAGCGCAGGTGCTATCTATATTTTCGATAACACGGTAGCGCTCGCTTCGTTCGCCGGAGTATTCTCATCTGTATCAAACATCGTTCTTATCTGCCTCGCAGTTTTGTTCCGCAGACCGGGATTCATCGTCTCACTCATTTGCATTATCCTGCAGTTCCCGATGCTGATAGTTAATGTCTTCTTCAGACATGTAACGACAAATCTTCCGGGTCTGTTCATGAACTTCTTCTGCCTGATAGCTATCGTAATTATTTATGTATCCTATCGAAAAGTTCTTCAGTACCAGCAGGGCATCCGCGACCAGGCGATCAAGGACAGACTCACAGGTCTTCCCAATAGATTTGCAAGCACGGAATTGGCAGAAGATCTTATTAAGCACAACGAGAAGTTTGCAATCGTTTCCATCGACCTTAATGACTTTAAGAGCATCAACGATACCATGGGTCATGAGACCGGCAATATCGTACTGAGAAGTCTTGCTGACCGCTGGGTCGCTCTTGCAGATTCAATGGAGAATAACATCAACGTATTCGTCTCACGTCATTCCGGCGATGAGTTCTCACTCATCATCAGCGGCTATAACTTCTCCGATGATATCGAGAAGGTCATTGCCCAGTTCAAAGCAGAACTCGAGAAGAAGATGACGATCGATGACTGCGACTACTTCCTCACTGCATGCTACGGCTTTGCGGAATTCCCTAAGGACAGCAACAGTGCCGACACATTGTTCCTCTATGCAGACACCGCTCTGCATGAAGCAAAGAGACTCGGTTCTTCCAATACCGTTCTGCGCTTTAAGCCTGACATCCTTAACACTGAAAAGACTCTTGAAACTGAGCGCAAGATCCGTGTAGCACTCGAAAACAATACGATATTCTTCCATCTGCAGCCGCAGTATGACATCAACCATAACCTCCGCGGTTTTGAAGCACTTGCCAGAATGAAGGATTCTGACGGCAACTATATCAGTCCTTCTGAATTCATTCCCGTTGCCGAGAAGACAGGTCTCATCGACCGTATCGACATGAAAGTATTCGAGCTCGCAATGGAATTCTTATCAAACGTATTAAGAGCCAAGAAAGACAGCGACCTTATCGTCAGCTGCAATGTATCCGTAAGACATCTCATGAAGAACAGCTTCATCGATGAGATCAAGAATGCACTCGTTAAGTATCAGGTTCCCGCGAGCCACGTCGAGATCGAGATCACTGAGTCCATCATGATCGATTCACTCGAGAAAGCATTGGACAGAATCGATGAGATCAAGGAGATGGGCATGAAGGTAGCTATCGATGACTTCGGTACAGGCTACTCTTCACTGAGCTACTTAAACAACTTCCCGTCTGACCTGCTTAAGATCGACAAGTCATTCATCGACCTGATGAACACCAGCGAATCTTCCAAGCAGTATGTTGCAACGATCGTATCAATCGGCCACATCCTAAACCTCAGCGTTATCTCTGAAGGCGTTGAAGATGAGGCACAGATCGAGACATTAAAAGAGATCGGATGTGATTACATCCAGGGATTTGTATGGGGTTGCCCGATGGCAGCAGACGATGCGTTAGAGATCGTATTTCAATAAGTCTTCCTAAGTTAATTAAGTAATATCCGAAGCGGCGGTAAGATCCTTCTTGCCGCCGTTTTGATTTATAATGTTATTCAGTTATTCAAGAGGAGATACTTATGGATATCAAGGATGAGAGAATAGATTCAGGCAAAGCTTTTGACTGGGGCAGGACTTCCAAGGAATATGCTAAATTCAGGGACATCTACCCCGCTGAATTTTACCAAAGAGTTGCGGGCAGAGGTTTGTGCGTTAAGGGACAGAAGGTTCTGGACTTAGGAACAGGCACAGGCGTTCTGCCGCGCCACATGTATAAGTACGGTGCAGAATGGGTAGGAACCGATATCTCTCCCGAGCAGATTGAACAGGCAAAAATCCTGGCAGAGGATGCCGGTATGAATATAGATTTCAGAGCTGTGTCAGCTGAACAGCTCGACTTCCCTAAGGGAACATTTGACGTCATCACGGCCTGCCAGTGCTTCTGGTATTTTGATCATGAGAAGGTAATGCCTGTTTTCGCAGACCTTCTAAAACCTGACGGAAAGATCGTGATCCTCTATATGGCGTGGCTCCCTGATGAAGATAAGATCGCAGGCGAGAGCGAGAAGATGATCCTAAGATACAGCCCGAATTGGTCAGGCGGTCACGCGACACGTAAGCCTAACTGGGTGCCTGACTGCGCATATGAATATTTCGATCTCGTTGAGCACGAAGAATACGACCTGAACGTCCCCTTCACCAAGGAAACATGGCACGGAAGAGTCAGGGCGAGCCGCGGAATCGGAGCTTCTCTGTCACCCGAAGAACTCGAGAAGTGGGACGCGGAACACCGCGCTTTATTAGATGAGATAGCGCCCGAGAGCTTTGATATTCTGCACTTTGCAGCGATCACTGTGCTGCGTAAAAAAAGTTAAATCTTTACTGCTGACGGGCATTCCTAACCATCTGACATACAAAAGTAATTGTGATAAAAGATTTTTGTCTTTATAATTAAAGAGTATGTCAAATAAATTTATATGGAGGTTAGGAAAATGATTCGAGGTAAGAAACTACTCAGCGTTGCTCTCGTGGGCGCTATGCTCCTGTCAGCAACCGCATGTAATCTTTTCACTAAAGTAAACCCCGAAGAGATCATTGATGCAGCTGATTCTTTTGCAAAGAGCGTTGCAGCTTTCGACGGCAAAAAGATCCTTAAGAACGTCGAAGACATGGACAAAGACGATGCAGAAGATTTCAAGAGCAGACTCTCAATGCTCGATCTTGATTCCGACGAGCGCGAACTGAAGAAGACCATCGCAGGAACCATCGAATATGAAGTTGACGAAGAATCCGTTGACATCAAGAAGGATTCTGCAACATGTGACGTCGAGTTCTCTATCGTAGATTACGTTGATGCCACAGGCGATCTCGTAGGTAAGCCTGAAGATTTCACTGATGCAATCAAGTCATGCAAGAAGACAAAGGAATACACTGTCTCACTTGAATTCGTTAAGGTAGAAGACGAGTGGCTCGTAACAGCAGACTCTCTTGATGAACTCGATGACCTGTATTCATTCATCGACTACGAGTTCGAATTCGTACTCTTCGATCTGTCAGACTTCGAAGAAGCTCTCTGGTACGACTACGGCGATTACGATGAAGTAGGATACTATGAGGACTGCTGGTATTTGGAACTCGATGTATGGTTCTACGAAGCACCTGAGGTCGCTATGTATTATGAGGTTTACTATGACGGAACACTCATGTACACAAGCAGACCTGAGAACATTGACTGGACATGCTATGAGATCTGGATCGATGAGGATATCGGTGTTGAATTAACAGATGACTGGTATATGCCTGCAGGTATTTACACCGTTAAGGTTTATACGGAAGACGGACTTCTCATTACTGAGAGTTCTGCAACTGTTGTAGTCAATGATTACACCATCAGCACAAGCGGCGGATCATCCGGCGAGTTTGATGATTCCGGATTCTCTGTCTATGATGATTCATTCGCAGACATCGTTGACATCGGCTGGACAGACTATGGTGACGCAGGTTACTACGGTGAAGGCCTCTTCGGCACTGATGTCTCAGCTTTGGGTATGTATATCACGATCGACGGCGACGGTCCTGAACTCTACTATGAAGTTTATTATCTGGGCGACTTCGATAACTTAAGCTTCGATCTCGATAATATGGTTGATTCCGGTTATGCATCTCCTTCCGGTGATACATACTATATTGATTACAAGCCTGACTCTGTTGAAGCCGGCGTATATTACTTCGTTGTCGGTGAAGATAGTATATACATGGTTAACGATCCTTACATTGCAGCTATCGCAATGGTTATCTGACGTATCGGTATAATCTGAAATTCTTAGGCCCGCTTTGCTTTTGCAGAGCGGGCTTTTAAGTGCTGTATAATATGCGCATGAGAAGACCGATAACAGCAGAAGAAAAACAATTATTGGATAAGTACTGTAACGAGATGATGGCTTCCATGGTAATTACTAAGAAGCCCTTCAGTTACCTTGCCTTGGCGATCTCCATGACCGTCGGCGGCATCATAGGACTTTATCTGACCGCGATATTGCTGATATTGGAAAATCCGCTGTCCATATTGGCATTCCTGTTCGTTCCGATCTTATTATCCGCCATCGTCGAATCGATCGTGATCAAGCGCGGAACGAAGAAGTTGCTGGATAAATATTTCGAGGTCGGGAAAACAGAGATCAACGGCGGAACGGTCGTTATCGACCACGAATGTGAATTCATGGAATATACGGAAGATGATCTTCTCGATGAGCAGGAGCACCCTTACAGGATATTGCTCCCTCATACCCGCCTGCATCTTCAAAGCGGCGAGCGCGTGATCGTCATCATTAACGGCGAAAATGTCCTGCTCATGAAGGCCAAGAAAGAATTGGAATCTCTCATTCCTTCTGATCCTCCTCAGGAACTGTCTTACGATGCAATGCACATCGGTCACCAGAACCAATTGGAATTCCCGGATCTGTCTGTGCCTGATGCAGACGAACACATCAGAAATTTCAGGAAAAACTATAGGAATAACAGCGTGCGCCCGAAGGCCCTGGGTATATTAGGAGCAGCATTCTTCGGCTTCTGCGGTGCGATAGTCGTCATCTTCTCGACGTACGGTTTTGTATTCCGCCAGACTTCCATGGGCGATATATTCTTCACTTGCGGAATGATCGCGATCCCGATCCTGACCATAGCGACGGTATTTGTTTATTCGCACATATATAATTGGCAGATCAGAAAGGCCAGAGGAAAGATCCTTAATGTATCGAAGGTCATCCTCGTAAGTACCAGGATCGCACTCGCTACAACCGGGAGCCGCATCTTCATGGTCTGCGAACAGAACAGATATGGTGCGATAACCCCAGAGAGCTATCATGTTAATAACGGTTTTGATGTCCGCGATGTTGCGAAAATGTCCTCGGGACAGACCATATACAAATACCAATTTGAAAACGGCACTTACTTCTTCGGAACTAAGTAAACCGTTGATATAAAAGAGCCGTTTGCTATAGAATAAGCAGGCAGTTACAGGGAAAAGGAGTACTTGATTTGGCAAAAGTAGTAGTCGGAATGTCGGGCGGCGTTGACAGCGCAGTCGCAGCATACCTTCTTAAAGAGCAGGGCTACGAAGTCCTCGGTCTTACCATCCGCACCTGGAATCCCGAAGCCGGATACAGCAGATGCTGCGAGATCGATGACGCGAGAGAAGTCTGCCGGACCATAGGTATTCCCTACCATGTTCTTAACTGTGAGAGCGCATTCCGCGAGCACGTAACAGAGCCGTTCATTCAGTGCTATCTGGACGGCAAGACACCCAATCCCTGCGTAGGCTGCAACCTCCACGTTAAGTGGGAGAAGATGATCTACTGGGCAGACATCATGCAGGCAGAATTCGTCGCTACCGGTCACTATGCGCACATCATCCGTAATGCTGACGGCAGATACACCGTCAAGTCCGCAACGCACGCAGACAAGGATCAGGCATACATGCTCTATAAGCTCCCGCAGGAGTATCTCGCGCGTACCCTGATGCCGTTAGGAGACCTCGACAAAGCTGCCGTCCGCGAGATTGCAAAGAAGGCCGGGATCCACATCGCAGACAAGGGCGAATCACAGGATATCTGCTTCATAAGTAACGGCAACTACGCAGATTATATCCGCGCAAATTCAGACACTTCAGGCGTTACGGAAGGCAACTTCGTTGACACCGAGGGTAATGTCTTAGGCACTCATAAGGGCATCATCAATTACACGGTCGGCCAGCGAAAAGGTTTAGGCATCGCACTCGGATATCCTGCTTATGTTAAGAGGATCGACGTCGATAGAAACGAGGTCGTATTGTGCGACGAGACTGCTGTCTTTGCTGATTCGATCAGGTGCGGCGAACTTAACTTCATGAGTATCCCCTATCCTGCTATTGGTGAGAAGATCCGCACAAACGTTAAGATCCGCTACCACCACAAAGCGCAGAGCGCAACGATGACGTTAACGGATGAAGATACTCTGCTCATTGAATTCGATGAACCCGCAAAAGCTCCAGCTCCCGGACAGTCAGCTGTCTTTTTTGACGACGACGGCTGCGTTATGGGCGGGGGAATAATTAACTGAGTTTTTATCGAAGTCTCTCGTCTATATCGGATGCGCCATAAAGGACGTCAGTAACAATTACTGTGTCTTTTTGTATTGTGAAAAACACAGAGTAATTGTCGACATTCATTCGTCTTAATTTTCGTAATTCTACTGACTTCGAGTCAAGCAATCTAATTCTTCCGGGCATCTGCGATAAAGACAGAATTGCAGCAGCAATCCTATTATATTGATTCATAGCAGCTTCAGGGGCATAGAGATCATTAGATATATAATTGTATATCTGTTCCATATCCCAAAGAGCTTCATCAGTAATCAGGACCTTATAGGTCTTCATGCTTTATGCCCTTTTCTGAACTTCTCAAAAGCTGCAGACGCGTCTGTTACATCTCCATTCATTGCAGCTTCATATCCTTTGTCCAATTTAGCTGTAATCTCTTCATTGGTCATAAGATCCATATTGATGGTCTTAGGAGCTTTGGGGATGGTTACTGCGAAAGGAATTCCACCGGTAAGGCCAATCTGGTTCAAATACATATCTATAGCTGTAGACATAGGAATGCCTAAAACATCAAGCACTTCTTCAGCTCTCTTTTTGACTGCGGGATTAACTCTTAAATTCAACGTTGCTGTCTTTTCCATAATACCTTACCTCCACAGTCATTGTAACGCGATTTGCGTTACAATGCAATTAATCTGACATCACAAAGACAATGATGATGCTAACGGACAAGACTCTTTTCTCATTGTATTCGAGCTATACTTTTCCCTCTAAGGATGCGGGCATTTATGAGGGTGTGCCCTCACTTTTACCCGCACTTTTCAAACAGAAGGAAAGCCACATGCTCTTTTCAAACGAGAACGAAGTAATCGTTTATACCATGATGATGGAACTCGCACAAAAGGATATGTATTGGAGCTGATCCTTTTCGAGCACGCGAAAAGAATTATTTCTTATCCTTGATCAGTTCCTTAAGTGTCCTGACATTCTGAAGATTAAGCTCAAAATCCTGTCTCTTCTGATGCACGATCGTCTGCAGCTGCAGGCCTGCGAAGAATGACTGGATGGATGCGATCATGGTAAAGCCGCAGACGATCAAGGTCGGGAACTGCGGAACCAATCCCGTCTGGATATACGTGATGAATACAGGGATTACGAATCCGATCGCAAGAAGCGCTAAAACAAGTGATATCACGCCGAAGAATCCCATCGGCTTATAAGTTCTGTACATCTTAAGGATCGTGCCCAGTACTTTGAAGCCGTCGGAATATGTGTTGAGCTTAGAGATGCTGCCTTCGGGTCTGTCTCTGTATTCGATGACCTGATTCTCGACATGCATGTTCTTATCAACGGCGTGGATGCTCATCTCGGTCTCGATCTCGAATCCTTCAGAGAGGATCGGGAATGTTTTAGCAAACTCGTAACTGAACGCTCTGTAGCCCGTCATGACATCCTTGATATCGTTATGGAAGAGCGTATTGATGGACCTTCTGACCAGCCTGTTGCCGGTGTTGTGGAAGGGTCTCTTGTTCTCTTTGAAATACGTTGATGAGAGTCTGTCGCCGACTACCATGTCGACGTTGCGTTCCAGGACTGCCTCAGCCATCTTCGGAGCGCACTCGGCAGGATAAGTGTCATCGCCGTCAGTGATGATGTAGCACTCGGCGTTGATGTCTCTGAACATTCTTCTGATAACGTTGCCCTTGCCCTGCACATATTCGTGCCTGACGACGGCACCGCAGGCCTTCGCGATCT
>Ga0310696_10003133_pt1 | contig 20914 bp, 15 predicted proteins | sample AusTroGonzalo_MG_4_FD_203885 | JGI IMG/M metagenome (GOLD analysis project Ga0310696, IMG submission 203885) | Bovine rumen microbial communities from tropical cattle in Woodstock, Queensland, Australia - Gonzalo_02 (v2) (version 2) | ecosystem: Host-associated > Mammals > Digestive system >... | reverse complement strand
GTACAGGGGAGAAAATGATAATTGCCGAGTGTGATGCGTCCGACGTTTTCGGGGTGGAAGGCGTCGACGTCCTTTTCGGGCTTTATGGTGCGGATCACCTTGTCGGCGTCGATCTGCTTCGGAAGCGGCAGCTGCACGAGGATCCCGTGGATCTTCGGATCTTCGTTCAGGCGGGCAAGAAGCGCGAGCAGTTCGTCCTCTTTCGTCTCTTCCGGCAGTTCGTGCACCTCGGAATAGAAACCGATCTCCGCGCAGGCGCGGTGCTTATTGCGCACGTAGACCGCAGAAGCGGCGTCGTTTCCGACGAGCACAACGGCAAGCCCCGGGGTGACCCCGGTCTCCCGGACGAACGTCTCGGTTTCCTTTTTCAGTTGTTCGCGGATCTCGAGCGAGACCTTTTTGCCGTCGATGATCGTTGCGCTCATGCTTTCGTTTCCTCCGTTTCGGTCTTGTTGATTCTTCCCTGTTCTTTCCCTTGTTTGATCCTGATCAGCTTGACGATCATCCAGATCGTGCCGCCAACGAAGGCAAGGAAACCGACGATCACCGAGATCTTGTTGTACCAGACCTCGTGATGCGGGATCAGATAGAGCGAATCGGCGCGGAGCAGTTCGATAAACATCCGTCCGAACCCGTACCACGCGAACACGAGATGAAAGACCTGTCCGTCGTATTTCCTGTGCCGGTAGAACAGATTGATCAGAACGAACCCGATGATATTCCAGAGCGACTCGTAAAGGAAAGTCGGGTGGACGTACCACATTTCACCGTTGGTCAGAGAGTTCTGAAGTCCCATCCGGCAAAAGATCGTGGTTTCTGAACCGAACGCCTCTCCGTTCATAAAGTTGCCCCATCTGCCGATCGCCTGCGCAAGGATCAGCGACGGGCAAACGCAGTCGGCAAACTTCATAAAACTGATCTTCTTGATCCTCGTCGCGACGAAGACCGTGATCCCCCCGGCGATCAGACCCCCGTAAATGCCGAGACCGCCGTTCCAGATCGCGATCACGTCGTAAAAACTGTGATACTCCTCCAGCGTCGTCAGAACGTAGTAGAGCCGCGTCCCGATCACGCCGAAAACGACGGTCGGAAGCCCGATATCGAGCAGAAGATCGAAGTTCCAGCCGAACTCCTTGATGCGGTAATTGATATAGACGAACGCCGCCACGATCCCGAGTGTGATGAACAGGGCGTACCAGGCGACGTCGAACCGTCCGAAGAGCGTGAACGCGACGCTGTTCACCCGGAACTCGCCGATGCCGAGTCCGGGAAACGATATGGTTGAGATCCGCTCGGATGCAAGAAGACTCATTCTTCTTCCTCACTTTCTAAAGCGTCTTGTTTTCCCCCTCGGACCACCGTCAGATTCAGTCGATCGGGGGAGAAGAGTTCGCGCGTCACGGCATTGACGAAATCGGCGTTCAGGTTTTTGACGAGCAAGGTCTCCGCAAAGGGGTCTATCCCCTCGGGAATCGTCTCGGAAAACGCCTCCGCGGTCTCCTCGGGGTCGTCAAAAGAGGAAAGGTACGCCGCGTATTGCGCGCGGCAGATGCGCGAAACGTCCTCTTCGGGGATCCCCGTTTCAACGAATTCGCGAACGCGATCCCGGATCATTTGATAAACTTTCTTGGGACGGTCGCTTTTCCCCGTGACCGAAAAATAGCAGATTCCGCGGTTACGCTCGATCCGACGGTTCAAAGGATCGGTGAGGAGCCCGGCTTCCTTCAGTTCCGCGAAGAGAGACCCGGCTTCCCCGAAAAGATGGGTAAGAACGACCCCTGCCGCCAACAGTTTCCGGTGCTGTTCCGAAATATCTCCCACGGGTTCCGGAAAACCGCTTGAAACGGCGAACAGCGGTTTGCTTACCCGTCGGCGATAGGTTCGCACGGTGGGGGGAGCGCAGCGCGGTTCGTCCGCCGGCGGCAAAACGCGGGACGCGTCCCCGTTCGTCGGTAGAGACACGTCCGACAGGATCGAAAGAAGATCGTCGGGAAAAAGATCCCCGCAAACGAACAACTGCATATTAAAGACGTGATAGAACGCGCGGTAAACGCGCGTCAGGTGCGCGGGAGTGATCCGCTTGATCGAAGCGGCGGTCCCGACAATCTCGTCCCGAATCGGATGATTTGCGTATAATTGACGGATCGTCCCCGTCGACAAACGATACGAAGGCGAATCGGCGTACATCGCCGCCTCTTGCAGAATGATTTTCTTTTCCCGTTCGACGTTTTCGCGCGTGAAATACGGTTTTGAAACGAAGGTCAGCAGTTCTTTCAGCGCTGCCGGAAAGTTGTCCCGGCAATTGAAGAGAAAACAGGTCGAAGTGCCCGTCGTATAGGCGTTCGCGTCGGCTCCGAGATCGCCGAAGCGTTCCATCTCGTCGCTTCCGTCGGGATTGGCGAAAAGTTTGTGCTCCAAAAAATGCGCGCATCCGGGAAGAACCGAATACCGTCGCCCGCGTTCCAGATAGTACCGATCGTAGGAACCGACGCCGACGCGCAGAACGGCGTAGAAGGTCGATCGCTTTTTCGGGATCAGGTATATAACGGGAAGTCCCTCCCGGCGAATCTCGAAAAACCGTTCCCGCAAGGCGGGATACTCGTGCAGAACAACGTCAGCCATTCGTCACGCCTCCCTTCGGCGTAAGGAGAAAAACGGCGTCCGGACGAATCCCGCGCGTCAGTGCGGCAAGTTCCTCCGCCGTGACGGCGGCAAGCCGTTCGGTCAATTGATCGGGATCGATCGAAAGATCGAACAACCGACGCATAAGGACGTGCATCACGGTTTCGTCCACGTTTTCCCAGATCGATACGAGCGCCGTTTTGCAGTACGAAAGCGAAGCGCCGATCAAGCCGGGGTCGGTTTGCCCGCGTCTCACGGTCGAAAAAACGCGCGAAACGGCGCGTTCGACCGCTTTTTCGCTTCCCGGGGCAATGCCGCACAAAACGACGAGTTCGCGTTTCTCGAGTCTGACGCCGCAGCGGATCGAATAGCAGTATCCTCCCTTTTCGCGTACCTCCGAGAACAAAAGAGCCATCGGGGCATCCGAAAGGACGGTCGTAAGCATCGAAACCGTTTCGTGCCCCCCTTCCCCGTATCCGATCGGAATGCGGTAGGAGAGCGCGAGAATCGCCTGTTTCCCGTCGGTTTCCTCTGTAACGCGGAGAATCGGAACGTGGGGCGCGCGGCGCGGAAACGAACAGCGTCCCGTAAGGGGTTTTCGCTCTTTCAGAAGGTTTGAAAACAGGTCCAGAATCAGCGCCCGGATCTTTTCTTTCGGCGCCGATCCGGCGTAGACGAAGCGGACCTCGGAACGGTAGAGCATTTCCCGATAGCGACGGCGCAGAAGCGCGGCGTCGGTCTCCCCGATCTCCCGTTCGGTCCCGTATTCCGGAACGTCGTAGCGGGCGGGATCCGCCGTTATTTCAGCGATCCTTTTTTGCGCGTAGGCGGATTTGCTGTTCTTGATCGATCGGATCTGATCGAGAAGCGCCCGCTTCTCCCGTTCGATCTCGTCGTCGGCGAAAAACCCCTCCGAACCGGCGGCGGGGCGAAGGATCGCTCCCGCGACGGTCGTCATAACTTCACGGGTAAAATCCGGAATATCGTCTACGAACGGCTCGTCGAGCAGTTCGGTCTGAAACAGCGTCGCGCGAAAATCCCCGCGGCGAACCGTCTGCGAGGTAAGATCGGTCAGATAGAGTTCCTCGAGGCGGCGGGAAAAGAGCGTATGCGTCGGATAATCCCCCGACGTCCGGACGAGAAGACGGGAAAGAATCTTGTCCGCCGACGAGCAGCCGCGCCTGACCTTGTATTTGAAGCCGACGCCGAAGGACGCGTTCTTGTAATCCTCGGTCGGAATATAATCGAAGAGAACGCCGGGACACAGCGTCTCCGTCTCGATTGGTCTCATACCGTTTCCTTATCATCCGGGTGGTTCCCGCAGGTTCGTAACAGTATTATTATACCGTTTTCTCCCCCGTCTGTCAATCTTTTTCGGCAAAGCGAAAGGAAAAGAAAAGACCCGGTCGAGCTTCCGCCCCGCCGGGTCTTGCCGACCGCCTTTATTCCCCGATCTGATGACCGAGAAACGCGGCGGCGGTCGCGATCAGTTTCGTTTCAACGTCCTCGCCGACGCCCTCTTTCTTTTCGTCCCCGCCCGAAAGCGAGCAAACGCATCCGACGACGTCGCCGTCCGAGAGGATCGGCATCGCCACCCGGACGTACCCGGGCATTCCCTCGTCGACGAGGGCGATCCTGTCCTCCCCCGCGCGGTAAGAGTAAAGGGAACGTTCCTCCATCACTTTTTCGATTTCCGGGGTCAGCCTCTTTTCGAGATATTCCTTTTTGGGAAGACCCGAGACGGCGATCACGGCGTCCCGATCGGTCACGGCGACGGTCAGCCCGCCCGTTTTGTGAAGCGTTTCGGCGTATTGGGTCGCGAATCCCGTCAATTCCCCGATCGGAGAGTATTTTTTGAAAATGACCTCGCCGTCCCTGTCGGTGTATATTTCAAGGGGATCCCCCTCCCGGATCCGCATGGTGCGCCGGATCTCTTTCGGGATCACGACGCGCCCGAGATCGTCTATCCGCCGGACGATTCCGGTTGCTTTCATATTCATTCTTTCCTTTCCTGTTTTCCTCGGGAACGGAAAACGGAGCGTTCTTCCCCGTTTCCCGGTCGCACAGATATTGTTTGTCGACTTTGGCGCTTTTATCCCGCCCCGAAGAAAAAGGAAAATCACGGGAAAGAGACGTTCGGTCTCAACCGAACGATAAGAAAGACCGGCGGGACGACCGCCGGTCTCTTTTCATTCTATCTGTCCTCGCGGAAATACGGCAACCCGAGACTGGACGGGGGCTGATTCTCGCGGCGGTTGCGGATACTGGAGATGATCAGGACGATGATGGTGACGACGTAGGGGATAATCCTGAAAAACGACTTCGTCGCTTCCCCGAAGATCGACGTGATGGGACCGGTCAATTTATTTTCGAGAATATACAGACCGCCGAACAGGATCGAGCCGAGGATCGCGAGATTCGGTCTCCAGATCGCGAAGATGACGATCGCGATCGCAAGCCAGCCGCGATCGCCGAAACCGGCGCTCGACCAAAGACCGGGGAGATACTCCATCACGAAATGAAGTCCCCCGAGACCCGCGATCGCGGAACCGACGATCGTCGCACCGTACTTATAAGAAGTTACGTTGATACCCGCCGCGTCCGCCGTCGCGGGGCTCTCGCCGACCGCGCGAAGATGGAGCCCCGGGCGCGTTTTCTTGAGGAAATACGCCGCGAAGATCGCGATAAAGATCGCAAGATAGGTCAGAAAGCCATAGGAGAACAGAAGGTCACCGAGCCAACTGACCTTGTCGGGAAACTTCGGGAAGGTGCTGCGAAACAGGTTTCCTGTCGCCGTCAACTGGATGTCGGAGCTTTCGCTTTTGGCAAGTTTGGTCAGCGACTGCCCGAGATAACTGCCGAGCCCGGTGCCGAAGGTCGTCAGGGCAAGACCGGTCACGTTCTGGTTCGCCCGAAGGGTGATCGTCAAGAAGCAGTAGATCAGCCCCATCAAAGCCGAACCGAGAAGCGAACACATAAAAGGAATAACGATCCCGAGGAAGGGATTCGGCGCCGCGCCGTGAAGCGACTGCTCGTAAAAGAAGGCTCCGACGATCCCGCTGATCCCTCCGACGTACATGATCCCGGGGATACCGAGGTTCAGGTTGCCGGACTTTTCGGTGATGATCTCACCCGTCGCGCCGTACAGAAGCGGAATGCCCTGTAAAACCGCGGCGACGATCAAACTGACCGCATTCATTCCTCGATCTCCTCCTTCCTCTTCCGGGGCAGGTGGATCCTGACCCGATAGTTGATAAAGAACTCGCATCCGATGATGAAGAAAAGGATCAGCCCGACGAGAACGTCGGCAAAACTGTCGGAGATCTGCGCGTATGCCGACGAGAGTTCCTTCGCGCCCCGCTGGACGAACACGATCAAAAACGAGGTCAACGCCATATACGCCGGGTTGAAATGCGCAAGCCAGGTGACCATGATCGCGGTAAACCCGCGCCCGCCCGACGAGTCCATTTTCAAGGCATGGTCGGTTCCCGAGACTACGATGAGTCCCGCGATCCCGCAGAGCGCGCCCGAGAGGATCATCGTGCGGATGATGACCTTTTTCACGTTGATCCCGATATACTTCGCGGTCTTTTCGCTCTCTCCGACGACCGAAAGCTCGTAGCCGTGCTTGGAATACCGAAGATAGATATAGAGCAGGACCGTCAGTACCGCGACGATCAGGACGATCATCAGGTACTTCTGCCCGAAGATTTCCGGAAGCCAACCGACGTGTTTATATTCGCCTTTCCGGTTGATCATGCCGGTATAATTCATTTTAGGCGTCGCGCCCCACTTGAAATACAGGATGCTGAACTCGATCAGACAGGCGGCAACGTAGTTCATCATCAGGGTAAAGAGGGTCTCGTTCGTTCCGAAAAACGCCTTGAAGATCGCGGGGATCGCACCCCACACAGCGCCGAACAGAAGGCTGGCGGCGACCATCAGGATATAGAGGATCGGCGTCGGGACCTTCCCGGTCAGAAAGCGAAGGACGATATAGCATCCGTACGCACCCATCAGGATCTGTCCCTCCGCGCCGATGTTCCAGAAGCGCATCTTAAACGCGGGCGTCAGGGCAAGCGCCACGCACAACAGGAGCGCGAGTTCCTTCAAAAGATCCCAGAGTTTGTCGGAAAGAAATACCGTCGATCCCTTTTTATCAACACAGAAGGGGTAAACGATCATCCGCTTGAAGAGTTCAAAAAGGTTTTTCTTCGTCAGAAGTGACGCGAGGATCACGCAAAGAAGGAACGCGGCAAGAAGCGCGCCGGCGCGGATGCTGTAGGATTTCCACCAGACCATGGCGGGTCGCTTCGAGATCTGGATCAGCGGTTCCCTGTCTTTCTTTTTCGTTTCAGTCTGCAAGTTTGATCCCCTCCTCTCCGTCTTGGTGGACGCGGCCTTTCGTCATCAGCGCGCCGATCTTTTCCTTATCGGCGGTCCGACCGTCGACGATCCCCGAGATCCGTCCCGATGCGATGACCATGATCCGGTCGCAAAGCTCGATCAGGACGTCGAGATCCTCGCCGACGAAAATGACGGCGGTCCCGTTCTGCTTCTGCTGATTCAAAAGGTTATAGATCAGGAAGGACGAGTTGATATCGAGCCCGCGGACGGGATACGCCGCCATCAGGACCGTCGGAGACGAGGCGATCTCGCGCCCGACCAGGACCTTCTGCACGTTGCCGCCCGAAAGACGGCGGACGGGGGTCGAGACCGACGGCGTCACGACCTCAAGGTCGTTGATGATCGTTTCGGCAAGGTTTTTCGGCTTTTTCCGGTCGACGAACAACCACGAACCGCGTCGGTAAGAGCGGAGCATCATATTGTCGGTGATATCCATATTGCCGACCAGCCCCATTCCGAGCCGGTCCTCGGGAACGAACGAGAGACGCACGCCGAGTTCGCGGATCTGCATCGGCGTTTTGCCGCGCAGATCGATCGTCTCGTCTTCGCGGTCGCCGCCGTTCGGTTTGATGTAATAGATCTCGCCCTCACTCAAACGCTGCAGTCCGGCGATCGCCTCGAGCAGTTCCCTCTGCCCGCTGCCGGCAATGCCCGCGATCCCGAGGATCTCCCCGGAACGGGCGGTAAAATCGATATGGTCAAGAACCTTGAACCCCTCGCGGTTCGTTACCGTCAGATCGGAAACGATCAGGCGGTCGACGGGGTCTTTCGGTTCGGAACGTTCAATATTCAGAGATACTTTCCGTCCCACCATCATCTCGGTCAGCGAGGATTCGGTCGCGTATTTGGTGTCGACGGTCCCGATATAGCGCCCCTTCCGAAGAACGGCGACGCGGTCGGAGAGCGAGAGTACCTCGTGCATCTTGTGCGTGATGATGATGATGGATTTTCCGTCCTCTTTCATAGCCCTGAGGACGGCAAAAAGCCGTTCGGTCTCCTGCGGCGTCAGAACGGCGGTCGGCTCGTCGAGGATCAGGATATTCGCGCCGCGGTAGAGGACCTTGATGATCTCGACCGTCTGCTTCTCGGAGACCGACATATCGTAGATTTTCTTGTCCGGATCAATCGCAAAGCCGTATTTGTCGGCGATCGCCCGCACCTTATTTTTCGCTTCGTTAAGGTTGTATCTTCCCTTTTCTTTCAGCCCGAGAATAATATTCTCGGTCGCGGTGAAAACGTCGATCAGTTTGAAATGCTGATGGATCATCCCGATCCCGCAGGCAAAGGCGTCCTTCGGGGAACGGATGACCACGTGTTCCCCGTTGATGAGGATCTCGCCTGAATCCGGAAAATAGATCCCGGCGATCATATTCATCAGCGTCGTCTTTCCGCTTCCGTTCTCCCCGAGGATCGCAAGGATCTCTCCCCGCTGTACCTCAAGGTTGACGTCGTCGTTTGCGACGATTCGACCGAACGTTTTCGATATATGTCTCAGTTCAATAACGGCGGTTTCGTTCACGGCGTCCCTCCGAAAATGGAATCAGCGTTCATTAAGGCGAAAAAGGCGGAGCGAAAGCCCCGCCTTTTTCAGTCGGAAAATCAGTATGCGAAGTTGAGCCAGGTGATACCGTCGATCTGGATATCGAAATACGGGGCGGAACGGTACTCGGACTCGTGGAAGTAACCGTCCGAGATCACCTCGGTATCGGGGGTGTATTCATCGTCGGTATCGACGTCAGCCATATAGGAATTAAGGGCAGCGCCGTCCTTTGTAAAGGTCGCGGTGTCGAAGACCTTGATCTCGCCGCTCAGGAGTTTCGCCTTCACTTCGGCGATCTTCTCAACGGTGCCGGCAGCGGCGGCGTTGGTGTTGACCTCGGAGAGGATGACCGATCCGGTCTCGATCGTACCGGTCCAGTCGGTCGCGATCGGCTCGTCTTTCACAACGCAGTTGATGATGTACTCGAAGTACGGGGTCCAATCGATCGCGGACGAAACGATGAAGGTGTTGGGGCAAGCCTCAACGGTCGAGCCGTTGTAGGAAATATTCGGAACGCCGGCGGCCTCGCAGGCACCGGGAGCGCCCATCGAGTCGGCGTGCTGAGAGATCAGGACGCAGTGCTCGGTGTTGATCAGGGTCTCGGCAGTTTCCTTCTCAGCGGCAAGGTCATACCAGGAACCGGTGAACTTGACCTTCATCGTGGCGGACGGGCAGACCGACCGCGCGCCGAGGAAGAAGGAAGTGAAGCCGGAGACGACCTCCGCGTAGGACCAGGCACCGACGTAACCGATCACAGCCTGCTCGGCGGTGATGGTGCCGGCATTGATCATCTCGTTCAGCTTGAGCCCGGCGGCGACGCCGGCAAGATATCTGCCCTCGTAGATCGAGGCAAACGCGTTGTGGAAGTTGTCAAGCTCCTCGGTGTGAGCCATCGTTCCGGTCGCGTGGCAGAACTGCACGTCGGGATACTCTTCGGCGGCCTGGATCATAAACTCCTCGTGACCGAAGGAGTCGGCGAAGATGATGTCGCAGCCAGCCTGAGCGAGTTCCTTCGCGGTCTCGTAGCACTCGCTGCCCTCGGCAATATTGGTTCTCAGGACGACCTGATCGTCACGGAGACCGAGCGCAGCTTTCGTGCGGTTCGCGGCGTCGATGAAGTTCTTGTCGTAGGTCGAGTTCTCATCATGCAGGAAGATGAAACCGATCTTGACGTCGGAGTAGAGGGTAGGGTCGACCGTAACGACCTCGGTAGCGGGCTCGGTCGCAGCGTCGGTCGCGGCGTCGGTCGCGGCGTCGGTCGCGGCGTCGGTCGCAGCGTCGGTCGCGGCGTCGGTAGCAGCGTCGGTAGCAGCGGCAGTCGCAGCGTCGGTCGCGGCAGCGGTAGCGGCGTCGGTTCCGGCGGCGGTAGCGGCGTCGGTTCCGGCGGCGGTAGCGGCGTCGGTCACGGCATCGGTCTTCGGAGTCGTAGCGGCTTCGGTGGCTGCCTCCGTGCCGTCCGCGGACTTTTTACCGCAAGACGCCATCGAAACGCAAAGAGTCGCAACCATCAGAACGGTCAGGGTAAGCGCGAGAAGTTTCTTGAACATTTGTTTTTCCTCCATTTATTTTATTACAGAAGCAACGCTTCAAGTAACCGGCATCGGTGCGATCAAACCAGGAGAAGATCGCTTCAAAAAACGAAAAACCGTCGGATCTGGACAAAGAGTCAAGTGTTCGACCGGTTCGTTCTTATTACGAGATAATTATACAAGATTCCCGTCCGGAAAGCAATCCGCATTTTGCACAAAGATAAAACCATTTTCAAAAAAAATCCGTCAATGCGTACAAGACCCCCGAAAGCACCCCTTCCGAGAATCGTTAAAGGTAAAGAAACATCTTCCCCTTTTCTGCAAACAGATCAATTTTTGCAAACTTTTTATCCAAAAACGCAAATCAAACAATTGCATTTCCGAAACGGTTATGATATAATTTGATAAAATGCAAGTTCAGTTTCAACCGAAAGGATAATAAAATGAAGAAGACGAAGATCGGCATTCTCGGCGTCGGTAATATGGGCGCTTCCCACGCGAAACATATTTTCAAGGGCAACGTTCCGCATATGGAACTCGCCGCCGTTTGCGATATCGACCCGGCGCGCCTTGCCTGGTGCGGCGAGAATCTGCCCGGCGTTCCGTGTTTCAAAACGGCGGAGGAGATGATCGCAAGCGGGCTTTGCGATTCTATTCTGATCGCGGTTCCCCACTACGATCACGAAAAATATACGGTTATGGCGTTTGACGCGGGACTTCACGTCTACTGTGAAAAGCCCGGCGCCGTCTACACGTTGCAGGGTCTTCACATGATCGAGGCGGCGAAAAAGAGCGGAAAGGTCTTCTGCGTCGGATTTCAGCAGAGAACCAATCCCACCTTCCAAAAAATCCGCGAAATGGTGCGTTCCGGCGAACTCGGTCACGTCAAAAAAGTGATCTGGATCGTGACGAACTGGTACCGCCCGCAGGCGTACCACGACAGCAGTTCGTGGCGCTCGACCTGGAAACTCGAGGGCGGCGGAACGATCGTCAATCAGAATCCGCACAACATCGACCTTTTCCAATGGATGTTCGGGATGCCCGATCAGGTTCTCTCCACCATCGATTACGGGAAGTATTACGATATTGAGGTCGACGACGACGTCAACGTCATTATGAAGTACAAGAACGGGACCGTCGCTCTCTACACCACCTCCACCGGTGAGATGCCCGGGACGAACCGCCTCGAGATCTCCTGCGATATGGGCAAGATCGTCCTTGAAAACGACGAACTGATCTTCTGGAAAAACGAGGTCTCGGAACGCGAGTTCAACCGGACGAACACCGCGAGTTTCCCCTCGATCAAAAACGAGAAAATCAAGATCGAGACCCCGAAACTCGAAACGAGCCAGCACGACGCGCTGCTCGAGAACTTCGCCTCCGCCGTCTGCTGCGGCACGCCCATGCTCTCTCCCGGCGAAGAGTGCATCAACGAACTGACGCTCGCCGACGCCTTCTACTATTCCGACTGGCAGGGGCAGAAGTGGATCGACACGAACGCCTTCGACCATGAGGGATACTACAAGGCGCTGATGAACAAGATCGAGACTTCGACCTACGTCAAACGGACGTCGGCTGCCGCCGCCCCCGTCGATATGAGCGCGTCGTTCCAAAAATAAACGGGAACAAAACGAAAAAACTCCGGATCGGATTCCGGAGTTTTTTCGTTTTTTGCATCAGAGAAGCTGATACAACAGAACCGTCGCCAAGCCGGCGACCATCAGAACGGCGAGAATGATCGCGCCGATCCTGACGAACAGTTGATTCCTGTCTTTTTTCGACATTCGCACTTTCCTTTCCCGGTCAAAGCCGACTTCCGTATTCGTTCGTCCGCGTCAAAGTGCGGAACGACATTTCGTAAGATAGAGCGCGGACAGATTGCGCACCGAGGCGATCGCGCGAACGCCGACGTAATTGAGTATCGTTTCGGTTCCGGTCGCGACGGCGGTGACGGGATTGCTCACTTTGACGGTTTTGACTCCCGTCACGCCCGAGATCATCCGGTCAAGTCCCTCGAGCTGCGCGGTGCCGCCCGAAAGAAGGATCCCGTTTTCAAAGACGCGCGGGACGTACTTGGTCGGGACGTGCGAAACCGCGACGCAGATCGCCTCAAGGACTCCGGCGGTCGGTTCCTCGAGCGCGCGGAACATCTCTTCGCTCCGAACGGTAAACGGGATCGGCGTTTTGTCGTCGCTTCCTCTGTATCCCTGAACCTGCATCTCCTGATGCGCGCCCTCGTTCCAAACCGTTCCGACCGTCATTTTGATATTTTCGGCGGTACGGAGCGTGATCTTCAGCCCCCGGTCTTTTTCTATGTAGTTCACGATCGCGCGGTCAAACGCTTCTCCGGCGGTGGGAACCGACTTCATATAGACGATCTCCCCGTCGCAGATCAAGGCAATGTCGGTCAGCGTCGCGCCGCATACGACCGAGAGAACCATATCGTTGATCCCGCTGCCCGATCCGGCAAGCGCGGCGACGGGAGCGTAGACGGTGTGCGGATACCGGATCCCGCTCTGCCCCATCACCTCGGAGAGCGCCCCCTCCTCGATCTCGGACGTCGAACACGGAACGGTCAGCGCCGCGTGCTGAATCCCCGAAAGATGATCCCGGACGAGCGACGACACGATCTTTTGCGTCAGATCGAGTTCCGAAACCATCCCGGAGCGGAAGGGACGGAAGAGAGAGACGTTTGCCGGAAGCGCCTGAATCAGCGCTTCGGCTTGCGTACCGTAATATAGAATCTGCCCCGTCGTCTTGTCAAGCGCGACGGCGGACGGCTCGTGCATCACGATTCCGTTGCCCGTCACCGTCGCCAAAAGATTGGCGGCGCCGAGGTCTAACCCTGCTCTTTTCTGTATCACGGCGCAGATTCCTTTCTTCCGGGTCAAATATTCCCGGATATTTTTCGGATTAGTACAACTATTATACAATAACCGCTTTTGTTTTGCAATATGTAAAACCGACTTTCTTCGGTTTTTTTACAAGCGACTGCCCGCCCCCGAAATACACCCGCGGCGAAGCCGGTCGAAGAGGCAGGTATACCTGACCTCCTGCCGATTATTCTTCACCATATACTCGAGAATATCCGCCCGTCCTACGAGAACGACCATCTTCTTCGCCCTTGTTACGGCGGTATAGAGCAGGTTGCGCGACTGAAGCATCGTGCCGCAATAGAAAACCGGCATCAGTACGACCGGATACTCGCTTCCCTGACTCTTGTGAACCGTGATCGCGTAGGCGTGCTCGAGTTCCTCGAACTGTTCGCGGCGGTAGACCGAGATCCGACCGTCGAAATCGATCGTCATTTGCTCCTCTTGCAGATCGATCGAGCGGATCGTGCCGATATCGCCGTTGAAAACGCCGATCCCGTCGATCCCGTCCTTCTTCCATTCGGTCTCGTAGTTGTTTTTGACCTGCATGACCTTGTCACCCTCGCGGAAGAGGAAATCGCGGAACTTGATCTCCTTTTTCTTCTTGGCGGGGGGATTCAGGCAGTTCTGCAGCAGGGCGTTCAGCTGAACCGTCCCCGCCGGTCCGCGCCTCGTGGGCGTAATGACCTGGATCTGTTCGCGGATCGCCTCGGAATAGGTTCGCGGCAGCCGTTCGCTGATCAGTTCGACGACCGTCCCGGGGATCGTGTCCTCGTTGTTGCGGAGAAGGAAGAAAAAGTCCTTCGCGTCGCGGGAGAGAAGCGGAAGATCGCCCGCGTGGATGCGATGGGCGTTCCCGATGATCAGGCTTCCCTTCTCCTGCCGGAAGATCTCGGAAAGGCAGACGGTGGAAAACACCCCCGATGCGATCAGGTCGGCGAGCACGTTGCCGCAACCTACCGAGGGGAGCTGTCCCGAGTCGCCGATCAGGATCAGGCGGGAACCGATGCGGATCGCACGAAGAAGCGCCGCCATCAGCGGAAGATCGATCATAGACGCCTCGTCGATCACGATCACGTTTTCGTCGAGCGGATTTGATTCGGTCCGGTTGAAACGGGGACGAAGATCGCTGACCTTCTCCATTTCGAGCATCCGATGGATGGTCTTCGCCTCTTCCTGCGTCGCGTCGGACATCCGTTTCGCCGCCCGTCCCGTCGGCGCGGCGAGCGCGCATCTGAAGCCGAGCAGCCCGTAAATGCGAAGCAAAGCGCGGATCAGGGTCGTCTTTCCGGTACCGGGGCCGCCCGTTACGATCAGAACGCCGCGCCGGAACGCCTCGAAGATCGCCTGCCGCTGGTCGCGGCTGTATCGGATGGCAAACTCGTTCTCGACCCGGTCGATAAGCCGGTCGACGTTCTCCGGCGACATGTCGGGCGCCGAACGGTCGAGCGCGATCATACGGCGGGAAACGACGTCCTCGTCCTCGGCGTATTCCTTCGTGAACACGTACTCGGTATCTTCGATCGTATAGGAACCGAGACGCCCCGCCTCCCTGTCCTCCGCGATCGTTTTCCGGATCAGGTCGGTATCCGCGCCGAGTTCCTCCGCCACCGCTTCGACGAGCCGCGCAAGAGGCAGGCAGACGTGCCCGTTGACCGACGCGTTGTATCGGAGAATATAGGCAACGCCCGCGGACAGGCGTTTGGGCGAATCGGCGGGAAACCCGAGATTCCGCGCGATCGCGTCGGCACGGTCGAAACCGACCGAGTCGGTCTCCTCGCAGAGGACGTAGGGGTTTTCGCGGATCACGCCGACCGCGCGGCTTCCCCATTTCTCGTAGATGTGCGAGATCGAGGTCGAACCGATGTAATTCTGGCAGAAGACCATCAGTTCGCGGATCCCCGCCTGTTCGCGGAAGGATTCGCTGATCTCCGCCGCCTTTTTCTTTGAGATTCCCGGAATATCGGAGAGCCATTCGGGATGCTGTTCGATCACGTCGAAGGTATCGTCGCCGAAACGGTTGACGATCTTCAGCGCGGTCACGGGACCGATACCCCGCACGTTCCTGCCCGAAAGGTACTTTAAGATCTCGTTTGCCCCGGTCGGAAGGATCTTTTCAACGACCGTGACCGAAAACTGTTCGCCGTATTCGGCGTGCCGCGTCCACTCGCCGATCAGCCGGACGCGCTCGCCCTCCCCGACGTAAGGCATCTGCCCGACCGCCGTGACCAGTTCGCCCTCGTCGGTACCGAGGTCGATCACGGTATAGTCGTTCAGTTTATTCTGATAAACGATCCCCTCGACGGTTCCGGTCAGTTCTTTTACGTCACGGTCGACGCGGGGGCCGTTCGCGCTTCTTTTCCTTGCCGTAACCATCAGTCCTTTCGTCGGTTTTTTCGGGGGGCAAAGCGAGGAGGCGGATCTGCTCCTCCTCCCCGTCCGACGCGTCCTTTTCACGCAGGAAAAGAAACGCGTACCGTTCTCTTAACGTGAGTATAAACGCATTGAAACAATATACGATCAAAAACGAAACGATGATCGAGAGATAAACCGTCGCCCTCACCTCCGACGGCAGTATATGCGATTTACCCGAGGAGAGACTTGAGCCGGGGGACGAGGTCGCACGCCTCCCACGGCGCCGAAAGATCCTCTCTCCCCATGTGTCCGTAGGCGGCGAAGGGTAGGTAGATCGGACGGCGCAGGTCGAACTTGCGGATGATGGCGGCGGGGCGCAGATCGACGAGTTTCGACAGCGCCTCGGCGATCCGATCGTCCGGGATCAAACCCGTCCCGTAGGTGTCGATCATGACCGAAACCGGTTTTGCCACGCCGATTGCGTAGGCGATCTGCACCTCGCACTTTGCGGCAAGTCCCGCTTTCACCACGTTCTTGGCGACGTAGCGTGCGGCGTAGGACGCCGAACGGTCGACCTTGGTCGGGTCTTTCCCCGAGAAGGCGCCGCCGCCGTGACGCGAATACCCGCCGTAGGTATCGACGATGATCTTCCGCCCGGTCAGTCCGGTGTCCCCCGCGGGGCCGCCGAGAACGAACCGTCCGGTCGGATTGATAAAGAACTTGGTTTCTTTGTCGAGCAATTCCGCGGGGATCGTCGCGTCGATCACCTCGCGCCGGATATCGTCGCGCAGCTTGTCCATTCCGACGTCGGGGTCGTGCTGACTCGAAACGACGACGGTATCGACGCGGACCGGCTTGCCGTTCTCGTACTCGACCGTGACCTGCGTTTTCCCGTCGGGGCGCAAATACGGGAGCGTCCCGTTTTTCCGCACCTCGGTCAGGCGTTTGGCGAGTTTGTGCGAAAGCGAGATCGGAAGGGGCATCAGTTCCGGCGTCTCGTCGCAGGCAAAACCGAACATCAATCCCTGATCTCCCGCCCCGGTATCCAGTCCGTCGGTCATCTCGCCCCGCTTGGCTTCAAGTCCCTTGTCCACGCCGAGCGCGATATCGGGCGACTGCTCGTGGATCGACGAAACGAAGCGGCAGGATCCGTAATCAAACCCGTATTCGGCGCGGTCGTATCCGATCTCGCGGATCGTGTCGCGCGCGACCTTCTCGTAATCGATCTTCGCCGTCGTCGTGATCTCGCCCATGATATTGACGAGATCGGTCGTCGCAAAAGTCTCGCAGGCGACGCGCGCCGCGGGATCCTTCGCGAGGATCGCGTCGAGGATCGCGTCGGAGATTTTGTCGCAGACCTTGTCGGGGTGTCCCTCGGTCACCGACTCGGAGGTAAAAAGTCTTTTTCCCATTGTTTCTCCCACAAAAAAAGTTCCGGGATTACAGGCATCCCGAAACGCGTCTCCGTATTTGCTCATCTTCGGGAATTGGCACCTTGCATACGCCGGTTGCCGGGCTTCACAGGGCCTGTCCCTCCGCCACTCTTGATAAGCGAAGATATTATAGCATACCTTTTTCGACTTTGCAATAGGTATCTTCCCTTTTTGTGAAAATAAAAAAGCCCGGCGCGGATCCGCGCGAGTGCGTTCCGAACATCGACGGTCTTTCCCGTATGGAGCAAGCGCGTGTTCTGACCCTTATCCGCACCGCACAGGCGCACGGGGTCAACGAGGACTACTACAAGGGTCTCGCGCGGATGTCGGCGGTCTACGGCTTCGGCGTGGTGTTTGAGGACATCGACGTTTCGGGGTTCTACTCCCGCAAGCACGGGATGGTCGTTATCAACCCGAACAACCTCGACGAGACCTACGGACACGAAATCAAGCACACCTTCGACCAAGTCATCAAAGAGGGCAAAGCGGAGTTCCGGAGCGATCTGTCCGAAAAGGTGCGGAAGATCGTCGGCGCGTCCGTGTTCGACAAGGCGAAAGCGCAGTACAAAGCGGACTACGACAAACTCCGCGCCCGTGACGGGTCTGTTGCCGAGATGTCCGACGCCGAACTCGACGCGGAAGCGTCCGCGAATGTGGTCGGCAAGTACCTCTCCAATATGACGCTCTTGAAGAAGATCGCCGCGACCGACTACTCGCTCGGTCGGGGTCTTCTCGCCGCGATCCGTCGGATGAAAGACAAGTGGACGAGCGCGAAAGCGTTTGCCAAAGAAAATGACTCGACCGCGTTTGCGGAGTACCGCAAGATGACGCGGATCGAGAAACTGCTCGTCAAGGAATTGAATATGGCAAAAAACCAAAAGCAAAATGGCTATGGTATGTCCTATTCAGTTTCTGATCTTCATAACGAGGGCAAACTCCGCAGATACAACGAAGAATTAAGTCGGATTATTACTTCAAAAGGCGACTCAATCATCTACGACGAGAACGGTATCATTGATTTCGTAGATAAGACGTTCGGTAAAAATGCGGAACAAAAATATGCCTATTTTGGCATTGTTCCAGACAGTCAGATTAGAGCCATTGAGAAAAAAATAAAAAATATGCCAAAAAATAAAAACGGTGTCCTTTTCAAAAAAGGAAACGGTTATTCTTTGGCGTGTTCAATGGATTCGATTCGGCATCTTCTTGATGACAAACATTTGTCATACGAAGAAATTGTCGATTATCTGAAAAAAATGCCCGAGACGGTTTTGAATAGTGATAGCGCAACCTACGACGTTTATTTGCACGATGGCGGTGAGGAAGACGGAATCCTTTTCAAAAAAGAGTTTCCCGACGGAACGATAGCGTCTTTTCAAATTATATCTAACGCAAAGAACAGATTAAGATTGCAATCGCTCTATATGGATAAGGGTGATTACCAACAAAAAAAGAAGTCCGCTACACCGCTGCTTTCGCCAAAAGCGCAAGCCGATACGTCCAAGACGGGCAGGAGTCAGACTTCTAATGATAGAGTATCACAATCTCCCGCCGTTGTCAACCCCTCCGGCGAAAATATTTCGTATTCGCCCGCAGGAGATACCTCGTCTGCGTCATTCAAGCGGTGGTTTGGGAACAGTCCTTTCAAAAATGAGGATGGAACGCCGAAAGTCTACTACCACGGAGCAAAGAAAGGCGGCGGGTTTACCGTTTTCCGTGATTGGCAGTATTTCACCGACAAAAAACAGTATGCGGAAAGATACGCGGAGCGTGGAAACCCGAACGCGCTTTACGAAGTGTATCTGACCGCAGACAAAGTTTTCGACACGCGAAACGCTGACGCGCGCAAGATTTTTCAATCTATCCGTAACGAGTACGGTTTGTCTGAACTGCAAGACACGGGTTTGCCGGATTGGACGGACGGCTACGACATCACCGAGTATTTGAGCGAACACCCGGAACTTGGTTATGACGCCGTGATCCTTGACGAAGGCGGCGACCTTGTGGACGGAGAACCCGTCAGCAGAGGGGAAAGCATTATCATCAAGTCTTCCGCGCAGGTCAAGTCGGCGACCGACAATATCGGCACGTATGACAGGGCGAACCCCGACATCAGTTATTCTCCCGCCCCCGTCACCCCCGAAACCGACTCCCGCTACCTTGAACTCGCCCGCGATCCGCAGAAGAACGAGTCCGAGCTGCGACGCTTGGTGAAAGAGGCGGCGGAAAAGGCGGGGTTCAATTCTCCGTTGCTTTATCACGGAACGGACTATTACGGCAAGATTACGGTTTTCCGCAAAGGAAAGACCGGGTATCTTGGCGGCGGAATCTATTTTACAGATTCCGAGACCAACGCCAAACGCTACGCCGAAAAAATGGGCGAAGGAACGGTTTATTCCGCGTATCTGCAAGTAAAGAACCCGTTGCGCGTATCTTCCGCAGACCCCGCAAAAGAGATTCTTTTTGCCGCATACGGTTCGGATCGGGCATATAACGCGAGAGTGCAGAATCAAGGGAACGCCGCGTATTTGGTAGAACCGAGAGATATTAAGAAACTGCAATCTCTCGGCTATGACGGCATCGTTTGGAAACTTGCAAAAGGGACTGAAACCGAATACTCGGTTTTTGATCCTTCGCAAGTCAAATCCGCCGATCCCGTGACCTACGACGATTCCGGCAACGTCATTCCCCTGTCCGAGCGTTTCAACCCGCAGAACGACGATATACGCTACTCGCCCGCTTCTCCGAACACTTCCGGTCGGGTCGTGACGCAAGCGAAACCCGCGCGGCAGACGATCACGGAGAAGATCACGAATGCGAAAGGTCAACTCAATCGGCAGGGACTCCGCAACGCGCTCAAAGAGGGCGGGTCTATCTTAGAGGGGGTCAAGATCGTCGCGGTCAACGCGCAACAGGCGGTCGAGAACCAACTCGTCCGAATGGGTATGTCGAAGCGAGAAGCGGCGGCGGTCGTGCAGTACGCGAGAACCGGGCGTTCGCACGCGGGGAACGCGGTGCAGTTCAAACTCGCGGATATGAACGGCGAGATCCGCTCGGAGGGTCTATTGAAGATCATCGAACCGTTCCTTGCCAAGAAGGGCGAGGTCTACGACGCGGTCGATCAGAAGACGGGAGAAAAGGTGCTGTCGACGATTCGTTTTTTCAATTCGGAACCTCTAATCAAAAGGACGTACGTTTGAAAATCACGTATCGGTTTTCTCGCAACGTTCTTTCCCCCGCGTCAAACGGGAATTGATCACGGGAAGCGCCGCCGTCAGAACCAATTCGACGCAGAGGAGATACGAGTGGATCTTTGCGTGGTGTTCGCCCGGCTCGATCATCAGCATCACCGAAAGGACGATCACCGCGACCGACTCGATCCCGCTGACGATCGCCGGGATGGGATGCAGTTCCCCCTCGACGATCTCCTGCAATTCGATCGACTCACGAAGGATCGACCAAACCGCCCAAATAACGCAAACCGTCGCATACTCTTCGATGAAGAACAGCGTCGTCAAGCCGAGCAGGATCTCGACGGAAAAGAACAGGAAACCGTGTCCTTCATAAATCGGCTTCACTTTTTCAAGTGAGAGCGTAAGTATCCCGAGCGAACCGTAAAGAACGATCAGCCCGCCGATAAACCACCGGAGATTATGAACAAAAAAGTCGTTGAACACAAGCAGGAGGACAGCGCCGAGAACAAAGCAGATCAGCCGGGAAAGACGAAACGTTTTCATAACTGGCTCCTATGTAAATAATTTGCCGAAAAACGGTAATTTTATTATAGCACGCCGTTAATCTTTTTTCAAGAAAAAGAATCATATCGTATTAAATCGGATCATGGAGTCGACACCCAAACGACTATGCAACGGTGAGAGGGACGAGGGTTGAGGCGACCGAGGGTGGGGACTCGACGCGCCGCCCGGCGGGCGGCGCTACCCACACGTCCCGCCTTCGCTTTTTTGGTATTACGGCTTTTTCGGATGGCGGGACGTTTAGTATTTTTGCGTCTCCACGCAAAAATACGGTGGGTTCGAGAACACGCAGTGTTCTCCCCATACGGAAACCCCCGCCGCGCTGAAACGCGCGGCGGGGGTCTTCGTATGGGGAGAATGATGGGACTCGAACCCACGACCTCCAGGGCCACAACCTGGC
>Ga0310696_10003132_pt1 | contig 20915 bp, 17 predicted proteins | sample AusTroGonzalo_MG_4_FD_203885 | JGI IMG/M metagenome (GOLD analysis project Ga0310696, IMG submission 203885) | Bovine rumen microbial communities from tropical cattle in Woodstock, Queensland, Australia - Gonzalo_02 (v2) (version 2) | ecosystem: Host-associated > Mammals > Digestive system >... | reverse complement strand
CAACCAACTCTTCCTCAACCACAAGTTGCTCGAATCCAAGCGTATCAGCCTCTCTGATGCATCACAGCGCGCTCAGGAGTTTCTCTTGCAGATGTCGGGTGTCAAGAATGTATTCTCCGCTCAGCAATTGCTGAACAATTACGAAGGTCATTTCTCAAAGGTCCGCAATAGTTTCAATTCCCAGCACAGTGGCGACATTCTGATTGAGGTTGCCTCTGGTTGGCATTTGCAGAATGAAGATACCAATGATGATCGGCTTTCGCAGGCTGCTGCACCTTCTTTCCCCATCATTATTTATGGTGCAGGAATACCGTCAGAACGCGTAGAAAAGCCTGTTACCACTGATAGGATAGCACCAACAATTGCCAAGTCTATCCGTATCAGAGCCCCCAATGCCTGCTCGGCAGATCCTTTGTTCTGAAAGGATAATCTTTCCCTTCAGAACTATGTTCTGCGTATTTTCTTTGGCGGTTACATTATTTTTTTGTAACTTTGCAGCCGATTTTTAAGAAATAGAGTATTCAATTTGTAAAAACAGTAAGATAATTATATGAATTTCAACAAGTTCCTCAAGTCGTTGTTTGGTGACAAGTCCACCCGCGACATGAAATTAATCCAACCATTTGTAGAACAGGCCAAGGCCGCAACTGCCAAGGTAGCCTCTTTAGACAATGACGCACTTCGTCAGCGTACCAAAGAACTCCAGATGCAGGTTCAAGACTCTGCCAAAGAACAGAAAGCTAAGATTGCAGAGTTGAAGGCGACCATCGAGAACACTCCTATCGACGAGCGTGCCAGTATCTTTGAGCAGATCGATAAAATCGAGAAAGAGGTGCTCGACATCTATGAGAAAGCGCTTGATGAGGTGATGCCTGAAGTGTTTGCCATCGTTAAGGAGACAGCCCGTCGTTTTGCAGAAAACGAGGAGACCATCGTAACGGCTACTGATTTCGATCGTGAGTTGGCAGGTGATCCTAAGAAAGACTTCATTACCATCGACGGTGATAAGGCCATCTATCACAACCACTGGACGGCCGGTGGTAACGATCTGAAGTGGGAGATGATCCACTACGACGTGCAGCTCTTTGGTGGTGTCGTTCTCCATCAGGGAAAGATTGCCGAGATGGCTACGGGTGAAGGTAAGACGCTCGTTGCTACCCTACCCGTCTTCCTGAATGCATTGACAGGCAACGGTGTTCACGTGGTTACTGTGAACGACTATCTGGCCAAGCGTGACTCTGAATGGATGGGACCGCTCTATATGTTCCATGGTCTCAGCGTAGATTGTATCGACAAGCACCAGCCTAACTCTGAGGCTCGTCGTAAGGCTTATCAGGCAGATATTACCTTTGGTACCAACAACGAGTTCGGTTTCGACTATCTGCGTGATAATATGGCCATCTCGCCTGCCGACCTTGTGCAGCGTTCACATAACTACGCCATCGTCGATGAGGTTGACTCCGTGTTGATCGATGATGCCCGTACACCTCTGATTATCTCTGGTCCTGTGCCTAAGGGCGACGACCAGATGTTTGAGGAATACCAGCCTCTCGTAGAGCGTCTCGTGGGTGTTCAGCGCCAACTCGCTACCCAGTATCTGGCAGAAGCCAAGACACTGATTGGCGAAGGAAACAAACTCGTGGAAGCAGGTAATAAGAAGGAAGGACAGGAAAAGCTCGATGCCGGTTTCCTGTCACTCTATCGTTCTCACAAGGCCATGCCTAAGAACAAGCCCCTTATCAAGTTCCTCTCTGAGGAAGGTATTAAGAGTGGCATGCAGAATACGGAGAACATCTACATGGAGAATAACAACCGTCGTATGCCAGAGTGCGTAGAACCCCTATATTTCGTGGTCGATGAGAAACTAAACTCATGCGATCTGACGGATAAGGGTACTGCCTGGTTGGCTAAGCAAGTGAATGATACGGAACTCTTCGTACTGCCCGATATCACCTCTGAGCTCTCTGCCCTTGAGGCTGAGACAGGACTCAGCGATCAGGAGCGCCTCGATAAGAAGGACGAGTTGCTGAATCACTATGCCGTACAGAGCGAACGCGTACATACCCTCCAGCAGTTGCTGAAGGCCTACTGTATGTTTAATAAGGACGACGAATATGTTGTGATTGATGGTGAGGTAAAGATTGTGGATGAGCAAACGGGTCGTATCATGGAGGGTCGTCGTTGGAGCGACGGCTTGCATCAGGCTGTTGAGGCTAAGGAGCATGTGAAGGTGGAAGCTGCTACGCAGACCTTTGCCACCATCACCTTGCAGAACTACTTCCGTATGTACCACAAACTGGCAGGTATGACCGGTACGGCTTCTACCGAGGCTGGTGAATTCTGGGATATCTATAAACTCGATGTGGTGGAGATTCCTACAAACCGTCCTGTGATCCGTAATGACCAGGATGACCGTGTGTATAAGACAGCTCGTGAGAAGTATAACGCCGTGATCGACGAGATCGTGAAGATGCGCGAGAGTGGTCGTCCTACGCTGGTAGGTACTACCTCGGTCGAAATTTCTGAGTTGCTCTCTAAGATGCTGTCTATGCGTAAGATTCCCCACCAGGTGCTGAACGCCAAGCTCCACCAGAAGGAGGCTGACATCGTGGCACAAGCAGGTCAATCTACCAACGGACTTGGTGCAGTGACCATTGCCACCAACATGGCTGGTCGTGGTACCGATATCAAGCTCTCACCTGAAGTAAAGGCTGCAGGTGGTTTGGCAATCATCGGTACCGAGCGTCATGAGAGCCGTCGTGTTGACCGTCAGTTGCGTGGTCGTGCAGGCCGTCAGGGTGACCCGGGTTCTTCTGTGTTCTTCGTATCGCTCGAAGATAAGCTGATGCGACTCTTCGCCTCTGAGCGTATCGCCTCTGTGATGGACCGTTTGGGCTTCAAAGATGGCGAGATGATCGAGAGTCCGATGATTTCCAAGAGTATCGAGCGCGCCCAGAAGAAGGTTGAGGAGAACAACTTCGGTATCCGTAAGCGTTTGATTGAGTACGATGATGTGATGAACAAGCAGCGTACTGTGATCTACGAGAAACGTCGCCACGCCCTCATGGGAGAACGTATCGGGATGGATATCGCCAACATTATCTGGGATCGTGTGGTGAACATCATCGAGAACTCTGGCGACTATCAGGGATGCAAGGAAGAGTTCCTGCATGTACTCTCAATGGAGGTTCCATTTACCAGCGAAGACTATATCAACCAGCCTCGTGAAACACTCACCGAGAATGCTTTCCAGGCTGCTATCGAGAATTTCAACCGTCGTACAGAACGTATCCAGACAGTGGCTCAGCCCATTATCAAACAGGTTTATGAGAATCAGGGACAGATGTATGAGCGTATCCTTGTGCCCATGACCGACGGTCGCAAGATGTATAACATTCCTTGTAACCTGAAGGAGGCTTACGAGACGGAGAGCAAGTCGATTGTGAAGGAGTTCGAGAAGTCTATCCTCCTGCATATCATCGACGACTCTTGGAAGGAGAATCTGCGCCAGCTCGACGAATTGAAGCACTCTGTACAGAATGCCTCTTACGAGCAGAAAGACCCGTTGCTGATTTTCAAACTTGAGTCAGCCAAGGTGTGGGACGATATGATTAACGAGATGTACGTCCGCATCTGTTCTATCCTTACGCGTGCCCAGATTCCTGAGGCCACCCAGCAGCAGGTTCGTGAGGCAGCTCCCGAACAGCGCACCCAGCGCCAGCAATACACCGAATCGAAGCAGAACATCGGTGAAGAACAGCTCACTGATCCTAATCAGGCTGCAGCAGCTGCACAAGACACACGTGGTCAGCAGCCTCGCACACCGATTATTAAGGATAAACTGCCCGGACGTAACGATCCTTGTCCTTGCGGCTCAGGTAAGAAGTTCAAGAACTGTCATGGAAAGGGCGTTGTATAATTTATGGTTTAAAGTATAGAGTTTAGAGATGATTACAATAAACAATATCAAAAAAGCTTTCGGAGAAACTATTGCCAGCAACATTCCTTCGTTTACAATTAACGATGGTGATATCCTCGGTCTGGTAGGTAATAACGGTGCAGGAAAGACCACACTCTTCCGCATGCTCCTCGATCTGCTGAAGCCTGATGAGGGCGAAGTGAAGCTCGATGGTGTCAACCCTGCAGAAACCGAATCATGGAAAGCCTTCACCGGTGCCTATATCGACGAGGGGTTCCTCATTGACTTCCTTACGCCAGAAGAGTATTTCGCCTTCATCGGTAAGATTACGGATATGAAGCAGGAGGACGTGGATGATCGTCTGAAGGATTTCGATCGTCTGGCAGCAGGTGAGATCTTCGGTCAGAAGAAACTCATCCGCAACCTCTCGGCAGGTAACAAGCAGAAGGTGGGCATCATGTCGGCCCTATTCAATCGTCCCAAACTGGTTATCCTCGACGAGCCTTTCAATTTCCTCGATCCTTCCAGTCAGAATGTGCTGAAGCACGTGTTGAAGGAGTACAACCAGCAGACGGGGGCTACCATTCTGATCTCCAGTCATAACCTGGCTCACACCATCGATATCTCTACGCGCATAGCCCTGCTGGAGAAAGGTCAGATTATCCGTGACCTGCCCAATGAGAATGGCAGTGCCAAGGCAGAACTCGAGAACTATTTCGAAACCAATTCGTGACTATGCTTCAATACAATCAGCTGAAGAAGTTACTTAAACACATTCCCGAGGGATTGCCCTCCTGCAAGGTGGCTCTTGTGGGCGATACGGCTACGCAGTTTCTGGCCACAGCCATTCGAGGTACAGCTTTGGAGCGCGGCTACAATATCGACCTCTACGAAGCTGAATATAATCAGGTGGAGCGCCAGTTCCTCGATCCTTCCAGCGAACTCTATGCGTTTGATGCCGACTTCGTCATCCTATTCCAATCGACGCATAAGTTAGGCGAGCTTCACAGCCAATTGTCTTCCGAGCAACAGGAGCAGATAGCCGACCAGCGACTTTCGTTTGTTGCCTCCGTCTGCGAGAATCCAGCCTTTGCCAACAAGAAGATCATCTGTCTCAATTATCCCGAAATCGAGGATACTGTCTTTGGCAGTTACGCCACGAAGATCCGTAGCTCGCTGACGTATCAGGTGCGCAAACTGAACATGGGACTAATGGACCTCTCCCAGCAATACGCTAACCTCTTTATTTGTGACATAGCTGGTCTGCAGAATAAGTGCGGACGCGACTTCATATTTGCCCCCAACGTCTATGTTAGTACCGAGATGGTGCTCAGCATCGACGCACTGCCTTATGTCGCTGGTCGTGTGGTAGATATCATCTGTGCCATCAAGGGCCAGTTTAAGAAATGTCTTATCCTCGACCTCGATAATACAGTATGGGGAGGTGTGATTGGTGACGATGGTTTAGAGGGTATCCAGTTAGGTCATGGTCTCGGTATTGGCAAAGCCTTTACCGAGTTCCAGATGTGGGTGAAAAAACTGAAGCAGCGCGGCATTATTATCTGCGTGGCATCGAAGAATAATGAGGAGACAGCCAAGGAGCCTTTCGAGAAACATCCCGACATGGTGCTCAAGCTCAGCGATATTGCGGTGTTCCAGGCCAACTGGGAAACCAAGGTCGATAATATTCGTACTATCCAGAGCATCTTGAACATCGGTTTCGACTCGATGGTGTTCCTCGATGATAATCCCTTTGAGCGCAATATGGTGCGTGAGAACATCCCGGGAATCACCGTGCCTGAGCTGCCTGAAGATCCGGGTGAATACCTCGAGTTCCTCTACTCGCAAAACCTCTTCGAGACAGCCTCATACAGTCAGGCTGATAAAGACCGCACCAAGCAGTATCAGGTCGAGGCACAACGTGTGTCGCTGCAGAAAACGTTCAGCAACGAGGCCGACTTCCTGAAGTCGCTCAATATGGAGTCGGATGTCAGCGGATTTACCAAGTTCAACACCCCGCGTGTGGCTCAGCTCTCGCAGCGCAGTAATCAGTTCAACTTGCGAACTGTTCGCTATACCGAGGCTGATATTGAAGCCCTTGCTAATGATCCTGATGTCATCGACCTCAGTTTCACGCTCGAGGATAAGTTTGGTGACAATGGTCTCATTGCTGTCATTATCATGAAGCGCCAGGATGCCGAGACGCTGTTTGTCGATACTTGGTTTATGAGTTGTCGCGTCTTGAAACGCGGTATGGAGAACTTCACACTCAATATGATGGTGGAGCGTGCCAAGGCCAAAGGTTATAAGCGTATCATTGGCGAATACCTGCCCACACCTAAGAATAAGATGGTGGAGCAGCACTACCCCAACCTCGGCTTTAAGCCAGTGGCAGGTGCATCTACAGCTCAGTACGAGCTCGATGTGGAGACCTACGAGCCCCGGGAGAATTATATAAAGGTAAAACAGTAAAAAGGTAAAGGCATGACGATCAACGAACTTGCAGAGCAAACTTCTCATCTCTCGCATACCTACAAGGTTACGCACGAGGTTTACGAGCATTTCCAGCTATGTAGCGGTGATATGAATCCCCTGCATACCGACGAGGCTTTCGCCCGTGAGAAAGGCTTCGAGGGCTGTGTGATGTATGGCAATATCATCAACGCCTTCATCTCCCACTTCGTTGGCATGCTCCTCCCTACCCCTCACGTCATGATCCAGTCGCAGGATATCAGCTTCCACAAACCCGTGTTCCTCAACGACGACATTACCCTCGAAGCCGGTATCGACACCGTTTCTGAGGCTGTCAATATCATCAATTATAAACTCAAGTTCTATAAGTCCGTTGCCACAGGCCGTCAACTCGTTGCCAAAGGCCATGTTCAGATAGGACTCTTACCCCATTAAGCCCATGACGATATTAATAACAGGCGGTTCACGTGGATTAGGTCGCGCACTGGTAGAAACCCTTGCAGCCGACCCCGACAATCAGATTCTCTTTACCTACTGCCATCATGAGGATGAAGCCCAGGCACTGGCAGGTCGTTTCCAGAATGTACGTGCCTTGCAGGTTGATTTCTTCAGCGAGGAAAGTGTCAACGCCTTCACAAAAGGGCTTGAAACTGAACATATCGACGTGCTCATCAATAATGCCTATGCTGGCAATCCTCAGGGCACTCATTTCTATAAGAGTGATCCTGATGATTTCGCTAAGGCATTTCAGGCAAACGTCATGCCCTTCATCAAGATAACGCAGGCTTGCATCAAAGGCATGCGTAAACAGAAGTTTGGCAAGATCATTAATATCATCACCTCTTACGTCATAGACGTACCACCTACTGGTTTCTCTGTTTATACGGCAACCAAAGCCTATATCCGCCAGCTCTCCAAGAGCATCAGTAAGGAGATGGGGCGTTTCAACATCACGTCGAATTGCATCCTGCCCGATTATATGCAGACCGATTTTGGCAAGGTGGAAGATTTCCAACTCGAACAGATGAAGGATGCTCACCCGCTGAAAGAACTCCTGAAGCCTCAGGAAGTGGCAGAACTGGTAGCCTCGTTGCTCAAAGCCAGTCAACAGCTTAATGGTGCAGAGATTCCCGTCAATGCAGCACAGCACATGTTTTAAATGATAAGAAAGTAAAAAGGTAAACAAATAAAATATGGAAAGAACAGACATTTATAGCAAACTGAACGAGATCTTTATCGATGTACTTGATCTTGACGAGGTAGAACTGACTGACGCTACCAGCGCCAACGATATCGAGGAGTGGGACTCACTCAGTCATATTCAACTGATCGTGGCTGTCGAGAAGACCTTTGGTATCAAGTTCACTTCACTCGAAATCATGAAGTGGAAGAACGTAGGCGAGATGGTTGACTCGATTCTGGAGAAAATCAAGTAGTAGGTCGCGTATATGGTTGTCAATTCCATCAGCTTCCTGATTTTCTTCGTCGTAGTATTCATCGTTTACTACCTCCCCATTTGCCAGAAACAACCGCGTTTTCAGAACACGTGGCTGCTTTTGGCAAGCTATTTCTTTTACGGCTATGCCGACTGGCGCATGGTGCCCTTATTGTTGGGCGCTACACTGGTGTTCTGGTTGCTCGGTGCTTGGTTGCGCCGTGAAATGGATTTGAAACACACTCGCCGGGCTTCTCATATCACAACGCTGAGTGTTGTACTGGGCATAGCCTTGCTCGTCTATTTCAAGTACCTCAACTTCTTTGCTGAGTCATTTGCCAGCGTACTGCAGGCCGTTGGATTCCAAGTCAGTTGGACCACGCTCAATATCTTGTTGCCCATCGGTGTCAGTTTCTTCACGTTCAAGCTCATCAGCTACGTCATCGAGATCCACCGAGAGCATATCCAGCCCTCCAGCGACTTGACAGAGTTTGCCACTTATATTTCCTTTTTCCCCACGATTCTCTCGGGTCCTATCGATCGTCCTAACGACTTCCTGCCCCAGTTGCAGCGCGTCCACGTACTCGACTATCCCTTGGCAGCCGATGGCTGTCGCCAGATCCTCTGGGGAATGTTCACCAAGATGTGCATTGCCGATAATCTTGCCACGATCACCGATCAGGCTTGGCTCAGTTACGATGCAGCATCTTCTACCACATTGCTGGTGGCCGCCCTACTATATCCCGTACAACTCTATGCCGATTTCGACGGCTATTCCAACATGGCCATTGGTGTGGGTAAGATTCTGGGCTTCAATGTGGCGCGTAACTTCAACCATCCCTTCCTGGCGCGCAACATGGCTGAGTTCTGGCGTCGTTGGCACATGTCGCTCACCAGTTGGATTACCGACTATGTCTTCATGCCGCTTAACATCGCTTTCCGTGAGATGGGCAATTGGGGTATTTCCCTGGCCGCCATTATCAATCTGCTCGTCATTGGTTTCTGGCATGGGGCTAACTGGACCTACGGTGTCTTCGGTCTCTATCATGGTCTGCTCTTCGTGCCGTTAGTGTTCTCAGGCGCCTTCGGCAAGAAGAAAAAACTCAAGACGGGTAGTCACGGACTGCCCCTGCGTAAGGATTTCCTGAAGATGCTCGGTACTTACGGATTGGTCACCATCGGTCTCACGGTGTTCCGTGCACCCTCCATCAGTCAGGCCTTCAGTTATTTCTGGGCCCTGCTCACCAACGGTACGGGCAGTTCGTATATGGATAGCTACGGCTATCTCTACTGTCTCTTCGCCATTGTACTGTTGATACTTGAGTGGATATTGCGCGATCGTGAGTATAGTAATCCTGCCGCACTGTTACATAACCGCGCGTTCCGCTGGACTTTATACCTCGCACTCATCCTGCTCATCATTACGTTTACCGGCAAGAGCCAGGCGTTTATTTACTTCCAATTCTAGCTCGCTATGAAGAAGTTTCTTATCACCATATCCGCCTTCGGAACCTTGATGCTCCTCATGTTCGCCATCATCGAGATAGGCCTGCTCTATCGTCCCAACGTATATAGCTATAAACGCCAGTATGTGGAGAATCATCTTAACGATATTCGCGTGCTGCTGTTGGGCAGTTCACACGTTGAAGAAGGTGTCAATCCTGCTTTGTTGGGCGAAGGTGCTTTTAATATGGCCATCTCAGCCCGTCTCAACGAGTACGATGCCGCCATTGCCGAGAAATACGTTCCCCAGATGCCAAACCTCAAAGCAGTAGTCATGCACATGGATTACTCTACGTTCCTCTTCGGCCGTCTGAAGCATAACGCTCAGGAGACGAACAATGGTGCCGTGAGCCTCATTGCTACCTGCCACTGCATGCATTACAAATACATGGGTCTGCACCTCAAGCCCTTCTGGTATTGGTCAGAGATCCTGAACTCCAAGCTCAACTACATGTCACGCTTCTGGAATAAGGCTGAGGTCATACGCGAGTGCGACTCGCTGGGTTATTACCGCCTCGATGTCAACGAGCGTAAAGAAGGTTGGGAAACACGCAATCTGGCCGATGCCTTCGATCCATCGCAGCCTGTCGATGAAGAGATCTACGACAATCTGTGGCACACCTACGAAACGATTGCCAACGCTGTCCAACAGCGTGGAGCCCGTCTCATTCTGGTGCATACGCCCGTCTATCAGACTTATCTGGATGCCATCGACTCCCGTGCTTTAGCCGACATCGAATCCTTTGCCCTGAAGTTGCAGCAGAAGTATCCCTGTGTAGAGTATCATAATTTCCTTGACGCCGAGGGCTTCCTCCCCGAGGACTTTAACGACTCCAGTCACCTCACATCGACAGGCGCCGACAAGTTCGCCCGTCTGCTTTACGATGTCATCTATCCTCAAAAGTAGGTATTTTACAGCATAAATCGCTCATTGCAACTTAGTTGCATGCCTTTTTATTGTATCTTTGCGCAAAAATTCAAGAACGACATGAAACTCTCAGAACTGAAAACAGGCGAAAGTGGCATTATTGTCAAGGTGCAAGGTCATGGTGGATTCCGCAAACGTATCATTGAGATGGGATTCATCAAGGGTAAAAAGGTGGAGGTACTTCTCAACGCACCCCTGCAGGATCCTGTGAAATACAAGTTGATGGGCTATGAAGTGAGTCTGCGCCATCAGGAAGCTGATAACATTGAGGTGGTTTCTACCGACACACCCCTCGAGGCTACAACGTTCAGACTCTCGCCCGATGATAACCGCCACGAAGACGACTATATCCACCATGAGGCCATGAAGGAGCGCCGCACCATCAATGTGGCGCTGGTAGGCAATCCCAACTGCGGAAAGACCTCACTTTTCAACTATGCCTCGGGTGCTCATGGTCATGTGGGCAACTACTCGGGTGTCACCGTCGATGCCACCGAAGCTCACGCCTCCATATTCGGCTATGACTTCAATCTCACCGACCTGCCTGGCACTTACTCCCTCTCTTGTTATTCGCCTGAAGAACTCTACGTTCGCGAACACCTCACGGAGAAGATGCCCGATGTGGTCATCAATATCATCGACGCCTCCAACCTCGAGCGCAACCTCTACTTGACTACTCAACTAGTGGATATGAACATCCGCATGGTATGTGCGCTGAATATGTACGATGAGTTTGAACGCCGTGGCGACAGTGTGGATATCGAGACACTAAGCCATCTCTTCGGTGTGCCGATGATACCCACGTCATTCAAGAGTGGCATGGGTGTCAAGGATCTTTTTAAGGCCGTCATTCAGGTATATGAGGGTGCCAGCAAGCATGCCCGTCATCTGCACATCAACTATGGCCACGAAATTGAAGATGGTATCTCGCACATTCAGAAATACCTGAAAGCCGACGAACATATCACGCAGCACTACTCCACTCGCTACCTCTCCCTAAAGTTACTCGAACACGATTCTCAAGTGCTCGACTATTTAGGTAAGCACATGGCTAGCGAGGACCGTTTGGACGATTTCCATCAGTTGACCCATGCCCGTGACAAGGCTTCGGCCCGTGTGATGGAAGAGACTGGCAGCGACTCAGAGACTGCCATCATGGACGCCAAGTACGGTTTTATTCACGGCGCACTGAAAGAAGCAAAGTTTAAGACTGGAAATAATGCCGATACTTATAAGATGACACACCTCATCGACCGCGTGCTGTCAAACAAGTATATCGGTTTCCCCATCTTCTTCCTACTGCTTTACGTCATGTTCGAAACCACCTTCTCGCTCGGTCAGTACCCGATGGACTGGATTGAGTGGTTCGTCGGCTGGGTAGGCGAAAAACTCAGTACCACGATGCCCGAGGGCCCCTTGAAGGCCATGCTCATCGATGGTGTTGTGGGCGGTGTAGGATCGGTCATCGTGTTCCTGCCCCAGATTCTCATCCTCTACTTCTTTATCTCGCTGATGGAAGATTCTGGTTATATGTCCCGTGCCGCGTTTATTATGGATAAACTGATGCACAAGATGGGGCTTCACGGCAAGTCGTTCATTCCACTCATCATGGGCTTTGGCTGTAATGTGCCTGCAGTTATGGCCACTCGAATGATTGAGAGCCGCCGTTCGCGCATCATCACCATGATGATACTGCCCTTCATGTCGTGCTCCGCGCGCCTACCTATTTATATTATGATTGCCGGCACCTTCTTCTCGCTGCAATACCGTTCGTGGGTGCTGCTGTCACTCTATGCGATAGGCATCCTCATGTCGGTGGTAGTCAGCAAATTGTTCTCCTCGTATGTCATCAAGGGCGAAGACACCCCCTTCGTGATGGAACTGCCGCCTTATCGCTGGCCCACGCCGAAGGCCATTTGGCGTCACACGTGGGATAAAGGTAAGGAATATCTTAAGAAGATGGGTGGCATTATCCTTGTAGCCTCGATCATCGTATGGGCCCTTGGCTACTTCCCCCACAACGAGAGCCTGTCACCCGAGCAACAACAAGAGCAGAGCTATATCGGTCGTATGGGTAAGACCATCGAACCCTTATTCACGCCCCAGGGCTTCAACTGGAAACTCGATGTTTCGCTCCTGGCTGGTGTCGGTGCCAAAGAGATTGTAGCATCTACCATCGGCGTGCTCTATTCGGGAGATGACTCGTTTGGCGATGACGAAGAGTTCAGCGAAGACAATGAGCGCTACACGCATCTTCGCCAACTGATGCAGCGCGACGGCATTACACCCCTCTCGGCCTATGCCTACCTCATTTTCATACTCTTGTATTTCCCCTGTATTGCCACGATAGTCGCCATTAAAAACGAAACAGGCTCTTGGCGCTGGGCGTCGTTTGCAGCTGCTTACACCACGGTTGTCGCCTGGCTCGTCTCTTTTGCCGTCTATCAGATCGGCAACTTCATAAGTATATAAAAAAATAAAGAAGAGGCATCTGTTAAAGTAAAACAACTTGTTTTACTATTGAAGAAGGTATCTTTTACCACTAAAGATACGTCATCTTTGAAGGTAAAACAAGTTGTTTTACTTTGATAGATGATATTTCCATTGGTATAAAGGGGGAAAGATTTCTGTCTAAAGGTTTGGAAGAAAGATAAAGTTATCGTATCTTTGCAAACTGAAATGGAAAAGATTATATTAGGTATTGACCCTGGAACGAACCTGATGGGATACGGCTTGCTGAAGGTGAAAGACGGTAAGGCGGAGATGATGACCATGGGTGTGATAGACCTCAGGAAGTTTCCTGATGCCTACCTGAAACTGGGTCATATCTTTGAACGGGTAACGGGCATCATAGACGGTTACCTGCCCGACGAGATGGCCATCGAGGCGCCTTTCTTCGGCAAGAACGTGCAGTCGATGCTGAAGTTGGGTCGTGCACAGGGAACGGCCATCGCAGCGGCCATCCACCACGGTGTGCCCATCCACGAATATGCGCCGATGAAGATCAAAATGGCGCTGACAGGTAATGGTGGCGCTTCTAAAGAACAGGTGGCAGGTATGTTGCAACGCCTGCTGAAGATTCCCCAGGAAGAGATGGGTAAGTTTATGGACGCTACTGACGCACTGGCAGCGGCTTATTGTCACTACCTGCAGATGGGGCGCCCGGAGAGTGACGTGAAGTACCGGGGGTGGAAAGACTTCGTGAATAAGAACCAGAGCAAGGTGTCGAAACGCCGTACATCGAAAAGCTCAGAGACCGAAAAAAAGGATGAAGACGATTGAACTGATCAATGCAAGGGCGAGGAAGCCGGAATGGTCGATGGCGGAGCCTGTGAACTTTACCCTCGACGAGGGTGAGCATATCGCTATCGTGGGCAGAAACGGCAGTGGCAAGACGATGTTCGTGGATATGCTGACAGGTCGGCATCCCGCCTTCCCCGACATGGTGAAATATAGCTTCGACGAACCCTATAACAATCTGAAACATATCTCATTCCGTGACACTTACGGCGGTGATAACGATAAGACGTATTTCCTGCAACAGCGCTGGAACCAGATGGAAATCGATGAGGAGACACCTACCGTGGGCTCGAAACTGGAGGAGGCCTTCCAATTGGCTGGCGAGGATACGCCTGAGCGCAGGGCACTGCAGAAGCATATCTACGAGTTGTTTCATTTGGAGGATCTGCTGGATAAGTATATCATCCTGCTATCGAGCGGTGAACTGAGGAAATATAAGCTCGCAGCTTCGCTGTTTACAAAGCCTAAAGTGCTGATCATGGAGAATCCGTTTATCGGACTGGATGCAGAAACGAGAGATCAGTTGAAGGCGTTGTTGGGAATGTTAGCGAGGGAGCAAGGGTTGCAGATTATACTTGTTTTAGCCAAGACCGACGAGATTCCTGAGTTTATCACGCATATCGTGGAGGTGAGGGATATGTGCGTTATGCCGAAGATAGCGGCAGGGGCAAAAGAGGCGAAACGATTGGACGCGCAGAAAATGGACTCATTACGCGACTCAAAGGAGGAAAAAGAATCATTGGGGCCTGAGGTTATTCGATTTAACAAGGTTAGTATCAGGTATGGCGAGCGAACGATATTGAGGGATTTGGACTGGACGGTGAGACGCGGAGAAGACTGGGCGCTGTCAGGACAGAACGGTTCGGGGAAATCGACACTCCTGTCGTTGGTGTGCGCCGATAATCCCCAGGGATATGCCTGCGATATCTCACTCTTCGGACATCGTCGTGGTTCGGGCGAGAGCATCTGGGACATCAAGCGCCATATCGGCTACGTGTCGCCAGAGATGCATCGCAGCTATAAGCAGAATATCCCTGCCATACAGATCGTGGCCAGTGGACTAAAGGATACCGTGGGACTCTACGTGAGGGCCAATGAGGAGGAGAAAGAGCAATGCCGCAAATGGCTCAGGCGATTGGGCATCGGGCATCTGGAAAACCGCAACTTTATGGAGATGTCGAGCGGTGAGCAACGGCTGGTGCTGGTGGCGAGGGCCTTCGTGAAAGAGCCCGACCTGCTGATACTTGACGAACCGCTGCACGGGCTTGACGACGAGAACCGCGTGATGGTGAAGGCGCTGGTGGACGAATACTGTCAGAACCCCGACGTGACGCTGATCTACGTGACGCACTATCAGGAGGAACTGCCTCAGTCGATTGATCACTCCATCTATCTGGAACGCCAAACATAAGACAGTCATGATATTCTATTTCTCAGGCACAGGCAACACCCGATGGGTGGCTACAGAAATCGCCAAAGCCATTGGTGAGGAACTGCTGTATATCCCCGACCTGCAAAGGCAAGGGCGCTACACGTTTACACTGAAAGAGGGTGAACGCATAGGATTCTGTTTCCCTACACATGGATGGCAACCACCAAGAATCGTGAGAGAGTTTATTGGTCGTCTGTGCTTCGACAAGCTCAGCAACCAGACGCAGCCCAGCAACCAGACGTATTGTTGGGCACTGACCACTTGTGGCGATAACATGGGCGAACTGATGACGATTCTGAATAAGGATCTGGCTGCAATTGGGCTCGAGGCAGAGACGATGTTCTCTGTCATTATGCCTGAGTCGTACGTCTGTCTGCCCTTTATGAAGACCGACCCAGAGGATAAGGAACGCTGGAAGATAGAGAACGCCCAGCGCCAGTTGCACCATATCATCAGTATCATCAAGGACCAGAAGCGGGGCATTGCAGAACTGGAGAAAGGGGCCACTCCCCGACTCTACTCCTACGTGATTGGAGGCTACTTTAACAAATACATGATCACAGACAAGAAGTTCACTGTTGACAAAGACGTCTGTATCAAGTGTGGCAAGTGCGCCAAGGTATGCCCGGTAGATAATATTAAAGGTACACCTCCCGAGTGGTTACATCATGGGAAGTGTACCTGTTGTCTGGCTTGTTATCACTACTGTCCCGTTCATGCCATCAACTATGGCAAAATAACCAGGAAACGGGATCAATACTACTTTAATAGACGCGGGGACCGAAAATAGATGTGCCGATACGTACCATCGTGGAGCGCGTCTCAAGGGCGATGGGATAATCATCGCTCATGCCCCAAGAGCGTTCGCAGAAGGCTTCGTCGTTAACAAAATATTTGGCCTTAACTTCGTCGAAGAAATCGGCGGCCGTCTGCATCTCGCGACGTATCTGTTCCTTGTCGTCAACAAACGAGGCCATCATCATCAGACCACAGATCTGCACATGCTGCATCTCGCGCCATTCGCCCTCTTCGAGCAGTTGACGACAGGCGTCGAGGGTGAGTCCGTATTTGGTGGCTTCTTCGGCAATGTGGAGTTCGAGGAGCACCTTGATGACACGTCCGCAACGCTCTGCCTGACGATTAATTTCTTTCAGGAGCTTCAAGGAGTCAACAGCCTCGACCATAGATACATACGGAGCAATGTATTTTACCTTGTTCGTCTGTAGATGACCGATGAAATGCCACTCGATATCCTTGGGCAGTGACTCGTGCTTGAGGCGCAGTTCTTGCTCATGACTCTCGCCAAACACGCGCTGACCTTCTTCGTAAGCTGCCTCGATATATTCGTTGGGATGGTACTTGGAAATTGCCACAAGGCGAACGCCCTGTGGCAATGTATCGAGAATCTGGTGCAAATGACCTTTAACGTCGTACATAGTTAAGATTTTTTCTGGTACTCAAAGACGTCCATCAGTGTGGTTTCGGCTACGGAGGCAATGACAAAGTCGATCATCGTGCCGCCCATCACTTCCTCGATATTCTTGACTGCGCCATTGAAAGAACCTGCCTGTACCAGATAGGTCACAGTGGAACGCTTCTCTTTCTCGGTCTTCTCGTCGATGGTGATGAACTGGAGCTTGGCCTTGTACCATTTGTCGGCCATATCGTCGTCGGAGAAGAATATCTCCTTATAGGCGGCCTTCTTGATATCGGCCACATCAAACTCACCACTGATATATGAGGACATCTCCTCGATGATGCGCTCCTCGGCCTCGCTGAAGCTGAGGGCATCAACTACATAACTCTCGTTTACCTTACGCTGCAAGCCGTCGTCCATCACTTTCTCATAACGGATCTTGCACTCAAACCAAATTGCTGTTCTGCTTCTCATTTTTGATGATTATATTTTTTTATTCGTTTATCTTTTCCTTAGCGGCCTCTGCTCCCTTCTTGGCCTCCTCGTCCAGCTCGTCCTTCTGATTCTTGATGCCGTAATAGTCTTTCTCCATCTCGGCCTTCTTCTTCTCGGTGAGCTGTTCGATGACCTGAGAGGCAATGCCCGAAGCGCGATCCTGACTCAACGTGGTGCTCTTGCGCAGTTCGTCCTGAAGTTTAGACAGGCGATCTGTCATGATCTTGCTCTTGGCATTGAAGTTCTGCTCAGAAGCGTTCATATTCTTGGTGTTATAGACGTCGGAAATAATAGCCTCTGCCTGCTTCGTGAACTGTTTGCGGAAGATGGCCTCGGCCTTGGCATTATACTGGCGCATCTTGCCAGGACTCATGCCCAAAGAGTCTTTCCTTTGTTTCTGGAGGGACACAATATTGGCAATCGTCGCTGAGTCTGCATCAGCACCAATGCCTAACAGCAAATCAGGATCTTCCTCAACCATCTCGTCAGGAATAGGTTCTTCGACGGGTTTCACATATTCCACCACCTCAGGACTGGGCAGGAGATAGAAGAACAAACCCACGATGGCTGCAGCAATGGCAATGGCTACAACGGCCATCGTAGCCGTGCGACGGGCACTGGTGAGATTGTCCATCATCTTGTGCATGGACTCTACAGAGTCGAAACGATTCTCCGGTTGGGGAGCTGTGGCTTTCTCCACCACTCGCTTCAACTCTAAGGGCAGACCAGAGGAGTCGTAGATATACTCGATAAACTTACCGAGTGAATAAACATCCGTGCGAGCATCGATGGGGCCACCATTAAACACCTCGGGAGCTACAAACTTCTCAACGCCATCCCAAAGCACATCCTGATCGACCTTCTCATAGAAAGAGCCATGACAAAGCAGACGAACGGCTAAGTCGCCCTTGCGCAACAGGATATTGGAGGGGGCAAAACAGACGTGGTAGATGCCCTGTTCGTTGATATAGCTGGTGAAATCCATTAGCTCGCGAAGCTTCTGTTTGACAAACTGGCCTCTCGCCACGATTGCCGGATCCTCGTTGAGCGCCTGCTCTACCGTGAGGTAGTTGCCCACCTCGACAGCAATGGCGTAGATACCATCTTCCTCTTCATTAGGGGCATAATGGAGCTGTCCCTTTTGGTCAATACTTGATAGTGCCTCATATTCGGCTTTTACACTCTTTGAGAAAAAGATGTTGTCGGCCAATTCGTCGTGGAACTCTACAAAATTAGAGTACTTTCCCTCGATCAGGCGCTTGTAGAAATTGCCGTAAGGCATGCGTACTTTCGTGGTTTTACGAGCATCACGCATCGCTATCATTTCTTCAAAATTCATCGTTCTATCTCCCTTTTGATTAATTTTGTTGGGCAAAAGTACACATAATATTCGAGAAACACAAATTTTTGGGTAGAGATTGCGCAGATTTACGATAATTTGTGTTACCTTTGCACCGATTTTTTAAATAAAGAAGAAAAAAGATGCCTGAAATTTCAGTACGTGGCCTGGAAATGCCCGAGTCTCCTATCAGGAAACTCGCCCCACTGGCTGCAGCCGCCAAGAAAAGAGGTACCAAGGTGTATCACCTGAATATTGGACAGCCCGATCTGCCCACACCACAGGTTGGCCTTGACGCCCTGAAGCAGATTGACCGTGAGATTCTGGAGTATTCTCCCTCACAAGGTTATGTAAGCTATCGCGAGAAACTGGTGGACTACTACGCGAAATACAATATCAACGTCACTGCAGAAGATATCATCATCACCTCGGGTGGTAGTGAGGCTGTTCTCTTTGCCTTCCTCAGCTGTCTGAACCCGGGCGACGAGATCATCGTGCCAGAGCCTGCCTATGCCAACTATATGGCATTTGCCATCTCGGCGGGTGCGAAGATACGTACGATTGCCACGACCATCGAAGAGGGTTTCTCGCTGCCAAAGGTGGAGAAGTTTGAGGAGCTGATCAATGAGCGCACAAGGGCTATCATGATCTGTAACCCCAACAACCCGACAGGCTATCTCTATACCCGCAGGGAGATGAACCAGATACGCGACTTGGTGAAGAAGTACGACCTGTATCTCTTCTCAGACGAGGTGTATCGCGAATATATCTACACGGGGTCTCCCTATATCTCTGCCTGCCATCTGGAAGGTATCGAGCAGAACGTGATCCTGATCGACTCTGTGTCGAAGCGCTATAGTGAGTGCGGTATCCGTATCGGTGCGCTGATCACGAAGAACGCTGAGGTGAGAAAGGCTGTGATGAAGTTCTGTCAGGCCCGTCTCTCTCCTCCCCTGATCGGACAGATTGTGGCAGAGGCTTCGCTCGATGCCCCAGAGGAGTATTATCGCGATGTCTATGACGAGTATGTGGAGCGTCGTAAATGCCTGATCGACGGACTGAACCGTATTCCCGGTGTGTACTCTCCCATCCCGATGGGTGCCTTCTATACCGTAGCCAAACTGCCTGTAGATGATGCAGAGAAGTTCTGTCGCTGGTGCCTCTCGGAGTTCAACTACGAGGGTGAAACCGTGATGATGGCGCCTGCAGCTGGTTTCTATACGACACCTGGTGCCGGTGTGAATCAGGTGCGTATCGCCTACGTGCTGAAGAAGAAGGATCTGGAGCGCGCACTCGTCGTACTGAGGAAGGCTCTTGAAACATATCCTGGAAGAGTAGATAATGATTGATCTTTGATCATTAAGCCTTGAATTTCCCTCTATTCATAGCCAGAAGAATCTATAATGACAAGGGTGACAAGCGTATGGTGAGTCGCCCTGCCATTCGTATTGCCACCATCGGTGTGGCCATAGGTCTGGCTGTGATGATCATTACCGTCAGTGTGGTGTTAGGGTTCAAGCACACCATCCGGGACAAGGTGGTAGGCTTTGGAGGCCATATCCAAGTACACAATGTGTTACTGTATAACGATGTGGATCCGTACTCGATCTGTGTGAACGACAGTCTGCGGAATGCCATCGAAAAGATTGAGGGTGTGAACCATGTGGAGCGCTACTCGGTGACACAGGGACTCTTGAAGACTGAAGATGACTTTCTGGGCGTTGCCTTCAAAGGTGTAGGACCTGAGTTTAATGCAACCTTTTTAAAAGAGCATCTCTTAGAAGGCGAGATTCCCCAGTTCAGTGACTCCACCAGCAAGTATCAGTTGCTGATGTCTAAGATGATAGCCGACAAACTGAAGTTGAAAGCTGGCGACAAGGTGTTTGGCTACTTCATCGGGAGTGACGATGTGAAGACGCGCAAATATACGGTTTGTGGCATCTATCAAACCAATATGACGCGCTTTGACGAAAGCCTGTGTTTTACAGATCTATATGCTGTCAACAAGTTAAACGGTTGGGGCAAGGAAGACTGTACGGGCATCGGTGTGACGGTCAATGATCTGAATCAGATAGATGTGACGGAAGAGAACTTCGTCTATACCGTGAACCGCAGTAGCGATGAAAAAGGTAATATGCTGACTTCACAAACCATCTACGACAGTTATCCGCAGGTGTTTATGTGGTTGGAATTGCTCGATATCAATGTGTGGATCATTCTCGCCCTGATGGTGTGTGTAGCAGGATTCACAATGATCAGCGGACTCCTGATCATCATTCTGGAACGTACACAGATGATTGGTGTATTAAAAGCCCTCGGAGCCAGGAACAAGACAATCAGGCATACGTTCCTCTGGTTTGCTGTCTTTATCATTGGTCAAGGCATGCTCTGGGGAAACATCATTGGTATCGGTCTTGTGCTGTTGCAGCAATATACGGGTATCATCTCACTGGATCCTCAAACCTATTACGTGAGTGAGGCTCCATTGGAACTGAATATCCCTCTCATCCTGTTGCTCGATGCCGTTACTTTGCTGATTTGTGTCTTTGTACTGATAGCGCCAAGCTACCTCATTTCACACATTCATCCAGCCAAGTCGATGAGATACGAATAATTTTTTGAAAAATTGCACAAAAACATTTGGTAGTGTGCAAGAAATGATGTACCTTTGCACA
>Ga0310696_10003131_pt1 | contig 20916 bp, 31 predicted proteins | sample AusTroGonzalo_MG_4_FD_203885 | JGI IMG/M metagenome (GOLD analysis project Ga0310696, IMG submission 203885) | Bovine rumen microbial communities from tropical cattle in Woodstock, Queensland, Australia - Gonzalo_02 (v2) (version 2) | ecosystem: Host-associated > Mammals > Digestive system >... | reverse complement strand
TTAGGTAAGTACAGAGAATATCAAGCGTGTATGGAGATCACCGAGTGTTCTGTAAACACAGGCACAGGCAAGAACAATGAGCACTATCTAGCAAGAGGGAAGTGATGCTATGGCAAAGATACGGGTAAAGATAGATCATAGGATCATCAGCCAGAAACTCCAAAAGGAGTTTGAAAAGGTTAATAACCCGACAACTATGCTTGCCATACATAATACACTCGCTAGGATGTGCGATCCTTATGTGCCCTTCCTGAACGGACCACTGTCGCAGACAGCTCAAGTATTGCCAACCGGTGTTCGTTATTATCAACCGTATGCGAGATATCAGTATTACGGAGATCATTTTAACCACACCACAGATTATCACCCTTTGGCATCTGCCAGATGGGATAAGGCAATGCTCAGAGATCATCGAACAGAGTTTTATCAGGAAGTGAAAGAGATTATTCGATGGAGGTTGAGAGAGACAAATGGTAGATAAGAATCAAGCCATAATTGATTTTCTGCTTGACTGTCCGGCAATAATGTATAATCCTCTGTTCTTTAATTTCTTACAGGCACAGGACGAGAACAAGCAGATCATCGTTCAGTCCAATGATAAGGTTATTAATCAGAGATACATAGATGGAAGCGTTATGAAGCGCTTCACTTTCTCTATCGTAGACTTCAGATCAGTCACCTATCAGCCCTTACCGAAAGTTACTGGATATACCAGTGAAAATGTCGAGGAACTTTTGGATGTGCAGGGTATAATGGATTGGATAAACGAACAGGCGGAAGCAGAAAATTATCCGGATTTTGGGGAAGACTGCTTTATCGATAACATGACGACAACAGCCGAAAATCCTAATTTGGACGGTGTTGATACAAGTGTCACGCCTGCATTAGCGAAGTACAGTATGTCGATTCAGATCGACTACTTGGATAAAAGTAAGATGCTTTGGAAATAATCAAAGGAGGGTATAAACATGGCTGCAACGACAACTATTAAGCAGATCAACCTCAAGCAGGGTCAGCGCGCCGAAAGAAAGTTACTCATCACGGTAGCCGAGTGGGAAGAGCCTACACTTGATGGCAGCACCACTGGAACTGAGCAGGTAAGAGAGCTTCTCGGAACACGTACAGAGGATTCCAGCATTGAGTACAATCCCGATATTCAGGAGAGTACAGATATTCTTGGAAATAACTATACTGACGTGAACAAGACACAGCCTACACAGAGCTTCGATCCTTTCCTTGTCCTGGGTGGATCAAGACTGGCTGCGTTCCTTAACGACATCCGTCGCAGAAACGCACTCTCAGAGCTGCAGCAGTTCACGATCTATGTTATCACCGCTTTCGTAGGTACTTCGGGTCAGTATGAGACAGAGAAGCACGAAGACTGCTCGATTACATACGATTCGATCGGCGGCGATGCAAATGTCAACTTCCCTATCACTGTTCATTTCTCGAACAAGATCACGACAGGCACAGTTGATAAGCTTACAGCGGATTTCCAGTTTGCACAGGATACAACCGTGTAATAAGTAGGAGGAGTATATATGGCACTGACAGATGATATGGAAAAGCAGGTTAATGATATTATAGATATCAACCTGGACGGGGCGGAACGTAAGAAGTTCCGTATTAACGGAAACAATGATGCGATCATCGAATTGAACATCTCGGATCTCGGGATTGTTGAAAGAGTTGAAAGCAGCATGGAAGAACTTCAGAAGTATATGTCCGAGATTGCATCACTGGACACAGAAGAGGAGGGATTTAGTTCCCGGCTCAAAGAGATCGATCAGAAAATGCGCGATACAGTAGATGCGATTTTCCAGTATCCTGTCAGCGCTGCGTGCGCGAAATACGGTACGATGTATGATCCTAAGGACGGCAAGTTCCGGTACGAAACGATCATCGAAGGACTTATGAAGTTATACAATGACAACATAAGCGAGGAATATCGTAAGGTGCAGGAACGCCTGAAGAAACACACAGACAAATACACCAAAACCGTTGCTCCTACCAAGAGGAAGAAGAAATAATGTATTCACTTCAAACTTCGGTTCAAATCGGTCAAGCATCATTCGAGATACGCAATAAGGGCGATTTCCGAATGGTGCTTGATTGTTTTAAGGCATTGAATGATACAGAATTGGATACTACAGAACGCATATATGCGGCGCTGATAATCTTCTATGAAGACTTTGGCAGCCTGGAAGATGTATTGGCACAGGGTGAGAATTTAGTTGCTTTGCAACAGAACATGATGCGTTTCTTCAACGGCGGCGATGAGAACACTCAAAGCAATACTCACGATTATGCCATAATAGACTGGGAAAAGGATTCGAATCTTGTTTGCGCTGCTGTTAACAACGTAGCAAAACAGGAAATTCGTTCCCTGGACTATTTACACTGGTGGACATTCTTAGGCTACTATATGTCTGTTGGTGAGAGCCTGCTATCTACTGTTGTAGGTATTCGATATAAGATAGCACGGCATGAGAAATTGGAAAAGCACGAAAAGAAGTTTAAACAGGACAATCCTGAATATTTCAACATAGACTTGCGCAGCGTTTCAGAACGTGAAGCAGATGCCTATGTCAGAGCATTGTGGGGTGAATAAGTATGGCAGACACAGATATTATGCTTTCCGTCGACCTTGATGTTAAGGACGCCGAAAAGACCGCTCATGAACTCCAGAAAGAAGTCGAGGATATATTCAAATCCCGTAACGGACAGCAGTCCGCTTCTTTAACAAGCCTTGAGATGCAGATGAAGAAGGCTTACGACCAGGCTTCCAAATTACGGGAACAGATGGGAAAGTTAGCCACGGAGCAGGTTGCTACTAAAGATTATAAAAAGGTTACTGACGACCTTCAACATTACATTGATCTGTACGACCAACTCATTGAGAAAAATAATAAGTATGAGGAAGAGGCTAAGGACGGCACAATAGACTCCGAGAAGTATCAGGAACTTGCTGCTCAGATGGAGAAAGTTGAAGATACCATTCATAATCTTACTCTTAAGAAAGAGCAGATGGAGAAAGACGGCACGGCTTTTATCGCGGGTAAGGAAACTGAGGAATATAAGAAGTTACAAACAGCCCTGGACGCAACCAATGATAAACTTAAGCAGCAGATCGTAAGGCATCAGGAACTGGAGAATAAGGCAGCCCAGTCTGCTAACAAGGTAAGTAAATCCTCCAGGAAGATGGCAGACGAGACTAAGAAGAGTTCGAAGTCTATGGTTGCTAATTTAGGCAAGATTACTAAAAGACTTATCCTGCTGGCATTTGGCGTAAGAGGAGCCTTTGCCTTACTTCGTAAGATGAGAACGGCTATCATTAGAGGCTTCCAGGAATTACAAAAGAGTAAGATAAGTCCTATTACAGACCAGATAAATGAACTAAAGGCATCGTTAACCACTTTCCGAAATGCGTTGGTGGGTGCCTTTGAGCCTATTATCAAGATAGTAGTTCCCTATCTTACGCGGCTGGTGGATTATCTTACGCAGGCTATTGATAAGATGGCTCAGTTCTTTGCAGCAATGTCCGGACAGAAGACTTACATCAAGGCTATTAAGAAAACTGGTGAAGAGATAGAACGGGCAGGCGAAAAGGCAGAAGGCTCCCTGGCTTCGTTTGATAAGTTGAATGTCATTAACGCCGAGGACAGGAACTCCTTCGAGGAAAGTGGCATCTCAACTGAGACCCTGGACATTGTTAGTAAGATGAAGCAGGGACTTGAAGAACTCAAGAAACTTGCCAGTGAAATCGTCATCGAGCCTTTCAAACTGGGATTTGATAAAACCTTTGATGCTAAGGGACTCGAAAAGATTAAAACAAATCTCGATAAGATCAGAACGGCTGTTAAATCCATTGTAACAGATCCCCGGCTGGCTTCTCTGAAGACTACTGTCTCAAATATAAGCCAAGCAGTGGGCGTATTGACTGGAGCCGTAGCCAACATTGCCTCGATACTGGGACAACTGTTTACGGGCGCGATAGCCACCTTTTTGGCGGGAAATGCGCAAGCGATCGTTGACTTTATTGTAAATGTCTCGAACCGGTTGGCAACACTTGCCCAGGACTTCGCAGATTTCATATCGGCTATCGCTGTTATCCTGCAGCCTTTGGCAAGCGACTCGGCTATCAAGATAGTAGCCGAAACCCTGGGAATTATCTTCGATGCTTTGTCGGGACTTGCATCGCTGGGTCTTGATGTTCTTATAACAGTATTCGAGTTCTTCACAAAACCCATTGAAGATAATGCAGGCGGATTTGCAACCGCCCTCCAGGGAGTTTTGGATATACTGACTCCTCTTGTAGAAACCGCCCGTACATTCCTGAACGATGTATTATCCGGTGTGATGGACGTATGGGAAAAGATAAAGGGCGTTATAGAAGAAGTCGGGGAATGGCTCTCGGAGTTAACAGGCATTATCCTGGACTGGTGGAATAACGGTCCTGGACCCATGTTAGAGGGTTGGGCGCAAGATATCAAGTCATTCTACGAAGAATACATTTCACCAGTTATTGACGAATTGTTTGGTATGTTATCAGACCTGGTAGGATACTTAGGTGAGATCCTGGCGCCTATATTGGATAAGGTCAATGACATCATCAAGTGGTTCTTAGATAATGTGTGGCCGATACTGGAAGAAGCATTACAGGCAGCATGGAACTTGATCAAGGGCGTTGGAGAAGTAGTGGCTACTGTGGTCACGTCAATACTCGAGGACGTGAGATTTGTCTGGGGCGCAATACATGACATAATCACCGGAGACTTCAAAGGACTTTTTGAAAGGGCTTCTAAGTGGTTTAATAGCAAAATTGAATTTATTAGAAAGATCCTGGACAGCCTTAAGAAGACGTTCACTGAGATACTGGATCATATAAGGGCAATGTTCAAGAAATTCGGCGATGCTGTTATATCAGTATTCGATGCAATCAAGGAAGGTATTAAGAAACCTATTAACGCAGTCCTGGGATTCATTGAGTCAATGGTAAACGGAGTTATAGCCGGACTTAATAAAATGATCCGGGCTATGAATAAACTCAGTTTTGATGTGCCTGACTGGGTTCCCGGAATTGGCGGAAATACGTTTGGTTTCGACATCAAGGAGATTTCGGAAATTTCAATTCCTAGGCTTGCGCAGGGTGCGGTTATTCCTCCCAGTGCTTCAAACTTCCTGGCAATGTTAGGTGATAATAATAAGGAAGCAGAAGTTGTGTCGCCTATCTCTACAATAGAGCAGGCATTACGCAATGTAATGAAGGAGCAGAACTGGAACGTTACATTCCAGGTCGAAGGAGATCCGAATGGAATGTTCAAGGTTATGCGTAAGAAGTCGGTGGAATATACTCAGCGCACTGGGTCAAGTGCGTTTGCATAAACGGATAGAAAATTCCTTGGAATGGTAGTATAATATAGGTGAGGAGGCAGGGTATGGCTTACAATGGGTTTTTGATTAAGATTAAGGGCGCCACGGATTATACCGTGCCTCTTACCTATATGGACGAGAAGTCCTATAAAGGAACTCTTTCCACACTTGATACAGAAGCATATCGTGATGCAAACGTAACGCTTCATAGAACAGCGGTAAAGCAGGTTCCTCATTGTTCCTTTACAACACGAATACTGACTAATGCTCAGATCCGGGATATATGGGAAGGACTTAGTAGCCGCTACACCAATGCCATTGAGAAAAAATTCCAGGCAACGATCTATATAACAGAAAGGGATGCTTATTACACGGGATACTTTTATATTCCGGATACAGAAATGACGATAAAAAGCATCAATAAGAAAACTAACGTTATCAAGTATGAACCCGCCACGTTTGAACTTATCGCTTACGGTGAGGGTGGTTTCTAAGGAGGAGAGAACGCATGATAAATTATCAGTACATGGATCTATTTCTCCAGGACAGTATTCATCACGACATACTGATGACAGATGGAACTGTTAACGTTTCAGGAACAGGGTACACAGTTACAGGTCAGACAGTTACTATCGACAATACTTTGATTGATGGTGAGAATGTTGATCTGTATCAATCTCTCTGTTCTTCTTCCCAGTTGGAATTCGGCGCATGTGAAGCGGCTTCCCTGGAGTTTACCATTTACGATAACGTAGCCCCGCTCAAAGGCAAGACACTTAAGGTTTATATCTTCCCGGATAACGACGCATCTAAGATACTTCAGATAGGAGTATTCAAGGTCACAGAAGATGAGTTGACTTCCGACAGGACAAAGAGAGATATTATAGCATACGATGCACTGTATGACATTATCAATTCGGACGTGGCTGATTGGTATAATACGTTGCTTCCTAATACCACAACCAGCATAACCCTGGCACAGTTCCGGGCATCGTTAATGACACACTTTGGCATCACTGCTGAGAGCGCAACACTTGTTAACGACAGCATGACAGTGAAACGCACAATCGCCCCGGACAGTTTGAGTGGCGTAGACGTTCTTAGGGCTATATGCGAACTGAATGGTGTCTTTGGAATGGTTACTAACGAAGGCAAGTTCAGGTTTGTGGAATTGTCAGCAGGCATTGATGATGGATTGTTTCCTAGTGACACACTTTATCCTGCAGACGATCTATATCCTCAAGATGTGAATCCTCATGTAACACCCATGCCGAAGTCACAGTATATAACAGTTGATTTCAAGGACTTTATAGCGGAGTCGATCACACAACTCGTTATTCGTACAGACGATGCAGATGTGGGGACGCAGGTAGGAACTTCCGGGAACACTTATGTCATTCAGGATAACTTCCTTGTATATGGCAAGGGAGCCACAGAATTGGGAACGATAGGAACCAATGCGTTATCTAAGATGACGAACAGATATTATAAACCTTGTACAGTTGATTGCGTTGGAAATCCCTGCCACGAAGTTGGCGATCCCATTCGTATATCAACAAAGTACAGAGGAATCGTCACATACATACTTGAACGTCACTTGCACGGCGTCCAGGGACTCCGGGACGAATATTCAGCCCAGGGTTCCCAGTATTATAGCCAGCAACTTAATTTCAAAGGAACGCAGGTAAGGAAACTGGCTAACAAGTCAGCGCAGCTTAAGTTCGATACAGACGGGTTGCAGACGTATGTCGAGGAACAGCTTGATACTTCCGTGGTCGGTTCATACGCCAACATCACAGCGGGGCAGATAGCCTTAAAGGTTAGCAAGACAAACCTTGTGGATGATTTGGACGATGAAATGACGGGCATTGATATCGCTTCAAACCGCATAGACATAACGAGTACGGGAGTGTTTACAGTTGACGCGACAAACTTTGCGCTGACGGCTAACGGAACAGCGACAATTAAAAACGCAACGATAACCGATGGAAGAATAACGAGTTCATCTAGTGGAACGGGCTTTCAGACGGTTATTACGGGCGGAGAGGTTGTTGCTACCACTAACAATAACGAAACTTGTTCATTGAACCCGCAAGAAATCTATATAGAAAATTCGAGTAGTACCACAACAATTATCACAGCGGCATCTGCTATGTTTGGTGGTAACGCAAGAGTTTATGGAAATGCAACGGTAGATGGTTCTTTGACAGTTGGTGGAAGTTCCGTTTTAACCAGCGTACCCACAACAGTAGCGTTATCGACTATCACGAATACATCAAACAATGACCGAATCAGGATTGACGATAGCGGTTCAAACTACAACCTCGTTTTAAATGGTTCGGTAAACATTGGTAACGGATCGTCGAACACAATCCGCATAAAGGGCCGTGATGTGAAATGGGTAGCGTATAGCTCTCTCACATCGAGCGATTATGTATTAGTGGAGGCTTAACGCATGGAAGAATTGGAAAAAGCATTAGTTGAAGCATTCAATAACGCGCCGTTGCCCTATGAAGCCAAACGATACGTTGTACTTGCCTTTTGGCACAACGTAGAGGACAAATACCGAATGCTGAAAGAGCAAGCGAGAATAAAGGCGCAGGAGAACGCAAATGACGTTACGGGAGCTGATAGAACGGATTGACAATATCCCCGTGACAGAAGAATACATTGACCGAGAGGGTAATTACATCGGTAAAGCACTCACGCGTTGGATAGACGTTAAGGCGAAAGTGCTTGAAATATTAAAGCAGTACGAAAAGGAGAAGGAGGAAAAGCACGATGAATAAGTGTCACGTTCCTATTACATGGGTAAACGATCAGACTCCGGCGATTAACGATACCCATCTTAATCAGTACGATGGTGAGTTAGATACGCTCGACGATCGCATAATCACACTTGATGGCACAAAAGCCTTGCAGAGCGATTTGTTGCTTGCGTTCAAGGATGTATCGCTCGATGCGACAACGGGTATCATTACATTCACGCTTTTTAACAACACCACAAAGACGATTGATACGTTGCTTGAAAAAGTGGCTATCAATTTCGACTATGACGACGATCCGACTTCGCCCCATTATCAGAACCTTATCATTGAGTTAGAGGACGGAACGTATAAGTACATCGATATGTCGGCACTTATTACCGAGTACGAGTTCGACACATCCAGCACGATAGCCTTCACGGTCGCCAACGATGGCACTGTTACGGCGGACGTTATAGATGGTTCAATCAGTTCCTCTAAACTCGATCCCGCGCTTGCTACGCCTATTGCTAATGCAGAGGCGAACGGCTTAAAGTCAGAGGGTTTTGCCGTGGGCGAGCAGAATGGCGTTCCCGTTACAAGTGGTTCTCCGTACTATCAGAATAACGCGAAATACTATAAGGAACAGGCGGCGGCTATTGTGAATATGTCCTTTAGCGGCTTGTCTGATACGGACTTCAATAATTTACAGGACGGTCAAGTTCCCGTATATGACGCTAACAGCGGCGATTGGATAAATGCCGATGTGCAAGCCGGACTTCTGCCTCATGTAATTGTTATTTCTGAAACGGGTTCGGTTGTAACGCTGACAAAGGGCGCAAAGGTTATTTCGGCTACCGAAACTAGCACAGGACATTTTGAAGCCGACGTTGACGAGTACGGCACATGGACGATTGATGCGGTGCTTTCGGGTGATGATGCACAGGTAACGCTGAATGTCGATGATGTAAAGGTGTACACTGTTGATGATAGCCACTTTAACGCATCTATCACGGTATCTTATCCGGGTGCGGGTACTTGTTCGCTGTCGGCAACAGGGCAGACTACCTTATATGCAACGAGTTCACCTTATACCTTTGTAGTACATGATGCGGCTACTTATACGCTTTCATGTACATACAACGGTGTGACTAGGACACAGACGTATGTAATTTCCACAAGCGGACAGACCGAGACTTATTCATTCCTTGTGGACGGTTCAACAGCAACAGCAAACGATGTTCGCACTTGGCTTGATTGCGCTTTGCTGTGGGATAAGGCATATACCACGGTCGCAGAGATTATAGCCGATAGTGCGACACTTCTTGCGCTGATAAGTGATACTAATGCGGCTGATTATATGGCAAGGTCAACGACGTTTACGACAGCGGTATGTGCTGATGAACTCGCAATGCTTTACATCGGTCAGTATAACTATTGCGCAGATGCGTTATTAGCAGATAACACTTGGCTTTCAGCAATTTGTAATTCGGAATACTTTGAATTGGTGCTGAATGTCAAAGTTCCCACGATGACAAGCAATACAACGCCGAACGGTTCAGTTTTATTTGATTCTGTTTGGGATAACGACAGTACTAAAGACGGATATAAAGCGTTTGACGGTGATAATAATACATGGTATTGGCCAGCAAAAACTCCTACCGCACAAGGGGCAACACCGTATTATTGCGGTTATGAATTTACCGCTGCACATAAATTTTACTACTGCATTTTTAATATTAGTGCTATCACGGCTCCTGCAAGATGTAGCAATTTGGAAATTCAAGCAGATGATAACAATGCTTGGGTAACTCAATACACGTGGTCGGGAGAGGTTTCTGACGGTCAAAAAACATTATTGTTAAGTGGTATCAATACGCAGAAATTGAGATTATACGGTTTAAGGGCATTAAATACTTATAACAATACTGATTATTATCCCATGATATTTAATAACGTGCAATTCTACGGAAGACAGGACGTAACCGCTCCCGCGTCGCGCACTTTAAAGTCTTTTGCTACGGCAACGGACGCCGAAATCCTTGAGATGGTGTGCAAGGCGGATCGTGGAGAGATAGACCTTGCAGACGATGCCGGATGGGTTGTAGGTCAGGAACATCAAATATCGCTTTCATCTATTGCGGCTAGTGGCACGTATGACGGTGTAAGTTGGACGGTAGGAGAATCGCAGAGTGCGCAGACCGTTACATTAGTTCTTATGCACAAGGGATTATATGAACTTGTAAACTCCGTAAAGGACAAACAGGGACAGACAAGAAATACTTGCTCGTTTATAGTCGGAACTAAAGATGTATTAGGAACGGCGGGCTATTATAACTCAACAGGTACAAATGCTGGATCGTGGGATGGATGCGCGAGGCGTTCATGGTGTAATGGTGGTTTCCGTAGTGCTGTTCCTTCAACATTACGCGGAGCGTTCAAGCAGTTTAAAACCATTACAGCACAAACTTATAATGGCTCGACTAATCAAGTCAGCAACGACTATTTTGCAATTCAGGCTGAAAAAGAAGTGTTAGGAAGTGATGGAACGAGGGCAAACGCAACAGAAGCGGCGGCACTTACACAGTTTACTTATTATGAAACCTCGTCTAACCGCATTAAGAGTACAGGATATTGGGATCGCTCTCCCATAAGTGCAAATAATAACGATATTTGTGTTACGTCAAGCGCGGGAACGGGTGGATCACGTATAGCAAACAATCTGTTACAAATTGCTGCATTCGGTTGTATGTAAGGAGGTAAAGCATGGATTACGACACAAGAAGAGAGATTAAATCCTTATGGGAGAAAATCGGAGAAGTCGAGCGAAAGCAATCAGGCTTTACCGATGCGAAAGCAAGCGAAGCAAAAGCCATTAGCGGTAATGCGTGGAAGCCCGATAAGTTATATACGGACGGAGACACGGTTATCTATGGTGACTCGTTCGCCCGGTGCCTCCACGCCAACAAAGGCATCGAACCCACTAATAAAATTTATTGGGAACTTCTCAACGTTTCCGATATGATTTTAGAGTTAATGGAAAGAATTGAAGCATTAGAAGAGGAGGAATAAAAACCATGAAGTATTATGTACAGAGTATCTACAAGACAGCATCGGACACGAGCAATCCCACGGCAACACCTTATACAAGTTATGATAGCGCGGTTTCTAACTTCTATACGAAGCATGGAAACCTTGTAGCAGAGGCATCCACGACACAGGTTTCGACGATCATGTATGATGAGATGCACAATATCCTCGAAAACGCGTTGTGGGTTAAGGAAACACCCGTAGAGGAATGATTTTAAATGCGGTGGCGGAATAAGGTAGACGCTAGATTGCAAATCGAGGGAAACCGTATAGCGAGTACCATGTTAGGTGCAAATCCTAACTCGCATTTATCTTTTGGGAGGTAGTTATGGCAACACGGCAAGAGTTTTGTGACGCTATGGAGGAGGTTTACAAAAACCACGGCGTTTACATCGGAACGGCTAACGGGGAATATACCGAAACGCTTACTGTCGGGCGCATACATGAAATGGAAAAGACGTATGCAAGGCGCGATAAGAGCGGTAAGCCGTTGTGGGATAGCGATACCCGCCGAGACTTCGCTTATATCGGCAAGTGCTATGAGCAGGGCTGGGATATGAGCAAGTCAAGGGCTGGCGATTGTAGCGGCATACTCTACGGAGTATTACACGATTTAGGCGTTCAAAAGTACGATATGAGGGCGCGAGATTATCAGGCAAAAAGCACTCCCGTACCATTAAAGGACTTGCAACCAGCAGACCTTGTATTTGACAAGACAAAAGATGCTACTCATGTGGGGATGGTTGCAAAAATCGAGAACGGTTCGGCTATTATCATCGAGTCGCGCGGTCGTGATTACGGCGTAACCCGCCGCCCTCTTAAAGATACGGCGTTTGTTATCGGTGGTCGGCTGGATTGGTTTGAAGATGATATACCCGTCCTTACCCGTGAACTTCGATATATCGAGAATGACTTAATGCACGGAACTGACGTAAAGCAATGTCAGGAGCGACTTGTATTAAAGGGTTACAATCTTGGCGTAGTGGATGGCTATTACGGGCGAAAGACCGAAGATGCAGTTATTGAGTTTCAGACTATCGAGGATTTAGGTATCAAGCGGTTAGGCGTGGTAGGACAGAAAACGTGGGCCGCGCTTTGGGAATAAAATTGTAAAGGAGGATTATATCATGGCTAAAAATTTAACTTCAACAAGTTGGTGGAAAGCAGCTGGAATTCGTGCTATTAAAACAGTAGCTCAAACTGCTATCGCCACTATAGGTACCGCAGCAGTTCTTTCTGAGGTGAACTGGGGTGTGGTAGTTTCTGCTTCTGTATTAGCAGGAATCTTATCTCTCCTCACCTCATTAGCAGGATTACCGGAGGTACAGGAATAACGAATCATGCTAATACGAGACTTTACTGTTCCGGAACTTAATAGGATCCGGGAACTCGCCAATTTTACCGACAGTGAATTACAATACTTCAACCTAAGGGCACGTGACAAATCCAATATAGAAATAGCAATGGAAATGAACGTGAGTGAGGCACAAGTTAGTAAACTGGCAAAGAGAGTAAAGTCGAAGATAATAAGAGTTGTATAATTTTTGTATAGACATCGTAGATGATACGGTGTCTTTTTTATTCTATAATTTACTTAACAAAATAGAAAGGAGAGCAGGTAATGCAGGACATTAGCAACGCACTGGCTGAAGTGATGAAGAAAAAGAAATGTTCCTCTTTACTTGCTTTTATTGTGGTTAGCGATGGCATATATCTTCAGCAATCCAAATCCAGTAAAGAATCTAGTGGGCGACTGCGTGATAAGAGGAATATCCATACTGACAGATAAACCGTGGGATTATACATACATGGAAATCGTGGTTCATGGATATAATATGTACGATATGCCGTCCTCTAATGAAGTATGGGGAGCCTATTTAAAGTCACAAGGCTATTCTAAACGTCTTATTCCGAACAGTTGTCCGGACTGTTATACTATCCGGGACTTCTGTTACGATCATCCTTATGGCAGATATCTTTTAGCAACCGGTAGTCATGTCGTGGCAGTTATAAACGGCGATTATTATGATACATGGGATTCAGGTAACGAAATTCCTATATATTATTTCACAAAGGAGGACAATTAAATGGCTCTTTATAACAACCCTTATCAGTACAATAATCCATATATGCCTTATACCCCACCGGCACAGCCTCAACAGCCTGATACTAGCATCATATGGGTACAGGGTGAGAGCGGCGCTAAGGCTTATCCCGTACAGAATGGCAAAAGCGTAGTTCTGTTTGACAGTGAAAGTGAACACTTCTTTATCAAGACTGCCGATGCAAGTGGCATGCCCCAGCCTTTGAGGATCTTTAGCTATTCTGAGACTAGCGAGAATGAGATGAAGAATCCCGGAATAGATACGTCCCAGTTCATAACCCGCGAGGAATTCGAAGAGGTTATTGAGAAGTTGAAGGCAAGACAGAACCAGCAGCAGAACACATATCAGCGAAAGGAGAACAAGTCTAATGGCAAACCCTCTTTATAATGAACAGATGAATAAGGACTTGATGAGCCAGCTTGATTCTTTTAAGCAGAATCCCATGCAGTTTCTTGTAAATCATAAGATAAATATCCCTCAGCAGTTTGCGAACGATCCTCATGGAGCGGTACAGTATATGTTGAATAATGGACAGATGTCCCAACAGCAGTTGAATTCTTTAACACGACTGGCTCAAAGAATGGGAATAAAATTGTAGGTATTGTAAGATTTAACCACGATTTTCGTACAAAAAGTACAGATTTAGTGGTTAGACTAGCAGATTTACGGTATTAAGGTGACTGCGCATAAGCCTTGATATAAATACTGACAGATGTCACTAACTGCAAAAAGTTATGCAGTAGAAAGGAGACAAAATGGCACTTACAGATTCCAATGGTGGAATGTATATGCCGGTAGCGCCTGCTTATGGCGGCGGTAGTGGTTGGGGTAACGGCTTCGGCGGAGATGGCTGGTGGGTTATCCTTTTCTTATTCGCCCTTATGGGTAATGGTTGGGGCGGTTTTGGAGGATATGGCGGCGGAGGCTTTGGTAACACGGTTGACTTCCCTTGGCTTCTTAACGGACAGTCAGGCATCAATGCTAATACTAATGCTGGATTCCAGAATGCCATGTTAAATGACGGCATTACCTCTATCAGAGATAACCTTGCCGACATTTCAACCCAGCTCTGCGGCGGATTCGCTGATGTAACTGCTTCGGTTAACGGAGCGCAGACTGCTATTTCCCAGCAGCTCTACACAAATCAGCTTGCGGATCTTGAAAGATCATTCAATGCACAGACAGCTACCACTCAGGGCTTATCAGCCCTCCAGGCACAGCTTGCCCAGTGCTGCTGCGACAATCGTTCAGCAACTCAGGATGTTAAGTACACAATTGCTCAGGAAGCTGGTGCGACACGCACTGCTAACAGCGCAAATACTCAGGCGATCCTGGATAAGCTTTGCCAGCTCGAGCTCGACAACTACAAGAGAGAAAACGATCAGCTTAGGAGTCAGCTCAATATGGCAACACTTCGTGAATCTCAGACAGCACAGAATGCGTTCATTCAGCAGGGATTCAGCGACGAAGTTGATCAGCTCTACAACAGACTGAGCAATTGTCCCGTTCCTTCAACTCCGGTATATGGACGTACACCCATCTTCACTTGCAATAATGGCGGGTGTGGCTGTGGAAGTGCTCTTTAATGGAGGTGTGCAGTTATGGCAGAGTTTACACAGAATGCGGTTCAAACCGTGAATGCTAATCAGCCCGTGACGCTTGTCACCTCGATTGGGTGTTCGAAAGGCTATGTATATCACAGAAACGGTAGTGGTATTGTAACTCTCAGAGGCATCACGAACAACTGCTTTGCAAGATATCAGGTAACGTTTAATGGCAACATTGCAATCCCGGATGGCGGTACAGTTGGACCCATTTCCGTTGCGTTAGCCTTAGACGGCGAGCCTATACTTACAAGCAGAGCCATTGTAACACCGGCAGCGGCAGCAGACAATCCGCCCACCCAGAACAATTTCTTTAACGTAACATCAACAGCAATTATCTCAGTACCTAAGGGATGCTGCTTCAATATTAGTGTTGAGAATACTTCTGAGAGCGCGACTCCGGCTACTGTTCCGGCACCTGCAATACTTGTTCAGAATGCTAATTTAACAGTTGCACGCATAGCCTAAGAAAGGAGGGCATCAACATGATGAATGAATTATACGACTTGTGTGAGAACCTTCAGGATCAGATTAAGGAACTCAACAAGAAGGGTGATATCTCTCCTACTGAGCTTGAACGTGCTTACAAGGCAGTTGATATCATTAAAGACATCAAGACCATCGAGGCGATGGAAGAAGCGGGCAGCTCTTACGATATGTCGTATGACGATTACAGTCGCAGATATTATCGTGACGGCGGCAACTCTTATGAGAACAGCAATGCCCGTAGAGGACGTGATGGAGACGGCGATGGACGTTATAGCGAGGAAGGAAGTTATCGTCGCGGACGTGACGCGATGGGTCGCTATACCAGCCGTGATGGCGGATACAGCGGTCACGAAGACAAGGAACAGATGATGCGTCAGATCGAAGAGATGAAGCGCAAGCTTGAAAAGATGTAAAATTATGCGGGGGAGTGAAATATCTCCCCCATTTTGGAGGTAGTATGGATCTTGTAGCAATAGAAGAAGCAATAGAGGCACTTGAAAACGACGTTACCACCGTTGATAACGTATCCGAATTAGCATCTTTATATATTTGTAGGGAAAATATGAAGGCGGGCTTAAAAACGATGATAGACGGGGTAAAACAGGAATACGACGATATTCTTCCTTACTATATAAAATACAGAGACACGAAACGGCGCTATCAAACTAACGAAGCAATAGACAGTGAAGTTATACAAGGCATCAAGGACGTATGCCGGGAACTTCGCGAATTTATAGATATGTTATATCAGCACACGGATATGAATAAAGAAAGACTATGTATTAAGGAAATGATAAAAATACTATCTCAAAAGTATAAAGATTAAAGGCTTCTCGGAGCCTTTTATTTTTTGATAAATTTTTCTTGGTAACCGTATTGACGGATAAGAATAAATGTGTTATATTATATTTACAGTAAACGATACGCAACGCAAGTTAGTAGAGTTCGCAGACGAGCTTAGCGCCGGAGGCGAGTTTAAAAACTGGATAGCGTACAACTCGAAAAACTCACAACACTATAGGAGGACAAACAGATGACAGAGAGAGTAATTCGCATTGATGAACCCGAGTACAAGAAGCTTGTAGCAGTTGCATCGGTACTTGAAATGCTTAGTCCTAATGGCGCTAAGTATGTTGTAGAGGATGTATATTTCGATTACGGTCAGGATTGGAAGTGGACGACAATTTGTCGTAAGGGTTTTGAAGATTGTCAGATCCTTAGTCCTAGAGATTGGGGAGATGTAATGGTAATTGAGACAGCAGAGGATGTAGCTCTTGTAGTTGATCACATTCGTGGCGGTAAGTATTTCGCAGATAGATAAGGAGGGTTCAGATATGATGTCGATTAAGGAAGCGAAGGAAATCTTAAAGGGTATCGCAGTTACAGAGGAAAACATTGAGAAGGCAGAGGAAGCGATGCTGGACAAGATCCATAACTGGAAGGCTAACGGTATGTATCGTAAGCAGGGTGGCGTGCCTTTCAAGTTTAACAATGGACACATGGCATGGATCACAGTATGGACATTTGGCGGAGATCAGTATTACGATCTCACAGAGCGCGGTGAGACACTTTATATCGGTTGCGATAAGACAGAGTGCGCTAAGACACTCTACAAGGTAGGCGTAGCTCACAGGATGATGAATAACTTCCTGGACTGTGCGAAGTAAGGAGGGACGGAAATGTTAGACTATATTAATCTCAATGTAAATCCGAAGGGTCATAAGACAGGCGATTGCGCAGTACGCGCTATAGTAGGTACACTGAACATCAGTTACGAAGAGGCAATAGACAGATGTGTCTACTGGGCAAAGAAGAAGTGCTACGGCATTACAGATAAGCAGACCGTGGAATTGGTCCTGAAAGAATATGGCTATGTTAAGATGAAGCAGCCTCGTAAGATAGATGGCACGAAGTACACAGTAGGCGAGATGGACAAGGTACTGTCCAGGAAGCAGATGATGCAGGGTGTACTTATTACAGTAGCAAATCATCACACTTGTATAACCGGCGGAGTTGTTCAAGATATATGGGATTGCCGAGGAAAGGCAGTTGGCAACTATTACGTGAAGGTGAGGTAAGGATATGATACAGATCAGGGTAGGTAAATCAGTTAAGTGTAACGGAGAGCATTCGCTCTTCGTTACATTCGACTTCGATATGAGAATAGTGAATGCGATCAGAGAGTTTCCTTCGAAATACTGGGACGCAGAAAATAAGATATGGGAACTCCCTCTCGGCAAGCTTGGCGAGTTCGTTAAGAAAGTAGACTGGGCAGAGATAGAAATCACAGGTGACTACGTTGTGATGGAAAAGCCCGAAGCTAAGATCCCGGATGGCTTCCAGTTCAAAACTAATCCTTACGAGCACCAGATAGTAGGTTTCAATTTTGGACTTACTAATGACAGATGGCTACTGGGCGATGAAATGGGTCTTGGTAAGACTAAGCAGGTTATTGACATAGCAGTAGCTAAGAAGCTTTCAAAGGGATATAAGCACTGTCTGATTATCTGCGGTGTAAACGGACTGAAATGGAACTGGAGAAATGAGGTACTGGTACACTCAGACGAACAACCTTACATACTGGGACAGCGCGTACAGAGGGACAAGATTGTTATAGGCAGCAATGCGGATAAGCTCACAGACATTATGATGCTGGCTACGAACCCTGCTTACTTTATTATCACTAACATCGAGTCCCTTCGTCAGGAAGATATTGCACTGGAACTGAAGAAGTTATGTGAGTCCGGAGAGATTGGCATGATAGCATTTGACGAGTGTCATAAGGCTAAGAATCCACAGAGCGACCAGGGTAAGGGTATCCTTAAACTTCAGGCAGAGACAATGATAGCGATGACAGGTACTCCTCTAATGAACAGACCCTTCGATTTATACATTATCCTGAAGTGGCTGGGATATGAGAAACACGCATTTGGATCCTTCCAGCATCATTACGGTGAGTTCGGCGGCTTTGGCGGATACGAGGTTGTTGGTTATAAGAATCTCGACGAACTTCAGGAACGCCTGGACGAGATCATGCTTAGACGTAAAAAGGAAGAAGTCCTGGACCTTCCGGAAAAGACATACGTGGACGAATACGTGGATATGTCAGACAAGCAGCGCAAGATCTATAACGAAGTTACAATGGACATAAAGGCACACATCGACCAGCTCAAGATGGCTAACAATCCCTTGGCAGAGCTTATTAGAATGCGTCAGGCAACTGGCTATACTGGGATCCTCTCCAGCTCCATTAGAGAGTCAGCCAAACTGGATAGACTCGAGGAACTTGTTGACGAGGCAGTTAGCAACGGCAAGCAGGTTGTTATATTTAGCAACTGGACACAGATGACTGACGTTATTTATGCACGTCTTAATAAGAAATATATCGGCGTTGGGCTTATAACCGGTGACGTGAAGGATATAGACAGAGATTTCACAGTTAGCAGATTTCAGAATCATGAGATTAAGATCCTTATTGGAACATCAGGCGCTATGGGTACAGGAATTACCCTTACCGCTGGCACAGTTGAGATATTCGTGGATGAACCCTGGAACATGGCACTGAAGGAACAGTGCGTGGACAGATGTCATCGTATTGGACAGAAGAACAACCTTACAATATATACCCTGATGTGTCGCAATACAATCGATGAACGTATTCACGATCTGGTTATCAAAAAAGGCGTCATGGCGGATGCTATTGTAGATGGTAAGCTCACAAAAGAGAACAGCAGAGAGATCCTGGACTATTTATTAGGATAAGGTCTTGTGTTTTAGATGTAAACGTGTTATATTACATTTAGGAATAACCACTAGAAACACTTAGAAGGAAGGTGATAGTTTATACAAGGAGGAAATGTATATGGCAAAATTAAGAATTGAGCAGGTAGCAATTTTAGTAGGTGTAAGCACACAGACACTCAACCGGTGGTATAAGTTTAAGAGGGAGAATCCCGAAGACGAAGTGTCTAAACAACTCCCGGATTATACTACAGACGATATATCTCGTGGACTGGGATATATTCGTTTGTGGGATAGCGAGGACGTTTGGAAACTGATCGAGTTTAAACAGACTGTCCATCCGGGAAGGTCTGGCAGGATGGGTAAATACGGAGGTAGAGGAACTCATGGCAAGAATAACTGTAAAGAAGGAAACACTTGAAGATCTCGTTCCTGTATATGGCGAGAAGAACACGGAGTGCAATGCACTCAAGAAAGTAGTAGCAGATCTTAATACCAAGATTAAAACAACCATTAAGGCTCTTAAGCAGCAGAACAAAGACATCATCATATCCGGGTGGAAATGCTCCTTAACAATATCCGAAGAAGAGAAGACTAATGAGGAGCGTTTACTAGAAGTATTGAGGGCAAATAACGTGCCAGCAATACGCACGATGGAGTATGTAGATTCCGAAGAACTGGAACGGCTTATTTACGCTGGTAAGGTGCCTAAAAAGGTGCTGTTAGAAATGGACAAGTGCGTAGAGAGAACAACGAAGGAAACTCTTCGCTGCGTGAAGGTAAAGGAGTGATCATATGGCTAAGAAAAAAGACGATTATAAGGCGCAGGCTATTCCCGTTTCCATCAAGGCAACGAGCCGTGTCAGCGTTAAGGTTAACGACACATTTTATACCCTCGAATATACAGAGGAGAGACATATCCCGGATCCGGAAGGTGCCTCTGTTGATATCGAGAAAGAACGCAAGATCTTATGGGATACTGTTAATGGCGAAGTGGATAAACAAGTGGAAGATGTTTATAACGCAAAATAGGTGTTGACTTTAAAATTTTGAGTTCATATACTCTATACAGGACATGAAAGTGTCTAGACTTCCAAACAGGTCGGCTTGAGTCGGGTAGGGCTCTAGCAATAGAACCTCATAGAGACTCAAGTCGTGCCGGACTTGTATAATTGGAACTACCCTTCCTCTTATACAGGTCCTTTGTTTTGTAAAGGAGAGGGTTATGTCATCTATAGTATTACAATTATTAGCCAGTGATAACTATATTCCGGTAAATAGGGAATTGGTTAAACTGATAGGTTTAGAAGAAACAGTCATATTGGGGGAGTTGGCTACAGAGCAAAGCTACTGGGAACGAGAAAATAAGCTTGTAGACGGTATGTTTTATTGTACTGCGAATAAGTTAGAGGAGAGAACTGGATTAACTGAATATCAACAGCGCAAGGCCATTAAGAATCTTATAAATCTTGGCGTATTGATACAAAAGCTCAAAGGCGTTCCGGCAACTCGTTATTTCTATATAGATATAGATAAGCTCGGCGATATTTTCCAAACTAGATCCGAAGAAATTAAGGAACTAGATCCTAAAAAACTTCAGTCAAGTAATAGTAATATAATAAACAATAAAACAAACAATAATAAATCTATATCTAAAGATATAGATAGATCTTTCAACTTCGGTAAATCTAAACAACCTCAACAGAATCTATATAGTAAATGTGAATATCATATAAAGCAGTTTTCCAAAGATCCCGATGTTATAGAATA
>Ga0310696_10003128_pt1 | contig 20927 bp, 14 predicted proteins | sample AusTroGonzalo_MG_4_FD_203885 | JGI IMG/M metagenome (GOLD analysis project Ga0310696, IMG submission 203885) | Bovine rumen microbial communities from tropical cattle in Woodstock, Queensland, Australia - Gonzalo_02 (v2) (version 2) | ecosystem: Host-associated > Mammals > Digestive system >... | reverse complement strand
GTCTCTTCTCCATGATGAACTACTTCCTCCCTCTCAAGGGTATCGCCGCCATGCACTGCTCGGCCAACACCGACATGAACGGTGAGAACACCGCCATCTTCTTCGGCCTGTCCGGCACCGGCAAGACCACCCTTTCCACCGACCCCAAGCGCCTCCTCATCGGTGACGACGAGCACGGCTGGGACGACGAGGGCGTCTTCAACTTCGAGGGCGGCTGCTATGCCAAGGTCATCAAGCTCGACAAGGAGTCCGAGCCCGATATCTACAACGCCATCCGCCGCGACGCTCTCCTCGAGAACGTCACCGTAGATGCCGCCGGCAAGATTGACTTCAACGACAAGAGCGTCACCGAGAACACCCGCGTCAGCTACCCGATCTACCATATCGAGAAGATCGTCCGCCCGCTGTCCCAGGGTCCCGCCGCCAAGCAGGTCATTTTCCTGTCCGCCGACGCTTTCGGCGTGCTGCCTCCGGTCTCCATCCTGACCCCCGAGCAGACCAAGTACTACTTCCTCTCCGGCTTCACCGCCAAGCTCGCAGGTACCGAGCGCGGCATCACCGAGCCCACTCCGACCTTCTCCGCCTGCTTCGGCCAGGCCTTCCTTGAGCTCCACCCGACCAAGTATGCCGAGGAGCTTGTGAAGCGCATGGAGATCAGCGGCGCCAAGGCTTACCTCGTGAACACCGGCTGGAACGGCACCGGCAAGCGTATCTCGATCCGCGACACCCGCGGCATCATCGACGCCATCCTCGACCATTCCATCGATGAGGCCCCGACCAAGCAGATCCCTTACTTCAATTTCACCGTCCCGACCGTCCTCAAGGGCGTCGACACCGGTATCCTCGATCCTCGCGACACCTACAAGTGCGCTTGCGAGTGGGATGAGAAGGCCAAGGATCTCGCCGGCCGCTTCATCAAGAACTTCAAGAAGTACGAGTCCAACGAAGCCGGCAAGGCCCTCGTAGCCGCCGGTCCTCAGCTCTAGTCCTTCCTGAAATCCTCTATCGAAGGCTGACTCCCCACCGAGTCAGCCTTCTTTTAATTTCGATGCAGGCTGCCTCACAAACCTGTTGACACGGGCGGCTACGGGTTTGTCGAGGCTGTCCGCCAGGATTTATCACCTGCGGCCGGAGAGGATGACACCGAGGATGATGGCGAGGGAGCCGGCGGCGGAGAGCAGAGTCATGCGCTCGCCGAGGACTATCATCGAAGTGATGAGGGTGAAGAAAGGATTGAGATAGACGTAGCTGGTGGACGTGAAATTGCCCAGGCGGGACATGACCTTGTTCCAGATGATGAAACAGGCAAGCGATGCTATGAGTCCGAGGAACAGCAGGTTAAGTATCACCGTGGGCTGAGAGAGAGCCGACAGTACCGTCGCACGGTCGCCGTTCAGCAGGAACGGGATGATGGTCAGAAGCCCGTAGAAGAATACCTTGCGGGTGGCGAAAAGAGCCCCGTACTGCGACGTCATCTGAGCCATGAAGATACTGTATAGCGCCCAGCAAATGGCAGCGCCTATGGCGAAGAGGTCACCCTTGGGAGAAAGATGAAGCGTCTGGCGGTCGAAGACGACCATGGCCATTCCGCCGAGGGCGAGAATTGTACCGAGTATCAGCGGCCACCCCAGTCGTATATCTTCGAGTCCGTCCGCTATCCTGCCCTTTGCGAACCTCTTGATGACCAGAGTCATAAGGGCGGTAAAAAGCGGAGCGCTGCACACAAGGAAAGAAACGTTGCAGGCCTGGGTATAGACCAGCGCTGTATTCTCCGTGAGAAAATAGAAAGACCCGCCGGTGATGCCGAGAAACACGAAGATGACCTCGTCGAGGAGGCTGTCGCTCCACAACTTCGAAGCCTGCCCCTTGCGGTAAAGGCACACGGCGCTGATGCCGACATAGGCCAGCACGAAACGAATGGCGAAAATCTGGGCCGGGAGCAGGCCGGCGGAGATCAGCACCTTCGTGCAGACGAAAGTAACGCCCCAAATGGCTACTACGAGCAGGGCGAGGGCGTGGTAGCCCAGCAGGGATTTGTTCATCGGTCCGTTTATATACGGACGCAAATATAGTGCATTTTCAAAGAATTGTCTTAACTTTGTAAGGATATATAAAACTACGACAATGAAATACTTGGCTTTACTTTGCGCCCTCACGGCAGCAGTCACGGCGTCCTGCGCCCCGAAACACGAGAACAACGATCCCAATGTCGAATCCTTCAAGGCGAAGGGCGGCTATGTCGACATCAACTGCATCAGCCACGGCTCCATCTCAGTCACTTACAAGGATTACATCATCCAGATCGACCCTGTCAGCGGCAGGAATGCCGACTATTCTTCGTTCCCCAAAGCGGACGTCATCCTTATCTCACACGAACACGGCGACCACCTGAACAAGCAGACCATCGACATGCTCACCAAGGACGACACCCGACTGTTCGCCAACGCCAAGTCCCAGGCACAGCTCGGTTATGGCGAAGTGATGGCCAACGGTGAAAGCGTGAAGGTGGGCAATGGCATCACCATTGAAGCCACACCTGCATACAATACCACTGAAGGAAGGGAGCAGTTCCATCCCAAGGGCAACGGCAACGCCTATCTGCTGACTGTCGGCGGCCTTCGCGTCTTCGTCTCCGGCGACTCCGAGGACATCGAGGAGTACGCCCAGCTCAAGGACATCGACGTGGCATTCCTCTCCGCCAACCAGCCCTACACGATGACTGTTGAGCAGTGCATCCACGCTGCGAAGGTCATCAAGCCCAAAGTCCTGGTTCCCTATCATTTAGGCAATACCGACATGCAGGCCATCAAGGACGGCCTGGAAGGAACGGGCATCGACGTGCGCCTGCACGAGTCGCTCCGCTAGGCAGCTGCCTTGGCGCACGCTATGACCACCGAACAGTCGAACGAAGTACTGGAGCTCGCCTCCGAGGCGGGACACATTCTCCTGGAGAACGGCGCTGAGATCTCCCGGGTCGAGGAGACCATGAAGCGCATCGCCAAGCATTACGGAGAGGACAGGGAGCATTTCTTCGTCCTGAGCAACGGCATCTTCACCACGGGTCAGTCCTATGCCAACGTAGACTTCATCCCCATCAGGGGCGCGCGGCTGGACAAGGTCGTAGAAGTGAACCAGCTCTCCCGCGAGATATCAGCCGGTAAATACACCCTGGAAGAAGCCCGCGCACGCCTCGACGCCATCAGGAAAATGCCTGACAAGCCCCTCTGGGAGCTGGTCCTCGGGGCTGCGCTGGGAAGCGGATCTTTCTGCGCCATTTTCGGCGGCAGCTTCATGGACTGCGCAGCAGCCCTCGTCGCCGGCACTCTGACTCTCCTGGCCCTGCTGCTCTGCGCCCCGCACATGTCCAAGGCTCTAGGCAACATCTGTTCGGGAGCAGCAGGCACCTTGCTCTGCATACTTTTCCACCAGTGGGGTTTCGGCGAGAATCTAGGCAACATGATGATAGGCACCCTGATTCCGCTCATCCCCGGAGTGGCGTTCACCAACGGTCTGCGGGACATAGCCGACGAAGACTATCTCGCAGGTGTCACCCGTCTGCTGGATGCTATACTGGTATTCCTTTCCATTGCCATAGGAGTGTGCGCCATCTTCGTGATACACAGCTACTTTGCCGGGGGCATGATACAGCTGAGCGGAACGGTCACCGACACCCTGACCGCATTGTTCCCCATTCAGCTGGCAGCCGCACTGATAGGAACGGCATCGTTCGCCGTCCTGTTCGGTGTCCCGCGCAAATACTATCTTCCGGCCGGTATAGTGGGAATGCTCGGGTGGGCGGCATATCTGCTGGTGACGCGCTTCACTCCCCTCTCCATCGTAGGCGGCACCTTCGTGGCATCGCTTATCGTAGCATTCACATCACGGCTGTTCGCCGTGAAGCTTAAATGCCCCGGCACGGTCTTCCTTATATGCGGTGATTTCCCGCTGATCCCCGGTGCGGGAGTATTCTGGAGTGCTTACTACGCAGTGTCGGAGCAGATGGGTAGGTGCTTTGACTCCGGCTTCACTGCGGTCAAGATCACCATAGCCATAGTCCTCGGCATCATCATCGCCACCAACGTGCTGCACTGGAAAATGATCGCACGGGTAAACGGCTGACCCGAAGATTCCCGTACGACCCTACAGATTGTTGATGTTGGTGTAAAGCCAGTCGAGCCGGGTATCCAGCCACGTCTTAAGATTGGAGATATCCTGCTGATATAGAGCGAGTATCCTGCTCTGCGGCATACCGACCGACCCTATCGTCCCCCAAAGCTTGTTGTCTTCGTACACCTTTCCGACCAGAAGCGCCGCCTGGGAGTCGACGTGGTCCATGAAAAGCTGCTTGTTCTCATAATAGACGCCCATACGCTCCTTCACCTTGGCCACGAATGCAGGGTCCTCGAACAAGCGGGGGAACCAGCCCTTCGTGCTGGTCTTAAGGTGGAATCCGGTCGGACTGTTGTTGTTGCTCTGGCCCATGCCTGCATTGGGATAGTTGCCGAAGGCGAGATCATAATCCCACACCGGTCCCATCTTGAGCTTGCCGCCGCGCTTAAGATTCATGTAACAGCTTGAAAACAATTCACATGCGTCCACGCACCTGGTAATCTCGGTGATCAGGTACCACTCCACGAAGGAGTCGAGGTCCATGTATTTCCGGTATCCGAGTTCCGGGTCGGTGAAATTGTCCGAATACAAGGCTTCTTCTGCAGCTTCGACATAAGCCTTGATGTACTCATAGTCCGCATCGTTGTACTCCACATCCGGTTCTTTGATGTTCACGGGATTGGTGATGTGCTGGACAGTGAAATACCGCGCGTCCGATTCGGTGAGGGCGCGCTGGTCGATCTCCAGAAGGAAACCGTCATCCCCGATGTTCACCCGTTTCTTGGACTCTTTGATCTTCTCGCCCAGCTGGTAGATGCCCTTGTACTGTCCGTTCAGCACCAGATCGACCAGCGTGAAATGGGGCGTCCAGTCGAAGTTGCTCACCTCATGTCCCATAAAGAATACCAGGTCGTTGCGGACAAAGGTCGGATCATAGTAATTGGCCAGCAACACCCAGGATTTGTCATCCGGCAGGCCCAGCAGGGACTTTTTCTTGTCAAACTTTACCGCGTACGGTTTCTTGGCTGCATTCCACGTGGAATTACCGCGTCCCTTGACATTGGTGAAGTCACTGAACTCATCCGCGGCGCCGTTCTGCAAGACGGAAATAAGGCTGTTCTCCAGATACTCTTCCTTGCTGGTGATATCAACATTGCCGGGAGTATTGAGCACTACGACGGGGAGACCGGTATGGGTCTGGTCCGTGGTCATAGTCCTGCTGATATTGTAGATCGTACCGGCGACGTAATCCCTTGCCGACAAAGAAGATGAATAGCAATTCTGATCTTTGTCGTAAACCTTTACGGAGACGGTCTTGCCCGTCAGATTGACAGGCAGAATCGGGAAATAGACCTCCAGCACCAGACCGGTTGTAACCGTTTTCAGCGAAACGTTCTTAAGAGTCAGGACCTGAACGGGCGAGCTCTTTTTTGAAGTGACCGAGCCGGTAGAAAGGTTCAGGACCGCTTCGGTATTGAACGCACCGCTTGTCTCCAGCACGACACTGGTCAGAGTGGCGGCCTTGGGCATCGTGAGCTTCAGGTGCAGCAGGGTTACGAGGGGTTCGAACCGGAACTCCACGCCGCCCTGGGCGCTGACAGTGGCGTTGACGGCAGCCATATAGTCCGACTTGCCGACATGGGCGAACGAGCCGTTCCCGTCCTGCGTCTGCGCAGTCATTACCAGGGGGATTTTCTTTTTGTCCAGATAGAACTCGCCGATGAGGGGATAATACGCCGAGTAGTAGCTGTCTGCCTTCAATCCCCAGCCCCCGCCGTCGAACGATGCTGTTTTGGACCCCGCATTATCCCCGATAGGAAATGCAACCTGACCGCCCTGAGAAGGGAAAATGCCGATAGTATCATTCGCAGCCCATACGAGCTGGAGATTGTTCGCACTGTCCGTGATCAGAGTCGTCCTGGTCTCCGGACCGTCATCTTCGCTGATAAACTGTCCTATCGTAGCCCTGATTTCCGTGATCTCCTGATCCGAAAGCTCGGAATCCAAACCTGCTTGGTCCAGCTCACGCTCACAGGAGGAGAAGAAGAGAGCCGAAGCGAAGGCAAATACGCTGAAAAGGTGAAGTTTCGTTCTCATATCCGGGACTTCTGTTTATCCGTTATCATCTACGTTAGGATTTTCCGGAATAGTGCCCTGTCCGCCGCCGGGGTTGGAGCCATCGAGAATGACACTTTCGATGATGATCCCGATCACTTCAAGTCTGGGGGATAAATACTTGTCAGCTTCCATATTCATAAGGTTTTCGTTGTTATCCGATTCAGCAAGAGCCCTTCACGATGCTCTTCGTTTTCAAATATAATCATTAAAATGACTTTCTCCAACATATTCGAGGATTGTCTTTCAAACAGTTTGTCCGGACGGGAAGAAATGTGTATATTTGTGCTAAAAGATGACACAATTGGGCTCGGACATACAGTACCTGCCCGGAGTGGGGCCGAAGCGGGCGATGCTGCTCAAGAAGGAGCTCGGAATCGAGACTTTCGGGGACCTCATCCACCTTTATCCATTCAGGTACATCGACAGGAGCGGCATCCAGCGCATAGCGGAAGTCACTCCGGACGTGGCGAATATCCAGGTGATGGCCCGCGTGGTCCGCGCTACGCTCTACGGTCCCGGCAGTTCCATCTTCATCCAAAGGAGCCAGACCGGCACGGAGATCGACAATTGCCCGCCGGACAAGAACGGCGCCAAGGTCTTGCGTTTCAATGCGGTAAAGCGCCTGAGCGTCATCGTCGCCGACAGTACCGGCGAAATGGAGATGGTATTCTTCAAGGGCATCAAATGGAACTGGGAGCGCCTGACTCCGGGGAGCGTTTTCGTATTCTTCGGCAAGCCCCAGGTTTTCGGCAAGCGTCTGAACATCGTCCATCCCGAGGTGGACAATCCCCCGTCGCAGAGCGAGACGAATGTCGGCGTCGGCACCCTCACAGGAGTCTATACCAGCACCGAGAAACTCAAGAACGCAGGCATCACCGGCAAGGTGATGAACCGCCTGCAGGCCGCGGCGCTCAACGCCTGCCTTCCAGAGATCGAAGAGACGCTTCCCGAGTACATCCTCCGGGAGAAGGACCTCGTGCCCCTGCGCTTCGCACTGCGCAACATCCATTTCCCGCAGGATGCGGGTGCGCTGGCCAAGGCTTCATACAGGCTGAAGTTCGAGGAGCTGTTCTTCCTGCAGCTTTCCCTCCTGAAACAGAAATACATACGCAGCCGCAGCGAGGTAGGCATCCGCATGCCCAAGGTCGGCGCGTCTTTCAACGCCCTCTACAACAAGCTGCCTTTCGACCTCACGGGCGCGCAGAAGCGCGTCATCAAGGAGATACGCGCCGACCTGACAAGCGGCCATCAGATGAACCGTCTGCTGCAGGGCGACGTAGGCTCCGGTAAGACAATGGTCGCAGTGCTGAGCTGCCTGATCGCACACGGCAACGGCTACCAGTCCTGCATCATGGCCCCGACCGAGGTCCTGTCGCAGCAGCATTATGCCAATGTAAGCCGCTATCTGGAAGGCACCGGCGTGCGCTGCGCGCTCCTGACGGGCAGCAGCACCGCCAAGGAGCGGCGCGAGATCCACGCCGGTCTCGAAGATGGCAGCATCGCCATCATCATCGGCACGCACGCGCTGATCGAAGACGATGTCCGCTTCCGCGCGCTAGGCCTGGCCATCATCGACGAGCAGCACCGCTTCGGCGTCGATCAGAGGTCGAAGCTGTGGGCCAAAGGGCCCACAGCTATACCTCCACACGTGCTCGTGATGACGGCTACGCCGATTCCTAGGACGCTGGCGATGACACTGTACGGAGACCTCGACGTGTCGGTCATAGATGAGCTGCCGCCAGGCCGCAAACCCGTACAGACCATGCTCATAGGCCAGAGCAAGCGCCGCGCACTGTACAAGTTCATGCGCGACGAGATAGCCAAGGGACGCCAGGTCTTCGTAGTCTATCCGCTCATCTTCGAGAGCGAAAAGATGGACCTCAAGAATCTGGAAGAAGGCTACGAAGACATCGTCAAGGCCTTCCCTCTTCCCGACTACAAGGTCGCCATCGTACACGGACAGCAGACCAACGAAGTCAAGAACTTCAACATGTCGGCCTTTGCCGCAGGCCGCGCCGACATACTCGTCTCGACCACCGTCATCGAAGTCGGAGTGGACGTCCCCAACGCATCGGTGATGGTCATCGAGAGCGCCCAGCGCTTCGGACTCAGTCAGTTGCACCAGCTCAGAGGCCGAGTCGGCCGCGGCAGCGAGAAGTCCTACTGCATCCTCGTCAAGGACGACAAGGTCTCGAAAGAGTCGCAGCACAGGCTCGACCTGATGTGCGCCACCGAGAACGGCTTCGAACTCGCCGAAGAAGACATGAAGATGCGCGGCCCGGGCGACCTCGAAGGCACGCAGCAGAGCGGCCTGCCCATCACGCTGAACATCGCTTCGCTCGCGCGCGACGGCGCCATCCTCAGCGAAGCCAGGGTCTATGCCGAGCACATCCTCGAATCGGATCCCTTCCTTTCGAGCGCAATGAACCTCCAGCTCGCGAAAGAGCTGCAGAAAGACAAGTACAACATCAAGGACTATAGCAAGATAAGCTGATGATAACCGAGCTCATTGACAAATACATCTGGCTCATCCAGACCTTCATAGACGCAGGCGAAAGCGGTCTCTCCCTGGAGCAGATCACCACCCGCTGGGAAAGGCGCTACGCCACACCGTATTACCGCAGGACCTTCAACAACCACCGCGAAGCCATTGCCGAAATCTTCGGCATCGAGATCGAGTGCAACAGAAGCACCAACCGCTACTTCATCCGCTACGGCGAGGACGCCATAGACAGGGAGTCGTCCGTAGGATGGCTCATCAACACATTTACTGTCAACAACTTGCTCTCCCTGAGCCGGGAGCGCCTGACCGGCCGCGTATCGGTCGAGAACATCCCCTCCGGCCAGATCCACCTCACAGGCATCATCGCCGCGATGAAGGACGACCGTACGCTGGAGATCATGTACCGCAAGTATGGCGAGGACGAGGGAGAGATGTTCCACGTCGACCCGTACGGCATCAAGGAATACCAGCGCCGCTGGTACCTGCTCGGCTACTGCCACGAGCGCGGAGCCGAGAGAGTCTATGCGCTCGACCGCATCAGTTCGCTGACGGCTACAGGATGGACCTTCAAGATGCCCAAGGACTACGACATCGACGAGCTCTACTCGCAGACCATAGGCATTTTCCGGGACGAGAAGGCAGAGGCGGAAAGCATATATCTCAAGGTCACGGAGCACGAGGCGAACTTCCTGCGCGACCTCCCCCTGCACCCGTCGCAGTTCGAGCTCGGCCCCGAAGGCGAAGGCTACGTGAAGTTCCGTATCCGCGTGGTCCCGAACGAAGACCTGATAATGGAGCTGAAACGGCTCGGCTCCGAGGTGGAGGTACTCTCCCCCCTCTCCCTCCGCCAGCGCATGGCCAGGGAGCTGCAGGAAGCGGCAGACAAATACAAATAACAACAAATATATGAGAATCAACCACTTCGGCGCAGCGCTCTGCGCCATCGCAATCATCATCTGCACAATGGGCTGCAACAAGAAACAAAACGACGAAAGCGGATACATCGGACCTTCCGACATCACGGTGGCCGACGGCCGCATGTCTCCCGAAGTCCTGCTGTCACTCGGAAGGCTTTCCGACCCGCAGATCTCACCCGACGGGTCCAAGGTCCTCTACGGTGTCAGCTACACTTCCATCGCCGACAACCGCAGCTGCCGCAATCTCTTCCTGAGCAATATCGACGGCAGCGACAAGATCCAGCTGACCCGTTACGCCAAGAGCGTCTCCAACGCCCGCTGGTCCCTCGACGGGAATTATATCTACTTCCTTCAGGGCGGTCAGATATGGAAGGCTCCGGTCCAGGGTTCGAAGCTCGGAAAGAAGGTTCAGATAAGCGACGTCCCTTCGGGAATCAGCGAGTTCAAGCTCTCCCCTGACCAGAGCAACATTCTGTACATCAGCACTATAGACAACGGTTCCGTACAGACTCCTTCGGAGAGCGACCCTCTGCTGTCCAAGGCTGAAGCCTACGCCACCGAGGACCTGATGTACCGCCACTGGGACCACTGGGTGACAGAGACTCCGCGCACTTATGTCGCCCCCTTCGCAGGTGCGATGATCACTCCTGACAATTCCACTGACCTGCTCGGCGACGAGCCGTACGAGCTCCCCACCGAGCCGTTCGGCGGTGCCGAACAGCTCGACTGGAGCCCGGACGGACGCTTCGTCGCCTACAGCTGCCGCAAGGCAGTGGGCAAGGAGTACGCATTCTCCACCGACACCGAGATCTACATCTATTGCATCGCCACCGGAGAGGTCAAGCGCATCGAGATGGACGGCGGCTACGACACCGACCCGGTCTGGTCCCCCGACGGCAAGCGCATCGCCTGGCTCAGCATGGAGCGCCAGGGCTACGAGTCCGACAAGTCCCGCATCATGGTACAGGAGGTCTCCCTCGACGGTGACAGGATCTCGTTCGGCGAGCGCTGCGAGCTGACTGCCGACTTCAAGTACAACGCAGCAGGCCTCGTATGGGCCGAAGACAGCCACGGTCTGTATTTCAACGCCCTTGCAGAAGGCCTCCAGGCCATCTACAGAGCCGATTTCGACGGTGACCGGTGGAGCATCTGGCGCCTTACCGGCGACAGCCTCTGGTACGACTTCGACTCCCCCTGGGCCGTGGTCGAGAATGAAGGAGTCCTCACCCTCCTCACCAGCTACTGCAGCATGGACTTCCCCAATGAACTGGTGGCAGTACCCCTGGACGGCAGCGCCCCGAAGCGCATCACCCACGAGAACGACCGCATACTCGGCCAGGTGGACGACCACCGCACCGAGATGCGCTATGTCAAGACCATCGACGGCAAGGATATGCTCACGTGGATACTCTATCCGCCGAAATTCGACGAGACTAATAAGTATCCCGCCATCGAGATCTGCCTCGGCGGCCCGCAGGGCACCCTCAGCCAGGGCTGGTCTTACCGCTGGAACTACAGGCTGATGTGCTCCCAGGGCTATGTGGTCGTACTCCCTAACCGCCGCGGTACCACCGCGTTCGGTCAGGAATGGTGCGAGCAGATCTCCGGCGATTACAGCGGTCTGAACATCCAGGACTATCTCAGCGCGGCCCGCGACATCAAGGCCGAGCCTTTCATCGACAAGATTGCGGCCTGCGGCGCCAGCTATGGCGGCTACTCGGTATATTACCTTGCAGGAATGCATGAGAATACCTACGACTGCTTCATCGCCCACGCGGGCATCTTCGACGAGGAAGCGCTCTACTACACCACCGAAGAGATGTGGTTCGCCGAATGGGACAATGGCGGACTGGGCCGCGGCTATCTCAGCGGCTCGCCCTGGAGCGAGTATCCCGAGGCCGTACGCCACTACGCCCACAACCCCAAACTGAACGTAGAGAAATGGAACACCCCCATCCTCTGCTTCCACGGCGGCATGGATTTCCGCATCCCCTACACCCAGGGCATGGCCGCGTTCAACTGCGCCCAAATGATGGGCGTCCCTTCCAAGCTCGTGGTATTCCCGGAGGAGAATCACTGGATCCTCCAGCCCCAGAACGCACTCTACTGGCACAGGACCTATTTCGACTGGCTCGAAAGATGGATGAAATAATATGAAAAAACTTCTCATTCCCCTGCTCGCCCTGGCTGCATGTTTCGCAGCGGGCGCACAAACCTACAACGTTGAGGACATCCTGCGCTCGGACCGCAGGCTCCTGTCCGGCTGCGAGGGGCCGTACCGCTTCGAGGAAACGGTCCAGACCCCTGCCCCAAAGGGCTATAAGCCCTTCTATATCAGCCATTACGGCAGGCACGGTTCGCGCTACGCGTGGAATGCCGGCACCTACACTACCATCCAAAGAGTGCTGTCGGCGGCGGCTTCCGTGGGCGCGCTCACTCCCCGTGGCGAAAAGCTCTTCGGAGACTTCACAGCTTTCTACGAAGTGCCGCTGATGAACGCCGGCGACCTGGTGGAGCTCGGAGCGCAGCAGCATCGCGAAATCGCGCGCCTGATGGTGAAGGACTTCCCCAAGGTCTTCGCCGACGGGGGCAAGGTCCTGGCCATGTCGTCCACGTCGCAGCGGGCTATCGTCAGCATGAACGCCTTCTGCGTAAGCCTCCAGAAGTACGCTCCCAAAGTCGACATCGAAGGCAATTCCCTGCACACCAACATGCTGATCATCAATGCCAACAGTGCCCCGAGAGAGATACGTCAGCAACGTGCTGGAAACGTGCCCCTGCCGGAGACGCTGGAAGAGTTCCGCAGCAGGAAATACATTGTCGATGACGTTCTGAACCGTCTGTTCACCGACAGCAGCTTCCTGGACGAGGTGGGAGGAAAGACACAGTTCCTCTCCGAACTGGCTATGCTCTGGAGGGGTTATCACAACTACTGCGACGACGACTGGATGGAGGATATCTTCACTCAGGATGAGGCATTGGCCTACTGGGAGGTCGACAACTACGACTGCTACATCGGACACGGAGGGCAGCGCTATCAGCAGATACCGCTATTGCTGGATATTGTGGCCAGGGCGGATGAGGCCATTGCCGGAAGCGGCTACAAGGCCCATCTGCGTTTCGGTCACGACACTGTGGTCAACGCTGTTGCTCCGCTGCTGAACATCAACGGCTGCGGATATATTGCGGACAAAGCCGACGACGTGAAATACTGGTTCCAGAGCTATGACACGCCGATGGCGGCCACTATCGAGTTCGTACTCTACAAGTCCAAGAAGAACCCGCGCGTCCTCTTCAAGCTGCTGCGCAACGGCCAGGAGGCCACCTTGCCGCAGCTGACTCCGGTCAGCGGGCCGTACTACGCCTGGGACGATTTCCGCGCCTGGGTGCAGCGTCTCGACGCTGAGCACCCTGTGAGGTAGATGGACATCTCCAGGGTGATGGAGCGGGCGGGACGGCTGCCCGCGGCGGAGATAGCCGGCACCGTGGATGCGCTGCTCGCAGAGCACGCATCCCTGGTGGTGACGGCCCCGCCCGGCGCGGGCAAGTCCACGCTGCTGCCCATCACTATCCTGTCAGCCCTGAGACAGGGCCGGGTACTGATGCTGGAGCCGCGGCGCCTGGCGGCCAGGCAGATCGCGGAACGCATGGCCTGGCTGCTCGGCGAACCGGCAGGCCGCACGGCGGGATACCGCATCCGTTTCGAGTCGAAAGTCTCGTCAGCGACTCGTATAGAGGTACTTACCGAAGGCATCCTGACCAGGATGCTGGTCGATGATCCTACGCTTGACGGAGTTTCTGCCGTCATTTTCGACGAGTTCCACGAGCGCAGTCTAAACAGCGATCTGGCCCTGGCACTGTGCCGGGAGACTCAGCGCCAGCTGCGTCCCGACCTGCGGATAATCATCATGTCCGCCACCATCGACACCGAAGCCGTCTGCCGTGAACTGGATGCGCCCCTGGTCGAAGGCAAGGGGCGGATGTTCCCTGTAAAGATTATCACTGAGGAGCCGGAAGCGACGGAGGCGAATGCCGCCGAAGCGGTGGTGCGCGCCGTCAGGCAGGCGCACCGCGAGCAGGAAGGCGACATACTCGCCTTCCTGCCCGGCGAGGCGGACATACGGCGCTGCGCCGAGATGCTGGGCGACAGCCTCGACGGCACGGAAGTGCATCCGCTCTACGGCATGCTGCCGCCGGAGGCGCAGCGCCGGGCCATCGCTCCCGGCGAAAGACGCAAGATAGTGCTGGCCACTCCTATCGCAGAGACTTCACTTACAATCGAAAACGTACGCATAGTCGTCGATTCGGGCCTGTGCCGCAAGCCGGTTTTCGACCCGCAGAACGGACTGAGCCGGCTGGAGACGGTGCGCATCAGCCGGGACATGGCCCGGCAGCGCACCGGCCGCGCCGGCCGAGTGGCTCCCGGCGTTTGCTACCGCCTCTGGGGTCCGGGCACCGAGGCCCGTATGGAGGAGAACCGCCGTCCGGAGATCCTGGAGGCAGACCTCTCGCAAATGATGCTCGCCATAGCATCTTGGGGAGGCTGCGGAGCGGAGGAGCTGCCTTGGCTGACGGTGCCGCCTGGCGCAAGCCTGAGGCAGGCCAGGAGCCTGCTGCTTGCGCTCGGCGCCATCGACGCGGCAGGCAGTATTACCGCCTCCGGCCGAAGGATGGCAGCACTCCCCTGCCATCCACGTATAGCGCACATGCTCGTAAAAGCGCAAACTCCTGAAGAGAAAGCACTTGCATCAGATATCGCAGCCCTGCTCGAAGAGAAGGACCCGATGGCGCAGGAAGGTGTCGGGGCAGATCTCGGAGCGCGGATATCCGCCCTGCGGCGGACCCGGCGCGAGCGCCGTGAAGGCCGCGCCTGGGGCCGGATAGTCCGCGTAGCTGAGCAGTACCGCGCCCTCTGTCGCTGCCCAGAAGACAACACAGACCCCGACCCATTCGCCATCGGAGCCATGGTCGCAGCCGCCTATCCGGAAAGGATAGCCAAGGCTCATCAGGACGGCTGCGGCCGCTTCCTCCTCGCCTGCGGCGACCCGGCTTTCCTCGACAGGGATGATGCGATGTCCGCATACGAATGGCTGGCCGTAGCCAGCCTCAATGCCCGGGAAGGAGCCGACGGGCGCATCTTCCTTGCCGCACCGCTGGACCCAGGCGACCTCGGCGACATGCGCGCGGAGCGCGACAATGTCGCGTGGGACAGCCGCCGCGGCGCCGTCGTAGCGCAGCGCGAGACGCGCATCGGCGGCCTCGTCATCGCCGCACGTCCGCTCAGCGATATCCCGCGCGACGAGATAACGCGCATAATATGCGAAGCGGCGGCAAAGGAAGGCCGCAGCATGCTGGACTTCTCCGACGCAGTCGGAAACCTCCAGCGCCGCGTGGCCGCCGTAGCCGCCTGGCATCCCGAACTGGACCTGCCCGATCTCTCTACCGACGCAGTCCTCCAGCGCGCTTCAGACTGGCTTCCGCCATTCATCGGCAAAGCTACTACTTCGCAGGAACTCAATAAGATAGACCTCGCGCAAGCCCTCTGGACCCTTCTCGACTACAAGCAGCAGGAAGCCGTCGACCGCTTCGCTCCGACACACATCACCGTCCCCACCGGCAGCCGCATCCGCGTCGAGTACCGGCAGGGCGCCGAACTTCCCGTCCTGCGCGTCCGCCTGCAGGAATGTTTCGGCCTGACCGACACTCCTCGCGTGGACGAAGGCCGCAAGCCGGTCCTGATGGAGCTGCTGTCCCCCGGCTTCAAGCCGGTGCAGCTCACGCAGGACCTGCGGAGCTTCTGGGAGAATACCTATTTCGAAGTGAGGAAGGAGCTTCGCCGCCGCTACCCCAAGCATAGCTGGCCGGACAATCCCCTGGACGCCGCCCCCGTCCGCGGCACCGGCCGCCGGAAGCAATGAATCCTAAATAAGTCCGTGCTCGTGGAGCCAGACGATGCTGATGGCAGGGCCTTCGAACCAGTCCGCAGCGCCTTCGGCGGGGTCGTCCTGCTCCACGCATAGCCAGCGGACGCCGCTGGCGAAACCGCATTCAATCAGAGTCTCCAGGTCCATGATGCCCTTGCCGAGGGGACGGAACTCGAACTTGCCGCCCGCATCCTCCTTCTCGCCGTCGCCCTCGACGCCGATGAGGGCATAGGGATCGCTGCTGAGCTCCCCTTCCTTGTAATAATCCTTGATGTGGATGACAGGGATGCGGCCCTTGTACTTCGGCACGAGCTGGTCACTCTTGAAGCCGGCATAGTCGGCCCAGCAGGCGTCGAGCTCCACCATGACATCGCCGGGAGCGGTGGATGAGAAGATATAGTCGTGTCCGAGAGTGCCGTCGGGAAGCTTCGCGAACTCGAAATCGTGATTGTGGTACAGGAGCTGGAAACCTGCTTCCTTGACCTTAGCGCCTATCTCCCCTATCTTCGCCACTGTCTCCTTGAACTTTTCCGGGTCGACGCCTGGCCTGCTGGCCTCGTCCATATACGGGAAAGTGATGTACTGTACGCCCAGAATGGTATTCTCTTCGATGACCTTGTCAAGGTCGTCCATCATGGTCTGGAAAGGGACATGGTTGGAGAATGGGATCAGCCCAAGCTCGGTACACATCCTCTTGACGTCGACAATGGAGTTGCCTGCGTACTCGTTGTAGAACTCCACGCCGGTATAGCCCATGTCTCGGACTTTCTTGAGCGTGCCGTAGAAATCCTTTTCGAGATCGTTCCTGACACTGTAGAGTTGGAACCCGATGGATACAGGATGGATGCCATCCGAAGAGGCTTTTGAACCGGAATCACCTGCACCGCATCCGGAAAGGATGCACGTGGAAAGGAAAGAAAGAAGAAAGAGTTTTTTCATAGCGAAAATGATTTTGTACGAATATAATAAATATTCCGCTTTATTCCAATTATTCATATATTTGTAGAAACGACCGCTTGGCGCACGGCTGCGATGAGAAAGTTGAAGGACAGACTGAGACCGGTATGGGAGCTTTACCGGGACGGCTTCAGGAACATGACCTGGGGACGGCCTCTCATATGGCTCATCCTGCTCAAGATTTTCATACTCTTCGCCATCCTTCGGGTGTTCTTCTTCAAGCCTGCAATGGCCGGGATGAGCGACCGCGAGAAGAGCGAAGCCGTAGGCGAAAGGATTACGCAACAAACTAACCACCAAAAAGATACACTGAACCTTTTAAGCGATTAAAGTATGGATGTAGTCATCTGGTCACGCATCCAGTTCGCCATGACGGCGGCCTATCACTGGCTGTTCGTCCCGCTGACCCTAGGGCTTGCGTTCGTCATGGCGGTCATGGAGACCATCTACGTAGTCAAGAAAGACGATTTCTGGAAGAAGACCGCGAAGTTCTGGATGAAGCTCTTCGCCGTCAACTTCGCCGTGGGCATCGCCACCGGCATCATCCTCGAGTTCGAGTTCGGTACCAACTGGAGCAACTACTCCTGGTTCGTGGGCGACATGTTCGGCGCCCCCCTCGCCATCGAGGGCATCCTCGCGTTCTTCATGGAAGCGACCTTCTTCGCCGTTATGTTCTTCGGCTGGGAGAAGGTCTCGAAGAAGTTCCACCTGGCCTCCACCTGGCTTACCGGCATCGGCGCCACCATCTCGGCGTACTGGATCCTCGTCGCCAACGGCTGGATGCAGAATCCTGTCGGCACCACATTCAATCCCGAGACCGTCAGGAGTGAAATGGCCTCTGCCACAGCATTCTGGGAGGTCATCTCCAATCCCGTGGCGGTCAGCAAGTTCTTCCACTCGGTCACGAGCGGATGGCTGACCGGCGGCATCTTCGTAGTGGGCGTCTCCAGCTGGTACCTGCTCCGCGGGCGCCAGAAACGCTTCGCCAAGTCCAGCATAATTGTCGGCGGCCTGGTCGGCCTGCTCGGCTGCGCCTGTGTGATGCTCTCCGGAGACTCCTCCGGCGTACACGCCGCCGAGTTCCAGCCGATGAAGCTGGCGGCGGCCGAAGGTCTGGAGGACGGAGGCCGCGGAGCCGCTTTCACCATCGTCCCGGGCATCCGCGTGCCCAAGATGCTCTCGTTCCTCGCCACTCACGATTTCAACGGCTATGTGCCGGGCATCAACGACATCCTACGCGGCTATACGGACAATGACGGCAACGTCATCCCGTCCGTGGCCGAGAAGATGCAGCGCGGCCGCACGGCGCTGGATGCTCTGGCTGCGTACCGCAGCACAGAGGATCCCGCCGCCAAGGCCGCCGCGCGCGCCGTCCTGGACGCCAACGTCCAGTATATGGGCTACGGCCACCTGGAGAAGCCGGAGGACGTAGTACCGCCCGTAGGCATAGTCTTCTGGGCGTTCCGCTTCATGGTCGGCCTGGGAATGCTCCTGGGGCTCGTACTGCTGCTGTCGCTGTTCTTTGCCTGGAAGGACAGGCTGGCGAACATGCGCTGGCTGATGTGGGCCGCCGTCATCTGCATACCGCTGGTCTATATCTGCGGTCAGTGCGGATGGATAGTGGCCGAAGTGGGCCGCCAGCCCTGGACGATCCAGGGGCTGCTGCCCGTCAACGTAGCCATCTCGAGCCTGAGCGCCGGCGCCGTCAGGACCACGTTCTTCGTGTTCCTCGCGGTGTTCGCACTCTTCCTCGCCATTGAGATCCGGATAATGCTCGGAGCGATCCGGAAAGGTCCCGATGTAGAACCCGAAAATGCCTGAGCCCTATGTCGTACACATTCCTTCAAAACTATTGGTGGGTCCTGATCGCCCTGCTTGGCGGTCTGCTCGTGGCCCTGATGTTCGTCCAGGGCGCCAACCTTCACCTCGGCAACCGCAAGCTTAACGACACGCAGAAGCGGATGATACTCAACGCTACCGGGCGCAAGTGGGAGCTGACCTTCACTACCCTGGTCACATTCGGTGGAGCGTTCTTCGCTTCCTTCCCGCTGTTCTATAGCACAAGTTTCGGCGGCGCATACTGGGTATGGGTGCTGCTCCTCATCACCTTCGTATTCCAGGCCGTCTCTTACGAGTTCCAGAACAAGAAGGAGAACCTCCTGGGAGTCAAGGCTTTCCGCATCGCGCTGATGGTCAACGGCCTGCTGGCCCCGTTCCTCGTGGGCACGGCCGTAGGCACCTTCTTCACCGGCTCTGACTTTACCGTGGACAAGCTCGCAATAGCCGACCCTTCCTCCCCCGTCATCAGCACTTGGGGCAACGGCTGGCACGGCCTCGAAGCACTGCTCCAGTATCACGCCGTGCTGCTGGGCGTCACCCTGATGATCCTTGCCGCCATCCTCGGATCGCTCTTCATCATCCAGAACGTGGATGACGAGCGTTGCAGTTTCTGGGCGCATGGCAGCGTAAAGACACTCTCCGTTCCTTTCCTGGCCTTCTTCCTTTGCTGGGCCGTCATCCTTCTCCTCCGTCCCGGCTATGCCGTCTCGGACGCAGGCGTCGTGAGCCTTGAGAAGTTCAAGTATCTCCACAATCTCCTGCAGATGCCGGTCGTGCTGGTGATGCTGCTCGCAGGCGTGGTTCTGGTGCTCCTCGGCATCTGGAAGGGCGGATTCTCGCAGTCCCGGAAGGGCTTCTGGTTCGCCGCTCCGGGCACGGTCCTGGTGGTGATGTCGGTGTTCTTCCTGGCCGGCTTCAACGGCACGGCATATTACCCGTCCTGCACCGACTTCCAGAGCTCGCTGACCATCCGCAACAGCTCCTCCAGTTATTTCACGCTGAAGGTCATGTCGTGGGTATCGCTCCTGATCCCCTTCGTCGTGGCATACATCGCCTACGCCTGGCACGCCATGGACCGCAAGAAGATCACCTCCGACGAGATCGAAGGCCCCGGCGACAAATACTGATCCCCGCCACACCCGTATCTTTTCATAAAGCACAAACCACTGCGGTTTGTGCTTTTTCCTTTCTTCTTCCCTCCCTAAAAGCACAAAACACCTATGTGTGTGCTTATTCTTGCCCTCTGCGCTCAAAAAAAAGCACAGACCTGAGTTGTCTGTGCTTTTTTTCATACTTCGAGCGCCGAAAAAGAACAAATCCAGACGATTTGTGCTTTACGGACGTCAGAAGGGCCTCGCCGGCTGATTGAGGTTGACCGTAGGGTTGACCGGGATCTTGTCGGGATCATTGGCGGCGCAGGCTGCCAGCCAGGCCACGATGGTGGCATCGACCCTGAGGTCGCCCTGGGAGAGACGCTCATACGTGTCCATGATGGTGTGGTAAGTACGGTTGTACTCCAGCTCGTCCTGGATGAACTGATAGGCGGGAAGGCCCACGCGGTTGAAGGTCACGTGGTCGGTACTGCCGGTGGTCCTGGGAGAAAGGTACTGGAACCCAAGCGATTCGATGCTCTTCATCCAAGCCTCGAAGAACGGGAACGCCGCATCGTTGCGCTCCAGATAGATCCCGCGGAAGCGGCCGGAGCCGTTGTCCATATTGAGATAAAGGGCGAATTTGTCGTATCCCGGAAGCTTCTTCTGGTCCTTGTAGAGATACTGCTCCAGATAGCCCCTGGAGCCGTAGAGACCCTGCTCTTCGCCGCCCCACAAAGCGAGGCGGATGGTACGCTTAGGCTTGAATCCCAATGCGTTAAGGATGCGCATGGCTTCCACCATGACGATGCAGCCGGAGGCGTTGTCGGCAGCGCCGGTGCCGCCGTGCCAGGAGTCGAAGTGGGCGCCTAGCAGTACGATCTCATCCTTGAGCTTCGGGTCAGTGCCAGGGATCTCCGCATAGATATTGTGGACCTCCTTGTCGTCGGAGAATTTGTTGATGAGCTCCAGCTCCATCTCGACCTTCTGCCCGCGCTGGAGCAGACGGACCATGCGGCCGTGGTCCTCGAGGGGCATATTGATCTCCGGGACCGGCTCGGGATCGCCGGCCGTGTAGGTGACGCCCGATCCGCTCGGGACGTTGAACGTGCCGCTGCCGTTCACGATGCAGAGCGGCTTTTCAGTCTTGTAGAAATCCGCCATTAGATTGCGGAGCTCCATCCTGGCCTGGTAGTCGCCGCCGGCAGCGCGTCCTGCGGGAGCGCTGCGGGGAGTGACGTCGGCACGGTTGTCGTCGGTCAATGCTTCCAGCTGCTCATCGGTATAGCGGGTAGCCAGCGGATCGAACCTGATGGCCGTCGAAGCGGTGGAAGGGATCAGAAGGATCTTGCCGGCAATCTTTCCGCGATACTTCTCCAGGTCTTCCTTGGTCTGGACGTCGAACACCACACACTCGCCCTTGACGAGTCCGTTGGTGCTGCCCGACCAGGCCCTGGGGTTGACAGAA
>Ga0310696_10003126_pt1 | contig 20930 bp, 12 predicted proteins | sample AusTroGonzalo_MG_4_FD_203885 | JGI IMG/M metagenome (GOLD analysis project Ga0310696, IMG submission 203885) | Bovine rumen microbial communities from tropical cattle in Woodstock, Queensland, Australia - Gonzalo_02 (v2) (version 2) | ecosystem: Host-associated > Mammals > Digestive system >... | reverse complement strand
CATGACCTTTGTCGACTCAAACATCGTGACTGACGACTCGTCGAGGTAGTGCTCGAAGATGACGGGGCACGACTTCTCAACGTCCAAGCCGCGACGGGCAGCCTCCTCGACCCATTCCTCCGAATAACCGTTGCCGTCGAAGCGGATGGGCTTGCAGGTCTTGATGTCGTCCTTCAGCACCTCGAGGATGGCGGGAATCTTGTTCTCGCCGCCGGCTATCTTGGCATCGACGCGCTGCTTGAACGATGTGAGTGCCTCGGCCATTGCGGCATTCAGGGCAATCATCGCCGAGGCGCAGTTGACGCTGGAACCCGGTGCGCGAAACTCGAAGCGGTTGCCGGTAAAGGCAAAGGGCGACGTGCGGTTGCGGTCGGTATTGTCGATAATGAGGTCGGGAATCTGCGGAATGTCAATCTCCATGCCCTTCTTGCCCTTGAGCGTGAAGAGCTCGTTTTTGTCCGACTGTTCAATGTGGTCGAGCAACTCCGTCAGCTGGGTGCCGAGGAAGCTGGAGATGATGGCGGGCGGTGCCTCGTTGCCGCCTAAGCGGTGGGCGTTGGTGGCGCTCATGATCGAGGCTTTCAGCAGTCCGTTGTGACGGTAGACGGCCATCAGCGTTTCGACGATGAAGGTGATGAACCGCAGGTTCTCCTCGGGTGTCGTGCCAGGCGCATGCAGCAGGATGCCCGTATCGGTTGTCAGGCTCCAGTTGTTGTGCTTGCCTGAGCCGTTGATGCCGTCGAAGGGCTTTTCGTGGAGCAACACGCGGAAACCGTGGTTGCGGGCCACCTTCTTCATCAGCGACATCAGCAGCATGTTGTGGTCCACTGCTAAGTTGCACTCCTCGAAGATGGGTGCCAACTCAAACTGGTTGGGGGCCACCTCGTTGTGGCGCGTCTTGCAGGGGATAGCCAGTTCCAGTGCCTGTATCTCCAAGTCCTTCATAAACGCCTGCACACGGTCGGGGATGGTGCCGAAATAGTGGTCGTCCATCTGCTGATTCTTGGCCGACTCGTGGCCCATCAGCGTACGGCCCGTCATCAGCAAATCGGGGCGGGCGGAGTAGAGTCCCTCGTCGACGAGGAAGTACTCCTGTTCCCAGCCGAGGTTCACCTTCACCTTCGTCACGTCGTCGTAAAAGTAGCTGCAGACATCGGCAGCCGCCTTGCCGACGGCATGCAGGGCGCGCAGCAGCGGTGCCTTGTAGTCGAGGGCTTCGCCCGTGTAGGCGATGAAGATGGTGGGAATACACAGCGTGTCGTCAATGATGAAGACGGGCGAGGTGGGGTCCCATGCTGAGTAGCCGCGGGCCTCGAAGGTGTTGCGGATGCCGCCGTTGGGGAAGCTGGAGGCGTCGGGCTCCTGCTGTACCAGCAGCTTGCCCGAGAACTTCTCGATCATGCCTCCCTTGCCGTCGTGCTCGACGAAGGCGTCGTGCTTCTCGGCCGTTCCCTCTGTCAGGGGCTGGAACCAGTGGGTGTAGTGGGTGACGCCCATCTCCATAGCCCATCGCTTCATGCCCGTAGCCACAGCGTCGGCAATCGAGCGGTCGAGCCGTGCACCGTTGTCCATCACGTCAATCATCTTGTCGTAGATGTCCTTGGGCAGGTACTTATACATCTTCTTGCGGTCGAAGACATACTTGCCGAAGAACTCCGAAGGACGCTCCTTCGGCACTTCGACGTCGACGGCGCGTTTCTTGAACGCCTCTTCCACCACCCGGAATCTCAAGTTATTACTCATGTCGTTATGTGTTCGATAATGGGGGATTAGCGATTGTTGTCCTCGAACTTCCTGAGTTTGTCAAGGTAATACTGGCGCAGGTCGGCCCAGCGGTAGTAGGGGCCGCTAACGGGCTGTCCGGGCATCGTCATCTCACGCTCGTTGAGTAGGGCCTTGACCAAGATGTCGCCGTTACCCTTCTTCGGGCGGTAGAAGATGAGCTGCACGTTGCAGGCCATCGGGAATATGCGGTAGTTGCGCCACACGTTGTCGAGCGTGTCGAGGTTCTCGACCTGAGCACCGCACGTGCCAAGTTCCAGCAAGCAGGCTAAGGGCATCACACATACCTCGTGGCCGAAGCGCAGGGTGGCCTGCGGGGTAGTCGACGGAGAAGCGGCGACCGCAGGGAGAGGCACGATAGTGTCAGCCGTCTCGATGATGTTGCGCAGCAGGTTCTGCTGGCTGAAGGGCATGATGCCATCCGTCTGGGGAGCATGTCCGTAGTCCAGATACCAACCAATGTTGTTGAGGCGCCACTGGTCGTAGATTTCTTCTTCGGTGAACAGCGAGTAGAACTCGATGTCACTATCGTGGCTCTGCATGTTGCAGGCCAGTTTGAAGAGTTGGCGCATGAGTGAACCGGCACGGACGTTGTCGAAGACATACTGCTGGTCGTTGAACAGCACCTTCATCAGTCGTTCAGGGTGAGTGTACTTCTGGGTGTAGCTATTCTCATAGCTGCGACCCTTGCGGCTGGCTTGGCGCAGACGGTCGCTCCGACTTTGGTTCAGGTAGTACTGGAGTGACTCGCTGACATCGTTATGGAAACGGATGCTGGGGTTGGCAGCTGCCAGTTCCTCACATTCGGCCTCCATTGACAAGATGCAGCGGATGACCACCGTTGAGCGAGCATCAACGGGCACGTTCTTGGCCTTGAAGATTTCAGGGAAATTCTTGGCCATACGGCTACCGATGCCGTGGTGCTGGCGTTCGCCGACAGTGGTCAGCTCGCCCAAGCGCTTGATAGTCGTCGGGTAGAAGTCTTCTATTTTCTTCAGCACAGCCTTGCCTTCGGCAGTCAGTTTGCCGTCGGCATCAGCTTCGCGCAGGGTGGTGAGCGGTCCCATGTATTCACCTTCGTTGATGAGCCAGCGTGAACCGTGACGGCCGTAATGACTCATGTAGAACGGTTCATAACCTTTGGGGGTCGGCGTCAGCGGCGCGGTAGCCAGCTGGTTGTCGTAGTCGATATAGTTACTGCCTGACAGATAGATGTTGGCCTTTATTTCCTCACGGGCAGTTTGGGCTGAGGCTACGCCGCAGCACAGCAAACAGAGTGCAATAGCGGTTATCTTCTTCATTTTCAATTTTTCAATTTTTCAATTTTTCAACTCTTAAATCCCCAGCTTCTTACGGATGTCAGCAGGAATAGCTTTCTTATTGACGAGGAAGTCCATCGTGTTGGCGGCGATAAAGGTCTTGGTCATGTACCAGGTACCCTTATAGTCGCCAGTCTCTCCCCATGAGTTCTTTACCATATAGTACTCCTTACCGTTCTGGTCCTTGGCTACGCCGTAGATGAGCATACCGTGGTCGTCAGTCAGTTCCCAGTTGTCGAAACGCTCCTGGCGCAATTCCTGTGTGGCCACGATCTCGGGCACCTTGCAGCCTAAAGAGTCGATGATGTTCTTCTTCTTGTCAGCCGACAGCTTCAGCCATTTGGCCATATCGCTGCCTGCGAGGCTCTGTGTCTGCTTGGTGTCAACGGCATAGGCCAGACCCTGACGAGTGAAGCCCTGCTCAGAGACGTCACCGCCCCAGGCGATGGTGTAGCCCTGCTCTACGGCGTTGTCGATGACCTTCATCATCTCGTCCATCGGCAGGTTGTATGACAGCGGGAAGCGCCAATTGTCCTGCACCTCGACGGCGAAAGCCGTGTAGAAGGGGTGATGGGTGTATGAAGTGATGCTGACATAGTCGTTCAGGTCGATGCCCAGCGACTGCATGAAGGTCTTCGGGGTGTACTCCTTGCCCTCGTAGGTGAACTTCTCAGGGCACTTGCCCAGATAGGCGTCGAGGATGCCCTGCAGGCCGGCCTTCCACTGGTTGGAGATTTTCTTGGCGTCGCTCTTGGCGATGGCAGCCACGTAGGGCTCGAGCAGTGAGAAGAACTCGTTGAAGTTGTTCAGCGAGTCGCCGTAGAGTGAGCCGGGGAAGGGCATGATGCCCTGCGGGATGATGCCGTGGGTCTTCATCGTGGCAAGCACGTCCTCAGCGCTTCCGCCTTGTGAGAACTGGCAGTCACCGTGATAGCGTACCACCTGGATGGCGCGCTCCATATAAGTTTTGTTAGCAACAAACGACTCGTCGAGGTCGTAGGTTTTGCCCGTGGCCTTCAGGATTTCAGCCTCGAAGAACGAGATGGTGGAGTAGTCCCAGCAGGTGCCTGAACGGTTCTGGTCCTTGACACTGGTGATGGGGTTCTCCTTGATAGTTGTAAAGACGGGTTTGTTCTGGTTCTTGGCGGGAGCCTTCTTCTTGGCAGCGCCTGCACTGACGGCTACCATAGCCATGAGTGCGAAAGTTACGATTTTCTTCATAGTCTTTATTTTTTGTTGTTCATAAATTCTTCTAATTCAGCGGGGTGATAGGGGATGCGCTTCTGTCCGAGGAAACGGCAACCGTCCTCGGTGATCAGCAGGTCGTCCTCGATGCGGATGCCGCCGAAGTCCTTGTACTCCTCCAGCTTGTCGAAGTTCAGGAACTCGGCACAGTGCTGCTCCTTGCGCCACAGGTCAATGAGGTGGGGGATGAAGTAGATGCCCGGCTCGTCGGTCACCACGAAGCCCGGCTCCAGTCGACGGCCCATGCGCAGGCAGTTGGTGCCGAACTGCTCGAGGTTAGGCCGTGTCTCGTCGTCAAAGCCGACGTAGATCTGTCCCAAGCCCTCCATATCGTGAACGTCCATTCCCATCATATGGCCTAAGCCGTGAGGCAGGAACATGGCGTGGGCACCGGCACGGACGGCTTCCTCGGTGTCGCCTTTCATCAATCCGAGCTCCTTCAGACGCTCGGTCATCGTGCGGCAGACGGCGAAGTGAACATCTTGATACTTGACACCCGGCTTGGCCACCTCGAGGACGTAGTCGTGACACTCCTCGACGATGCTGTAGATTTCCTTCTGCCGTTGGGTGAACCGTCCGTTGACGGGCATCGTCCGCGTGTGGTCCGAGCAGTAGTCGTTCAGTTCGCAGCCGGCATCGCAGAGTACCAGCCGACCGTCCTCCAACTCGGCATCCGACGGTGCCCCGTGCATAATCTCGCCATGCTGCGAGAAGATGGTACCGAAGCTGTTGCCTTGAGCCAGCGAACGGGCAATGCCGTCCACCTGTCCGGCAACGAAGCGCTCGGTGACGCCCGGCTTGATGAGCATCTGGGCGGTGGTGTGCATGACGTAGCCCACGTCGCAGGCCGCCTCGATGTAGGCAATCTCCTCGGCACTCTTCGTGGCGCGCATTTTTACTACTGCCTGTATCAGCTTCAGCGAGGCGGCTTCCTTCTGCTTCGAGGGGTGGATGCCCAGCAAGTCAAAGATCTGAATTTTCGTGTCGTGACGGTAAGGCGGCAGGAAGTGGATGGTTTTGTTTGTTGCTGTGCCACAGCAACATACTGTGGAGAGTTTTGCCATCGTGGCGGTTTTACTGATACCCACCTCGGCGGCGAGGTCGGCCACAGAGGGGGTATAGCCCATCCACACGATATCCTCTACGTCGATGTCATCGCCGATGAGCCACTCTTCATCATTGTCGATGTCGATGACGCCCACCAGTCCGTCGCGGTGCTGTCCGAAATAATAAAGGAATGTAGAGTCCTGACGAAAGGGCGTGTAGCCGTTGGCAGGATAGTTAGCTGGCGACTCATTATTGCCGAAGAGCACAATGATACCCTCTCCGACCAGTTTCTTCAATTCGGCACGACGCCGAATGTAAGTCTCTTTACTGAACATTTCGTTTCCGTTTTAGTTATTTTGGCGCAAAGATACGAATAATTTGCGAAAAAACCGTATCTTTATAACAAAAGTTATTTTTTCAGCAGGTCTGGGCGCAGCCTTCGGGTGCGCTCCAGTGCCTGCTCTAATTCCCAGTTGCGGATATTGGCCTCGTGGCCGCTGAGCAGCACGTCGGGCACTTTCCAACCTTTATAGTCGGCAGGTCGGGTGTAAATGGGCGCTGCGAGGAGGTCGTCCTGAAAGCAGTCGCTGAGGGCTGACTGCTCGTCGCCGATGACGCCCGGGACGACGCGCACGACGGCGTCGGCAATCATCGCCGCCACCAGTTCGCCGCCCGTCAGTACGAAGTCGCCGATACTGATTTCGCGGGTGATGAGGTGGTCGCGGATGCGCTGGTCGATACCCTTGTAATGACCGGCCAATATAATAAGGTTACCCTTCAGCGACAATTCGTTGGCCATGTGCTGGTCGAAGCGTTCACCGTCGGGCGAGGTGAAGATGACCTCGTCGTAGTCGCGTTCAGCCTTCAGGGCCGTGATGCAACGGTCGATGGGTTCACACTGCATGACCATTCCGGCACTACCGCCGTAGGGATAGTCGTCGACGCGGCGCCACTTGTCGAGAGTATAGTCACGCAGGTTGTGCAACCGTATCTCGGCCAGTCCTTTCTTCTCGGCACGTGCCAGTATTGATTCGTGTACGAAGCCCTCCAGCATTTCGGGCAGTACGGTGATGATGTCTATTCTCATAAGTATTCCTTGATTTCCTTGATTCTTCGTTCTCCCATTTCGCGGCCAGTTTGGTAGATGCGCTCCATCTGTTCCGGATTGTGACAGACGTGGCCGATGTCCAGTTTGTCGTCAGGACGGATGACCAGGCAGCGGCCTTGACGCTCAGCCTCGGCGACGTATTCCAACTGGCGGTTATACATTACGTGTCGGCGGTTCATCGCCTCTACCATCTGCGGGTACTTCCTCAGTCCGATGCGCATCAGCGGCATCAGTCGGCTGTGCTTCTTTTGATAGCCTGCCGGTTGCGTCAGGATGACCACATTACGCTCATAACCGTTCTGCTCGGCCCACTCCAGGGGGATGCTGTCGCCGACGCCGCCGTCGAGCAGTTTGCGTCCCTCTAGTTCTACTACCTTCGACACCAGGGGCATCGAGGCCGAGGCTCGGATATAATCGTAGGTGGTGTCGCCAGCCGTCATCAGGCGCTTGTAGACGGGCTGTCCTGTCTCCACATCCGTACACACACAGACAAACTCCATCGGGTTGGCTTCGAAAGCCTCGTCATCGAAGACGTCGTACTCATGGGGGATAACGTGGTAACCGAAGTCGGCATTGAAGTAGTCGCCGGTGGTGAGCAGTGAGCGGATGCCGCTGTAGCGCGGGTCGCGGGCAAACCGTTTGTTATATCGGATGGCACGTCCCGCCTGGCGCGACTTGTAGTTGCAGCCGAAGGCCGCACCTGCCGACACGCCTATCAGCCCGTCGGGTGCTACGCCGTGCTCCATCATGACGTCGAGGATGCCCGCCGTAAACAGGCCGCGCATAGCACCGCCCTCAAGTACCAGTCCTTTCTTCATATACCTTTCTTCGTTCGTCGTATGTCATTTTTACATATTTCCGCCACTCCTTAGCTCCTTCGCTGCATCGTTCTGGATAGCTCATGTCGTGGTCGTGACGGTAGGCCTCCAGCTCGAAGGGGTTCAGCAGATAGGCCGCATTCTTCATCCGGCGGTTCCAACGCAGACCTCGCAGCCAATACCAGAAATAGAGGGCATAGAAGCGCAGCCAAGAGTCGCCAGTGTCGCGGGCTTGTCGCAGGTGAATCATCTCGTGGTTCTTCAGCTCGTCGTAGTGACTGTTGAAGTGGTCGGCCTCCTGCCGCGAGTGGGTGAGGATAAAGCCGAAGAACGTCAGTGCGTCGTAGCCCCTACGTAGCCAAAAGGCATCGCAGATGGCAGCCATATCGACAGTTCTGCTTGGCTTGACAGCCTTGAACAGCAGCCGGAAGATACTCAGAGGATTGTTCACGGGTGCAAAGGTACGAATAAGCGAGAGAAAAACCAAATTTATTTGGGCTTTTACAGTCAAAATTCAAAAATTGTTTGTATCTTTGCAGCCAGAATAACTACATACCTATATTAATATGAAATCAAGACTATTACTCACAACCGGCCTCGCCCTGCTTTTCTCGATACAGGCGATGGCGCAGACCCCCAAAGTAACTACTGACACCCGATTTGCCCGTGGCGCTACGATGGCCTTCGGACGTATCAAATCAGCTTCTGTCAACGGCGGCAGTGCAATAGCCGAGCGCGGTTTCTGTTATTCTGAGACGTCAGAACCCACCATCGATGACAATAGAACCACCTCGACCCTGAAAGGCTCTGAGTCCTCGGGTGTTACCGGCACTATCTACTGGTTGAAAGACCTAAAGCCCGCCACCAAATACTATATGCGCGCCTATGTCATCAATAAGGATGGTCAGGTGGGCTATGGCGATGTCATCAAGTTCTACACAATTCCCAAAGGAAGCATCAAACTGACGATGCGTGACGGCGGCAGTACAGAGGTCTACAATCGTATTAAGGAAGCTTCGCAGCGGGCTGTAGACTACTGGAATGAACTGACCGAAATGAAAGGCTTCAATCCCAATGTGGGCTTTGTCGATGGAACACCGACCGCCGACTGCTCGTATGGTGGTTGGATTCGCGTAGGTTCAAATTCATCCTATCAGCGTACGGGTACCATCTTGCATGAGATGCTGCACGGTATCGGCGTTATTCCTTGGGCTGATACAGAGTGGAGCCGTCATACCCTTCGTGCATCGGTCAATGGCGATGGCTACGGTACCGGCCAATGGCTGGGTGATCGTGTAACCGATGTGGTGCGCTTCCTTCAGAACTCTACCACAGCCAAGTTGAATGGCGACTACCAACATATGTGGCCCTTCGGCATCAACGGTGCTCATGAAGACTCTGGCGAGGAAGTTCTCTATATTGCTAATAGTCTTGTCTGTCAAGCACTTGGCGAGGACGGTCTGCAGCATACCGACAATTTATTTGCTGAGCCTTACTATGCCATCAACCAGGAGGATACCATCAAGTATTACATCAAGAACGAGTCGAAGGACCGCGGTCTCTACACCTCGTACCTGAAACCTACAGCTACGGGAGTGCTGAAGTGGGTCAGCATGACCAGCGAGGAGGCTGCCCAGAACGACAGCGTAGCGTGGTATATCACCTTCACCCCCAATAATCAGTACTACCAGTTCCGCAATGCGGCTACTGACCAGTACATTACCTATGGCAGCGGCATCAAGACGGCCAAGAAGTCGACGCTCACCGCCAATGAGAGCTGGCATCTGATGAAAGGACGTGTCGACGTGGATGGTCAGCGTGGCTATTGGATAATCCATCCCACCAGTAACTGGACGCCGCCGTGTCTGCAGGCCAATGCCAACGGCAATACGACACAGGCCACTTTCGACATTACCAACTCGGCTGAGAACCAGCGCTGGCTCATCGTGACTATCGACGAGGCAAGGGCTTTTGAGGCGCAGGCGGTGGCACAGGTGAGGGAGCAGGTGGACGCAACCTTGAAACAGGTGAAGAGCCTGGCCGAAGTGCCCCATACCAGTGCTGCAGGTGTTGACGAGACTTTGCAGGCAACCCTGACCAGTATCGAACAGCGTATGAGCGAGGCTACGAGCACCACGGTTCTGGCGTTACTAATGGATGAGGCGCAGAAGGCGGCCAACGACTTCCTGATGGCTGGTGTCACGCCGACGGGAGCTCCCTTCGACCTGACCTATATGCTGGTGAATCCCACGATTGATGAGAACAGCGATGGCTGGAATGGCTCACCCTCCATCAGCTACGGCTGCGGCGAGTTCTACGAAAAGACCTTTGATTTCAACCAGACGGTGAAGAACCTGCCAGCCGGTACCTATGCCTTCTGTGCCCAAGGTTTCCAGCGCCCAGGTTCCTATAGCAGTGCCTATCAGGACTATAAGGGTGGTACGAACAGGGTGAACGCCATCATCTATGCCGGCAACAAGAACGAGAAACTGGCACATATCTGTGATACCCTTCTGGCGAGGAAGGTAGGAAAGGGCAACGAGGCTGCCGTCGCTAGTGGCAAGTATGTACCTAACGATATGCAGGCCGCCAGCGCTTACTTCCAGAAAGGCTTGTATGAGAATCAGGTCTTGGGCAGTGTGGCCACAAACGGTGGCTCGCTCAAGGTGGGGCTCAAGTCAACGTCTATGCCAACCAGCTACTGGGCAATCTTCGACAACTTCCGCCTCTACTACTACGGTAGTAAGACGGCTGAGGAGGTGGCGACGGGCATCGACGCTTCGCTGGTGAATAGTGAAGAGAGAATAGTGAATAGTGCTGTCTACGACCTGCAGGGACGTGTGGTGAAGAACCCGACGAAGGGCCTCTACATCGTTAACGGCAAGAAGGTGGTCATCAAGTAAGAAGCACGTATGGACGAGAAACAGCGCATTGAGCAGCTACGCTGCGAACTGCACGAGCATAATTACCGCTACTACGTGCTGAACCAGCCCAGCATCAGCGACTACGACTTCGACCAGCTGATGCACGAACTGCAGCAGTTGGAGGCACGTCATCCCGAAATGGCCGACCCCAATTCGCCCACCCAGCGTGTGGGTAGCGACCTGCAGTCGGAGTTCCGGCAGGTGGCACATAAGTACCCGATGCTGTCGTTAGCCAATACCTATAGCGAACAGGACGTGCGCGACTGGTACGATTCCGTCAGTCGCGGACTCGGTGGCGAGCCGTTCGAGGTGTGCTGTGAGATGAAGTACGACGGTCTCAGTATCTCGCTGACCTATGTCGACGGTCGCTTGACGCAGGCCGTCACCCGTGGCGACGGTGTCCAGGGCGACGATGTGACGCAGAACGTCCGCACCATACGTGCTATTCCTCTGGTGCTGGCACAACCCGGAGATTCCGGAAAATCCGGAGTTCCCGGCTATCCTCACGAATTCGAAATCCGCGGCGAAATCCTAATGCCGTGGGCTTCGTTCGAGCGGTTGAACGCTGAGCGCGAGGCCGCTGAGGAACCGCTGTTCGCCAACCCTCGCAATGCCGCCAGCGGTACGCTGAAGAGCCTTGACTCCCGCGTGGTCGCCAGTCGTCAGCTCGATGCCTACCTCTATTATCTGTTAGGCGAGCAGTTGCCCGCCGAGGGTCACTATGAGAACTTGGAGGCCGCCCGACAGTGGGGCTTCAAGATTAGTGAGGGCATGAAGAAGGTGAAAAGTGTTGATGAAGTTTTGGACTTCATCAACTACTGGGACACCGAGCGTAAGAACCTGCCCGTGGCCACCGATGGCATCGTGCTCAAGGTCAACTCCCTGCGCCAGCAGCGCACTCTCGGCTTCACCGCCAAGTCGCCTCGCTGGGCTATTGCTTATAAGTTCAAGGCCGAACGTGCCTGTACCGAACTGTTGGAAGTCACCTATCAGGTAGGTCGTACGGGTGCCGTCACTCCTGTGGCTAATATGGCTCCCGTGCAGTTGGCGGGTACCACCGTGCGCCGCGCCACGTTGAACAACGAAGACTTCATTCGCTCGTTCGACCTTCATATCGGCGACCACGTCTATGTGGAGAAAGGTGGCGAAATTATCCCCAAGATTGTCGGTATCGACATCGACCAGCGCCCCATCATCGCCCAGCCCGTGCAGTTCATCAAGCGCTGCCCGGAGTGCGGTACGCCGTTAGTGCGTTATGAGGACGAGGCTGCCTGGTATTGCCCCAACGATACCGGCTGTCCGCCGCAGATCAAAGGTCGGATTGAGCACTTTATTGCCCGCAAGGCGATGAACATCGACTCCCTCGGCCCTGAGACCGTCGACGAGTATTACCGTCGCGGTCTGATCCGCAACGTGGCTGATCTCTACGACATCGACGTGCAGCAGATTAACGGCGACGGCAGCCGAACGAAATCGGCGCAGCGCATTGTCAATGGCATCCAGAAGTCCAAGGAAGTACCCTTCGAGCGCGTCGTCTTTGCCCTCGGCATCCGCTTTGTCGGCGAGACCAGTGCTCGCCTCTTGGCCCGCCACTTCAAGTCGATGGATGCCCTGATGACCGCTGGACTCGAAGACTTGCAGGAGGTAGAGGGCATCGGCGAGGTGATGGCCAAGAGCATCATCAGCTACTTCCACGACCCTCAGAACCAGGAGATTGTGGAACGTCTGCGCGGCTATGGCCTGCAGTTTGAACTGGCATCCTCTCTCCTCTCTCCTCTCTCCTCTAAACTTGCCGGACAATCAATCGTCATCAGCGGTGTCTTTGCTCACCACTCTCGCGATGAGTACAAACTCATCATCGAGCAGAATGGAGGCAAGAACGTCGGCAGCATCAGCAGCAAGACCTCCTTTGTCCTCGCTGGTGACAACATGGGGCCGTCGAAGTTGGAAAAAGCCAATAAGTTAGGCATCCGTATCGTCTCTGAGGATGAGTTCTTGGGAATGTTGGAACAATAGTCGTTCCCAATATCAGTAATTGCTTATCATTTCAATCTCCACAATACGGAGTTCATTTTTTGTGTCTTCTCCATTTTTGGCTTTGAAGAGATCCAGCTCGCCTGCTGCAGGTTCGGCAACCTCCACGATACCGCCAAAGGCATCCTTGTCTTTACCGGTACCACGTAGACGGATGGTTATCTCGTCAGTCTTGACGCGGCAGTTGGGCGTGAGGTGGATGTAGCCGAGACTGCGTTCCGTTTCGCCGCTCCAGATGAGATGACGACCGGCATAGACCTCTAATGGGTAGCTGCGCAAGCGCCACCCGGTGAGTTTGAGGCATATATCGTCGATGACGGTTTTCTTTGCCAATCGGTAGGTAATCCAGGCGGTGGAGAGCCGCCCGTCGTTTTTCCACTCTGATAATTCGTTGTCGTCGTAGCTTTGAGCAGCGTGTTCGTTGTCGTAACCAGCCTTGGCAGAAATGATTTCGATACTTTGGGCTTTTTCTATATAAGAATGTGTTTGTGGCGTCTCGCCTCGGTCGAGATGGCCTTTCAGCGTTAGTTGTGGCAGGCATTTTTCATTTCTCACTTCCTCACTTTTCACTTCAATATATGCCGGCTTTACACCTTCTGCGTATGCAGAGAGATTGATGTTGCCGGCGTTCGTCGTTGTGCGCACCAACACGCGGTTGACACCGCACTCCACGGGAAGGTCGTAAGCGCCAACATAATTGTCGCTTCGGCCCGTGGCGATACCGCCAATCCACTTGCCCTCGCCCCACAGTTCGAAGTGAACCATGCGGTTATCTAACGGACAGCGGTGCCCCTGACGGTCAACGACTTCCACCTCGAAAAGCACCATGTCAGCACCGTCGGCCTTCGTGCCTTCAGGATTCTCGATAGCCGTAAGCTTCAGCTGATAAGGTTCGCCTGCTGTTTCCAGTTTATATCGGCTACCGTCAGAGCCGTGAGCTTCTAACGTGCCTGGCTCGAAACCTACGTTGTCAAAGGTATAAAGGTAACGATAGCTCTGCTTGCCTTTGCCCAACGAGCGGCCATTCAAGAATAGCTCTACCTCATCGGCAGTAGATACCACATAGATGGGCTTCTTCAATTGTGCATTGTGCATTGTGAATTGTGCATTATCAGAGTTCCAATGCCCCACGATATACGTCTGCGGTGTCTCAGGTTCCACCCATCCGTTCCACATCACCTGATGGGCAAAGTAGGCATCCTTGGGGATTCGCATGGCATCAACAACGCCGCTGGTGCGGTAGTTTGACTCACCACGGTGGTGGGTGTTGGTATCGCTGAAGACTATCTTTACACCACCCGACGACACACGGCTACCTGTACCAGGACGCTCACGCCAGTAGTCGTACCAGCGGCGCACCATCTCGACGGCCAGCTGATCCATGTTGTGGTTGTACTCTAATGCCGGGTTCCCGCGATAGAGCGGACCGTCGCCCTCTTTGTGGTAGGGGTAACTCTGCTCGTCCCAGTATTTACGTAGTCCCTCGTCGCGACAATATTCCATCGCCCACATCGGGTGCTTCTTGCTTTTGTTGATGTAGAGCATCTCACCACCGTATTCCGCCTCGTCAATATCGAGCATCTCACGACTGCCGATGGCTCGGCCTCCATGTGGGTCATACGCATCGCGGATGGCTTTCATCTCGAGCATGTGCTCACGGCTGATGCTCTCGTTGCCACTTTCGTAGAACAGTATCGAGGGGTTATTGCGGTTATAGATGATGGCGTCGCGCATCAGGCTGGTGCGCTGCTGCCAGCGGGCACCCTCCACGTCCTTCTCGGCATCACCGGCAGGCATGGCCTGCGGCAGTCCCACGCGGTCGCAGCTCTCCACGTCCTGCTTCCACGGCGTGACGTGCATCCAGCGTACCATGTTGGCACCTGACTGCACCATCAGTCTGTTCGAGTAGTCGCTCAGCCAGGAGGGCACCGAGATGCCCACGCCCGGCCACTCGTTCGACGTGCGCTGGGCGTAGCCATGAACCATCATCACGCGGTCGTTCAGCCAAATCTTGCCTTCGCCGAAACGAGTCTTGCGGAAGCCGGTGCGGGTGATGACCTTGTCGGAGCCAACCCCCTCCAAACCTCCCCGAGGGGAGGCTTCTTCCCCCTCGGGGGATAAGAGGGGGGTCAGGCTTGTCTCAACGGTATACAGATAGCCGTAACCCCACGACCAGAAGTGCAAACCGTCGACGGCCTGCTGCGCGCTGACCACGCGCATCTCGCCAGGCTGCAGGGTGACGGTCTCGCCTTGGAAGTGAGCCACCTCGCGGTTGTCGGCATCTAACACGCGAACGGTATAGGTGAACGTGTGCCCGATGGTGTCCTCGTTCCTCACCTCCGATTCGGCGTGAATCACAGCCTTATGGTTGGCGACGTCAAAGTCGGTGGCATATACATACGTGCCCGTCGTGCCGAGGTCCGAGTAGAGCGGCAGCGTCTGGTAGAGCTTGCCCGTCAGATGCAGCCACACGTTCTTCGGCAGTCCGCCGTAGTTGGCGTTGAAGTTCTTGTCGTTCCACTGGTAGCGGCTGTTCAGCGTGCGGTCGCGGTACGTCCAGCTGTTGTCGCAGCGCACCGCTATCACGTTCTCACCTTTTTTAATATAAGGTGTCAGGTCGAAACCGAAGGCCATCACCCCGTTGTCGGAGAATCCCACCTTCTGGCCGTTCACCCACACGTCGGCACCCTGCCGCGCACCCTCGAACTCAACGAACACCTTGCCCTGTACGTCTTTTCCAGAAAGTGCGAACGTCTTGCGATACCAGCAGACGGTGTCCGTCAAGTCCACAATATCCTTCCGGAACGCCTCGTCGCCGTTGAAGGCATAGGGCAACGTCACCTGCTGCCACTGGTTGTCGTCATAATCCACTTGGGCAGCTTCCGTGAAGTCACCCACCATTAGCCGCCAGTCAGCGTTGAAGTTCAGCTTCTGTCGCTCTGTTCCATTTGCGGAAATGCTGATTGCGAATATCATCAGCATGACATATCCAAATAATATCTTTTTCATCTTTTAGCTATTTTCTGTTCGTCAGTAATTTGATTTTCCATTGGTCCACAACAATACGGTTGTCGAGTGCGCGAATAGTTAAGGTGTGAGACCCAGTCTCGAGTTGGACACGGATATCGCGGTGTGCTTGTTGACGGAGAACATTCTCCTTCCAACGCTCAGAACGGAAAGGCTCTTTCATATTGAAAATCACAGGTGCCTGATCATCAATGCTAACATTGAAGCATAAGTCACCGTTATCGGCGGGATGAGTAGGGATGAGTGCAAACTGAAGGTTATATTCACCTGCTTGTTCTATTTCGAAATGGTAGGTGAGCGTACCGTCCTTTGGCAAGGCTACAGCATTCATCGAATGACCCAGCATTTGAATGATCCTCACACCATCAGAGGCATTAGTGTAATCAGCGGCATTGACAAGTGATTCAGAATCCTTTCCTTGTGATTTACTCAAAGTCGCATAAACATCTTCAAATACGGGCAGTAGTCTGGGGGCTGCGTTCATAAGATAGCACCATTTACCACCATTCATCTCATTGTAGCGTTTGGTGAGTGATTGTATTTCCTCGTAGGCGTGATGACTTTGGGCAGAATCACCGAGAATCTTGGCGTTCATGGCTGCAGTGGCAAATATGGGGTATTCGATGGCTGCAAAGAAAGCATCGGCAAGTTCTGGTCGCACATAACAACAAGCAGCACTGATCTCTGCTTTCAGATGTTCAAAGGCTGACAGGCGGTTGGCGGCCTCAATAGTGCTCAACGGAACCTGCGTCACAGACGAGAGACCGCGATGGTAGTGTTTCTTGTCAAGTTCTACCTGTGTCCATCCCATGAACTCAGGACGGCGCTCGCCGCAAAGACGATAGTATTCGTACATGGAGGGGAAGAGCCGTTTGCCAGCTTCTTGTCCGAATTGACGGCAGAGCCAATTCTGTAGGTGGTCGTTCAAGGTTTCGTCATTAATGCTCTCGATGTTCCACGCTAAATCGAGAAATAACTCCAAGTCATAGCCAGCCACCTTTGGATCGTGGACATTCGCTATCCACAGACGGCGGCAATGATGGTCATAGGCCTCACGTAGTTCATTGTAAATGAGGCCTGGCTGTGTCGTTGTCAGCCATAGATAATCGTGTGGACGCCCCCAGTAACTGAGGTGGTAATAAACACCGCCTCCACCCGTTCGCTGTTGTTCCTGGACATTCGGCAGGCGAGTTATGTAACCATAGTTGTCATCACACCACATCAGCGTCACGTAGTCGGGTACTCGCAATCCGCCCTCGTAGAGTTGCAACACTTCTTTATAAGGAACGAACATCTGTATCTGTTTCTCGGGGTCACCGATATATTTCCGAATCAACTCCTGCTGGTCGTCAATGACCTGCTGCAGTCCCGCCAGTTTCTCCTGCTCCGTAATATATCCTTCCATTGCACCGTCGTGGATGCCACGCATGCCGATGGTGAATATATTATCTTTCGACGTTCTGATTTCTTGCAAACGTTCTGCCCAGTACTGTTGTACAGCTTCGCGGTTGGTCTTGTAGTTGAAGTGTCCACGCAGTTCCACATTCCACTCTCCGACGTTGTTTCTCAGCAACGGTTCGCAGTGACTGGTCCCGATGATAATACCGCAAGAGTCAGCTGTTTTCTTGGCATCTGGTGTCTGGAAGAAGGCCATTGTCCCTTCGTGCATTGCTGGCCAGATAGTGTTTCCGCGCAGACGCAGCAGCAATTCGAAAATCTTCCGATAGGTCTTAGATCCAATCTGTCCTTTCGCCCCCCGTTCGAAATAGTTGCTCCAGGGGCGGAGACTCCAGTCTTCATCGTTGAGGAAGATGCCGCGATACGTTACACTCGGATGCTGTTCACTCACGAAATCTTCATCTATCATCAATATCGTTTTCTTTTCAGGTATTACGTCGCCCCACCACACCCATGGTGAGACGCCCGCCAGTCGAGACAGTTCCAATAGTCCGTAGGCCATGCCACGACCATTGCTGCCCTCAACGATGATCTTACCTCTTTTTGTATAAATGCGGAAACCATCGGCTGGTAATGTCGAAGTCTGAACTACTCTGATACTTGCCTCGGTAGAGGCTACTGGCGTCACACCCGTTACCTGTCGCATGTCATCTTTCCACATCTCCAGAGCAGTCGTTACTACCGCCTCAGTCTTCCTTGGTATCTGATACGTCACTGGAGATTGGCCGTCAAACCATACCACCTTTTGGGGTGTAGTAGCCTCAGTTTCGTTGAAGAGTGATGCCAAAGTTAGTATGACAATTGTCAATTCTATTTTCATTTGGGATTGGTTTGTAGTACATCGTTATGTAATTAGTAGTTTGTATTTGGCCGCAAATTTACAAAAAAGGAGCGAAAAAAAGCCAATGAGTGCAGAAATTACAGGAAAAATGCCTAAATTTGCAGCGAATAGATGTTAGTGAAGGAAATATGAACATCATTGTATCACAGGAAATAGAACAGGTATGTCCCAGTTTCGTTGGGGCTGCCGTCGAGGCACAGGTGATGAATACGCCGTACTGCGCTGCACTTTGGGACGAGATTCATGAGTGGGAAGAGCGGTTCCGGCGGGAACTGACCACCGAGTCGCTGAAAGAGCTGTCGGGCATAGCCGCCACACGTGCCGTCTATAAGAAGTGCGGCAAGGATCCCTCGCGCTACCGTCCCGCCTCTGAGCAGCTGATTCGCCGAATGCTTCAGGGCAAGGAACTGTATCAGATTGACACGCTCGTCGACTTGGTGAACCTCGCTTCGATAGCCTTTGGCTATAGCATCGGGGGCTTCGATGCCGACAAGATGGTTGGCGACACGCTGACCCTCGGCGTAGGTCGCGAGGGAGAACCCTATGAGGGCATTGGCCGCGGGATGCTGAACATCGCCGGACTACCTGTCTACCGCGACGAGCAGGGCGGGGTGGGGACACCCACCAGCGACAATGAGCGAACGAAGATGACGCTCGAGACGACTCACCTGCTGGTGCTCATCAACGGCTACGACGGCGACGAGGCCCGTGTGCGTCAGAATGCGGAGTTCATTCAGGAGTTAGTACGTAAATACTGTCAGAGCGATGGTGGCAACTATCATGTCTACCGATGATTAAGACACTCTATAAGCAGATAGGCGAGTATTGGAAGACCTCGCTGTTGACGCCCGTATGGACGGCGTTAGAGGTGGTGATGGACGTGTTGATACCTTACGTCACGGCCTCGCTCATCGACAAGGGTATCAATGCTGGCGACATCTCGCAGGTGTACTATTACGGTGCGCTGATGATGTTGATGGCTTTCCTGTCGTTGGGCTTTGGCATTCTGGCGGGACGCTCCGTAGCTTATGCCGCGACGGGCTTTGCTGCTAACCTACGGCGCGCAATGTACCGCAATATCCAGCGTTTCGCCTTCTCGAACATCGACAAATACTCGACTGCCGGACTGGTTACCCGCATGACCACCGATGTGTCAAACCTGCAGAATGCCTATCAGCAGATACTACGCATCACTGTGCGCGCTCCCTTCCGGCTGCTGCTCTCGATAGTGATGTGCCTGGTCATCGACGCCCGTCTGTCGCTTATCTTCATCGTGGCGATGGTCGTCCTGAGCTTCTCGCTCTACAACATCATCTCGAGGGTGGCGCGACTGTTCCAGCAGGTGTTCGTAAAGTACGACGAACTCAACCAGAGCGTACAGGAGAACATCCAGGCCATTCGCGTGGTGAAGGCTTTCGTGCGCGAGGATTATGAGAACCGCAAGTTCGCCCGTGCCGCCGAAGGCCTCTATAAGTTATATGTACGCGCGGAGAGCCTCATGGCACTGAACCACCCGGTGATGAACCTCGTGGTCTACGGCTGTATTATTGCTCTCTCGTGGTGGGGTGCCCACTACATCGTCGGCGGTACGCTGACCACGGGTGAACTGACGTCGCTCTTCACCTACGTGATGAGCATCCTCCAGTCGCTGATGATGCTGTCGATGATCTTCGTGATGCTGACGCAGAGTGCCGCTTCCGGCCGACGCGTGGCTGAGGTCATCGACGAGCAGCCCGACATCGTGAATCCCGAAAACCCGGTGTACGAAGTGGCCGACGGCAGCGTCGAGTTCCGGGGAGTGAGGTTTGACTATCTGACCCACCCCCAGCCCCTCCCTGTTGAGGGAGGGGTGAATCTGACGAGGACTCCCCTCCCTCAACAGGGAGGGGTTGGGGGTGGGTCTTCTCACAAACGCTCTGCCCTCTACAACGTCACTTTCAGCATCGCTACGGGCGAGACCGTAGGCGTTATTGGCGGTACCGGCTCAGGTAAGTCGACGCTCATCAGCCTCATCTCGCGCCTCTACGATGCGGGACAGGGCGAGGTTCTGGTCGGCGGACGTAATGTCAAGGACTACGACCTGGCGACGCTGCGCTCGGCGGTGGCTGTGGTGCTGCAACAGAACACGCTTTTCACGGGCTCGGTGCTCGACAACCTGCGCTGGGGTAAGCCTGATGCCACGTTGGAGGAGTGCCGTGAGGCCTGCCGACTGGCCTGTGCCGACGAGTTCATCGACCAGATGCCCGACGGTTACGATACCCGCATTGAGCAGGGCGGCACCAACGTCTCGGGCGGTCAGAAGCAACGCCTCTGCATAGCTCGTGCCCTGCTGAAGCGGCCTCGGATTTTGGTGCTCGATGACTCGACCTCGGCCTGCGACACCCAGACCGACGCCCGCATCCAGCGTGCTTTCCGTGAGGAACTGCCGCAGATGACGAAGCTCATCATTGCCCAACGCATCTCATCGGTGGAGCATTGCGACCGCATCATAGTGATGGACAACGGTATGGTCACGGGATTCGACACCCATGATGAACTACTCAAGAGCAATCAGCTCTACAAGGAGATTTACGACATACAGATGGCCGACCGCGGCGACTTTGACGCACAGAAAGGAGGTACACGATGAGACAACCGAACTTCGGAGGCCCACGTGGCCCGCAAGCCCAGGCTGGGTTCCAGCGGGTTGGCAAGCAGACGCGCAGCATCATCTGGCGTATGGCCCGCATGGTGCTTGCCGACTACAAATTCTCTATCGGCGTGGTGCTCGTCTGTATCGTGGTCACGTCGGTCACGACGTTGGCCTCGACGCTTTTCACGCGTACCTTAATAGACGACTATATCGTGCCGCTGACGCAGACCGACAACCCGCAGTTCGCCTCGCTCGAGCAGGCGCTCTTCAAGTTGGGCCTCGTCCTGCTGCTCGGCGTCGTCTGTTCCTACCTCTACAACCGCCTGATGATCAACGTGTCGCAGGGCACACAGCTTAGGCTGCGCCGTCAGTTGTTCGAGCGTATGGAGCGGTTGCCCATCAGCTACTTCGACCAGCGTTCGCACGGCGATATCATGTCGGTCTATACCAACGATGTCGACTCGTTGCGGCAGATGATATCCACGGCGCTGGCACAGGTCTTTAATTCCGTTATCACCATCGGCGTCACCTTTGCTTCGATGATTGTGCTCAGCGTCCCGCTGACCCTGGTCAGCTGTCTGATAGCCGCCGTCATGATGTTCACCACGACGAAACTCGGCCAGCGGTCGCGCCGCTATTTTCGCGCCCAGCAGGAGTGCCTCGGACGTGTCAACGGTTACATCGAGGAGATGATG
>Ga0310696_10003125_pt1 | contig 20941 bp, 17 predicted proteins | sample AusTroGonzalo_MG_4_FD_203885 | JGI IMG/M metagenome (GOLD analysis project Ga0310696, IMG submission 203885) | Bovine rumen microbial communities from tropical cattle in Woodstock, Queensland, Australia - Gonzalo_02 (v2) (version 2) | ecosystem: Host-associated > Mammals > Digestive system >... | reverse complement strand
GTACGACATGATGAGCGAGGACTGCCTCTATCTGAGTGTCGCCACACCAGCGAAGACGGTGAATGATGCCCTGCCCGTGATGGTATTCATACATGGCGGCGGTTTTGCAACAGAGCACTATGGCGGCGATCTGTGGCAGAGTCTGGCCCGCAGAGGAGTCGTCGCCGTATCTATCGAGTATCGAGCTGGTTCATTGGGTTTTATGGCACATGCTGATTTGGCTAAGGAGTCGCCCGAGGGACATTCCGGCAACTACGGCATATTGGATCAGATCTTTGCCCTGCAGTGGGTGCAGCGCAACATCAAGAACTTTGGTGGCGACCCCACGAAGGTGACCATCTTTGGAGAGTCGGCTGGCGCTATGAGTTGTCATATTCTCTGTGCCTCGCCCCTGGCCAAGGGCTTGTTCCGTGCCTGTATCAGCCAGAGCGGAGCCTTTATGTCGCCCATGAATGTGGTGAACGAGCAACAAGCCCAGATGTTGGGATGGATGTTTATGAACCAGCTGAAGAAAAACTCTATTGCCGAAATGCGCCAGATGGATGCCAAGGAACTGACGGGCAATGGTGTGAATTTCCAGGGGTGCGTACCCATCGTCGACGGCTACGTGATTCCTGAACCCATCTACGACCTCTACCTGAAGGGTAACTACAACGATGTGCCTGTGCTGATTATGTACAACAGCGACGAGGGTGCCGTAGATTTTGATTCGGTGAGCGTAGAACAGTATGCGCAACAGTTTGGTCAGTTGCCTGGCCAGTGGGGCGACAGTGCGAAGGTTTACTACCCAGGCAATACAGAAGAGGAACGTCTTTATAGCATGCGCGACCTGACGCGTGACGTGGGCTTCGGATGGCCAGGATACGCTTGGGCCACCATGCAGAAGAAAACGGGCAAGAGTCCCGTCTATTCAGCCTACCTCGCCCAGAAGTCCGACACTACTGTCTATGCCAAGGGCAATCGTCGCGGTGCTGCCCATGCCGACGATATGATGTATCTGAAAGGAGCCTTTGACGATAAGGCAGAGCAGTATCCACAGGAGAAGAAGGTAGGCGAACTGATGCAGCAGTACTGGGTGAACTTCGCCAAGACGATGAATCCTAACGGAGAAGGTTTGCCTCACTGGCCCGTGTATGAGGAAGAAAAGGCCACCGTGATGCAGTTTAACAACGGCGCTTCACTGATAGAAACACCTAATCAGAAGCGCATCAGGCTCATCGACGATTTCATGAAATACGTCCGCTCACTCAGGAGAAACTGACGCGTATAAGGTATACTTTCCGCCAGTGCTTATGCTTATTTAACACTTAATTGTATTAAAAACTTCAGACTTCAAACTTCAAACCTCAAAATTTTTAGTAATTTTGCAGGCGAAATGAAACGTTACACTGATCTGTTTATTGATTTTGACGATACGCTGTACGACACGCACGGCAATGCTGTGATAGCGCTGGACGAACTATTTGACGCCTTACAGCTGGGGCGATGGTTTGCTGACCCGCAGCTGTTCTACGATGAATATTGGAAGGCGAATATCGACCTGTGGACGCGCTATTCGAAGGGCGAGATCACACGTGACTACCTGATTGTGGAACGTTTCCGTCGTCCGTTGAGTTTCGGCGAGGGCCTGGAGCCCACTGAGCAGCAATGCTTGGAGGCCAGCGACCTGTTTCTGGACTTTTGTTCGTCGAAGCCTGGCTTGGTGGACGGTGCCCGCGAACTGATGGACTATCTGCGCCAGCGGGGCTACAAGATGCACATGTGTTCGAACGGCTTCCATGAGGTGCAGTACAAGAAGTTGCGTGCCTGTGGGCTGACGGACTATTTCGACACCATCGTGCTCAGTGAAGACGCTGGGGCCAACAAGCCCTCGCAGGCATTCTTCGACTATGCCCTGAGCGTAACAAACGCCCAAAAGGAGACCACGCTGATGATTGGCGACAATCTGCAGACGGACATTCTCGGTGCCAAACAGGCAGGATTGGGCGCAGCGTTTTTCAACAGATTCCCTGAATATCCGGCTATGGAACCCGTCGACTACGAGGTGAGCAGCCTGAAAGAACTGATGGCCATACTTTAAGAAGAAACTATGCAGAAGCTAAGAGAACTATACAAGCAATGGAGTGGGGCAGAACCCCAGCAGATGGAGAAACTGCCTGGTGGCGGCAGCAACCGCGAATATTTCCGTATGATATCGTCGACGGGCGAGAGTGTGGTAGGCTGTGTGGGTACCAGCAGAGACGAGAATCATGCCTTTGTCTACCTGGCTCAGCACTTCACCAAGCGTCAGTTGCCGGTGCCGAAGATTCTGGCTGTGAGCGACGACGAGCTGCGCTACATTCAAACTGATTTGGGCTCTGTATCACTGTTTGACGCCATTCGTGGCGGTCGAGAGGCTGGCGGACGCTACACGTTGAAAGAGCAGGAACTGCTGCGCCGAGCCATCCGTGAGCTGCCTAACATCCAGCTGCGAGGTTACCGCGAACTTGACTTCTCGAATTGCTATCCGCAGCCCGCTTTCGATACCGATTCCGTGCTGTTTGACTTGAACTACTTCAAATACTGTTTTCTGAAAGCCACAGAGCTCGATTTCCACGAGTTGAAACTCGAGGCCGACTTCCGTCTGCTGGCGAAAGATCTGACGGCGGCTGACGACGAGCAGTGTTTCCTGTATCGTGACTTCCAGGCCCGCAATGTGATGCTTGATGCAGATGGGAAACCTTATTTTATCGATTTCCAGGGTGGCCGCAAGGGACCGTACTACTACGATTTGGCATCGTTCCTCTGGCAGGCATCGGCCAAGTATCCCTACAAGGTGCGCCGCGAGCTGGCGTACGAATACTATAACGCGTTGAAGATGTATACCGAGGTGCCGTCGCCTCACCATTTCGTCGACCGCCTGAGCCTGTTTGTGCTCTTCCGCCTGCTGCAGGTGCTGGGAGCATATGGTTTCAGAGGCTATTTCGAGCGTAAGCAGCACTTCATCGAGTCGATACCACCAGCCATTCAGAACATGAAGGAATTGCTCAACGAACGCAATTTCCCCTATCCGTATCTGGTGCAGTTGTTGGAACAACTGACGAATCTGCCCAAGTTCCAGCAGGTGCAGGTGACTGCAGCGCGTGCCGACGGATATAAGACCACCGACAAGAACCCCTACAAGCCCCATCCACAGGATGGTCCGGCGACGTTCTCGAAGTACGACGCGCAGGGGCCGCTGGTAGTCAGGGTGTTCAGCTTCTCGTTTACGAAGGGCATTCCTGAGGACGAGTCGGGTAATGGCGGAGGTTATGTGTTCGATTGCCGCTCAACGCATAATCCGGGTCGTTACGAGCCTTACAAGAAACTGACAGGACTGGACGAACCCGTTATCCGTTTCCTGGAGGACGACGGCGAAATACTGACGTTCCTGGACAGCGTGTATAAGTTGGCCGACGCCCACGTCAGACGCTACATACAGCGTGGCTTTACCAGCCTGATGTTCTGTTTCGGATGTACGGGCGGACAGCACCGCAGCGTGTACAGTGCCCAACATCTGGCCGAGCATATCCACGAGAAGTTTGGCATTGAGGTGCGCATCAACCATAGGGAACAGGGTATCACGCAGGTGTTGAAGTAACTTATCTTAGATTAATTTATCGTTGGCAGGCAGAAAAAAATGTGGCAATCGTTTTGCGTTTTCCCATAGTTTTTGTAATTTTGCAGGCCTAAAAGAAACTTCATTAATAAAATTAAGGTAAAAAGAACGTTATGGGTGGCTTTTTTGGCACGATATCGAAAAAGGATTGCGTAAACGACTTGTTTTACGGCACAGATTATAATTCACACTTAGGTACAAAACGCGCCGGTTTGGTGACATTCGACGAGGAAAGCGGTTTCCACCGCTCAATCCACTCGCTGGAGCGCAACTATTTCCGTTCGCGCTTTGAGGACGAGCTTGACTCGTTTAAGGGCCATCAAGGACTGGGTGTCATCAGCGATACCGATCCTCAGCCTATCATCGTCAACTCGCATCTGGGACGCTATGCCGTCGTGACGGTGGCAAAAATCAACAACCTGCGCGAGATAGCCGAAGAACTGCTGAAACAGCGCATGCACCTGAGCGAGATGTCGGCCAACAACATCAACCAAACGGAGCTGGTTGCCCTGCTCATCAATATGGGCGACACGTTTGTGGAGGGCATTAACAAGGTATACCAGAAGATTGAGGGCTCCTGTTCGATGCTTATCCTAACAGAGGATGGTATCATTGCTGCACGCGACTTCCTTGGACGTACACCCATCGTGCTGGGACACAAGAAGGTGCACCGCCTGTCGCCCATCGGTACCGACGAGCTGATAGAAGCCTACGCGGTGTCGAGTGAGACGACGAGTTTTCCCAACCTGAACTACAAGGTGTTGCGCGATGTAGGTCCCGGTGAGATTGTCAAGATCAAAGCCGACGGCATAGAGGTACTGCAAAAGCCTCTGTCGCGCTGTCAGATATGCTCGTTTCTGTGGGTTTACTACGGTTTCCCCGCAAGTGACTACGAAGGCATCAACACGGAGTTTGTCCGCGAGAAGAACGGTCGTCTGATGGGCGAGAAAGATCACGACGTGGAGGCTGACCTCGTCTGCGGTATTCCCGACTCTGGCGTGGGAATGGCATTGGGTTATTCAGAGGGTAAGAAGATTCCCTATAAGCGTGCAGTGGTGAAGTATACGCCCACCTGGCCGCGCTCGTTTACCCCAGGAAACCAGAACCGTCGCGACCTTGTGGCCAAGATGAAGCTCATTCCTAATCCGGCCATTCTGAAGGACCAGCGTATCGTGTTCTGCGACGACTCTATCGTGCGTGGCACCCAGTTGCGCGACAATGTACGGACGTTCTTCGAGAACGGTGCCAAGGAGGTGCATGTGCGTATTTCATGTCCGCCGCTGGTATACGGCTGTCCGTTCATTGGTTTTACGACGTCGAAGAGCGACCTGGAACTAATTACCCGCCGTATTATCAAGGATTTCGAGGGCGACGACAAAAAGAACCTTGACCAGTATGCGAAGACTGGAACCCCCGAATATGAGCGGATGGTCAACGAGATAGCCCGTCGCCTGGGACTGACCAGTGTGAAGTTCGCTACGCTGGAAGACTTGATAGAGTCTATCGGGCTCCCCAAAGAGCGTGTCTGTACGCACTGTTTCGACGGCACGTCATACTGCCACGAGCGTCACGGCGAGGAGTGGTTCACTTGATTGAAGCCGTTAACAAATCATAAACTTCAAATTTCAAATTTCAAATTTCAAAGTTTTTTTTGTACCTTTGCAGTCCGAATAAACTTTTGAAGCGTGAAAATAAAGCAAGTGCTGAGCGCCCTTGAACGGTTCGCGCCTCTGCCCTTGCAGGAAAGTTGGGACAATGCTGGCCTGCAATTGGGACTGACGGAGGCGGAGGTTTCAGGGGCATTATTGTGTCTGGACGTCAACGAACAGATTGTCGACGAGGCTATCACCAAAAGCTGTAACCTCATCGTCAGTCATCATCCGCTGCTGTTTCGCGGATTGAAGCAGATCAGTGGTGCCGACTACGTGCAGCGCAGTGTCATCAAGGCTATCAAACACGATATCGTTATTGTCTCGATGCATACCAATATGGATAATGCACAGGACGGCGTAAACTGGAAGATTGCCGAGCGACTGGGATTAACGGGCTGCAAGTTCTTCGCCTCAAAGACTGTGGAAGGTATCGAGGCGGGTAGTGGCGTAGTGGGAAATCTACCCGTGGAGATGGATGCGCGTGCTTTTATTGAAAGGGTCAAAGACCGTTTTGGCGTGCAGTGTGCGCAGTGTAATGTGCTGTTGCAGCGTCCTGTCAGCAAGGTTGCTATCTGTGGCGGAGCAGGCGATTTTCTGTTGCCTGACGCAGTGGGAGAGGGCGCTGACGCCTTTATCACGGGAGAGATGCACTATCACCAGTATTTTGGCTATGAGCAGCAGATTCAGATATGTGTCATTGGCCACTATCAGAGCGAGCAGTTTACGGCGGAAATATTTCGCGATATCATCCTGAAAGATTGTTCGGACGTCAGAATCTGTATTGCAGAAACCAATACCAACCCGATAGTTTATATTTAATAATCCAAGGATGTCCTAGTTAAACCTAGACAATCCTATAAAAAAGAAGAATTATGGCAAAGAAAGACCCAATGGACATGCCGGTTGAGGAGCGTCTGAAGACCCTCTATCAGCTGCAAACCACGCTCTCTGGAATCGATGAGAAGCGTGCATTGAGAGGCGAGCTGCCTCTGGAAGTACAGGACCTTGAAGACGAAATCGAGGGACTTACCACCCGTATCGACAAGATTAAAGCCGACATTGCTGAATTTGAGCAGGCTGTGGTCATGAAGAAGGGTGAAATTGAGAATGCCAAGGTGAGCGTTGAACGCTATAAGGAGCAGCTCAACGACGTGAAGAATAATCGTGAGTACGATACGTTGTCGAAGGAAATTGAGTTCCAGTCGCTGGAAATTGAGCTCTGCAACAAGAAAATCAAGGAAGCCAATGCCCGCATTGAAGATAAGAAGGTGGAACTGGCTCAAAACGAAGAGGTGATTGAGGACCGTCGCCAGGCTTTGGATCAGAAGAAGAGCGAGCTTGACGAGATTATGGAAGAGACGCGCGCTGAGGAAGAGAAATTGAAGGCTAAGGTGAAGGAGCTGGAAGCTAAGATTGAACCTCGTTTGCTGACTTCGTTCAAGCGTATCCGTAAGAATGCCCGCAATGGTTTGGGTATCGTCTACGTGCAGCGCGACGCCTGTGGTGGTTGCTTTAACAAGATTCCTCCCCAGCGTCAGCTCGACATCAAGATGCACAAGAAGGTCATTGTCTGCGAGTATTGCGGACGTATCCTTATTGATCCGGAATTGGCTGGCGTTAAGATTGACAAGGTCACTGGTCAGGAGGAGAAGAAGCGTAAGCGCTCGATTCGCAGGACGGTGAAGAAAGCCGATCCTGAGGTGGAGGCTCCTGAAATTCCAGAGATGGACGATTAATTAATGGTTAAGATGAAGGGTTAACCCTTTGCGGTTAACGAGGCATAATCAGGAATTTCCTGCAAAAAACAGTACGTCTGGTGCTCGTAATCCATCTTGCAGCAATAGTGCTGCAGACCGTTGGAAACCACCAGATAATCCACGTGGAGTAGGAGATTATAGATTGAAATCTGATTGAACACCCGCTGTGTCAGCGACACAGTGGGTGCTTTGTATTCTATAATCATCTGTGGAGCGGCCTCCTTATTATATAATATAGAGTCGCAACGGAGCGTTTTCTCGCCGCATTTCAGGGCGATCTCGTTACCTAACAGCCCTTTGGGATAACCCTTGTGGTCGACGAGCCAGTGGGTGAAATGCTGACGCACCCATTCTTCGGGAGTCAGCACCACATAACGCTTGCGCAGGAAGTCGAAAATTTCGGGTTTCTCGCGCGTGCCACGGACCTTGACGTCGTAAGAAGGAAGATTTAATTCGTTCATTTCGTTTGCAAAATTACAAAAAAAATAATGATAATACGTTTTTTTTTTGTAATTTTGCAGCATGGCTCAAGCGGCAGTAACATACGAAAGCGTGATTAGCGAGCTGAAAGCACGCCATTTTAAGCCCATCTACTACTTGATGGGTGACGAGTCGTATTATATTGATAAAATCAGTGATTGGATAGCAGAGAACGTGCTGCAGCCCGAGGAAAGAGACTTCAATCAGACCATTTTATTTGGTTCTGACGTCAATGCATCGCAGGTGGCTGATGCTGCTCGCCGCTATCCGATGATGGCTGAATACCAGGTGGTTATCGTCAAGGAAGCGCAAAATTTGAAGAATGTGGAGCCTTTGGAGAAGTATCTGAAACAGCCTATGCCCACGACGATTCTCGTTATGTGCCACAAAAATGGCAAGATTGACGGTCGGAAACAGGGATATGTGAAGGCCATTCGTGATGCTGGCGTGCTGTTTGAGAGCGTAAAATTGAAAGAACGCGATTTGCTAGCCTTTATTGAGCGCTATCTGAAAGCCAAAGGATCAACAATTGATCCCAAATCCACGCAACTCATTGCCGATTTTATTGGTTCTGACCTCAGTCGTCTGGCCACCGAACTTGATAAGGTGTTGCTTTCGTTGCCAGAACAGGATAAACGGGTGACTCCGCAGGTTGTCGAGGACCAGATAGGGGTGAGCAAGGACTTCAATGGTTTCGAGCTGAGAGATGCCATTATTAACAGAAATGTATACAAGGCAAATTTGATAATCAAATATTTTGACGAAAATCCGAAGGCTGGAAGTATCTATGCTTTTCTCCCGTTGCTCTTTAATTACTTCCAAAATCTGATGATCGCGCATTATTGCCCCCAAAAGAACAGTCAGGAGGCACTTGTTGAGTGGCTCGAATTACGAAATCCGTGGGCTGCCAGAGACTATGTCACAGGTATGAAAAACTACTCGGCAATGAAGGTGTTACAGATTATTGGCAAGATACGCGAAATGGATGCCAAAAGTAAGGGGTTGGATAACCCAAATACAGGTCCTGGAGACCTCATGAAGGAACTAATTTTCTTTATATTACATTAAAAAAAGAGTCTTTTTGGGCTCTTTTTTTTCTAGAATAACAGTTTTTCCAGACAACGTTTTTTGTCCCTAAACTCCTATTGCCACAAGGATTCTGCCGAAAAATAAGCCCTCATATTTCGCGAATTTTCTGCTTTTCGCACGATGATTCAGAATTCGCGAAAAATGAAAAAATGAGCCCCTTTTTGCATAGCAAAATTTACGTTTAGGCAATTTTAATGTTTTGGTTTGTTGATTTGAATATATAAATAGAATTCAAATTTGTATAATATTTGGTATTGTTCGGATAAATATAATGGTTTGTAAATCTAAATCAGATATTTAAAGTTACATATACAAATGCGAATTTTGATATTCAGGAATGTACATTTATGATTATACATTCGCGCACTTGAAGATTTAAATATCTGAAAACCAATGTTTTATTAAAATTTTCTGCTTGTTTGCTAAAATAAATCAAACCTCCGCTTCTATAAACGAATGCATATTCACTATTTTAGTATTACATCGTTGTAAGTATCCAATTTACAGCCAGTTATTTAGCTGATTTCCGATAAACAAAGGGTTTGCAGGAGTTTAGCCTCTTAAATTCGGATTTGCAATTCTAAATACACTTGATAGGGTCTCTTGGATTTTGAATTTGGAATTTAAAATTGAAAATCTATAGTTTGAGAATTAAAATTTTCTTTAGATTTCTTGCAGGATTCAAAAATTTGTTTTACCTTTGTAAAGTGAAACAAAAATGGGCTTTTTGCCCCTATTTCGGACTAAAATGGAAACAAAAGACAGAATTCGCCTCATCATGGAGGACCAGCACATGACCCAACAAGTGTTCGCTGACTTCCTCCAACAATCACCTGCTACGTTGAGCAGTATCTTCAATGGTCGTACCCGCCCTACCCTGAACATCATTGATTCGATTAAAACGAAAATTCCTGACATCAGCATTGAGTGGCTTCTTTATGGTACTGGTGAGATGTATATCTCCCACTCTGAACCCTCAGATCAGGGTGTTGCAGAGCACCAAAATGTGGGTCAGGAAACGATGATTAATTTCGACTCCACTGCTCCACTTGCTTCTCAGGTGTCGCAAAATCCTGTTTTGACATCACCTTATCAGCAAGGTGTAAAAAATACACACCCTGAAATTTTGAGAGAAGAGGTTAAAAATATTGACAAATTACCTCGAAAGGTAACTGAAATCAGGGTTTATTACGATGATCAGACTTACGAGACCTTTGTTCCGGCAAAGAAATAATGCCTTGATTGTTTTCTTAGTACCTGATTGGCAAAGAAATCATCGTTTTATTTGGTGATGAGCGGAAAAGTACGTAATTTTGCAGTCGTTATGAAGAAATATGTTCTTGACTTGACTGTAAATAGCGTAGAACGACTCAGTCCTAAGCATGTGCTGATACGTCTGACTGATTCAAAACCGCTTCCGGAGATGTTGGCAGGACAGTTTGTAGAGGTACGTGTTGACGGCTCGCCAACGACGTTTCTGCGCCGTCCTATTTCCATTAATTTTGTAAATCGCGTGAACAATGAATTATGGCTGATGGTAGCTATGATTGGTGACGGGACGCGTCAGTTAGGCAAACTGAAATCAGGTGACACGCTGAACTGTGTGCTGCCTCTGGGGAATAGTTTCACCCTTCCTTCTCAATTAAGTGACAAGCCATCTTGCCTTTTGGTTGGCGGTGGTGTAGGAATGGCTCCTATGCTTTATCTCGGGACTCAACTAAACGAAATGGGGTTTGAACCTACGTTTCTGTTAGGTGGTAGGACGGAAACTGATATCCTAGAGCTTGATTTATTTAAAAAGTACGGGCGCGTGTGTATAACTACTGAAGACAGTTCTATGGGTGAAAAGGGTTTTGTGACCAACCATAGTGTATTGACGGAGCGTTTTGACCGTATTTACACCTGCGGTCCCAAGCCGATGATGGTGGCTGTAGCCCGTTATGCAAAGGAAAATAATATAGATTGCGAGGTCTCGCTAGAGAATATGATGGCCTGTGGACTTGGTGCCTGTCTCTGTTGTGTGGAGAAAACGCCAGAAGGCAATTTATGTGTCTGCAAAGAAGGTCCGGTGTTTAACGTAAAACGATTGTTATGGCAGATTTAAGAGTCAATATAGGTGCGTTGGCGTTGAAGAATCCAGTGATGACGGCATCTGGAACGTTTGGCTATGGTCTTGAATTTCAGGATTTTATCTCTTTAAACGGTTTGGGGGGCATCATCGTGAAAGGTACCACCCTGAAAGCTCGTGAGGGTAACGACTATCCGCGAATGGCTGAAACGGCCTCGGGAATGCTGAACTGTGTGGGGCTGCAGAACAAGGGCGTAGATTATTTTTGTGAGCATATCTATCCGCAAATCAAGGATATCGATACTCATATGATTGTGAATGTCAGTGGATCGTCGCCAGAGGATTATGCCGAGTGTGCTGCTCGCATTGACGAGCTGGACGGGATTCCCGCCATTGAGTTGAATATTTCGTGTCCCAACGTGAAGGATGGAGGAATGGCCTTTGGAGTAACCTGTTCCGGAGCCTCCAGTGTGGTGAAGGCTGTGCGCGAACGGTATCATAAGACGCTGATAGTCAAGCTGTCGCCTAATGTGACAGATATCACAGAGATTGCCCGTGCCGTAGAGGCAGAAGGAGCTGACAGTGTGTCGCTGATTAACACGCTGATGGGAATGGCTATCGACATTGAGAAGCGCAAGACACTTCTGAGTATTAATACAGGCGGTCTTAGCGGACCTGCCGTAAAACCCGTGGCACTGCGTATGGTGTGGCAGGTGGCAAAGGCCGTAAGAATTCCTGTAGTTGGTTTGGGCGGTATCGCAACAGCGAAGGATGCCATAGAGTTTCTCATGGCTGGTGCAACGGCTATTGAGATCGGTACTGCCAATTTCCTTGATCCTGCAGTTACCATCAAGGTGAGGGATGGTATCAATGATTGGCTCGACCTGCATGGCTGTAAGTCAGTGTCGGAAATAATAGGTTGTATATGATACAATTTGAGGGCGGCCACACAGCCGCCCCTCTTCGAGGGGGGAAACCGTATACAATTTGAGGGCGGCCACACAGCCGCCCCTCTTCGAGGGGGGAAACCGTATACAATTTGAGGGCGGCCACACAGCCGCCCTCAACCAACACAAAAACTAAACTAGACTTAACTAAAGCGTATCAGGATTTTCACAAACCCTCAATAGCTGGTTGCAAAGATAGTATAAATATTTTAAACTACCATACTTTTCCTGATTTTTTTTGCATTTTTATCGCAAAAAATCATATTTTTGTCGTCTTTTGCAACAAATAATGGTCCAATATGACCATTGCTGCCATTGCTTCGACAACGGGTACCGCTCTGGGAAGCACACAAGGATCGTGGCGTCCACGTGCCTTTAAGGTGGTCTTGTTGCCGGCAATATCTACTGTTTCTTGTTCGCGGAGTAGGGTAGCAACGGGTTTGAAGGCCACACGGAAACAAATGTCCTGTCCGTTGGAGATGCCTCCTTGGATTCCTCCGCTATGGTTAGTCGCTGTGGCGAGTTTCGGAATCGAACCTTCTGACAGGGAATTTGGCAAGAAAATGTCGTTCTGCTCAGAGCCGCGCATGGTGACACCGGCAAATCCCTCGCCGTATTCAAAACCTTTGACGGCATTGATGCTCAGCATAGCAGCTCCTAACTGAGCGTGCAGTTTGCCGAACTCTGGCTCGCCTAATCCAGCGGGACAGCCCTGAATGACGCCTGTGATGACGCCACCAATGGTATCGCCGGCGGCTTTTACCTCTTCGATGAGACGGATCATCTCGTTGGCCTTGTGGGCATCCGGACAACGTACGATGTTGCTTTCAATCAAATCCAGGTTGTAGTGCGTGTAATCATCCTCGAGGGCAATATTTCCCACCTGGGAGGTATAGGCTGTTACGTGGATTCCCAATTGGCGAAGGGCGAGTTTTGCCATCGCTCCAGCCACACAGCGACTGATGGTGATTCGGGCTGAGGAACGGCCTCCACCACGATGGTCGCGCGCACCATATTTATAAGTATAGGTATAATCAGCATGTGAAGGACGGAAAAGGTTGCGCATGTTGTCGTAGTCGTCAGAATGCTGATTGGTATTTCTGACGATAAAACCAATGGGACAGCCAGTCGACTTTCCTTCAAACACACCGCTAAGCAGTTCCACATGGTCCTTCTCCTGACGACTGGTGGTAATATGACTCTGTCCAGGACGCCTTCTGTTCAGCTCCTGCTGGATGAAGTCAACGTCCATCAAAATACCGGCGGGCATTCCGTCGATAACACCTCCGATGGCCTCACCATGACTCTCGCCAAAGGTTGTCAGCCTGAATATCTGTCCGAAAGTATTCACCGATTTTTTTCCTTTTTTATTTTTTTTATTTTTTAATGGCAGTGTCCGCAGCCACAGCCTTCGTGGTGGTCGTGTTCGCAGCCACAGTCGCCCTCACAGTTGCAATCGCCGTCGTGGTCGTGATGACAACCGCATCCGCAACCCCCACTCAAGTGTGCCACCAGATGTTCTATCTCCTTAGCTGTGGCCTCACGGTTCTCCAGTACAGTACCTTTGAAAGTAAGGTTTTCGCCTGCCAGCGGGTGATTCAGGTCTACCTTAACCTTATCTTCGCCGATTTCGACAACACGTCCGTAAAAACGCTGTCCCTCTTCGTTCTGCAGGGGAATGACAGCGTCCTCATAGATATGCTCATGGTCAAAGTGTCCGTTGATACTGAATACCTCGCGGCTCAAGTCGAGCACGAGGTCGTCTCGATATTCACCATAGGCCTGGTCCTGGGGGATGGAAAAGTCGAAACTGGCACCTTTCTCCAAGTCTACAACCTGCTGTTCAAAAGCATCCAGGGCTACTCCAAATCCAGAAATAAACTGGAATGGACGCTCTTGTGTTGCCTCTTCCATCATCTCAAGGCCCTGCTCACCGTCAACAAACAGTTGATAGGCCACTTCCATGTATTGATTCTTTTTCTCCATAAATTCGTTGATATATTTCCGTTTCGGCTGGCAAAGTTACAAATAAATAGGTGAACCACCAAATTTTCCTTCGAAAAACACGTGGAATTGACCTTTGTCAACGTTTTTAGAGATATGTTGACCTCCGTCAAGAAAGAGGCTGTTTGCGCACACAATTTTGCAAAAAAGCTTGTTTGGTATTAAAAAACGTCGTAACTTTGCACCGTCAATCAGCGAGAGAGCTGATCAATGACACAGGATAACTTTAGTATTAATTAATTTAAGAAAGGGTAACGAAAATGAAAAAGATTGTTTTGACAATGGTCGCTCTGATGAGCATGACAATGACATTCGCAGAGAATGAGACAGCAGCAAACCTCAATCTGACTGAGGCATACAATTTGAAGAACGTCAATATGACGAAACTCTGTCAGGCTTTGAACCTGTCGAAGGATCAGGTAGAATGCTTCACTGAGATTTACAATACCTTCAGCTCAGAGTTGCTGTTCGCTGCACAGCTGAACGACGAGGAGCGTCAGCAGATGGTTGAAAAGGCTATTAAAAAGGATTTAGGTTATATGGACTATATCCTGAGCCGTGAACAGTACCATAAGTACGTTGTGCTGCTCAACATGACACTCCTCAATCGTGGTTTGAGATAATTTTGGTAGTTTTAAGGAAAAGAATCGTGATGCCACCGCTCCAAGTTGGACGGTGGCTCTTTTTTTATTAAAAAAAGAAGAAAATGTTTGTGTAATTCGACAATTAGTCGTACCTTTGTAGCCACTTAAACGAATAAGGTAAGATTAGATATCAAATTATGAAGAAATTTCTTTTGTTTTTATCCTTTTTTCTGGTTTCTTCTTCTGTGTCGTTAGCACAGATGAGCGACCAGCAAGTCTTGAAATTTATTCAACAGGAGATGGCTGCCGGAACCTCTCAGGCACAGATTGTCACCAAACTGATGCAGAAAGGTGTTAAGATTGAGCAGATTCGACGCTTGCGTCAGCAGTATGATAAGCAGCTTAAACAGCGTGGCGTTTCTGGTCAGGCCGATGCTGCAGTTAGTGCAGCTGACAGCCGTATGCGTACTAATGGTACAGGTCAGAAGGCACAGCAAGTTTCAGTGGGCAATCAGAAAGACGGCAGTGACCTTTATCATGAGGCCGACATACAATATGCCGAGATTCAGCAGAATATTAATGCCCGCGAGGATGGCAAGACAGGGCCAGACTCTCTGAAAGTCTTTGGTCGCGACATTTTTAACAATAAGCTATTGAGTTTCGAACCTAACATGAACATTGCCACCCCCCAGAATTATGTTTTGGGACCTGGTGATGAGGTCATTGTCGACATCTATGGCGCATCGCAGAAGAGTGAACAGCTCACCGTATCGCCTGATGGAGATATCACTGTTCCTAGTTTTGGCCCCATTCATGTGGCTGGCTTGTCTGTATCAAGTGCCCAATCAAAGATTCGTAGTACGCTGGGCTCTCGTTATGCCAGTAGCTCACTGAAAATCTCTGTGGGGCAGACCCGTACCATGATGGTCAATGTCATGGGTGAAGTCAAGGCTCCCGGTACCTATACGCTTTCTGCTTTTGCTACCGTTTTCCACGCTCTTTATATGGCAGGCGGTATCAATAATTTGGGTACGTTGCGTGATATTAAGGTCTATCGTGGCGGCAAGCTCATCACGGTGGTAGACGTTTATGAATATATTCTCAATGGCCGTCTCGCAGGTAATGTCCGACTTCACGAGAACGATGTCATCGTGGTTGGTCCTTACGATTGCCTGGTGGGTGTGCAGGGCAATGTGAAGCGTCCTATGTTCTATGAGATGCGTCCTAGCGAGTCTGTTTCAACAGTCATCAAGTATGCCGGAGGTTTCACGGGTGATGCTTACAAGAAGGCTGTTCGACTGGTACGTAAGTCGGGCGAGCGTTACAGTGTTCACACCATCGAGGAGTTTGATATGAGCTCGTTCAAAGTAACAGACGGTGACGCTATTACTGTCGACGGCATGATCAACCGCTATGAGAATATGGTTGAGGTGAAGGGTGCTGTGTTCCGTCCTGGTCAGTACGAATTGGGCAAGCAAATCTCATCAGTTCGTTCGCTGATAGAAACTGCAGGTGGTCTCACTGAGGATGCCTTCACCGCACGTGGTGTGATGTATCGTATGAAAGAAGATCGTACACTCGAGGCTCAGTCTATTGATATTGCAGGTATCATGGGCGGTACAGTTGCCGATGTTCCTATGAAGAACGAAGATGTGCTCTTTATTCCTACACAAGCCGAGCGCATTTCTGAGCGTATTGTTACCGTTCAGGGTGAGGTACTGGCTCCAGGAACCTATCAGTATGCTGAGAATGAGACCATCGAGGATGTGGTGTTGCGTGCTGGTGGTTTGACAGATGCGGCTTCGACCTCCAAGGTGGATGTCTCCCGTCGCATTCGTGACCCCAAGGCGCTTAGTGCAGGACAGGACATCTCAAAAACATACAGTTTCTCTCTCAAGGACGGCTTTGTAGTAGATGGTGAGAAGGGTTTTGTGCTCGAACCATATGATATCGTTCAGGTGCGCCGCTCTCCTGGCTATATGGAGCCTCGCAATGTGACAGTACAGGGTGAGGTCGCCTTCGAGGGTAAGTTTACACTTTCCAAAAAGAACCAGCGTCTTTCTGATCTGATCAAGGCTGCTGGTGGTGTCACCAATGAGGCATATGTCAAGGGTGCCCGCTTGGAGCGTCACCTCAATCAGGATGAGCGTGCCCGCTTAGAGGACGTCATCAAGACGGCTCGTCAGAATGCCACAGAGAAAGACTCTGTTAAACTTGACAAGATAGAAATGGCTGAATATTATACGGTAGGTATCGACCTTGAGAAAGCACTTGCTAATCCCGGTGGTGACTATGATATCGTGGTGCGTGATAGCGACCGTCTGATAGTTCCTGAATATAATGGTACGGTAAAGATTTCTGGTAACGTGCTCTTCCCCAACACTGTGGCATTCCAGAATGGCAAAGACTGGAAGTACTACGTGAATCAGGCGGGTGGCTTTGGCCTGCGCAGTCGTAAGTCGAGCAGCTATATTGTCTATCAGAATGGTACAGTGTCAAAGGTAGGCAAGGGTAAGGTAGAGCCTGGCTGTGAGATTGTAGTGCCTCAAAAGGGTAAACGCGATATGTCTAACATCATGCAATGGGTATCTATTGGCACATCGATGGCTTCTCTTGCCACGATGGCGGCCACCATTGGAAACCTCTTAAAATAAACGGATATGGATGAGAATAAGCATATAATTGAACAAGAAGAAGAGTCTTCCATCGATTTCGGGAAGATTTTCAAGGACCTTCTGAAACATAAACGACTCTATTTCATTGTGTTGCCAGTAGCATTTGTCTTGGCAGCTATTTACGCCCTGTCTCTCCCCAACTATTACAGTTGTTCTGTTAAGTTGAGTCCTGAGATGGGTGGTTCCAAGAGTAGCGCCGGATCCCTCGCTTCTTTGGCTTCCAGTTTCGGTGTCAACTTAGGAACGAGTGGTGCAGGAACAGAGGCACTCTTTCCTACACTCTATCCAGACCTAATGAATTCCGTTGATTTCAAGACGTCACTGTTCCCTGTTAAGGTAAAGCGCGAGGAAGATAACAAGGTGTTTTCCTATTACGACTACCTGATGCATGAACAGAAGGCTCCTTGGTGGAGCAAGGCGATGAAGGGTTTCTTTAGCCTGTTTGGTTCCAAGAAGGAAGAAAAGGAACAGCATGTTGATCCCTTCCGCCTGACTAAAGAACAGACAAATGTTGTCAAGACCATCAGTAAAAATGTGGTATGCGACGTCGACAAGAAGACGATGGTTATCACCATCAATGTCACCGATCAGGATCCTGTCATTTGTGCTACGATGGCCGATACCGTTAAGAACCGTCTGCAGAACTTTATCACTGACTATCGTACCAGCAAGGCTCGTGTAGACTTGGAATACAACAAGAAGATTTCCGCCGAGACGAAGGCCCGCTACGAGAAGGCCCGCCGCCGGTATGCAGAGTTTGCTGATGCTAACCAGGATGTGATTCTCGAAAGTGTCCGTCAGAAGCAGACTGACCTCGAAAACGAGATGCAGCTGCAGTTTAATGCTTACCAGCAGGTGGCCGCCCAGTTGTTGGCTGCAGAGGCAAAGGTTCAGCAGGAAACTCCGGCCTTTACGACGCTGCAGAGCGCTACAGTGCCAGTTCTGAAGGCTGGGCCCAAGCGTGCGCAGATGTGTCTTATTTTCATGTTCCTGGCCTTCTTGGGCACGACCGCCTATATATTATATAAGGAGGACGACTTGAAGCCGCTGTTGGGGTTGAACTAATATAATAAGGTATAAGCGCCGACTCTTCATGGGTTGGCGCTTTTGTCCCATCAATAAAAAAACCTAAACGTATGAAGCAATTGTTCTTTGAATTATTACAGGTGTCTATCGGACAGCGTGAATGTTTGGAGCGTGGTCCGGAACCTGAAGAATGGCAGGCGCTACACGAATTGGCCCAACGTCAATGTGTGGCAGGGCTTTGCTATAAGGGTGTCGAACGCCTGTTTGAATTCGGCCTTCGTGCTCCACAGGATGTGAGTATTGATTGGATGGCTGAGGCTGAGGAGATGAGAGAGCAGAACAAACAGTCCAAGAAACCGTCCTATGTGACGCGATATTATGACGAGGATCTACGTAATCTGCGTCAGTCTTCTGATGAGTACTATCTGCAAAACAAACCCATGACGATAGAGGATGTCTATCGTCTCTTTCTGGAGCAACGGCTGAATATGCGTGTCGTCGTTGACTATTATTTCTTGTTGCGCCAGACGGAGCAGCGCTATGAGACTTTGAAGATGGGGGGTATGACTGACCTGGTCTTGGGATGCTTTGGCATTCGTAGGTTTGCTCGTGGCCTGATGTGGGTCTTAAAAGAAACAATGGGTATGGAACGTTCTCAGATGTTGTGTAAACCATGGGGCCATGAGGGACGGTTTATCATACAGGAAATGCTGGACGGTCACCGGCGTTTGGAGATGTTAAAGAGATATCAGCGATTATAACTTATAAAACAAAGAACGATATGAAGACGATGAAGTATTTATTGATGTCATTGGTGGCAGCTATCTTGGTTGGTTGCGGAACCACCAATACCGTGCCCATCACGGGCAGAAAACAGACTCTGATGGTCAGCGATGGTGAGATGCTGAGCTTGTCAACACAGCAGTATACAGACTATTTGAAGACAGCAAAACTATCGACTAATGCTACCAATACGGCTATGGTACAGCGGGTAGGGCAGCGACTGGCTACTGCCGTGGAAACATTCTTGAAATCCAATGGTATGGCTCAAGATGTTCAGAACTATAAGTGGCAGTTTAATCTTGTCCAGGATCAGAATGTCAATGCCTGGTGTATGCCTGGAGGACTGATTTGTGTCTATGAAGGTCTGTTGCCTGTCACGCAGGATGAGGCTTCGTTGGCTATTGTGCTGGGACATGAGATAGCCCATGCCGTAGCCCGTCACTCTGCCGAACAGTATAGCACCCAGGTGCGCCAACAGTATGGTATGCAGATAGGTTCTGTGCTTGCCAGTGCCATTGGTGTCGGCGATAATGCTGTTGCCATCGGACAGCAGGTGCTGTCGCAGGGACTGAGTCTGCAAAACCTGCACTATTCTCGCAGCCATGAGAGCGAGGCCGATCATATGGGGCTTATCTTTGCAGCTATGGCTGGTTATGACCCGCAGGTGGCCGTTAACTTCTGGCAACGTATGTCAGCTGCAAGCTCTAGTAATAAAACGGCAGAATTCCTAAGCAGCCACCCCTCTGATGCTACCCGTATCAGTCAGATTCAGGGTTGGATGCCTGAGGCATTGAAGTATTACAAGCCTCAGACGACAACCACTAATAAGACCACTACCACCAAGAAAACCACTACGACAAAAAAGACCACCACTAAGAAAACGACAAAGAAGTAATGAGAAGACAATTGATATTAGCACTCGGATTGATAGCATGTCTTACGGTTGTTGGTCAGTCTAAGGAAGGGGGTATTACGCCCCAGATGCTTCAGCAGATAGAGAAGCAGAACACTCCTACCGCATCTGATCGTGCCTTGCGCAATGCTTTGGCTGCTAATGCCATCGACCAGTTGGCGAAGAACCAGGCTACGGCAGGGGCATTGGATACATATTTTAGCGTGGAAACGAAGAAACAATCCATTACCGATCAGAAGTCATCTGGTCGCTGTTGGATGTTTAGTGGATTGAACGTCCTGCGTTCTAATTTTGCCCAGCGTACTGATTCCCTGAGCGTAGAGCTGTCGCAGGACTACCTGTTCTTTTGGGATCAGCTGGAGAAGGCCAATCTGATGCTTCAGGGTGTCATTGACACCGGCAAGAAACCCATTGACGACCAGCGCGTGCAGTTCTTCTTTCATTATCCTATCAGTGATGGAGGCACCTTTTGTGGTGTGGCTGATTTAGCAGAGAAGTATGGTCTTGTACCTGCTGATATCTGTCCGGAAACCTATTCAGCAGAGAATACGTCGAAGATGGCATCTATCATCAAATCGAAATTGCGCGAAATGGGTCTGGAATTACGTCGCATGGTGGCTGATGGCAAGAAAGCCAATGCCATCCAGCAGCGTAAGACAGAGATGCTCTCAGAGGTTTATCACATGCTGGTCATCACGCTCGGAGAACCTGTCAAAGAGTTCACTTTTGCCTTTAAGGGTAAAAATGGAAAGGCTATCAGTGCTCCTAAGAAATATACGCCGAAGGAGTTCTATCAGGAGATTGTCGGTGGGCCGCTGAATGGCACGTTTATCATGGTGATGAATGATCCTCGCCGTGAGTATTATAAAACCTACGAGGTGGAATACGACCGTCATACCTACGATGGCCACAACTGGAAGTATCTGAACCTACCCATGGAGGATATTGAGACATTGGCTATTGCTTCGCTGAAGGATGGCCGTAAGCTTTATTCGAGCTATGACGTCGCCAAGCAGTTAGACCGTAAGCGTGGATATTGCGATTTGGAGAATTTCGACTATGAGTCGCTCTTTAACACCTCTTTTAATATGAGTAAGGCCGAGCGTATCTCTACCTTCGACAGCGGTTCAACCCATGCCATGACGCTGACGGCTGTCGACCTTGATGTTCAGGGACAGCCCCTGAAATGGAAGGTCGAGAACTCGTGGGGTGCATCATGGGGTCAGCAGGGGTGTCTCATCATGACGGCAGCTTGGTTCCGTGAGTATATGTTCCGTTTGGTTGTCAACAAGAAATATGTCAGCGAGAAGTTATTGAAGGACTACA
>Ga0310696_10003124_pt1 | contig 20943 bp, 1 predicted proteins | sample AusTroGonzalo_MG_4_FD_203885 | JGI IMG/M metagenome (GOLD analysis project Ga0310696, IMG submission 203885) | Bovine rumen microbial communities from tropical cattle in Woodstock, Queensland, Australia - Gonzalo_02 (v2) (version 2) | ecosystem: Host-associated > Mammals > Digestive system >... | reverse complement strand
CACTCACAGATACTAAAGTGGGTACCCTTGAGGGCGGGCAAGGCTCTCAAACTCTTAAAGCCGGAACCGGAAATGTATATGGAGGTGGCGATGAGAGTGCCGCTACCGGAGCAAGTCACACCATCACCGTTACTCTGAATGGCAATACAGAAGTGATGGGCAGTGTCTTTGGAGGTGGCAACGAGGGAGAGGTAGAAGGTAGTACAGTAGTAAATATTGAATAGTAGAACTGAAGATGTTATTATAACTCAATAATAGATGATTGATAAGGAGATGAAGATGATTTTGAGAGATAAGAACAATATGACACAATATATAAGACATATCATATCACACATAGGTACGGCAACAAACAAACTCCGCCGCACCCTCACCCTTCTGCTTCTGATGGTAACTCTGGGAGCAGGTACAGCATGGGGACAGGCTGAAGGATATTACTATATAGCAAACTATACTGATTATAATTCTGAGAACTCAGCTGTCAATTGGTATTTGGTACCGGCAGACAATCCACTACAAACGAACAAACAGGATGCCTACTATTCTTCTGACAACTATATAACTACTGGTGATCCGGAAAAGCCGTTCCTTACAACATACAAAACAAATAAAGATGCGGCAGCTGTACCCTCTGGCGTAACAGCAAGGGCAAACAACTCTGTCTGGGCATTAGTAGCAGTTCCTAATGAAAGCGGCAACTTTTATATCATACATGTGGCCACAGGAAAATATGTAATATACGAGCCGCCGCACAGTGCAGCCACAAACAGAAAATCAATGCACTTACAGGCTACTGATGCTCCTGGCGAAAATGCTAAATTTACGATAACTACTAAATCACCTGGATATAACATTAGGCCCAAAAATCTTACTGGATGGTATTTTAACCCTGCAGGTGGTAATAAAGATACCTATTATGGACAATCTGCCGGTAATCCCAATTATTTCCATACAGGTATTGTTGGCGTATATAACAACGCCAATGATGCATCAATCTGGCGTACGGAATCGGCCTCTTCCATATTTACAGCTTTTCCAGCTATTACCGATAACGGCAATGGCTCATTTACCATCACAGCAACAGAAGGTGATATCTATTATACTACCAATGGAAATGATCCGACCACAAGTCTGACAGGCCAAACAAGCCCATGTAATGTGACTCTCACTTTAAATGATGATGTTGAAGTTATTAAAGCCATTGCCAAAGATGCAAACAAGGAAAAGTCAATTGTAATAAGCTATAGGCTCCCTCAATGTAATAAACCGGTAATAACAGTCAGTAATGGTACTGTAACTATAACATCCAATCAGAATGGAGTATCTATCTATTATTCAAAAGTAAATGACGGATCCATTCCCTCAACACAATATACCGGTTCATTTTCAAAGGACGATGCTTCTGTCATAAGAGCCATTGCTAAAAAAACCGGTTATGTGAAATCTGAGATAGCTTCTTATTATGATTTTATTTCTGTCAGTTCATCAACTGAAATAACTGACATGTATGGAGCATATCGCCTTGCCGATGATTTTAGTTCAACATCTTCCATTGGTTCATCATCCCAACCCTTCAAAGGTATTATTGACGGACAGTTGAATACAATAACTGGTCTCACCCATCCATTAGTAGCTTATGCTGATGATGCTATCATTAAGAATGTCATTTTAGACAATGTCACTATAACAGCCGAAGGATCCTATGCTGGTGCCATCTGTAATGAGGCATCAGGTAACACTAAGATCTTTAACTGTGGAATCTTAGGAGGTTCAATCACCGGAGACAATGCAGGTAGTATAGTAGGATTATTAGATGGGTCTTCAAGAGTTATAAACTGTTATAGCTTTGCAGAAGTTAGTGGTACCACATGGGGTGCCGGAGTTGTAGGATATAACAATTTCTCATCTACAATCAGCGATCTACGTACTATGGTGATGAATTGTATGTTCTACGGAGAGATCAGCTCAGGAACAAAGAAGTCACCTATTTACGGTGGGAATAAAATCACCAATGTCGGCAACTTAAACGGCTATAACTATTATCGTTTCAATTCTAATTACAGTAAGAACAATAATATTACCGATTACAATTGTGCTTTAGCTGCCGAGGAGAAATATCTGACAAGATTTGAGTTTTTCCGTAATCTTTTGAACAGCAATCGGGAATTGGCTTCATGGTATGCTATGGAAGACCCCAGTAAGGGTAAAGGCGTAGGCTCTGATTGCGAAATGGCTAAATGGGTAGTAGATTCAAGTATTAAACCTTATCCTATCCTTAAGCCTCAAGATTATTATCCTTCTTTCATCAACTATGAGGATGCTCCTAATTTAGGAACTATAAACTTAACCATAAATCAAAGCAGTAACAAACCTGAAGGAGCATCCATTAATGCCTCATACCCAACGACTCTTACCGTCTATGACAAGGATCTAGCCCACAACCATTTCAATTACCGCACAGTCAGGTTACCTTATTATAATGAAGTAGGAACCGGCAACTGCACTCACAACAAAGTGGTTACCGGCTGGAAGATTACAGCAATCACTGGTGGTACGCAAGGGCATTTTGTAAATAACACGCTTGACTATTCCGGTACAACTCATGGTGAAGATGTATATCCTCCATATAACTTTGCCGACCGCAACTGCACTAACAAAGATTTATTCTCTGTCAGTGGCCGAGTCTTTTCACAAGGTGCATATTACGATGTACCTGAAGGAGTAAAAGGTATCACCATTGAACCATACTGGGGCTCAGCCGTATATCTGTCTGATCCGACCTATGATGTCTCCTACCCTAAAGGATATACCCAAACCAATGCTGTATTTGTATCAAATATGGGAGTGAGATATAACGGAGGAGTAGCTGCATCAATCAACGGTGACAACCAGATTGTATACACGGATTTTTCCAGTGCATTAAGTAAAGTCAGTACGGGTTCAGTATATGACAACGCCATTGTATTGGTAGGCAATTATCATCACTATTGGGGACAAACATCCCCGTCCAACGGCACAAAGGCTTTTACTATTATGTCTGCCGACCTGAATAATGATTGTGAGCCTGACTATAGTTTTATTGTACAGCATGGTACAGCCCGTCAAACTATATCACCCATACGTTTTGACTTTATCAATTCGCCGGGACTTGGCATTATTCAAAAAGTTGAAACAGACAATGCTGTTCCATCACATGGTATATGGCATCCCAAAGGATGGTTTGAAGTAACGAATACTACTCTCATACAATTCTCACAGTTTGAATATGAAGATGGTACTACAAACGGTCATCCCAAAGCGGCAGGATCTCCACTTATATTATTAGGAGGAATTTATGATCAGTTTGTAACTTCAAAGGGCGGCGTTGCCAATAAGACAGAATACATTCATCTGGGAAGCAATGTTTGGATGAAAGAGTTTTGCAATGGTACTCACACAGGTAGTTCAAACAACATCACTACCCGTCATATTCCCATATCAGTTACAGGTGGAGAGTTTGGATCATTCTATCTTACAGGAACATTCCAACCTAACATTAATTCTGTTACAGATAATGCAGAATGCTATATAAGCGGCGGCAAATTTGGTGAGACAGCCGGTGCCGGTCAAGAGCAACTTAAAGGTGATGTTACATGGTTGATTGACCATGCAGACATTACAAATTTCTATGGTGGAGGCATAAATGGACAGAAAGAGGTTACTGGTAATATCTACATTGAAATTAACAATAGTAACGTTGGAACATTCTGCGGTGGTCCCAAGTTTGGAAACATGCACGATGATAAGACGGTAACGACAAAAGCCACAAACTCACATTTCACAGATTTCTTTGGTGCCGGATTTGGGGGTACATCCTATTATAAGGATATGACTAGAGACAAAACGGGAGAAAATGCCTGGAATACATGGGTTGATAGTGACTATAAACGCAATTATGTAAGCGGAAAAGGAACTGCAACAAACTACGAATATGAATTTATCCCCTACTCCGGCGGTCAAAGTGGCCAAGCCCTCTATGTAGGTCGAATCTATATAAATTATGCGTCCTTGTCATTGGCAGAGACCAAAAATGTAGAATCCACACTGGATGGCTGCACAATTACCGGATCGTTCTATGGAGGAGGCAAGTTAGGACGTGTAGATGGTAGTGTCACATCAACCCTAAAGGATTGTACCGTTAATGGCAATGTCTTTGGTGCAGGTTTCTCGGCAAGTGTTGAAAAGGTTGAGGTTTTACCTCTTAACACTCATATGAATCCACTTCCACTATACAATACAAGTGTCGGTGTGTTTTCTGAAGGTATAATTCCTGCAGGTGAAGAATACACATGGACTAACGGTAATCCCGCGACATCTGCATTTGGGGATGGAAATAAGATATATACTAGCATTGACTTGAATACATTAGGTACCGTAACAGGAGCAGTAACTCTTACACTCACGGGCAGCACCACAGTAGGAACCCTTGAAGGTGGAGTTCTTAAGTCCGGTACGGGTAATGTATACGGTGGAGGAGATGCCAGTAAAGTAGATAATACTACCACTCCATCTGACGCATCAACCACTGTCTATTTGAAAGGCGATACGCAAGTATATGGTAACGTGTTCGGTGGTGGAAACCAAGGTAATGTGAGCGGAAGCACACAAGTAAACATTGAGTGAGGATTGAATAAAAAGGAAGATTACGACAGATGAAATATATACGACCTATGAGTACAAGATATAGATTAACCTTTACATTGTTACTGACAACCCTGTTGTCCGGCGGTATCGCCACTGCTGGGGTGACGGTTGGTGGCTCCGTGTATGGCGGCGGTAATCAGGCTGATGTCCAGACCAATGCTACGGTAAACATCAAAGCCGGTGATATAGAAGGTGATGTGTTTGGCGGCGGCAAGGGCCAGGTCACTGTAGTTAAAGGTGATGTCACAGTAAATATAGGAATTGCGCCGAATGGTGAGGGTGACTATGTGGGAGAAGGACTCATAGAGGGTAGCGTATATGGCGGAAGTGCTTTGGGTGCTGTCAATGCAACCAAAGACAACAATTGGGACGAGGATCATCTGGACAGGATTCAAGCCACAACAGATAAGACAACCACAGTAAACATCTACAAGGGAACCATTAACGGTGATGTTTACGGAGGCGGACTGGGTCAGAAGACCGGAATAAACCAGGGCACGACCGATATCGCAGCATTAGTGTTTGGTAACACAACTGTTAATGTAGGTGCATCGAATGCATCGGCTGACCCATCAATTGATAAGAACGTTTACGGCGGCAGTAACGTAAACGGTGTTTCCAAAAGCGATGTGACTGTCAACATAATAAGGGGTACAATTGGAAAGGCCACCGTTGAGAATGAGGTTACAACCATAACCGATGGTAATGTCCATGGCGGAGGCTTTGGTCAGTACACACTTGTAAACGGTAGTGTTCAGGTCAATATCGGCGCCAGAGTAGGAGAAGCACCTAGTTTCACCTACACTGGATTTGCCACCATATACGGAGATGTATATGGAGGTTCTGCCAAGGGTATTGTCAATGCATATATTGATACTCAGGATAATAACCGGTTTAAACTCACCTCTAATGCACAGACTGATGTAAACCTGTACGGTATTAATCAGGTAGGTGACATATATGGTGGAGGATTAGGTGACAACACTCAGGGATCAGAGATTGCGGCCGATGTTTACGGTCCTGTTACAGTGACTGTAAAAGGCGGTTCTACCCGTAACGTATTTGGCGGTAACAACAAGTATGGTGAGCCTAAGAGCAGCGTAACCGTTAACATAGACGGAACGGATACTCCTACCCAACCCGCTCTGTACTCCATAGAAAACGTATATGGCGGCGGTAATCTGGCTCATAACACAACCTCTCCTATAGTTAACGTACAAGGCCAATCATATATCCTGAACGTATTTGGCGGTGGTAACCAGGCTAGTATTAATACATCGAATGTTACTATCAACACCCACGCCACCAACTCTTACATTGATAAGGTGTTTGGTGGAGGTAATGAGGCCGATATTACGGGCAACACCGTTGTCTCAATGACCGGAGGTAGAGTTCTGACAGCATTGTACGGCGGCTGTAATGCCCAGGGAACTGTTGGGGGTGACGCATCCGTATCTATCACAGGAGGAACAGTAGGCGCTGGTACAATAGAAGGCACAACTATTACCTATAGTAACAATAAAAGAGCCAATGTACATGGTGGAGGTTTTGGTCCTGCTACATATGTAACAGGCAGCGTTACAGTCACTATCAATTCAACGCCCGTCATTTGGGGTGATGTATATGGTGGTAGTGCACAGGGACATGTAAACGCCTATTATGACAATGACAATGGCATACAATTCAGCACTAATGAGACCACTCAAGTTAACCTTTTGGGTGGAACCATAAGCGGTGATGCTTACGGTGGTGGTCTGGGTACCCTTGCAGTAGGCCAGACACCTGCTCATCCGGCATTTGTTGGAGGTAATGTTACAGTTCATTTGAACGGAACCAAATTCAATATTGGCTATGAATCATACTCTGAAGGAAATGAGACTGTATATGTTCCTGTTTCCGGCCGAATATTCGGATGTAACAATGTAAACGGTACACCTAAGAGACATGTTACAGTGAACGTCAGCCGTACAGTTCAAGGTAATGTAGCCTGGACAGATGCCAGTGACCTGCTTGACAATACCGCTACTCACACTTATCACCTGGCAGCAGTCTATGGTGGTGGTAATGAGGCCGCATATGAGCCCATATCAAACAATGAGTATGCCGAGGTCAACATTGACGGTTGCGAACGGACAAGCATTGAGCAGGTATATGGTGGCGGTAATGCTGCTACAGTTCCTGCAACACAACTCACCATAAACGGTACTTATGAGATTGCCGAGGCTTTTGGTGGTGGTAACGGTAAATACAAACTTCATCACGGAGATTCGTGGGTTGAGAACCACGGCGCGCATGTAGGATTCAAGGACTACGGTGATGCGGATTGGGATACAAGACACACTAACACCTACATGTACGGAACCGGACAGGCAGTTGTTAACATCTACGGTGGACTTATTCATTCCGTATATGGAGGCTCCAACACAAAGGGTAACGTACGTGAAGCTACAGTGACCATGCTTGAGGAGAAGACCCAAGGCGGAGATGCCATCTGTGACCTGGTAGTGGATGAAGTATATGGCGGCGGTCGCAGTGCAGCCATGGACGGAAAAGCCATAATGAACATTGGCTGTATTCCGGGCATTGGAACACTTTACGGAGGTAGCCGTGCTGCCGATGTCTATAATGACGTAGAGCTTAATATCACTAACGGTACATACAACAAGATTTATGGTGGCAACAACGAGTTAGGACATATCTATGGAACAATCACTATAAATATTGAAGAAGTTGGATGCCGTCCCATTGTGATAGGTGAACTCTATGGCGGTGGTAATGAAGCTGATTATTCTGTTGAAGACATTGAAAAAGGCAGAAATGACCTTAATTACAATGATCCTACAGATGCCAACTACTACAAAAACTTCCCCAAGATCAACGTCATTTCTGCCACAAGCATAGGTAAGGTATTTGGTGGTGGTGATAATGCTGAGGTCTATGGTAATCCTCATGTCAAGATTGACATGGTTGCAGGTGTCTTGAATAGCAATGACAATGTTGAGAACAACGAAGTTACCCGGAGCCTTGGCACAATAACCCAGGTATTTGGTGGCGGTAACAACGCCGGCGTAACCGGAGATACCTACGTTGATATATTGGGAGGTAACATTTCAAGCGGTATTTACGGCGGTAGCAATACATACGGTACCATAACCGGTAACACTCATGTTACACTGACAGGAGCCGACATAGGTACAGCACAATCCAATGCAGAGGTCTATGGTGGTGGTTTAGGTCAAGGCACCAGCGTTACCGGAACCACATATGTAAGTCTGGGTGCTGAGACATCTACACCTGGTACATATACAGGAACAACCACAATGTACGGTAACCTCTATGGTGGATCAGCATTTGGTTCTGTAGCCAACACACAGGTTGACATCTATGCCGCTTCATCATTCACAGGTAATGTGTTTGGTGGCAGTAAGGGACAGCTTGACAATGATCCTGATGATGGTGTTAATGAGGCTATATCTCCTACCGTAACATCGGCCAGGACAAACCTGTATGCAGGTACTGTTGGTAACATATATGGTGGATGTAATGATAACGGTACAACAACTACCGCTAACGTATATCTGTATGGTGGTAACGTAACCAACGTATTCGGTTCCGGTAAGGGTCATTCAACAACTACAACCACCGCAACGGTTTATGTAGGTACTGATTCCAATACAGGCAGCACAACCATTGGCGGTGATGTCTACGGCGGATCTGAGTTAGGTGCAGTAGGAACATCCATCGTCAATCTGAACAAAGCCACATCAATAAGCGGTGACGTGTTTGGTGGCGGTCAGGGTAGCGGATCAGGCGCTGCCACAGCTGCAACCGTAACCACATCGGCCACAGTTAATCTGAACAGCCTCAATATGAGCACTAAGAACATCTATGGAGGTTGTAACGTTAACGGTACCGCTGCCACAACCACAGTGAATGTACTGGGCGGCAGTGTTTACGATGTATTTGGTGGCGGTCTTGGTAACAACACCGGCGTTACAGGCAATGTAACGGTTAACATTGGTACATATCAGAGCAGCACCGCTACAGGTAACGCAACCGTAATGCATGAGGTATACGGAGGCTCTGCCAAGGGTAGCGTAAACACAGATACAAACAACACCACTACGGTTAACCTGTGGTCCGGCACCATCAATGGTGATGTCTATGGTGGCGGTCTTGGCGATAATCAGTATGCCGCCGCAGTCAACGGTAATGTCATAGTCAACCTGAATGGATATGACAATAACGGCACTCCCGTTACGCAGGCTACCGGAGCCTGCGTGGTAAAGGGCAGCATATTTGGTTGTAACAATGCCAACGGCTCACCCCAGGGTATAGCCGAGGTTCGTATTTACAACACAGCCGGCTACACCGATCATACCAGAACACTTCCGGCCAACCTTGCCAGCGCGACTGCATCAGATCATTCATATGAACTTGCAGCAGTTTATGGAGGTGGTAACAGAGCTGCATTTACCGGTACTACCACAAAGGTCATCATAGAGAGCTGCGATCCCAGCATCGAGTATGTATATGGTGGAGGTAACGCTGCCGATGCCACAGATACTTATGTTGAGGTGAACGGTGCATATGAGATAGGTACCGTATTTGGAGGCGGTAACGGTTCAGGCAACAACAACCCCGGTGCCAACGTAACGGGAACTGCCACATCAAAACTCCACGGAGGTCTTATACATGAATTCTTTGGAGGTAGTAATGCCAAGGGTGATATTGGTCAGTATGAAAACAGTGTTGCCACAGGCGGTACTGACATTACCATTGATGACCATCAGCTGAATCTGAATGACGGCTGCAGCCTTAAGCTGGATAACATATACGGTGCCGGTAAGAGTGCCGATGTTAAGGGTAACGTAAAGATGACCATGGGTTGTCTGTCAAGTTCCAACACTATCTCCAACCTGTTTGGTGGTGCCCAGGCTGCTGACATCAGCGGTGATGTTATCCTTACAGTTACCAGCGGTACGTTCACCAACGTATTTGGCGGAAATGATGCCAGCGGTCATATCGGTGGCAGCATCACCGTGAACGTTGAGGAGACAGGTTGCCAGGCTCTTAGCATCACCAATGTATATGGCGGAGGTAGAGATGCCTCATATACAGGTAACCCCACTGTCAACCTTAAGTCATTCACCTCTGTAGGTAATGTATTCGGTGGCGGATATGGTTCAACAGCTACCGTACACGGTAACCCCACAGTAAACATCAACCAGACCTACGGTGACCACACGACTTCATCAATAGGTACTATATCCAATGTATTTGGCGGTGGTGAGCAGGCAAACGTTGAAGGTAATACAGAGATAAATATTGGTACACTGAGTACAGTTCAGTATGCATCTATCACAGATGATCCTTCAACACCTGCCGATGATAGAATAAAGGATGTAATCGGTGTAAACATAACAAACAATGTATACGGCGGCGGTAAAAATGCCGATGTCATTGGTAACACCAAGATAACCATCGGAACTGTTGACCTATCTGGCAATACCGTTATAGCAGGTAACGTATTTGGTGGCGGATTAGGTGAGACCACCAAGGTTACCGGCAACGTTGAGGTGAACATAGGTGATGACCTGGGTACTCTCCCAGCCCACAACTATGTTGGCTATGCGCAGATTACAGGTGATGTATACGGCGGAAGCGCAAAGGGTACTGTCAACGCATATGACAACGCATCGGTACTGACACATACCACAAATGCCACAACTCAAGTCAATCTGTATGGAGGAACCGTTAATAACCTCTACGGTGGCGGTTATGGTAAGGATCCTGAGAATGCTCTGAGCCCGACACTGTATGATGCCGATGTCTACGGCCCTGTAACCGTAACAGTTTACGGAGGTCAGGCAGCCAACGTATATGGATGTAACAACATTGACGGAGCTCCACTGGATGCTGTTAGCGTAAACATCAACGGCGGTAACATAACCAACCGCGTATTTGGTGGCGGTAATCTGGCCGACTACGGTGGCAGCCCCACTGTTACAATTGCCGGAGGTACATCAAACTACGTATTTGGTGGTGGTAATGAAGCCGATGTTGCTGGTAGTATCACAGTAAATGTAACCGGAGGTACCGTTACCAACGATGTCTATGGCGGCGGTGCTTTGGCAAACACCAATACCGCAAACTGGAACAACGGCACATGGGCCGCCGGCATGAATAACGAAAACACCGGAACAACCTACAAGACTACTTTAAACCTTACCGGCGGAACAATAGGTAATGCCTACGGCGGCGGTCTGGGACGTCTGGTCAAAGGTTCAGTGGGTGATCCCGGATATATAAGTCCTGTTGAAGCTATGGTATACGGTGACGTATCTATTACTGTTAACGGTACGGCATTCACAATGGACGAGACTACCGCAACCATCTATGACGGAGAGACAGTCATTGAAAAAGATGAAAACGTTCCGTTGCATGGTCGTGTATTCGGAGCCAACAACCTGAACGGATCACCTAAGGGTAATATCACTGTTACCGTAGAGTCTACTCGCAGAATCAACGGACAGAGCCATGTATCAGGTGAGTATGAGATGCAGGCTGTATATGGCGGCGGTAACCTGGCTGACTATTCACCGGCAAGCGGAAAGATAACAAAGGTTATCATCAGAGGATGTGATGATACCAGTATCGAGAAGGTCTACGGTGGTGGTAACTCAGCATCTGTTCCCGCTACCGATGTTACTATCTGGGGTTCATATGAGCTTGGATTCGTATTTGGCGGTGGTAACGGTGGTGACAAGATAGAAAAGAACGGAGTATGGCAGGAAAGTGACGGTGCAAGTGTAACCGGACAGGCAAAGGTTACCCTTAAGGGTGGTACAATCCATAGTGTGTTTGGAGGTAGTGATACCAAGGGTACCTGCGGCAGCACCCTGCTTGATGACTCACACCCGGAGGGCGGCTGTCCTTTGAGAATTGTAAACTTCTACGGTGGCGGTAAGAGTGCCGACGTTGACCATGACGTTGTGATTGAGATTGCCGGCTGCTCATCGGACGATATAGAGTATATCTACGGTGGTTCTTATGATGCCAAGATCAAGGGTGGCATTACACTGACCATTACCAGCGGTATCTTAAAGAACGTATATGGCGGTAATGACCATGGTGGCAGTGTTGGCGGTGACATCACTGTCAACATTGAGGAGACTGATAACTGTAAACCTATAATCATCAAGAACCTCTACGGTGGCGGCAACCAGGCTGCATATCCTGGAACCGGAGCTACAGACGGAAACGGCAACCCCATCACATCAGGTAAGATTACGGTAAACATCAAGTCATGCACCAGAATAGATAACGTCTACGGAGGTAGCCATGACGCAACCGTAAACGGTTCTACCGAGGTTAACATCAACATGACCAAGGGTCGTATGACCACTGTACCGGGAGTGGTAACCATTCCTTCTACTTATGATGGAGATCCTATTCCCAATATCACCAACGGAGTTATTGACGATGCCATAGGAACTATAGGAAACGTATTTGGCGGTGGTGATAACGGTGCCGTAACCGGTGATGCCGTAGTCAACATAGGTACATCTGATAAAGTCTATTACGTGACCGAACCGGTTCACTTCAGGACCAATTCGTCTATTCCTTTGGAGCCTGTTGCATCCGGAACCTATCAGGGTATGTATGAGGCCACGGTAGAAGGAGCCAACATTACAGGTAATGTATATGGAGGCGGTAACCTGGCCAACGTTCTTGGTAACACATACGTAAACATATGCGCCACTAAGTCAGGCAATGACTATCTGGCTGTTGCCGAGGGTAATTCCAAGGTCACCATTGCCGGTAACGTATTTGGCGGTGGTAAGGGTCTGGACGATAATTTCTACTGCAACAGGGCAATGATAGGAATTGACGGTGCAGGCGCTGACAAAGTGAACTACCCCAACGGTTATCCTAACGGAAACACCCATGTCAACATTGGTAACGGTACTGTAAACGGAACCGTATACGGTGGTGGTGAGATAGGCCGTGTTGAGATGAACACAACCGTGCTGATTGGATTCGGCAACGGTACGACCGATGCAAGTAAACCTGAAATCAAGGGTAACGTATTTGGAGGCGGAAAGGGTGTAGAGACACACGGATACTCCGCTCTGGTACGTGGTAATCCCACTGTCACAATTGAGGGCAAGGCTAAGGTTAGAGGTAGCGTCTATGGCGGTGGTGAGATAGCTTCTGTAGCAAGATATAATGTCAAGACTGATCCCAATGATCCCAATGCACCTACCGGATGGCCTATGAATATGCCGTATGCATTGAAGGACGCCAACAGCGGTTTCTGTACTGTCACGATACAGGGCTACGCAGAGATTGGTCCTGACGCCCCCATGAAGATGAAAAAAGAAAATGGTGACGGTCCTGATGACTTAGGTCACGTCTTTGGTGCCGGTAAGGGTATCATGCCTAAGGAATACACATATGCCGATGATGCCCATAAGCCCAAACGTATGGTGCTCAATAATGACAAGACCGCCAGCATCTGGGAGTATTTCAGCAATGAGGCAAGCTATATACAATTTATCGAGACTCTGGCCCTGGCAAGTGAGACCGAGGTCGAAATAACAGGAAATGCATTTGTCAAGGGCTCCGTCTATGGAGGTAGTGAGAACGGTATTGTACAATACAACACTCATGTAACTATTGATGGTGACTGCCAGATAGGTGCCGGTGAAAACATCAACAGACGCTATACTGCAGCTGAATGGTCATCAGAGTCTCTTGCCGAGTGCGCACACTGGGACTATGCAGCTCCGTATGCACCTCATGACCTGTATAATGACTCCAATAATGACGGAAAGCCTGATGCCGCTACAGACGGACACACATTCTACGGCAACGTATTTGGCGGCGGTTCCGGTTACTATCCGTACAGACGCAAATCAGCAGCCTTAGATGGAGCCGCTTGGGTTAAGGATAACGACAAGAGTACTGAGTTAGGCAGGCCTGCCGATGAGAATGGTTACTCAGACGGCGTATGGCTCAACTCTGCCGGTGTTGTTAGAGGAAACACCGTGGTTGATATCTTGGGCGGACACATTCTAACATCAGTTTATGGAGGTAATGAGCAGACTGATGTAAAGGGCTCATGTACAATCAACATGAGTGGCGGCACACTGGGTGTTCCCCGTACATTGGAACAGATTGCCCTACATCCTGTCACATGCTATCTCTTTGGTGCCGGTAAGGGTGATACCCGTGTCAACTTCAATACCTGGACTAATGTAGGAAGTGTTGATGTAAACATCACAGGAGGTAAAATATTCGGTTCCGTATTTGGTGGTGGTGAGGATGGTCACGTACTGGGTGATGTGACCGTTGACATATCCAGTGGTGCCAAGATCGGAACGACCGGAACATCATACGTTGACGGTAACGTATTTGGTGGTGGCCGTGGATTCTCAGGCGATGCGCAGACTGCCGGAACAGTTGGCGGTAATATAACCGTGACTATAACCGGTGGTGAGATGCTGGGTAGTATCTATGGTGGCGGACGTCTGGCATCAGTAGGTACACAGTTTGCAAATCCGGAAAGCCCCGACTACGGAAACTTTGTAGAGGATAATGTAGCAATTTATTACTCACAAGCTGAATGTGACGAGTTGAATGCTGCCGTTCCAGGTTTCATCCCTGCGGGAACTGCGCTTACAGATGCCCAAGCTACGGCATATAATGCTGAGACTGGTGCAACCAAAACAGAAGGTGCTACCCTGTCAGAGAGTGAAGCTAATGAATATAACTCCAAGTTGCCGGGTTACCTGACAACAGAATCTGTAAAGACTCCTGCTTCAAGACATGGTCACGTCAAAATAGACATCAGCGGCGGTACCATAGGTAACAAGAACGCCACCGGTGATGGAGCCGTACACAGCGGAAACGTATTTGGCGGTTCAATGGGACGTCTTGACCTTCTTAACGGTACACGCAACCCCATCTGGCCTAAGTTGGCTCAGGTAAAGACTTCAACTGTCAATATCTATGGCAATGCTGAGATTGTAAGAAGTGTCTATGGTGGCGGTGAGTTTGGTACAGTACGTGATAAGGCTTATGTAACCATCGGCGGTTATAAGACCCCTGGAGGTGAAGTAAACGCACAAGGTGAAGTTCCTGTAACTCCGGTTGCATCAGACAATCTCGTTATCAATCGCGATGTATTTGGAGGTGGTTACGGTAGTGAAGACACTCTGTACACAGTCTTTACCGTAAAGGAGCCCGATCCCAACAACTCATCACAATACATTGATAACACATACGCATTCAGTCCCATGCAGTTTGCGGGATGCGTAGGTCAGAACACTTATGTAACCATCGTTGGAGGATATGTAAGAAAGAGCGTATACGGTGGCGGTGAGCTGGCATCGGTAGGCATAATCAATTGCCTTGTTGAGACACTCCCTGCCAAGCCCGGCAAGGACAGAATCGTTGTCAAACCTAATACTAACATGGTCTACAAGAGTATGCGTAGGCATTGGGATGACACCGAAAGCTTTACATTGAGTTGGCCGTATGAGTTTGAAATCTTTACTCTCTATCCTGGTGACACTTATATCAACATAACAGGAGGTCGTATTGGAACCACTACCTCCGATGATTATGGAACAGACAACGGTGATATCTATGGTGGCGGTAAGGGTATTGCAGGTGACTATAAGGATTATGTATTCTGCGCCAATGTAGGTAATACCCATATCAACATCCAGTATCCTTTAAGTAATACAGCAACTCCCTCCAACTATATGGCAAGCAAAGTTGACTGTATTGCCGGAGCCGTTTACGGTGGTGGTGAGAACGGTCACGTATTAGGTGACACCAAGATTAGTCTGGCTAACGGTCTTATCGGTCACGCCCTCTATGGAGGCGGTAGCGGTAAGGGCCAATTCAAGAAGTGGCTCAAGGAGTCCCCCAATGTAAGCAATGTAACTAATAACTCACCGAGCCAATCAGTTACACGTCCCAGAACCAATGACCAGAATGAATATGAAGCTACCTGTTACAGCATCACAGCCGGTAAGGTATTCGGTAACACCGAGATTGAGATGACTGGCGGTTATGTGATACGTAATGTCTATGGTGGTGGAACCTTGGGCTCAGTTGGTAAGGGTAACTACGCCGGCGGTCCGGATGATTTCACGACAGCAGGTTATGGAGAAAAACTCACCTCTGCTAATCTGTGGGATGATGATATCAACAATACGTTCAGTTATGCATTCCTTCACAGTGGAAAGTGTACTGTAAAGATCTTAGGTGGTACAGTCGGATACTATGGTGTTAAGGATAGCCTGCCCTACGGTAACGTATTTGGTGGTTGCCGCGGCGCATCCGCTCCTAACATTGTTGAGTCTCCCCGTTATCTGTACAGTCCTGAGTTCTACCTGGGTTATGTAAATGAGACAGAAGTCATTATTGGTCAAGTTGGAACAGTAGGTCCTACCATCTTAGGCTCAGTCTATGGTGGCGGTCAGGATGGACATGTACGTCGCGATGCCAATGTAACAATCAACAGCGGAAAGATCGGTTTGGAATATAACACCGAGAACCGTAAACTGGTCGGTACACTTCCTGCCAGTCCCACTGCAGATCAGATAGCTGACCATTCAGATCTTGATGACCTAAAGTGGCTGCACCGCGGTAACGTATATGGTGCAGGTTCAGGTATCAGCGACTACAGTTATGACTTTAACTATGATGGTGACTATCTGGATGAAGTTGACTACAGAAATCCTAATAGAGGAACGACAAGCAGAGTCAAGGAGACCGGAAAGAGTTCATCGGCCGGTTCTGTAACACGCTTTACTAATGTAACCATAAACGGAGGAACAATTTACCGTAATGTCTATGGCGGCGGTTCTTTGGCCAGCATAGGTGCTCCCAGCATGGGTCAGCCTGGTGAAGTGCTTCGTAAGGGTGATGGAAACAATCCCGGCAAGCAGTCTCTCAATGAGGTCGTAATAAAGGGTGGTCAGATTGGTGGTTCTTACAGCTATGACCAAGATGACAATCATGTTTACGGAGGTTATGTATTTGGTGCCAGCCGTGGTCAGGAGGACGTACCCTCAACATTGTTCGCTACATCTCTGTGGACCTCGGTAAATATTTATGGAGGTACCATTTATGCCGATGTATTTGGCGGCGGTGAAATTGGTATTGTAATGCAAGGCGTTGATGTCAATATGCTGGGTGGTACAATTATGCACAGCATCTATGGCGGCGGCGCTCTGGCCAACACCAACACCAAGAACTGGGATCCCGAAGGCGGAACTGACCATAACGGTGACTGGAAAGACGGTTGGATAACCAAGACCGGTAAGCGAGTAACCACCTACAACACCAGGTTGAACCTTCTGGGTGGTACCATAGGTGGTGAGGCCTACGGCGGAGGTCTGGGACGTCTGGCTAACAGTAGCCAGACCGCTGTTGCAGCTATGGTTTACGGTGACATCACCCTGAACCTGAACGGTCTGGAGAAAGCAGAATTTGAAGCCAACACTGAACTGTTTGAGGATTCCGTAACCAGGATTGACGCACAGAACGCCAACAGTGACTACATGGTTCCTGCCACAAAGAAGGGTGCCGTTGTTCATGAGATATTCGGTGCCAACAACCTGAACGGAACACCTAAGGGTCATATCAAGGTTCATGTATTCGCTACTCAGAACAAGGATAAGACAAAACTCAGTCAGAAATGGCCCAAGCATCCGGTTCAGAATGATAAGGCACATATCAATGAGACATTAGGCGAATATCTGTACAGGGTTGATACAACCTATACTGCTAAGGCTCCAGCTGCTGTCTTAAATGCAATCAGTGCTGCCAAGACCGCTAACACCACATATGAAACCACATCATCCGATGCAAACAAGACCGCATTGGACAAAGCCATTGCTGAAATGGATTCAGTACTCAACACACTGTATGACATGGAGTTTGTATACGGTGGCGGTAATCTGGCTGAGTATGTATGGGGTAACGGTGATACCATAAAGAAGGATAATACCGAACTGGTTGCCGCAGCCCGCACCGAGGTGATAATTGAGGGTTGTGATTACACCAGCATCAAGCAGGTTTACGGTGGCGGTAATGCCGCATCCTCATCGGGTACCTTTGTCGAGGTTAACAGCTCATATGAGATTGATGAGGTATTTGGCGGCGGTAACGGTGCCGATAACTACTACCTGATGGTTGGAACCAACAAGGTATGGTATGAGAATCCCGGAGCTAACGTAGGTTATCATAACTATACTGAACTGAGCGGCACTGGCAACGGTTCACAGACTAACCCGTACCAATCAACTGAAAAGCAGAATGCACTGTCGGCCGAACTGAGAAAGGCCAACTTTGCATACGGTTCAGGTATTGCCACAACTGATATCCGTGGCGGTACGATACACAACGTATACGGTGGTAGTAACAAGAAGGGTAACATCAGTACCACTGCCCTCTCTGTTTATGAGGAGGCCGATGACGACTGCCCCATCGAGATCAATGAGACCTACGGTGGAGGTAAGGATGCTGCCATGGACGGTGAGATTGAGCTGTCACTTGACTGCGTCAAGGAGATGGATATGATATTCGGTGGTGCCAAGAATGCCGATATCTACAACAACGTGACACTTAACATCACCAACGGTCACTACGGAAAGGTATTCGGCGGTAATAACACCGGCGGTGCCCTTTACGGAACCATAACCGTGAACATCGAGGAGAAGGGTTGCGTGCCCATCATCATCGATGAGCTCTACGGCGGCGGTTACCTGGCCCCCTACTCCAAGTACGGATACAAGAAGGACGCCAACGGCAACTACATCTATTATGAGGTCGATGTCAATAACCAGTACATACCGCAGGGTAACGGTTATAAGATTGGCACAATAGATAACGGTAAGCTGGTTCCCCTGGAGGCCAAGTCCAACGAGTCACAGTACGTTCATGATCCTCAGACATCAAATGACCTGCGTATCAACATCATCTCCGCTACCCGTATAGGTACAATCTACGGCGGTGGCTACAAGGCTAAGGTGGTAGCTGATCCGTACGTCAACGTCAACATGAAGGATGGTAAGCAGCAGGTATATGAGAAGGTAATCAACAATGAGACCAAGTACGTGGATGTTGATTACAAGATCAACCATAAGGATGATTACCATCCTGTTGATTCACTGAAGGAGTCATATTATGATGAAGACAGTATCATGAGGTACAAGTACTTCATACCTCTCCCCCTCGGCAACACAGGTTCCATCTACGGTGGAGGTTACCTTGCCGACGTAGTAGGTGACACACACGTTGAGATAGGTACCGGTACCTGGGTAACTGGTTGGAACCAAGACGGAACTCCTGTTTATAGCACATTCACTGAGGGCGTCAGAAGAGAAGCCGTCATTACAGGTGATGTTTATGGAGGTGGTGATAACGCCGATGTAACAGGTAACACCAACATACACATTGCCAACGGTCATATCTACTTCAACGTCTACGGTGGCGGTAAGATGGGATCTGTTGGTACCATAACAAGTGAGACCAAGCATACCAATGTAGACTCTGAGTTCGCTCTGAGCTGGCCTTATGAGTTTGTCTATAAGACCGGCACCGGTAACACCAACGTCACCGTAACAGGCGGTAGACTTGGATTCACAGGTAAGGATAACTTTGAGTTGGTTGACGGTTACTGGAGATATCATAGCACTGAAAAGCTGGATCCTGTACCCGCTGGCATAAAGAGACTTGACAACGGTGATATATATGGTGGTGGTAAGGGTCAGGTTGCTGACCGCTATGATGAGGCACACATAGCCAACGTAAACAACACCACTATCATCATTGACAGCAGGGTAACACCCGATATCGATGAGATTGTGTATAACACTTCCGGTACCAACATAGACGCCATTGCCGGTAGCGTTTACGGCGGTGCCGAGGATGGTCATGTAATAGGTAACACATCACTCACCATCAGAGGCGGTATCATAGGTCATTCAGTCTACGGAGGTGGTAAGGGTAAAGGCACATATGAGGCCACTGTACTCCAATGGAAGGGTCTGACCGATGCTCAAAGAAAAGCCAGATATTACAACAAAGTTGGTGATGAATACACCACCATGAAGAGTTTCGACGAGATTGATGACCAGTACAAGGAGACTGTTGACATTTACAGTCTTACTGCCGGAAAGGTATATGGTAATGCCACTATCTCAATGACTGGCGGTCGTATCCTGCGTAACATCTACGGTGGCGGTAATCTGGGTTCTGTAGGTAAGGGTAACTATGCCGGTGGTCAGGATGACTACACCAAATATGCTCCAAACGGAGGTTACGGCGAGAAACTGAGCACCGACATCTGGACTCCCGGCAGTGACTTCATGTCGAGCGGTAAGGTACAGATTTCAGTCATCGGTGGTACAGTAGGTACTGCAACTAGTGTCAAGGATGACCTGCCTACCGGTAACGTATTCGGCGGATGCCGTGGTACATCTGTTCCTAACGTTCCCATGGATCTGCTGCCACGTTACGTTTACTGTCCTGAGTTCTATCTGGGATATGTAAATGAGGCTACTGTGGTAATTGGCAAGAAGGACTCTATAGCAGGTCCTCGTCTGTACGGTTCTGTATACGGAGGCGGTCAGGACGGACACGTGCGCAGAGAGACCAACGTAACCGTTTACAGCGGTGAGATAGGTAATGCCTATACCACAGCTAACCGTAAGCTCGTTGGAACACTTGCCAATGATGCTACCGATGAACAGATAGCTGATCATTCAGATATCAGCAACACTCAGTGGCTGCACAGAGGTAACGTAATGGGTGCCGGATCAGGTATCGGTAAATATGACTCTAACGGCGATAAGACCGAAGACACTCACAGTACAGCTGCCGGTTCTGTAACCCATAACACAACCGTAAACATCTATGGCGGTATTATCTACCATAATGTATACGGTGGCGGTTCTCTGGCATCTGTAGGTCCTCCCTACATGGGACATACGGAGAACGGTGTACGCAAGGATCCTGACAAGGGTAATAAGGATGCGTGCGACGGTCTGTCTACCCTGAGTATCGTCAACATCATGGGTAAGGTTGGTGATGAGACCAGCTTTGCCAACGGCTACGGCGGTGATGTATTCGGTGCAAGCCGTGGTGCCGACGCCGAGGAGAGACTCCATCTGGAGGAAAATAAGACATACGCAACCAGCTTCTACGATACGGTAAGCATCAAGACTGGAGCCT